>Ga0058704_10000356_pt1 | contig 24285 bp, 17 predicted proteins | sample AgamicMgSfe_FD_71363 | JGI IMG/M metagenome (GOLD analysis project Ga0058704, IMG submission 71363) | Agave microbial communities from Guanajuato, Mexico - Mg.Sf.e | ecosystem: Host-associated > Plants > Phyllosphere > Phylloplane/Leaf | place: Guanajuato, Mexico | collected 2012-05-30
GATGGGTTCCAGCGCATGTTCGGGGGCGTGTAGGTGAGGAGGTCGTAGGTTTTGCGCCATGTTGAGCGTGGCTCCTTTTTGTTCTCTGTTGAAGTGGTGGTGCTGCTATTGCTGGTCGGCTGCGAATCCGTCACCGGCTGGTCTTCATGCTGTTGTTGTTGTTGCTGCTTCTCGACCACCTCCCCGCGGTCGGCGGGCGATGCGCCATTGGCGACGGCGTCATGACGTCTCTCGTCTGCCATCCCGGCCCGTTCACGCAAGTACAAGTATTTCTCGGAAACCGGTCAGACGCAAACAAACGTGAAATGCGCACGGAAACGAAAGAAACCAAAGATGGAGAAGGAGGTGAGGTTCCAAACCCAAACGCGAAAGATAGACGTTGTCATCATATTAGGCAATACATGGGTTAATGGGAATAAAAACGGTGGATGAGATGCCGTCGTAACCGTGCGGTGCGGTGCGCACGTTCTGCAGATCTACAGGTACAGTACCGGATGATGAAGAGCCGCACGCACGGGGAAAGGCTTGTGCGCGTCAAGTGAAATCGTCTGGCCTTTTCGTTTCAATTATTGATCGTATTGCTATGGAATCGAATTCATACTACTCGTTCGTCGTTCTTGATATCGTGAGAGATGCCATCCTTCACCCTGTATGCACAGCATACGTACCGTATGCCTCGCTACTTGGGGAATGTTAAAAAAAAAAGATAAAAAGAATTTGGCCATGTCGGTCTCGACAGGGCTGCCGCCGTCCTGATACCACGACTTACCTCACCTTACCGTGGTTGGATGTGTTGTCGCTGAGAGAAAATCACAAGAGAGTCCACTCATCCGAGTCCGATGGATCACCGGACGGTTCTTCTTCCGCCGTCGCCGCGACATGCGCTCGGCTACGGACAGCCAGAGTGTGAACGCCGTTACCCGCCGAAGCAGCGGGCTGTTCAATCTCGACAATGGCATCGTTGTCGATATCGGCGTCCGTGTCGTCCTCAGAGCTGCTGATCGCCTCGACTGGTCCGGGCGCGTCTACGACGTCGAACTCGTCCTCCGTGTGAGGAGCGGGACTCGATGTCTCCGATTTCCCCAACGACGACGACGACGACGATAACGACGACGACGTCCGTTGGCGGACTATCCGACATCCTTCCTCTTCTGATGATGTCGAGACATCCGCGACTCCTTCCTTCGGCCTTAGCGCCAAGGTGAGGCTGCTGACCGGGCTCGGCGGCGGCACCACTTCGGCGGGCTTTCTATTCTTGGGCGAGCTTTCGATCCCTTCTCCAGCAACAGAGTGGAAGTGGTAAACGACATCTTCGACGCGCGCGAAGGCTCGGTCTTCGCGCGAGGCGTACGTTTCTGGGACGTGTGGTCTGAAAGGCATCTGGATGATTGCGGTCGCCGCTAGGACAAAGTCAGCCATATGCCACCCTTACTGATCTCTGGGACTGATTTGCACGCACCTTCGTCCTCAAAGCCTCGGTCCATAACATTGCGACACAACGCCTGATGGAACGGCCTCAGCTCGAACGCCAATTGCCGAAACTCGACGTCCGCCGCCAGACGATGGCTCAGGAAGCACGAGACGCAATAGTGCACGATCGCGTCGATCAGTTTCTCCTCCTCGCGCAGATGCTGGTAGCAGTACCGCACCGCTGCGCAGAGCTCGATCGGTATCTGCGGAGACGAGCAGCCGAACTCACACTGTCGCAAGACGTTGACGTACGCCTGCGACTTCAGCTCGGTCAGGTCGTACATGTCCGCGAGCCGGTACAGCTGGCAGTGAAGCAGGACCGACGTGGGGACGTCGTCGTCGTGGTCGCCGGAAGCAGAGACAACCGCATAGCTACCGGTGTAGAGGTAGCGCAAGAAGGGAATGGCCGTCGCGGGCGAGAGCGTCTCGAGGTAGAGCTGCGGGCCCGAGCGCGAACTTTCAAACGCAGCTCCCAGAAGTTGCGAGCGCTTCTCAATGATCCAGAAGTTGATACGGTGGATCGAGGCGATTCCGTCGCGACCGGGGAAGCTCAGCGTCGCGGTGCCTTGTGGGTACCAATCCATGAAGGACATCTCGTCGGACGTCTCCGAGCGCTGCGCCAACGTAGGGACCCTCGGCGGGTCGTATTCGTCTACGCCTTCGTGGGAAGGACGTGCTCGGCCCGCCACAGAGCGCACATGCGTGCCGAGGACCTCGTCAAGTTCCTCGAAGCCGTCGTTGTCGGACTCGGTCTGCACCGAGCCGGCCATGCTGGCCGCGCAGACTCTGCGCTCGTGGTCGCGAAGCTGGCGGTATACCTCGGCGTACCTGTCGCGCGACGACGATGAAGCTGGCCCGTCCAGAATCGGTTGCGCGTGAACTTCCACCCGCCCGTGGCCCATGATGTGTTGGAAGCGGGCCTGCATGTCGCGATAGCGGCTGGCCTGCGCCATGATGAATGACTAGAGGTAGGAGTTGTGACTAAGGGGCAAGGGAACGGGAACGATACATCTCATCTCCCGGCAATGCGAAGGTTGAGGAGTTGCATAGCAGTGGAGAGAGAGGGAGAGGGAAATGTAGAGTACCTTGGTATACGAAGAGAAGGCTGCCTGGAGGAGAGACCTGACCTACTTCCATCCCCCACCAACCTGCAACCTGCAGCCACCCCAGCTGCGAGGCAGTGTCTGCTGACAGAGCTCCCAGCATCTGTGGATATTCTGATTGGTCGCGCATCGTGCGCATCATCGGTGCTGAGCCAGTTCAGCTGGTCAGCAAGTATGGTGGAGTAGGTACATGTCCATACATACCTTATGTGTATGGATCTGTATCTTTCCGTCGGCCATTGATTGAGCAAGACGCAGTACGGTCGAGGACGTGTCTCGTGCTGTCTGTTCTGTACCGCCGAACGGGATTGTCTCGTTTGCGCCATTGTGCCTTGATACTCATGGATCGCGAGGGGAGCTCTCCCACTGCTCGTGAGAGGGGTCCAAGGTCGGAAAGCTTGTCGGAGCTTTGCTGGTGGGATCATGGGATGTCGACGTACCTAAGTATGCTCGCCTCCCTGGAAGTGACTTGGCGCTCATTGTCGTTGCATTGGACTTCGTGGGCTGTTTTTCGATGCGAACAAGACTGGTTGAGCTAGAGTGTCCGATGGCGATTGGAGGTTGAGAGTGTTCTCGAGAGGACAGCAAGTGTTCAGACAAGAGGAGATGTATCGAGGTGGTGGGCAACTGAATGCCAGGCAGCTGGAGGGGTCGTTGGAGATGCATGCGCCCCGCGTGCGGTCAGGCCGGGTTGAAGAGGATGATTAGTCAGCGAGTCCCCAGGTGAAGTTCACGACCCCTGTCGATCCTGACTCGCGATCCTTCGCCAGCACGCATCGATCACGTGCTAGATATTCCCACCCTTCACGCCAAAGCCCGACCCAAACATACATGTACCTAAGGTAATCAACGTGTCACTCCACCATCAATCCCTTACTCATCAAACCACATCATGCCCTCCTTCTTCTCCATCCTGCCCGCCCACCTGGCCACCGTCGAGCTGTGGATCGCTCGCCTCTTCGTAAGAAATCCCCTGATCCCACCCAAACCCTCCTGTGTCTCCCACTGAGACTTTTCCCCCTTCTTCTCCTCTAGCTCTTACTGGCCCTCTTGACCGTCGGCCCGTGGCTGTTGCTGCTGCTGTACGACATCACCCTCTACCTCTGGCGCTCCGTGACCTACGAGCTCCCGGCCATCGGGGGGAGAGCGAGGGGCCGCCAACGCCCACGCGCCCCGAGTCTCAGAGCGCGTCCGGATGGCCACCGACGCCGGTTCAGCCTGGCTGGCATGCCACGACATCAACCCGATCAGGACGACAACCAGCCCTCGGAATCGGGCCACAAGCGGAACTCGAATCCCGTCGTACCCAGGACCACGTACGAGCAGGCCGAGGAGGAGTCCTGAACGCGCCTTGCAAGTTCTCTTGCCGCAAGGCCATCGGCATGGCAGTATGCGGACGTAGCCAGTCGCGTAACCTAACGACGCGTCTGCTGCAGCTGGACATCCTTCAAGTGCTGTTTCAAGACACGAGCGATGAGGGATCCATCCGTCCCACAAGGTTGCCTTTGTGCTCATTCTTGACCGGTCATTCCTCGATACGCTGGGAAAAGTACTCACTACTCGCATTCTCGCTCGTGTTCTCTCGAGCAGCAGACAGTCGTGTGACCAGTGGAGCGAACTTGTCGGCAGTCCTGTCCTTATGCTCTCGGCGCTGACAAGGGCTTGTCGATACCGTACGACATGCACGTGAGCATACAATGATGCAGGTTTCCACGATAGCCTTTGTCCTCGCGTGGGGCCCGAGCAACACAAGAAAGATTTGAATCGCGCCACTTTCGTCCTGTGGACTCGGCGCGGATATTCGGCCGCTGCTGTGCAACCCCTCGCAACAGGTCCCAACCACGCTTAGAAGCCGTCGGAAGATCGTACTCATCCATCCGGTGCCTAGATCCCGGAAATGATTTCAATTGCACCCCGGAAGCCGGAGCCCGATCCGCAGCCGACTGTATGACAGGTTCGTGCAATGGTTGGACGGGAAGCGACGCGGTGGGCACACGAGCCCTTACCACGATACGAACCGCCTGATCTTTGACGAGGAAAATTTGAAGCGCTGTATCCGTGTCACTTCAACCCGGTGCAACGATGCGGACAGACCGGCGAGCAATGCAATATATGTTCGCTCGCCGCGCCCACCCACCCCGCTCGACGAGTTGAGAAATCGAGTCAAAATGGTTCCCTCAACAGCAGCCGATATCTATCGCAATCGACGCTTCATGAACGATTCCGTCTTCCGCTCGAGTCCATCCGCGCCGCTCGCTTACTCAAACGCCATGATCGACCCTCGAACTCCCCGCTACTCCCCCTCCATCGCCTACGACGACAGCCTCCGAATGACTTACTTCGACCGACCCTACAACGACCCTCTCAACCCACACTACCAACCCGGCTCCGCCTACGACCGCAGCGCGTATGGTTACGAAGGAATCGACGAACTCGTGCGAAGGTACATCTCCCCACCCAACACCTCCCTCATCCAAAAACGTCTCCTAACGCATCCACCCGAAGAACAAACCGCGAAGTCGCCCTCGCCAACGCCGCCATCGCCCGCCCCACCCGCCACGCCCAACTCCACCCCATGATCACGCCCGAAGGCCGCTACCCGGCCGATTTCAGCGTCCCGCGCCGCCTGCAAGACTTCGTCTACATGAGCGAACCCGATCTCGACCGGATCCTGATGGTCTACGGCATCAACACCCGGAATCGCTACTATCACAGCCGCCGACGGCGGGATCCCTTCGACGATGGTGATGGTGACGAGGATCCCTTCCGCGGCTCCAAGGTCGATCGCAAGAGGAACTTCATCGCGCTGTGTGATTTTCTCGGCGCGCATACGCTCGTGGAGCACCTGATGGGGGTGCACGAGTGGTACTGACGGGGAGGGATCTATCGGTTTCGTGGGGGTGGAAGGGCGTGTGTGTAACGGAGGTTTTCGATGAGGAGTACATAGGTATATAACAGATCACCCATTTATGTATATGCATACATTGGTATAGAGGTACCGAACTACATACTTTTCCCTCTTTTTGGGTGGAAACGACGGACGTTTCTGTTATGTTTTTGGCATGCAATGCTCCAAGGACAAGTAACTGTTTGATCATCCCCCCTTGGTCCGACGGAAAGAAGGGCGATATCTCGTCTCTCCCTCACAGCCTCCATCTTTGTAATCAGGACGCCTTACAGGTATCCAGCACCACTCCTCTTGCGCTCACGCCGATCTCTCGAGCCCGGGAAGAGTCGAGCAACGGACGGATTGATGAATCACGGCATGCGTTCACAAGCGAGAAGCGGAAACACAGCGGAAACATATATGTAGTTCGGGCGGCTGAAGTAGACATTGTACTCGCGAAAGAAGAACTGAAGATGTCGAAGAAGCCAGATGATGATCAAGCCATGAGGCTGGGTTTGTTTGTACAAAGCCAAATTTCACACTACTATACAAGAAAAAAGGTGGGAAGCAAGAACAAGTCAAAGGTCAGAGGAAACCCGGCCTCCTCCTGCCCGCGGCTCCTCCCTTTCCGGTCGCACATATCCCCCGAGAGGGACGAAAGCGAATCCGAGAAAAGGAGAAAAAGCACACGAAAACAGGAAGAGGAAGAGGCCGCTACGGAACCAAGCCCTGTGCACGTACCCGAAGGCGAAAGCAACAGAACCGAGCCCGCGGCCTCGAACCCGGCACCTCCTTTCCCATCCCGTTCTCCTCCCACTCGTCAAAAAGAAACAGAACCAGCAAGAACGACCCCCCTCAACGCCCCGAACTCCAGCCCATGCGCAAGGGAAAGCGCAACCCAGCCACCACAGCGACTAGGCGCTGTCGCCCATCTCCCCGCCCTCCGCATGGGCGGTCAAGATGCTGTATTGCCCCCCCGTCTCCGCGCCGGCGAGCTTCTTCTCGCGGACGGCCGTGTTGTCGATCATGGTGGCGACGACGACGTCGTCGATGGTGCCCTGGCCGGTCTGGTAGTTCGCGCTGAACCCCCAGGACCAGGCCTTGCCCTCCTCCGTCACGATGAGGTTATGGTCGCTGCTGCTCGTGACGTGCGCCACGTTGCCCTTGATGGCGGAGATCTTCTGTGGGAGCAGGAGGATGCGGGGCTGGTTGGTGGCGTCTCGCATGACGACGTCTTCCGGCATCTTGGCGAGCTCGTCGTCTGCAATGCCGATTTGGTGGCCGTCGATGCGACCCCAGATCAGACAGTCGCCGTCCGAGGTGGCGGCGAGGGAGTGGTGGCCGCCTCCTTTGATGCTGGTGATGGTCTTGCCCTGCAGGCTCTTGATGACCTGCGGCTTGAGGATGACGGCGTCATCTTCACCGGCGTTGTCCGGGATACCGGTCTCGCCGAAATTGTTCAGGCCCCAGCCGTAAACGTCGCCGGTTTTGGAGATGGCAAAGCTGTGGTAGGCGCCGGTCTCGATGGAGACGATGCCCTTCTTGGAACCCTTTGGCAGGCCAAACTCACGTGGGTTCAAACCCTCAATCTTGGTGCGCTCCACGACCTTACGCCCGAGCTGGTTCTGCTGGCCCGAGCCCCAAGCGAAGACGGACCCGTTGCTGTCGAGTGCGAGAGCATGGTTGGCGCCGGCCTTGATAGACGTGATCTTCTTGAGGTCGGGGATGAGGATTGGGCGCCACGCGATTGCGGTGCTGGTCGAGAAGCCGAAGACCCCTTCGTTTGCGCGGAACGTGCCCCATCCGTAGACACGACCATCGTCGGTAAGAGCGAAGGATGTCGAGTCACCAGCAGCGACCTGCACCCAGCGCGTGCCCTCTGGCAATAAGGTGGTGGAGAAGTCAACCTCACCGGGTATGCTTTCCTTTGGGTTGAGACCGTTATCATCTTCTTCGTCATCACTTTCATCTTCACCGGCCGCGTCCATGTCCTTCAGACCGCCGTCCCAAGTGGTGTCTCTTCCTAGCGATCCCTGGTCGTTCACGCCCCATGTCAAGATCTTGTTGTCGTGGGTGAGTGCGACGACGTGCATGCCACCTGCAGCTACCTGCACGACACCAACCTTCTCCGCCGACAAGTTAGGGTTGAGGCGGGGTCGCTTCACATCAACTGCATTCTTCGCCGTGCCGAGTCCAAGCTCACCGGCAGTACCTTCGCCAAACACGTAGACATGCAGACGCTGGATGGGCGGCTCGTTGATGACTGGGCCCTTGGCCTGTACCTTGACTTTCTTCACTGGGGCTGCCGCTGGCGCCTCATTTTGTGCCTTGCGCTTTCTGGATGCTTTTGTGGGGGCCGTTGCCTTCTTTGCTGGAGGAGCTTCTGCTGGCGCTGCATCTTCGGCCTTGCGCTTCTTGGATGCGGAAGCGGCCTTCTTTGGCTGTAGTGCTGCTGATTTGGCAGGAGCTATAGCGATATGTAAGCATTTGAATGCATCACGATAGCTAAGTGGTGCATCGGGCGCCTTGAGTGGCATGGTTGATGGACAAGACAAGAGAGGTTTCGAGGGGCATGGGCATGATGTTATGTGATGGAGAAATGTCTTACCTTTGGCGTTGGTCTTAGTCGCGGTGTCAGCCACAGCTTCTTTCTTTGGTCGGCCTCGACCCTTGGCCGATGGCTTTGCGGCAGCCGCTGCGACTTGATTCTGATCTGCTACGGCTTTGGCTTTGGCTTTGGCTTTGGCTTTGGCTTTGGCTTTGGCTGGAGCCTTTGACTCGGTTGTAGTGGTAGCCTTGCCTTTGGTGGCGGCAGTCTTACTCTTTAGTGCGGCGGGTGCCGGCTTGGTCACCTTAGCCTTCGTGTTGGCCTTGGGCTTGGTGGCTGGCGCGGCCTTTGCGGTCGGCTTCTTGGGAGCCATCGCTGTTGATGGTGATGGCTGTGCTGGTTACTGTTGGTGGTATGTACCTTTGCGTTCTTCTTGAGAGTGCTCTGATGATGGATTGGATGTTGTGGGTGCGGTGTGTGGTCGAGTGTGATGGGTGTGATGGAGTGGGAGAAGTTGACGTGTGTGCTCGAGCGCGTCAGACAACAAAACAAACCCTGAGCTCTGGCCATGCGTTGGGCGGCCGTACCCGCTAGCGCGTTATCCCCTCAAGCTGGCATCACGTCAGGAGATGTCACCTGACAAGGCACATTCAATGTTGTTCTCACGAACCAGAGGAAACTCTACATTGCTGGGAGGGCGATGATACCGTACAGTACTCCCGTCAAGACGCAAGAAGGGCACAATAGTGGTCAGTTCATGCCGCCCCTGTCAGTATCCGAGACAGAACCTGTTGCACCCGCCCGCCGCTTCACGTACTACACAGTCCCCTGCAAAGGTCGATATTCTTCCCACACGAAGCAGTCCAGAAGAGATACACAAAAGAAGCAACAGTAATGCCAATATCACCAACACACGCAAGTCTCACAAGTAGCTACATCTTTCACGGAGCGCATTCGATCATCACGACAGATCTACCCTAACCCTAATCCAATCCTCTACTACCTACATGAACTTGGGGTAAGGTATCACACCATATTAACGCCTTCTAACAACAGGACCATCTCGGTAGTACGTAGGGTGTCGAGTCAGTATCATCATGATATTCCAGATTCAAGGCGATAATGGTAGTATCGAGCAGTATCCAGTGGTAGAATGCAATGTCCCGTCGAAAGCTTGACGAATCTATGCTTGTCCGGAAGTGCCGTGCCCACATAGCGACCATGACATGATACCATTGGTACATGTACCTCCGAGTTCTTGTTGTGCAAGTGACAAGCACAATTACAAGCACGTAGTTCACGCCTATTTGACAGGAAACGCATACACACATATACACTCCACGCATACACGCTACACGAAGAAACGCCATCGAACCAAGAGCATGTAGACGGCGCGCCCACACACAACATATAAATTAAAGCAAACCAGCGGGCAAATCACACACGCTCACTCTCTATATCCCCAACGTAAACTCCACCCCAACGTCAATATCCCTCGCCATCTTCACGACCTTGGATAACTGCACGCTCTTCTCCGCCGCCGTCTGCAGGTCGTCGATGGAGAAGATCTTGAGGCCGGACTCGGTGATCTGTACAGAACGTCAGTAGATGTGTCTATCCTGAGCGAAGTAAGAAAGAAACAGGGATGAGGTAGACGCACCAACTTATGCGCCTGCTCCATGTTCGTGCCCTGTAACCTCGCAATCACCGGTGTGCGCAGGTTCATCTGCTCGACGACGGCAATGAGGCCCTTCGCGATGGCGTCGCAGCGCACGATGCCGCCGAAGATATTGACGAAAATGGCGGTGACTTTGGGGTCGGAGGTGATGAGGTCGAAGGCCTGCTTGATGGCTTCGGGCGTGGCGCCACCGCCGACGTCCAGGAAGTTGGCGGGTTGGCCGCCGTTGAGCTTGATGATGTCCATAGTCGCCATGGCCAGCCCGGCGCCGTTGACGAGACAGCCGATGTCGCCGTCGAGCTTGATGAAGTTCAACCCGGACTCACCCGCCTTGACTTCGTCCGCGTCTTCTTGCGAGGTGTCGCGCCAGTTGAAGATCTCCTTCTGCCTGAAGTCCGCGTTGTCGTCGAAGTTGAGCTTGGCGTCCATGCAGAGGACCTGGTGGTCGGACGTCTCGGACAGGGGGTTGATCTCGATTTGCGTCGCGTCCTTCTCCATGAACACCTTGTACAGCTTCTGGATGGTGTCCTTGGCCTGGGGGATGCACTGTTCGCTGAAGCCGAGCTGCTCGGATATGGACTGCGCCATCTCGTCCGTCACACCTTGGTGGATGTCGACCTTGGTCGTGATGATGGCTTCGGGGTTCTCCTTAGCCACCGTCTCAATGTCCATACCACCCTGACTGCTGGCAACAATCACCGGCCCCTGGCTCTGCCTGTCCATGAGCACGGCCAAGTAGAACTCCCGGCGCGCAAACTTCCTCTCGACAATGTAGACGCTGTTGCACATCCGCCCTCGCTCGCCCGTTTGCTTCGTGATGAGCTTGTGTCCGATCATCTGCTCGGCGAGGATGCTAGCTTCGCGCGGCGAGTAGACTATACGCACACCGCCCTTGAAGCCATTGTCGAAGTGGCCTTTCCCGCGGCCGCCCGCGAGCACCTGCGCCTTGATGACCATGTCGTCGCCTTTGATCCTGCTCGCGACTTGCTCGGCTTCCTGGGCGTTGTGAGCGACGTCGCCGGCGGGCACTCCAATGCCATAGCTGTCGAGAAGCTGGGCTGAGCGGTATTCGTGGATGCTGAGGTTACGGCATTGTTGTTGGGTAACGGGAGATTGCTGCTGCGATTAGCAAAAGAAATCCCATAGGTAGCTTCGTCCATTGGAAATGCGTACTCTGGCGCTCTTCAGCGCAGAGGCGAACTGCCGTCTGCACGCGAGCTTGAACATTCTGGCGAGGTTTGGGGTGGTGGTAGAGGAGAAGGATGCTGATTGCCAGCAGCTCTCCCCGAAGCTTTGCGCAAGGGTACAGTACCTGCTAGCTTCGGTGTCGCGCCAAGGAAGGATGCAGGGAGGGCCCGGCAAGCAACTCGGGCCGGAGGACGGTCCGAACACGTGAACGAAACGAGGCTGGGCCGAATACGTCCAGACTCTACTTCTCGCATCACAACTGCGAGTTGACAATATGCCAATGGCACCCCAACCCAACGACGCAGACATCTTCCTCAACCGCGCCAACGTGGCCTTCGCGCGCAGCCAGCGTCTGATCCAATCATGGCTGCCCGCACAGTCGCAAGCGGAAGAGAACCGTCAAGTGGAAGACGAGGATGAAGAAGACTTCGACGGGCTGGACGAGCTGGGAGGATTAGGCTCGAAAAGGAAGGCGAAGGATGAAGGATTACCGGATGGCGTTTTCAAAAGGAACAAGCTGGCCTCGAATGACAGGCTCCTGGAGCAATTGTTGGGCAAGAAAGCCGTGCAAGCGAGGAAGAAGTCGCTGCAATCGAGCTCTGCTGGACGGAGTGGATATGGCGTGCAGCAGCACGGCGTGGCAAAGCCGTGGTCGACTACGACAGTTCCTCGGAAACGGGACGCTGAAAGTGAGGACGAGGAAGAAGGGAGAGCCGCGGCGTTCAAGTCGAAGAAGGTCAAAGCGAAGCCTGCAAACAGGGAGGAGACGGAGCGTGATGTTGCACCGCGGCTGGACGGCGACGACAAGGGTGAGCAGGAGTCTTCGGGTGTTGCGCGAGAGGATGAGGCGACCGCGGCAATGCCAGACCGTCAGTCTGACTCTGAAGAAATCCGGCCGGCCAAGAAGGGAGCAGGCAGTTACCTCGACGAGCTTCTGTCACAGAAAGCCACTAAAGGGAAGAAAAAGAGAAAGAAGAAGCCGACGAATGAGATCGCTGTACCGTAGTACTTCGCGCACGCTGTACACTATGAATATGCCTCCAAACCCACTGTGCTTACTTCTATTCCCTGACGATCAGACTCGCCATGCCCATGCCCGTCCCAATACACATACTCACCACTCCCATCTCCTTCCCCTGCCGCGCCAATTCAGGCAACAATGTCGCCAATTGCCGGGCCCCCGTGGCACCCAAAGGATGTCCCAAAGCGATCGCGCCACCTTTCGGGTTCACCTTCTCTTCGTCGATCCCCAGTTTGCGCACGCAGTACACGGCTTGCGACGCAAACGCCTCGTTGATCTCCCAAATCCCAATCTCCTCTTTACCCACACCCGTATAGTCGAGCAACTTCGGAATGGCGATGGCCGGCCCGACACCCATCTCGTCGGGCTTGCAACCCACCACCTGCGTCCCGGCCCACTTGCCAATGATATCCTTCTCCAGCCCCAACTGCGTCGCCGTACTCCGCCTCATCATCAAGGCCGCCGCCGCCCCGTCGCTGACCTGACTGCTGTTCCCCGCCGTCGCGCTCCCCGTCTCCTTGAACGCCGGCTTCATCTTCGCCAGGCTCTCCACCGAACTCGTCGGCCGAATCCCATCGTCCTTCGTGACCGTGATCTCCTCCGTCAACTCCGGCGTCTCCGGATTCGGCCTCCACCGCGTCGTCACCGGCACAATCTCCGCGTCGAACAACCCTTCACTCTGCGCCTTGGCCGCCTTCTGATGCGACCTGGCCGCGAACGCATCCTGCTCCGCCCGCCCCACCCCATACCGCTCCGCCACATTCTCCGCCGTCAACCCCATCGCCATAATACACTCCCTCGCATCCCGCACCTCGCTCTCCCGCAGCCGATCCCACAACTGCGTCGGGATCGCCCGACTGCCGTAATTCCGCGTCATGCTCTCCATCCCGCCCCCGATCCCCACGTCCATCTGGCCCACGGCGATGGCGTTCGCGACCCCCGTGATGGCCGCCAGCCCACTGCTGCACGCGCGGTTCACCGTCTGGAACGCGACCGTGTCCGGCAAGCCGACGTGCAGGGCCGCCATGCGCCCGGCTTTGCTGCCGCCGAGCTCCGACAGCACGGTGCCGATCTGGACGTCGTGGATCAGGCTGGGGTCGAGCTTGGGGTTCGCGGCCAGCGTGGCTTGCAGCACGTGCGCCAGCATCTCGTGGTCGTAGGCATCTTTGAAGCCGCCCTTTTTGGCCCGGGTGACCGGGGTGCGGAGGGCGGAGAGGAAGACGACGTCGTTGGGGTTCTTTTGCAGGATGTTCTTGGTGCCTTTTTGGATGAAGCCGGCCATGGTCCCTGCTTGCTATTTGGGGAGTGTAGGATAGGGCGTGGATTGCTTCCAACGTAGGTCAATGCCGACCGGCAGCGAGAGTCGATTAGTTCCAGCGATGTTGACGTGAAAGAGAGGATGGCAGGGTATTGCTAGAAGTAGGAGAATGATCGAGAAGAGAAGAGAGTGCCAGACACAACCTACAAACGCGTCTAGACGATCTACCGTTCACACTTCGGCTGCTGTCACGGTAAACTGGTCACGGCTCCGTGGAGCCCCAGGGGACGTGAATGCCATCTCGGGAGTCGGATCGGCATCAGCTGGGTCGAGCGATTACATAAGCGGGTTGCCCGAACGTTTCAAACAACAGCCGGCGATTCTGCATCAGGCTCAGACGTACAATGGTTGAAGAGGGAAGGATGAATAGCTTCACAAGAGGCTAGAGTAACGGATATGGTATGTATGAAGATATTGGAGAGCAATTATGCCCAAACCTCCAACGATCATACATCACCACTCGAGGCCCGGGAGCCCTCTACCACCCTCAACGATGCGTGACCAGCGACTCGCCCCGCTCCTCCTTCGCCTTACCGTACTTCTTCAACCGAATCGCCTGCACCGAGATGAACCCGCCCGTGTCCTGGGGCGCGAAGTCGCCAATCTCATCCATACTCGACTCGGACTCGTCGTACAGCTTCTCCGTCTCCGACCACCGGCCGACCACGCTGAACATGCCCTTGTACACGCGGCAGCGCACGGAGCCGTTGACGTTCTTCTGGCTCGCCGCGATCGAGTCCTCGAGGAACTCGCGCTCGGGCGCAAAGTACATGCCGTTGTAGAGCAGCTTGGCGTAGTTGAAGGTGACGAACTGGTCGCGCAGCGCGCGCACCTCGCGGTCCATGACCAGGCCTTCGAGGTCGATGTGCGCGGAGCGGAGCATGGTCAGGCCCGGGGTTTCGTAGCAGCCCCGGCTCTTGAGACCGATGAAGCGGTTCTCGACAATGTCGATCCGGCCTACACCGTGGCGGCGGGCGATCGCGTTCGCGGTGAGGAAGAGGTCGACGGGGTCGGTCTTCGCGCCGTCCTTTGATTCCAGCTTGACTGGGAGACCTTTGCTGAAATGCAGCGTGAAGTCCTCCGGCTCGTTGGGCGCCTTGGTCGGGTCGACCGTCAGCTTCCACATGTCCTCCGGCGGGGTGGTGTTGGGGTCTTCGAGGATGCCGGCCTCGTACGAACAATGCGCCAGGTTCTCGTCCATACTCCAGGGCTTGCTCTTCGTGCTCGTGACTGGGATGCCCTTCTCCGACGCATAGTCGAGCAGATCGTTGCGGCCCTTGAAGCGGTTGTAGAAGACCGGGTCTCGCCAGGGCGCCAGGACCTTGATGGTCGGTTGCAGGGCGTAGAAGGCGAGCTCGAAGCGGACCTGGTCGTTGCCCTTGCCCGTACAACCATGCGAGACCGCGAAGCAGCCTTCCTTTTGCGCGACGGCGATCTGGGCGCGGGCGATGACGGGTCGGGCGAGGGAGGTGCCGAGGAGGTATACGTTCTCGTAGATGGCGTTGCAGGCGATGGCTGGGTAGCACAGCTCCTCGATGAACTTCCAATCGTCAGTTCAACGCCCCATAGTGAACCCCGTGCGGTGCAACGTACCTCCCGTCGGAGGTCCTCAACGTAGCACTTGCTCGCCCCGATCTTGAGCGCCTTCTCCTTGGCAGCCTGGAAATCCTCCTCCTGGCCAACGTCGGCCATGAAGGCGATCACTTCATATCCTTCGTCCTATCTCTCTCCATCAGCGCTGCGGCCCCGGGTGGCGGTGAGCACGCGACTCACCAGCAAGTAGCGTAGGATACAGCTCGTGTCCAGTCCGCCCGAGTAGGCCAAGCACACTTTTCCCTTGGCCATCTTGAGCGCAGAACTTCGCGACAGCTCCGGTGAAATGAGTGCGAGACTAGGAGGGAGATGTGTGCCTCAATGCCTGGGAGACGTAGAGCGGTTCGCCAGTTTGATTTTCTGCGTCACACAAGTCACGTTCTTTATCGGTACAGTAGATCCGGGTAGATCCGCCAAGGAGTTTTATTACCTACCGTAGCGCAGGGCAAGCCGATTATTCTTAGAAGCTCCCTCACCTCAGTACTCTCCCTTCCTCCATTACACCTTCACGCTCCCCAACCCGAACACGACGCTGTATCGACATGATACGAGAAGCTTCCCGACTACGTGATGAACGGAGGTCTCTATGTTGGCCATTACCTGGGACTCCTGCAGGGTGAGTACCGCCTTGAGGCCGTCAGGAGTTTAAAAAGAAGATCGCACGCGAAGTAAGCGATCTCATGATGCAAAACCTCAGTGCCGACAAGGTCGGAATCCTAATTCGCTGTCCTCGCAACTCGCCCATATGCACAAGCAGTGGGCTCGCAGTTCTGGCTTTAGCAATCTAATCAACATCCTCCCCACCGCCATGCCACCACCGGACTAGGACAAGCTGTCTCCCAACCATTGGCATCTGCCCGATCTACGCGATCGGGCTCTATCAGTCGCCTCGCATTCCAATCAGGGGGCTGTAGGATTGCATGGAGTAGTGGCATAGTGGGCAAGAGAACACCGACTCACCAACACGCATGCTTTGGAGACGTTGCACGAGCGATTGGTCGGCTCGGGCTCACTACACATTGTTAGCCTTGAGATTCTGGTGTTGGATGAACAGACAGTGGACTGTTTGCCTTCCTTGACTGCGACGTCGTAAATTGTCGTTCAGAGTCTAGGAAGCAAAGGACTGGATGTGATTACCGACCGGGTCAACAGCGGGGGAGGGTTTGAACCGACGAGGTCCCACGGGCCGCGGCTGCATTAACCCGCAAGGGAGACGATCGCCAGGGGAGCCTGCATGGGCCGGGCCTTGAATGCAGGGTCCCCCGCCAATCGATCGTGGATATTCCTGGAAGGAGGGAAAAAGTTGACCCTGGCCGCCACGACATCACCTCATGTTTCACCCACTTCTTCTCCCCTTCATCCACTACTACATGTAACATCTTCACCTTTTTATGGTCATCAATTGTTACCTCCCTGTCGTGTGGGTCGTTCGGTGAGAGCACACACGTCGACTGTCGGCCAGTCGTCCATCGCTCATTGAAATCATCCAGCATCCATCAACCGGGGACCGGAGTTCCTGGTGATCTGATTAAAGCAGGCAAACTCACCTCACCGTCAAACACTCCGAGGTGCCCGCGCCTCTGAACAACATTCACGTGTGGTCCCAAATACGTCATGTCCTCCACGCCCTACTCGCCCAACAGGAATCGCTTCTCCCGCCAGGGATTCACAGCCTTGCCAACCGAGCAGCAACACGGCGACATGGCCCCGCACGATGCCACCATCGACATCCCACTCGAGCAGGTCCCGACCAACAACGGCGGCGGGCTCCGCACCCAGAACAGCATGGCCGCCCTCCACCCTTCCCAGACCAACCAGTCGCAAGGCAGAGAGAAGCGTCAGTACTTCGGTGGTGGTCGGCGCGTGAAAGGGTCGGCCGATGGAAAGAAGAAGACGGGACATGTCGGGTACGATGGCGAGGAAGACACCATCACGACCATGGGCAGGATCTATGACAAGATCCTCAACTTCAGCATCATCACGAGGTACTTCTTGTATGTGCTGCCGCTCGCGGCGCTCATCGCCGTGCCGATTATTGTGGGAGCTACGGCGGCCAGGAAGGCCAACATCGGCGGGGTTCGGATCGTGTGGTTCTTCAGTTGGGTCGAGATCATATGGCTGAGCGTGTGGGTCTCCAAGATTGTCGCCCATTACCTTCCCATCATCTTCCAGGTCTTGGCCGGGGTGGTAAGCTCGGGCGTGCGCAAGTACTCGATGGTGCTCAAATCGTTGGAGATTCCCTTGTCGCTGGTCGGCTGGTCGGTCACGTCCTTGGCGACCTTCATGCCGATCATGACGAGAAATCCCACACAACGCGCGCACAAGGACACATCTCCTAAAGATTGGGAGTCCATCGTCCAAAAGATCCTCGGGGCCGCCGTGGTCGCGACTCTGATCTACCTTGGCGAAAAGTTGATTATCCAGCTGATCTCGATTGACTATCACCGCAAGCAGTTCAGTTTCCGGATCAAGGAATCGAAGCACAACATCTATCTGCTTGGTTTGCTGTATGACGCGTCGAGAGCTCTTTTCCCTGCATACTGTAACGAGTTCGCCGAGGAGGACTACATCATTACCGACCAGCTCGACATCTCCCTGAAACTTGGGAAAAAGGTCCGTGGTCATGCGCGATCAGGCTCTGCAACACCGATGCGCGTCATTCACGACATCGGACGCTACGGCGACAAGATCACATCGGTCTTTGGCAACGTCGCGCACGAGATTACGGGCAAGGACGTCTTCAACCCGAACAGCTCTCACTCGGTCGTCATCGAAGCGTTGGAGCGGAAGCGCAGTGTCGAAGCACTTGCCAAGCGGATTTGGATGTCGTTTGTGGTCGAGGGAAAGGAGGCACTGTTCGAGGACGACATTGTCGATGTCCTGGGTGCCGACCGTAAGACTGAGGCTGAGGAAGCATTCGCCGCTTTGGACCAGGACGGTAACGGCGACATCTCCTTGGACGAGATGATCTTGCAGGTCTCCGAGTTCAGTCGCGAGCGCAAGGCCATCGCCACCAGCATGCACGACGTTGATCAAGCGATCAACGTCCTGGATCGCCTCTTATGCGTCGTCGTCTTCATCGCCGTTGTCTTCGTATTTGTCGCCTTCCTCAACGCCAACTTTACCACGACACTTGCCACGACCGGCACGGCCCTTTTGTCTCTTTCGTTCGTCTTCTCGGCGACATGTCAGGAGGTCTTGGGGTCCTGCATCTTCGTCTTCGTCAAGCACCCTTTCGACGTCGGTGACCGAGTCGATCTGAACGAGGGCACGGACCAATTCACGGTGGAACATATCAGTCTACTGTTTACCGTTTTCAGACGCGCAACAGGCGCAAGTTGTGGCCGGATTTGCCAGATACCCAACATCGTGTTGAACAACATCTGGATCGAGAACGTCAGCCGCAGCAAAGCTATGAGCGAGCAGCTTGAAATCGACGTATCCTTCGACACGAGCTTCGATGACTTGCAGATCCTGAAGAACGAATTGCAAAGCTTTGTCGTCGACAAGGACAACAGCAGAGACTTTGCAGCACAGATCGATGTTGGCATCCTGGGCACGAGCGATCAATCGAAGCTGAAGCTGCAAGTCGAGATCCGCCACAAGAGTAATTGGAGCAACGAATCCGTGCGGCAGGCTAGGCGCAGTAAGTTCATGTGCGCGCTCGTGTCGGCGCTCAGAGCCGTCCCGATCTACGCGCCAGGCGGCGGTGGTGCCGTAGCTGGCAGTGCTGCGAACCCGAACTACTCCGTCGCTGTCTCCGACGATACGGCGAAGAAGAACGCCGCGGACGTGGCCGATGCGAAGGAGAAGAAGCGATTAGTCCCGACCAAAAAGATCGAGGAGGCGAAGAGTCTCAGTCCCGTCACGAGCGGCAGGTCCGCCGTCGCCGGACTGACCTCACGTGACAACCGCATCGTCAACGACTTGACCTCCCGCAACCCCGCCAGCGACCCGGCCCGCGACGAAGCGTGGACTTCCTCCCGGGAGGACAGCAGCACGCTCGGCGAGCGGCCGAGCATCGACCGGATCCAGGACCTCGAGGACGTGCGCGGGCTGCTGCGCCGCGAATCCACGCGCGGCAAGCGCAAACCCAGCAGCGAGGTCCCTCAGCTCCGCGTGCCGCCGTCCTTCCAACCGATTAGTGAGACGTCGCAATCCGTGTACGACGATCACGCCGAGCCGTCCGGCAGCGGCGGGTATCAGGGCACCGGGTACTCGACCATGCCCACGGCGTACACCCCGAAAGTCCGAGGCGCGTACGGTCAGCAGGCGCCGCAGATCCCGCCGCTGGGCCCGACCTCGCCGGTCGAGATGAGACAGGTGGCTCGCAACCCGAGCAATCCGTACCGGAAGCGCTCGGAGAGCATCGGTCGGAAACCGCTGAGTCCGACGGCTGGGACGGGGGACAGGAGGGAGGGCGAATTTGAGAATACGCGGCCTTATTCGGGGGTGTAGGGACTGATTGGTGTTGTTTCTTACGTTCGTGATGCATAGCGCGAGGGAGTCTCTAACCATAGGAGATGCTTTCTTCTCATGGCCCGGCGCGGCTTGGAGTGATTATGAGCGATATGGGTTTGGCGAGATGCCCGTCATCAACACCATGTGTTCTATAGTGTATTCTAGTGCTCGTCAAGTTTAGAGGCCTTCTGGAATGGCTGACACGACGTCTCTCGTCTCCGGTTGTTATCCACATCAGTAGCCGACCTTCACCCAGCCAGAGCACGTGAGCGGCATGTGACAACAGCCCACATGACGTACCCGGCTACCGCTGCCGCCCATTCTAGGCTTCACGATTACTACTATGTACTTACTGAGAACTTCTACTCTGATCAATCCCCAACTCACGTACACATCATGTCCGGTCTCGAAAAAGCACTATTCAACCTCAAGGTGAACGGCATCTTTGCTCACAGCCTTCCAATCTCGCTACGCACCAACTAACTCACGCGCTCAGTTCACGGCGAAACAACTGAACCGACAGGCGGCCAAGGCGGGGAAAGATGAGCAGACGGAGAAGGCCAAGCTGAAGAAAGTATTCCTCCCATACACACACACACATAGAAACAAAAGGCACAGGATCGCACGAGACTGACAAGGGCCGGGCCCAGGCCATCCAACAAAACCACTCGGACATCGCTAAAATCTACGCGCAAAACGCCATCCGCAAGCAGAACGAGAAGCTCAACCTCCTGCGCCTCGCCTCGCGCATCGACGCCGTCAGCTCTCGTGTTCAGACGGCCGTCACCATGCGCTCCGTCACGGGCAGCATGGCGAATGTGGTCAAGGGCATGGATGGGGCGATGAAGAGTATGGATTTGGAAAAGGTCGGTCCTTCCTTCTCCATCTCGGTTGCGGGAGGGTACAGAACGGTGTCCTACCACCACCACAGAGATATGCACAGAGATAACTGAATGGGATGGGTAGATCTCCGCCGTCATGGAACGGTTCGAGACGCAATTCGAAGACCTCGACGTCGCGACGGGCTACTACGAAAACGCCACCTCCAACGCCACGGCCGTCGGGACCCCGCAGGAAGACGTGGATAAGTTGATGGGCCAGGTCGCGGACGAGGCGGGCGTGGAGCTGTCGCAGGAGATGGCGGGCGCGACGCCCGCCAAGGGGAATATCGCCACGGCGGCCCCGCCCGAGGAGGAGAGGGAGGATCGGCTTGGGGAGAGGTTGAGGGCGCTGAGGAGTTGATTACTCCTTTTTCCTGCTCTTGGCTGTTGCTTTTTGTTTTTCGGGGCATGCAGGGTGTTTGTGGTGTTGGGAGGCGGGAGGCGTTGGGCTTTTCCAGCTACAGGCTGTTATGGATGGTTATGATGGACGCTGGCTCAGCGATGTGAAGATGTCATCATCCCATGCGAAGAACCATTGACTGAATACTGGCAAACGCTTCTATTACTTCAAACTCGCTTCTCATATCTCAGCGACCCGTCCGTGCGACTTCTCCTAATAGTTCCTGTCATCGAGCGGAAGCTCTTCGAATGATACTTCATTCGCGCAGGCTTGATGACAGAAGCCCTTCCCATCACGCTCGTTTATTACACCAAACACGATACACTTCTACAATATTAGCAGCTTTCCTTCCCACCTACGCTCTCCCCCAAAGTCAGTAAAAGTCAAAAGACTCGAGCATGTCAGGCCTATCATTCTTCACGATCGCGAATGAATTTCTACTGCACCAAACCCACCGAATCGCGTCTTCGAACAGTTCAAGTCAGGGGAAACAAGGCATGAGCATCCGACGGACAGATGGTCTTCGCAAATGTCCTGATTCCATCTTGGAACCCATGGTCATCACTCGTTCGCCTTCACCATTGACAAGATGAACACGTGTAACGCATTAGGCAGGGTGCTTCCGAGGTATTGACAGAGTCACCTTCGCCTCTACTTGCGCGCCGCCTCCTATTCCACGACACGCATGCGGGATTTTGATAAGATTTGTGCATAGACGGTTGGACGCAAGACTGAAGTGTCAGAGTTCTTTCTTGCTCGCACAGTCCGCTAGATGCTGTGGCGGTCGTGTATCCATGTCTGTAGGCTGAATCAGGAGAAGTATCGAGCAAAGTGGGACGGAGGCTGGTACGTAGAACTTTCTATGGCACGTTACCGCCTTGTCCAGCTCGTTTTCAATCGGCGATGTCGTGCTAACGGGCTTTGACACCCAACAGGGACGAAGACCTGAAGAGCAGAAAAAGGCAAGAGGGGGAAAAAGAAAAAGGGACAAGGGAGATGATCTCGTCACGAGTCTTGCGAGTGATCTACAACCTCTGCCGCCGCCCGCAGCACGAGTTCATCGTCCCCAAACTGCCCGATGACCTGGAGCCCGACACTCGTCACGTCGGTGTCCTCCATCCCTTCTCGCTCGCTCCGGGACAGCGGTACGGGGACGCTGATGGCGGGTAATCCGGCCAAACTGGCGGGAACGGTGAAGACGTCGTTCATGTACCCTTCCACTGGGCTCTGCTTCTTCACTTCCGTCACGGTGGGTGGCAATGTTGGCGCGGTGGGGGTGAGGAGGAGATCGATTCCTCCTTCATCGCCGGCGGCGACCTCGCGGTCAAGCAAGGGGTTCGCGCGAGCGAACACGCGGTCGAAGTCTCGCTGCACCACCCTCCGCACCTTCTGCGCCTGGATGAAGTAATTGTCCATCGCTTCCGAGCTCAGCGTGTAGGCGCCGAGTAAGATGCGGCGCTGGACTTCGTCGCCGAACCCTTCACCGCGTGTGCGAGCGTATAGCGGGAGAGCTGATTGGGGGGATGCGTCCGGACCGGTAGCGCGGTGGCCGTAGCGGATCCCGTCGTATTTGGCCAGGTTGGAGGAGGCCTCGGCCGGGGCGAGGACGTAGTAGGCCGAGAGGGCGTGACGGGTCGAAGGTAGCGACACGGGATGAAGGCTGTGGCCGGCGGATTGGAGAGCGGTGAGGGTGCGGATGTAGGCCGAGCGGACCGCGGGGGACATTTCGTCGATGTTGTATTCAAGAGGTATGCCGATGCGGAGATGCGGTTCCTGCTGGCGTGACTCCAGACGCGCCCGCAGTGAGAGTGGGAGCGATGTGGGGTCCCGATGGTCGTGAGCGTTAAGGCATCGGAAGATGTCCCCGGCATCCTTCACCGTTCGCGTCAAAACGCCCACCGTGTCGAGCGAGTTCGCATACTGAATCACACCCCACCGCGAGAGCAGGCCATAGCTTGGCTTGAAGCCGACGACGCCGGTGTACGCCGCCGGCAAGCGCACGCTCCCGCCCGTATCGGTACCCAGGGCAGCCCAGCATTCGCCGGTCGCGACCGCGACGGCACTGCCTCCACTGCTTCCACCGGGGGACAGAGCGATGCCATGCCTGCTGAAAGGGCTCAGGACGGGATGGGAGTAGGACTGCTGGGAATGGGAGCCCATGCCGAACTCGTCCATGTTGGTCTTGGCGGTGACGGCGGCCCCATGTTGTCGGAGAAGTCGAATCACTGTCGCGTCGAAGGGCGAGCCGTACCCGGTCAGGACATGGGACGCCGCCGTGGTGGGTACATCTTTGGTGACGATATTGTCCTTGACTGCTACAGTCCGGCCGGCCAAATAGCCGGTGGCGCCTTGGGCTGGTCGGGAGGCATCTTCCGATTTGCTAATCAGGGCATTGAACGCGCTTGAACCGGCTGCGGCGACGGTGGAGTGTGATGCATTGCGCACAGAGAGTCCGCCCGGGGTAGATGTGGTCCAGCGCAGGCGAGCAGAGAGCATGACATGTCGTTGGGTGGTGGACTCTATGAGATGTACACACGAAAGGGGAAGAAGACGTTGGGCGGGCGAATTGCGCGCGCTTGTCGAACGCAGCCGCACACGTGACACACGTGACACACGTGACACACGTGACGGAGCAACCTTTGGACCTCGGCAAAGTTCAACTACATGTACCGTAGCCGACCAGGACGATCTGACAACCGAACACCGACGGGCCATTCTTCTCGATTTCACATTTCTGAATGTCGTTTCCAAACGCAAAAGGGCGATCGTCTGGGTCTATTCGATCCGGTTGGGGGCTCGGGGATGATGTTCCGCGAAGGATGATCATCTCACCTCCCAAGGCCCAGGCGCATGCTACATGCATATGAACGGCGATGGTTGATCGAGGATTGCTCGATCGCATGCCGATCATGCGGAAGCGAGGTCGCCAAGTCGATCATACTTGAGGAGGCGTATCTCCAACCATTGATACTGGCCCTATCGTTCATGGCCTGATGAGTCGCATCCTGATTCCTGTACACTCAGTGGTACCACGACGCGCTGCACGTGCCGCCCCTTTTCCGAGACTGGGGAAAGTCAAAAGCTCCCTCTAGAGTAGTAAATGCCGACACCCTACCCCTCGGACCGGAGTGTAATAAGAACCAAAGGCACTTCACTCCAACACTGACACATCGCCAAGCGTAGTAGCGACGCCCCGACGATCCGATCGTTTGCTGGAGAGACGTCAAAGATGGGCGATCAATTCTGGACGGCGATGTCTGCCCTCTCGCGTAAAACCCGGATGCAACGGATCCCGCAAAGGAGAGAAAAGCACATCGATGGGGGCGCCACGTGAAAGTGGAATCCAGGGGTTCTTTGTCTGGCGGGGAGGCGCGGCTACCTGCTGTATGTGATGATGGAATATTCCGGCCGTGCCGGAGCTCTCGACGGAAGACGTTCCCCGGCCCCAGGTGGCGTATCCAGCTACCGATCCCAACCTCCGACGATCCGTCATCCTTCGCAACGACCCCTCCCATCCTGTTCAAGGTTACAAGACATCTTTCGCCCTTCGGCACGGATCCCCCCAAGGCACCTCGGCGGGTTCTTTGGGCCCTCATCCAGATTCCAGAGGGTTCAACTCTTCTGTGATACTGTATGCAGGGAAAGACCGACTGCAGGACCCTGCGTGTAGGGGTACGTACCGGGCTGTTCTCCCGGGATCCCAGACTTGATATCTTTCTTCTTGCCCTGCATACATG
>Ga0058704_10000357_pt1 | contig 24283 bp, 20 predicted proteins | sample AgamicMgSfe_FD_71363 | JGI IMG/M metagenome (GOLD analysis project Ga0058704, IMG submission 71363) | Agave microbial communities from Guanajuato, Mexico - Mg.Sf.e | ecosystem: Host-associated > Plants > Phyllosphere > Phylloplane/Leaf | place: Guanajuato, Mexico | collected 2012-05-30
TCTCCGACCTCGGCCGGCACTTCCTCGCCGGCCTCCTCACGGGCCTCCCGGACATCATGCCCTTGCTCGCGCCCACGATCAACAGCTACAAACGCCTGGTGGAAAACTTCTGGGCCCCCGTGACCGTCTCCTGGGGGCTAGAACACCGCGCCGCCTCGATCCGACTCATCGCGCCCCCCACGGCGCCGGCAAAGGGCACGCGGTTCGAGATCCGCGTCGCCGGCGCCGACACGAACCCGTATCTCGTCTTGGCCGCCGTGCTCGCGCTCGGGTACCGCGGGATCGAGGAGAAGATGGAGATCCCCATCCCGCCGTTGGGGAAAGGGCAGACTGTTGGGGGTGAGGGGGATAAGGGCGAGCGGTTGGCGAAGAGTCTGAAGGAGGCGACGGAGAGGTTTGCGCGGGAGGGCAGTGTGGCGAGGGAGGTGCTGGGCGATGAGTTTGTGGAGCACTTTGCCGGGACGAGGGAGCATGAGATCCGGCTTTGGGACGAGGCGGTGACGGATTGGTAAGCCCCTTTGTTTTTCTCTTGTCTTTGATTCTGGTTGCTGACGGCTTTTGGTGTAGGGAAGTGAGGAGGTATATCGAGACGGTGTGATGACGTGACGATGTGTGAGATGTACCTTTGTAAGGACGAGCAACGACAAAAGGTCATCAACTTACGCCACCAGACCTCTGCGCGCATCCTGTAGGAGCAGCGGAGCGTGCACGTTGGCCCATTGTGAGCGTTGTCAGCACACGAAATTGAGCTTCTCGAACCGGCGAGTACTTGGCTAGGACGGTGCAACGAGCGACTAACGACTGTTGTTCATGTTGTTTCTGCATAGCTTCCTTTTCCTCGATCTGGTACATGCTCGCCACTCTCCAACTAGACGCGGGACGCTTGCTTGCCTCGCTCGTGTTGCCACCTCTGGCTCTCAAATTCTCCCATTATCATTGCCCTAGCACACATTTCGAAGAAAGACGAAACATCTCCATGCAGCATAACCTCTTCTTTTTCACCCGACTTGTGCCCCCGTGTTTGCACCCAATACGCTGAAGTGGACATCTACTTTGACGAAGCTACGACAAGCTTTTCTTCTTGCCTAGAGCGACGGTCAGCGACTTGTGTGCGATGAGACCAATGTTCAATAGATATGCTCACCCTTTGACGTCTTCGCACTGGGCTTAACGTTCTCACCACGCCTCGCCTCCCTCTCCTTTTCTGCGTTGTCAATCAATTCCGGCATCTTCTGCTCGAAAGTGCCCGCGAATCCTTGACTGTCAGCGACCTTACCTGGGCCAACATATAAGTACAGTACAGGCGGCTTCTTCTTGTTCGATCCGCGCTCACCTGATTCGTCACCGCTGGCGTCGTCGTTGGTCTCCTCGCCGTCGTCGCTCTCCTCCACCACCTCCGTCGAAGATTTCGGTGTGAGCACGCGCCTGTGCGTCTTCCGCATCAACGGCTTCGCTTGCACGAGATTGTCGTTGGCCTTCTTCTGCTTCAGGGCGTCGATCATTCTCTTCGACGGTGACTGATCGTGGCTGGAAGACGGCGTTGGTGGATTCGAAGTCTCTTCGCCGGCCAAGGTGTGCGAACTCGTTTCGGAAATCTTGTCCGAGATGGTGGGAGCGTTGACAGCCCGGTATTCGGAGGTGAACCGTGAACTCGAGCCCTCCGCGACCTTGGGATCTGCAGCAGCGGTCGTGCTCTTGCTGTCAGCAGCGTCTCCGGTTGCACCATCACTGCCCTCGCCGCCAGTCTTGGCCTTCTTCTTTTTCTTCGGCCTCTTCTTCTTGGTCTTGGCCGTCTCCTCGGTCACGGCGGCCTCATCGGATGCAGATATGCCCAGACCAACATCAAAATCGCGAGCAAGATCGCCGCCACCACTATCACCGCTATCGCGCAACCCACCCAGATCATGGCTCGCTGGAAAGGGCTGAAAGGGCGGCTGAACGTGATGGACGGGCGGAGCAGCTGCGGCCACCGACTTGCCCAGCTGACCGGACGCCTGGGAATGAACTGATTCGCTGATATCTGAACCTTCACCTTTAGCCTTGGTCTCAGTCAGCGCTGCCTCCGATGGTATCTGATTACCCACGATTTCCGTAGGGCTTGACGCATGCGGCTGATTCGACCCAAAGATGCCTCGCACGAAGCTGCTGATCGTACTCGAGGCCTTGCTAGGACTTGAAGACTGGGTTGTCGATGCACTCACCCTGTCCTTGGACTCCTTCTCGGTGTCCTCTGTCGCATCCATCTCGGGTGTTATCGCGTGCCTGGTCTTCTCTGTCACATCAACGATTGGTGCTGCCGCATGCGTCTGCGACTCAGTTGCTATATCCTCAGGGACAACATCGGCAGTTCCGGCCGCGGCAACACTGGTCACGAGTGCGGTCTGCGGCGTAGATGTTCCGCTTACGGCACGACTCATATCATCTTCAGCAAAGTCTCCTGTCTTTGGCTTGCCTCTTAAAGTGCCTTTCTTAGCCACCTTCGGCTTCTTCTTCTGCGTCGACTTTCCGAAAGGGTTGAGCGACTCAGTTTGTGACGGTCCCTTTGATTTGTCAGTGTGCTTGGGCTGCGAACCTGCCTCCGGCGATGGCGTTGGTTGCTCTGTAGTAGAAGGCGCTTCCGCCTGCTCCGACACTGCACGGTCGTCTACTGATGACGTGTCTGGGACGAGGGCTGGCCTGGATGGAGCGGTATGAAAAGCCGGAGTCGGCGGTACAGACAAGCCAGAAACCGAGCGACGCGTATCGCTTGGCTGTCTGTGAGTGTTGTCGCTGGGCTTTTGATCAGGCTCCTCGATCTTGACCGCAGGCGCTTGCAGCGGTACTGCTGCCTTCTTCATGTGACTTGTTGGCAATGCTGGCGTCACCTTCAGCTGCTCATCAACCTTCGAGTCGTGCCGTGCCTTGAACTCAGCAAGCTGTGCTGCGGAATGCTGCTGCATTTCCGAGTGCTCTTCGTTGCGATGGGCTGTAATACTCGCGCTATCTGGCTTGCTAGCGACGCGGCTACCTTTGCTGACGGGCGGCGTACTCACACTTCCCTTCTGGATTTGAGGAGAGCCGGTGGCGGCGTTGAAGCCCTCGTCAACTTCCTTTTCATCAGGCTTCTGATGTGATGGTCCCGTGATCGAGCCCGGCGACACCGCGTCATCTGGGGTGTCACGGTTCTTCAGCTCCGCCCCTGGAGCGGCATCCGAGCTTGCTGTCTTATCACTGCCTTGCTCTGGATACGCGGTAGTCTGTGATACCTCCATCGCCGAGCTCTTATGCTCGACATGCTGGATAAGCGGTAGCTCGGTTTTGACAAAGACCTCTGAAGTGAAGGCAGGCTCTGACTTGATTTGAGCATCTTCACGGCTTGCAACGACTTCACCCTGGGTCTCGAACGAGAGCGTCTTCTTTGGACCGTCGTCCTTGGCAGGCGTACCATTCGCTTCAGCCGAACCTCCATCTTCAGACTGAGCCCCGAGCATGGCCGACTCCTCAATGACATCGACTTCACGCAGTTTGCGCTCGTGGCCCTCCGGGCTAGTGTTGGCAGGCTGCGTAGGCTCAACGTTCTGGTCTGGTAATTGCTTGTCTTTACTCTTTGACTTGGCCTTGCGCTTGATAACGGCAGGCCCGCCGTCATTCTTCGACGTACCCATGGTTGATGGCGTAGGCGTAGTGTCTCCCGACAGAAATTGCATCTGAGCCACGTTGACCGCAGAGTTCTCGACGGTAGGCGTGGAGTCGGCAGAGCGACTGTCGCGCGGCGGGGTGTTGGGTCCTTGGATGCTCCCGGCACCCTCCTTCTGCAGTTGCAACGGCTTCGCGGGGCCACTGGCCGGATGATGAACGTCAAAGCCGGGATACGACCTGTGCCACGGATCCCAAAATTGCTTGGGGACTTCGAGCCTGACATCGCCGCCCGGCAAGCTGTGCACACTGAACTCGAGAGCGTTCCGCGCTTCAATGTTGTTCGCGAAATTCAGCCAGTACATTCCAGAAAGGGGAGCGTTTGGTTCCCTTGATCCCTGCATGCGCACTCGAAGAGTCTTGCTGTATCTCGTGAAGTAGTCGTACAAGACGGACTCCGGCACACACTTGTACTCATCGAACACCAATAGCTTGTTCACATGAGTACAACCGAGACCGACGGAAAACCTCGTCAAGACGTTTTCTGGTCTCAGCTTCGCGAGCTCGCTCAACTCGTCGTGTATCGGGCTGAAGCCAGGATGTGGTGCAGGCGGCATGTACACTTCCATAATCCGGAACGGCATCTGAGTGTTCTGTGCAAAACCGGGCGGTGCGTATGGGCGCATTTGCCTGTTGTAAGCATCTGACGGCCCAGAGAAGTTGCGACCAGCTGGGAAGCTCTCATGCTGCCGTGGTTGGGCCTGCTCGTCTTTCGATCTCCAGTTACTCGTCATGCTTGCGCGGCGGTCCGTTCGGTCGAAGCCCATGTCGAATTGGGTGCCGTAATCAGTCGACGCCTGACGAGCTACGTGCTGCTGGCCACTGGGGACAAACGCATCGCGACCATCGGACGCGAAGTCATGCTTGCCACGGCTGCTTTTGCCGCGACCGCCGCTACTAGGATACCCGCGCGACCGTCCGCCACGGGACCCGTTGCTATCCTTGCGATGACCGCCGCCACGCTTGTTGTACGTCTCATTGCTGAGGTGATAGGGCGAGGCATTGCCGAATGCTGTGTTGTCATACTGCTCGTTGCTGCGATCGTTGAGCGGGAATTGGCCGTTGTAGTAGGGATTCTGCATTTGCGAGTTGGCGATGTAGATGGGCTGAGAGCCCATAACTTGTTGGTGAGGGCCCTGTTGGTGAGGACCCTGCTGGTGAGGACCCTGCTGGTGAGGACCCTGCTGGTGAGGACCCTGCTGGTGAGGACCCTGCTGGTGAGGACCCTGCTGGTGAGGACCTTGCTGGTGCATCGGGAACTGTGGCCCGTGAGCTGGATACTGTTGTGGCAAGCCCATTGGGAAGTTCTCGGGGGACATTGACTGAAACGGAGGCATCTGCGCCGAAGGTGGAGCGAACGGCATGGCTGCGCCCGAAGATGCAGGCATCTGGTTGTAAATTTGGTAGCTCGCCGGATTGTTGGGGCTGGGGTAGACAGCATAGCCTGGCGGAGACTGCAAGTGCTGGTTACGGTCGAAGGTTGGCCTCTGGTTCGAGCGCATGCTGCCACGGCCACCGTTGCTGAACCCACGCGGGCGTCGAGCGGGTTGAGGCTGTGGTGACTGCACCGCATCAACAACCTTGGGCAAGTGGTTACCAGCGACAACCGGTTGACTCGTCGTTCTCTGTAGCTCGTTGCGGCGGGAGGAGTTCGACGTGCTCTTCTGAACATCCAGCGTGGTCTGGTCTGCGAGCGGGCTGACCTTCTGACCTTCCTCGGGCTGATGAACGGCAGGCTTGGTGGGAGTGCTTGGTGGTAAAGTCGCTGCGCTGGTGGGGTTGGTGTGAACTGCTGCCTCAGGGGTGGATACTTCGCTGCGCGTCTCCGACGCTGCGATGCCTTGCTTCTCAGGCTCGTCGTGGGGGCCAGATTGCTGGATCCGCTGCTTGATGAAGTCCGTCACGATGCGCAAAATTTTCTCTCCACACCCTCTGGGCTCATCGGCTGGGAAGAAGGCGCTCGGCTCTGCAATCTTGCACATATGCTCCCGCATACCCGCGTCTTCGAGTAATTCCTGGTTGTCCTTCTGCGTGAACCACCAGTCCACGATCGCGGGCACTCTGTTGTTGATGTTGTAGAGCGCGGAACACATCCATACTTGCTTGAGGAACATGTAGCCCTCCGGCTCGCCACCTTGCACGTGAATCTCTCGGTCACCGAACCAGTCGCGCAGAAAGTTCTGCTCATCTGCCTGCGTGCCGCTTTGTGGGAATTCCCAGGGGAGAATGGATTCATACCTGGCGTCCTGCTTGTAAAGCCTGCGGATGTACGGGTCGAGGTCGTAGAAGCGATTGCTGGATACTACCATGGGCGTACCGTCACCCAGCGGGAGTCCGTCGACGACTGCCATGGCGGTGGCGCGAGCTACGGTCGACGCCGACGCGTTTTGTGGGTACTTAAGGCGTCTGTGTGGCGGTCAAAGGGTGGTGATGAGAACAATTGCGGATATAGCGCAGCGGCAAGCGTGTTATGTCTTGTTTGTTGCAGGCGCTGTGCGAGTGGGGAGCAATTGCAAAAGATGAGAGTGTTTGGGATAAGGGCGTTTGGGGTGAGGGTGTTTGGTGAAGGTGAGAGGTGTTCGAAGGTGTGAAAACTCAGCAGATGGTCAATGCAGTGTGTGATGTTGATGCTGCAGCCACAAAGGGAAGGAGCGACCTCCTTGTCTGGTGAAGTCGGACGTCACCGGCCCTCACATCGTTCCTTCCTCATTCGCGAACACCCACGCGGCTCCGCCAGAGGCAGACCAACAGCCTAAGGCATCCATTCGCCGAGGTTGGTGAGAAGGCGGTTTGTCCTGTTATGGGTCTGGAGATGAAGTCAATCACAGCTCAAACGAAAAGCGAGGCAGAAATCCGTCACCGCTCGTAGCATGTACGCCGTTTACCACCAGTTCCGAGACATTGCCCGCTCAAATCCCAGATTCCATTGTCAACAATGAGATGTTAGCTACCCGAGCCCGGAAACAATCGCCGCGAGAAGCGATTGTCAGTATCATGTGATTGAAGGCTACTCTAACAATATCCACCAACTCCACGCGCCTTAGACCTCAAATTTCGTCTTCCACTGTACGACCCGAGCCCCGAGCGCTGGCGGTAAGCAGTCTGAAGTCTCATCAGACCTTGTCCGTCTCCTGAGGCAATGTCTGAATGAGCTTCATGATCTCGCTCTCATTATCACCGACCACTGTACCGTTGTCAGCATACTTCAACAAACCCCGCCGTGCCAGGGATCCCGCTCTCAATCTTTCCACCCAACTCACCTGCCCTGCCATGGTTCCAATCCACCGTCACTGGCCGCTGAAACACCGTCTGGCTCGCTTTGAACTTCCGCATCGCGTCGCTGCTCCCCGTGGCATCCTCGATCACGGTGCCAGCCTTCGACGGCCCGAGATACTCCAGTATGTTGACCAGTTGGTCGCTTGTGGGCGGACCTTCTTGGATATCTGCCTTCCAGTATCAGCACCCCCTCCACTCTGCTCAAAATCTGGCCATGCTCGCTGTTCGTGCCCGAGCCATGGCGGGTGACGTACCCAAATCGAATTCTGTCCGTTCGAGCTTGCTTTGCTTCGTGTGATCGGTCGCTTGGTCTTCGGTCGCCGTTGACTGCGCGTTCGCGGTGGCTTGCTTAAGGAGTGTGTGGACGCGGATGGACGCCGGGCTCGAGGGTGAATGGAAGAGTGTGATCACGTCTTTGACGCCTCTCTTCAGCTCTCGTCAGCATCTAGCATCTGAATGCGCCGCATCGACGTGGGGGCTTCGCCATGCTTGCGAGATCGCGTGCACGCCCCTCGAGAGCGACGATCTGGTAAGCTTACTTCCTTGAACAGATTCCTGAACATGTTCATCTTGATACTTGTTATTGTACCTCGTCTCTGCAATGCTTGCCGTTTGGACTTTGAGGTGAGAGGGTGACGGGAACTCAACTGGAGCTTCTTGAAGCTCGGACTCTCAGGTGACGTCGGGCAAACTGCCCGCAAGCACGTGTGCACGTGATCAAGTGCTTTTACTGCGTGGACACAAGCAAGATTTGTACAAAACATAAAAGGCATGGTTGACTTATATACATCGGTCCTTGACAGAAAGAGTACCGTCCTGATGGTGAATCTAAACGACTACAGTCACACAAGCTCCTTGCGAAATGCCGCTCCAAACGCTCCCCCACATCTAATATATGCAGAGCCGCCCCTGTCCTCCAGTCTCCAAGATCTACCTCCCTCCTCGCTGCGTCTCAATCGACGTCACCACTCCTGCCACTCACACTCACACCCACTCAAATCTGATCCTGGACCCTCTGCAGCAAAGGCTGGCTCTCGCCATCCTGTCCATCCGGCTTCGGATAAGGCATATGCAAGTACTCTCCCTTCCGGACCTTCCCCACGCGCCACGACTTCTCGTCCGAAGCCGCGTCGAAGAACTCCTGATTCTCCTCAAACGTTCGGCCCCCGCTTTCCGGAAGGTAGAAGTACGTCCAAACGCCCGCGATCGTGTTGGTGACGGCGAAGACGAGGAAGATCCAGTAGTCCAAATTGTTGAACAGAATCGGCGTCAGCAAGGTGACGGCGAAGTTCGCCAGGCCCCAGACGATGACCGAGACCGCCGTACCCTGCGCGCGAGCGGTCGTGGGGAAGATCTCCGTTGGGATGAGCCAGACGGTTGCCAGCCAGCCGATGCCGAAAGCGCCAGTGGCGACGTAAAGGCTGACGATACCGGGGATGGCGACGGCGTTGACGGGAATGTGGAACTGCTCCGAGTTCATTGCCAGACCGCCGAAGATGGTGAGTAACGCGAAGCAGAGAGTTAGTGCTCCGGAGCCCCACAACATCAGGGTACGTCTTCCGAGTGCATCGATGAGTAGCCAGGCGAAGGTCATGAGGAAGAAGTAAGAGATGTAGTTGCCTTGAGTCAAGAACTCGGAAATCTCCGTACTGTAACCCAGGAGTTCAAAGATCTGCGGACCATACACAGACACAGCTGTTCTCTGTCAGTTGCGAGCGTCGCAGGAGTCATGAAGGTAGCACTTACCGCCATAGCCGGTCAAAGCTTGGTTTACTTGCCCCATGACCGTAATCATGGTCGGGTGGAACTGAGGATGCTTGGGGTTGAACATATCCGTATAACCCACACTGCTCTCGCTACTCTGTTTCGCGCTCTCCTCCAGCTCTTCCATCTTCTTCTTTCCATCCTCTTCTCCCAGGATACCGACCAGACTCTTTTGCGCATCCTCCTTCCTGTCGTGGAACATGAACCACCTCGGGCTTTCGGGGAGCCGTTCGAAGATCAGCAGAAGCGAGACCGGGTAGATTTGCATCACAATGATCGGGATCCGCCATGCCCACTCGTTCTGCTTTCCGAGTGTTTGCGTCACAGCCAGGTTGATCGCGAATGCCATGTTCAGGCCGAAAATGTTGCTCTGGAACTCCTGCGCCAACGCTTTTCCTCTCGAGTCGTCCTCGGCCAATTCGGAGCTGTATACCGGCACCACACTGTCCACACCACCCACGCCCAGGCCCATCACGACGCGGCCCAGATACATCACCGCCAGCGCACCCTGACTGTACCCAAGCCCAGCGACGAACATGATCAGGTTTCCCAGACTCGCAGTGGCCAGACAACCGAACAAGGCAGCCTTGCGCCCGTACTTGTCGGCCAAGTAACTGAAGATGACCGCTCCGATTGCGCACCCGAGGTAGTATACGGAAACAATAACACCCACTTGCGGGCTTTCTTCAGCGATGCCCATGGTGGAGAGGTAGTCATAGTTGGTGTTGATCAGGCTCATCATTCCCTGATCGTAGCCATAGCTGACAGACGCAGTAGTCAGCTTCCAAGCACTGAAATGATTACGATGGAGGCATAGAGACGCTTACAGGGCGATCGCGGTGCTGGAGAAGAGCACGACCTGCCATTGACGCCATCGTAAGCCTGTGTCTGGACCCGGCGGTATACCAGGGACCATTCAAGTGAAGCCTGAACGGTGATGTTGGCTTACTTGCGACTTCTTGTCGTACACAAAGCTCTTGAGCCGCTCCATCTTGCAGGGTCCAGGGGTATTTCTCGTTTCGTTTCGCTTTCTGTCAGGGTCTCGGAATCGAGCTGGAACGATCGTAGTCGCTCAGGTGTTGCGCGAGCGGAGCAAAGAACGCGAACGATGCAGATAGCAAGTTATATATGTACGGGAGAGTCTGAGTCTTTATGCGGGCCCTGAAGATGCGAATGAGGTGGTAGCGGAGGAGCTAAGCGGCGCACGGATCGTCCAGATGACGTGCGGGAAACAGATTTCACCATCGTCAATGGTGAGGGGTCGCGCGGGCGTTCCCACGATCGATTACCGAGCGCTAGTGGCTCGTCGAAGTCTTGCTTGGACTACATCCGCCAAACTTCAAGATCTACAGGTACAATCGCATACCCATCTCACCTGCCATCATGGACAAGCGCGACAGCCCGGATAGGAGGCCGGTATCTTTTGGCAGTGCCTGGGAATACGAACGCTACGACTGGAATGGTCGTACGCGAGAATCACACTCGGGCGGCTGGGAGAAGGCGTCAACGACAGCATGGCGGTGCATGAACCTTGGTAGATGTACATTACTATTACACTTCGCAAGACTAAATCAACAACTTACAGCACCCATCTCCCAACATCTCTCTGTCGGGTATTCTAGTCCAAGATCAGTCCGAAGTTACAGTTTCCGTTCCTCCTCAGCCATTCGGTCCCATGCCTGGCCAACCCTAATACCGGCCCATGTGCCTGCAGCACCTCCGCCAATGCCGCCCCCTGCTGCAGTGCCTACGATGCCGGCACCGAGTCCAGCAGTGATCGTGGTTGTCCACTTGAGGACCTGATGTCTGACTCCAGGGCCGTCTGCTGTCTCTTCCACGATAACGCCAACATCGGACGGCTGCAAGCCATGGAGATTGTCTGCGACGGTGATCCAGGCATACGCTGCGCCGGAGTGGTGTGTCTCTCCAAGCAGATCCAGTGTTCCAATGCTGGGATCGATCGTGAGCGCATCGGTCACCACGTACATATGCGCCGACGGCATGAGGATGCTGATTTTGGCGTCCGGACCAACCACGTCGCGAAATGCAGGTAGCCAAGCCAAAAGCAGGATGATGTTGTCGGTCAGTCCGCAGAAGCCTTTGATTGGACGATCGTTGGTAAGGCGCTTGAAGGATGCGTGCCACTCGTTTCCGGGATGATATAGGAAGACGTAATGCGCAACACCGGAGGCGGCTTCTCGAGCGACGACCATCGAGATGAAGTCGTGGACGTGTTGGGCAAAGACGGACTGATAATTCAGGTTGAGGTTTGCTTGTGCAGCGTTGTTCATCTCCCCAACATCTTTCGCGATGGATTTGAGGTGTTCGGCGATCTCCTGGCTGGCATTGGCGAGGTGTCGCTCAGCAGCGTCACCGAAGATGGTGTTGTTGACGGCACAGAAGCCGACTGCAGCTTGTGCAAAGGCACCGAAGCCTGCTAGAAGTTGTGCACAGAACAAGCCGTGGTTGATGGTTCGTTTATCGATCATATTTAGGACTTCTTCGGCCGCCTTTGAGCATTTTGTGCCAGAGACCATGAGCTCTTTCGCCTTGTTGTAACCGTCGAGCATGGTTGTGGTGTGTTGCGTTAGGGGTCCGGTGACTCTTCGGGCTGTTGTATCAGGACGTCCGATGACTATCAGTTGCCTGGACGCTTGCGATTGATGAGCGTGTTTGCAGCCTGCCTTGAGGATCCTGTAGGGTCTTATATGCCTACCTGAGCATGAAGGCTACCCTAAACACTGAGCTGTTGAGCTAATACTCACTGCTCCCTGGGCCTTGCAACACCATCGCTGCGTGCACTGCCACGGACGCCCAAACTTTTCGATATCCAATGACATCGTCACACCACTTACCACAACCAACCAGCTGTGAAGCAGGCGCGGCTGGCCGCTACTGAATCCGAAGTTTCTCGAACAGATGAGCCGCGGTCACACGACTGAATGACCTCACGTTCCCACGACGGGCTGTGATGAAGGGGGCGCAGCTGGGTCCGCAACTCACGGACTCGATACTCATCGAGCACATTGTTGCAAGCTAGGGGCCCCATTGGCCTAATCTCTGTGTGACACATCAAAGGTCAGCCACCGCCATGTCTTGCTGCGCATTGAGCCACGATAATGAACCAGCAGACGAAATGTCGCGTCGCGTCAGTGGCTCGTCGGGTGCGTGCGAAATGCTTGCCGTGCTGCATTTGTGGCTGCTTACACTATGTATTGCGGTGTCCCGATGTGTCAGCCGCAGCCAAACGCATCAATGGCTTGCGATCATGTGTCGCGGCATGGCTGATCGTCGATAGCTGTCGCAGGGATGGCGGAGACCAATCGCATACGCAAAGAACGCCAGGTTCGAAGTCATTCACGGCAAGCACAATGTTACTGTGCCGAGCGTGTTGAAGAACAGCTCGAGGGCTGAAGGGGCGTGGTGCCTGCATCAAGCTTGGCACGCCGGAGACCTTGAAATAGCCGCAGCCTTGCAGCCTCGTCATGTGCAGAGTGGCCGCATTGCAATCATCAGCGGTGCGGTGACTCAATATCGAAGGCTCGCGAAGGTACGAGCTGTACGGTACGCCATGCTGTCGACGAGGCGGGATCGTGATCTACAAAAGGGAGTAAGCCGAAGGCAACGTTGGCTACTTGAAATGCTCCAACACCCTCGACACCCTTTGTTGAGATTGACATCCGCCGAGTCCACAGCACAAACAAGCAGGCTCGTAAGCTGAGCGACTACGATCCCAGGCCTGCAGAAGCCTTCGCCAATCGATCTCCCCTACGAGAAGCCGGAACAGAGTATTCCACAGAACCGGACCAAGGACTCAAACATTGTGGAGCAACTCTGCTAATGGCGAGTACCGATCCCCACGCAGATGGGTACACGCACTCAGCGGCTCGAGAGCAAGTCACCTGGACGACGGTACTGTACGTGCTGATCGCCTTTGCCCTCAACACTATGCTACAGCCTGCGGGAACGGTTTGTGGTGGGCCACCCGCTATAGGCTTCATGCTTCGGAGTTCGCCCATCATCTGCTTGGTCGACACTGGGTATCTACTATATCGGCTAGTCTACTACTATTTCACTTCGAACCGGCGCAAGGTCGCACATGCACGTCTACTTCGGTTGAGGTATCAATCCTGGGACGATGGTGCTGAGGACGAGGTCGACACACTCGGGAAAATGCAGATGAATCAGCCGGTGCGCCTGTTGGTCTTCCTCCTCACCCTTCCGCAATTCATCAGGCTGTATGCATTCTCCGGGTTGTACTGGAGCAAGATGATCGCCAGCATGTATCTTGCTTCTTTTGTCATCGTGGAAATACTGGTGGTCCGGCCGCGCGCTTGGAAGCTGGGGGCAATCGACCAGCCAGGGGGCGACAACAGAGAGAAGAGGATCAAATCGTCAGGCTCCCTTAGCCTTCCATACGTTTCCGTGGCCCTGGCCGTCGCCTTCATGTCCCGGTTTGGCGCCTCGGCTCTCCGAGACGCTCTCGATGAGCCCCACACGGCCCTACTTAAACACCTTGGACTCGTCACCTTTGGCTCCTGGACGCTCGCGCTCGTCTTTTGCTATGTCATGTGCGCAATTGACAGGGTGAGCTGGCGGGACATCCTTCTGCCTACGGTACTCCTGGCCCCTATGCTGGGAATACCATGGGTTTACTACACGCTCGGTCCACGGATCGCAGCCGCCATCGATCGTCCCCTGCTGGTACAAGTGGTGTCGGCCGGGCTAGCTATCGCATGGGTCACGGTAGGGCTGACCTACGCGTCTACTGTGACCAGCGGGATCCGGCACACTGCGAAAGATCAGCCTCGCGTCGAAAAGCATCGCAGATACATCGAGAAAGTCCTCGCCTGGTATTTCATGCTGTTACACCTTGTCACGGCAATAATGTATCTCCGCTACAGCTATGACCCAACCGGCACATCCAAGCCGAAATGGTCGGAATATTTGGGTTGAGCATGTTCTTTCGTGGTAAGGCATACTTCGAGATGAAAAGATACGCTGTTAGGCGAAAGACCTCGCGCTGATGGATGGAAGGTGATCGCATGGCAGAGGTGCGGATAGATGAACTTATGCTCTAAGCTTCGTTTGCGCCGTACAAACTCAGGCATGTCTGCAATGCTCCGCCTCGCCAGTGTTGTCCGCCTCCTTGGCTATCGCGAGAGTGAGCGATCAAGTTTTCGCGGCAGGCAGTCAGAGCAATCACTGATGCGGCACCATTGATGCTTCAGAAGTCTGCACTTGAGCCCCTCCATGTCAGCACCAGAGTCGGAATGGTAAGGAGTAACTTACCTCCTGCTTCTAAGAACCCAATCTCGGGAATGCTCACTAGCAATGTCCCAGCAGCCAAACAACAGCGAAACAACCTGACTTTCCGTCCCCATGGGGTGTTGGCGCGTAGCGTCACTAGCGTCTTTGCCAAAGCGGGGTGGGAACCGAAACAACATCACCCTCTTCATACATACGTACTGTATATACTGTATGCGCGCTACCTCCTACTCCTTACGTGCAAATGAGGGGGTGGAGGTGTACTACCGAGGTTCATTCTATTACTAGGTACTTTCAGATCAATTTCCGTTGTACGACCTGGGCCACCTGGCAGTCCAAGAACGGAATTACCGGCGTCCCTCCAGCCATCGAGGCTACATATACATGTAACCCTACATCATCAACGCACTCGGCCCGGATAGCGTGGCCACCCCGCACTGTTTGGCTGGCTGGACCCAGGTCCTTCCAGGTAGATGCGGAGGAGTAGTATTGGGTCGACGTATCGCTTGATGGTGCGATGACTACGACACCTGTACTAGCGACGCATGTTCGGCGCCTCGGGACGGCGAGAAACGATTGTCTCTCTTTGATTGAACGATAAGAGTGCGAGCCAGACAAGTCTTCTGTCTTTCCTGCAGAGCCCCAACATCGTCGCCAGAGTACCGGCCTCCTAGCCATCAAGGCTTTCGAACCTCATCGGAGGCCTCTACGCCGTCTTACTCTCTCGCTGGTCGCCCACGATGGACGATCGCCGTGATTATTCAGGTATGCCTTACCAATGCTCTTGTGTGCATGACGACTCTATTGCTCACGATGTGTTGCGTAGATGAATCAAAGCACATGCCGGCCGGGGAGAAGGCCACCATGGACCACGTCGAGCAAGTCCACACGAACGAACGCGTGCCGGGTCATTCCAACTATTACGAGAAGGACGGCATCAGGACGTACGGCGACGGCGAAGACCACGACCACGAGCCACCCCTGTCGTTCAAGAGGTTCATGAGTCTGGTCGCCATGGCCTTCCTGTGGACGGGTTCCCAGATCCCGGTATACCTCTTCGGCGGCATCCCGCCGTACATCTATGGCGAACTCGGGGGTACGGACCGATGGATCTGGTTCGTGCTCGCCAACCTGCTGTCGCTGGCCGCCGTCTGTCCCTTTGTCGGCTCCGTTTCCGATCTCATGGGCCGCCGCTATGTCGCCATCGCCGGGGCCGTCTTCATCATCATCGGCATGATCATCTGTTCCACCGCACATAGTATGAACGTCTTCATCGGCGGAATGGTGTTCGCCGGCGTAGGCGCCGGGATCAATGAGCTCACCGCGTTGGCCGTCACGTCCGAGCTGGCGCCCACGAGCCAGCGTGGCAAATACGTCGCCATCTTGATCTTCACCATCATACCCTTCTGTCCGTCGGTACTCTGGGGCCAGCTCATCGCTTCGACTTCCTCCTGGCGCTGGATCGGTCTCTTCTGCGCCCTGTGGGCTTTCATCGGCCTTGCCCTGACTGTCATCTTCTATTTCCCACCGCCGCGTGTGAACAGCCAGGGGCTGAGTCGGCGCGAGGTGCTGAAACAGATCGACTACGTCGGCGGTCTCCTCTCCATCGGTGGAATGCTTCTGTTCATGATGGGACTGCAGTGGGGCGGGTACCAGTACAGTTGGAGCAGCGCTCACGTGCTGGTGCCACTCATCCTGGGCGTGGTGTTGATCGTCGCCTTCGTCTTGTGGGAATCCTACGGCGCCAAGTATCCCATGTTCCCGAAACGCTTGCGGCAGGACCCTCGCATCCTCGGTCTGACGCTGGTCATCACCTTCATCTCTGGAGCGAACTTTTTCTCGATCTTGATGTTTTGGCCGACACAGGCTTTCAACCAATATGGCCACTCGCCTGTAGGGGTCGGCATCCGTGGTCTTCCGGTCGGCTTCTCCATCTTAGCCGGGGCCTGCATCGTCCTCTGGATGCTGTCGGTCCTTCGTGGACACAACAAGGAACTCCTGATCGCCTCCTCCATTCTCATGACCGCTGGCTGCGGTTCTCTCGCCTGCGGCCGGGTTGACAACCTGTACCAGCTGTGGGGGCTGCTCGTCCTGGCCGGACTGGGTATTGGCGGAATCGTCGTGCCGGCATCCATCATCAGTGAGTTTAAGCACGATGTGCGTCTTCTTTCAGTGCTAACAGGCCCAGGCACCATCATCTGTCCCGACGACCTCATCGCCACCGTCGCCGCCCTCACTCTCGCCATTCGCGTCATCGGCGGCAGTGTCGGCTACTGCATCTACTACAACGTCTTCATCTGTACGTCCAGCCATACCATCAACCCACCCACACCTCCCGCTAACACATCTCTCCCACAGCCAAATTCGTCCCAGCAGCGACGTATTTCATCGGCGGCGCCATGGTCACCAAGCTGAACATCACCGACGTAGCCATCATCGGCGAAGCCATCGAGATCACCGGCACCTCGCTGCTGTCAAACTTGCAAGAACTCCCCGGCATCAAAGGGGTCCCGGGCGCGTACGAATTGGTGGTGTTCGCTGGTCAGCTGGCGTACGCGGAAGCGTACAAGTATGTTTACTACGTCAGCATCGCGTTCGGGGGGATCAGCATCGTTGCGGCTTGCTTTCTGGGCGACATCAGCAAGTACATGGACGATCATGTTGCTGTCGTTATGCACTAGAAAGGGGTGTTTGGGAAGGCGCAGATGTGTTTCTGACGTTCGGAAGCCCGATCTGGTACACGCAACCTCGAAGTTTGCATGGGTTCTGCGGCGAGCGAGGTTGTGTACACGTTGGGTTGATTAGAAGCCTATCTATTTGTTACATGCTATCAGCCCTGCTATACTGATATACCCCAATTCCGAGTAGTGCTGAGCTGGAGCCGCTTCACAGAAAAGTGTAGACGAAGCATTCGTCAGTAGGTCTCCATCACTTAGGGGATATCTGTATAACCGCGTGGCTGTCCTTGAAGTAAGAAGTGAGGCTGAAGTCTGCGCTTGAGAGGCAGTCATGGCTGCACTGGAGGTGTTGCTGGGCACTTCGATCTTTGGTATCGCCTTGGATGGGCAACAGTGAATACGACCGAAATCCAGTCGGCCGTTGCACACTCATGTCGAGGGTGTGCGCCCCCCACGATCAAGCAAGTGCTGTGAGAAATTAAATCCTCATCCAGCAGCCGCCACCGGCCCTCCCCTCCGCTCGCCTCTCATCGCCAACGCCCTCTGGGCCAACATCCCGAAATCCAGATCGCGGTGATCCTCTGGCATGTACTCGCCCGAAGCGATGCAATGCACCTTCATGCTGGGATGATACTTCAGTCCATTCAGCAACTTGGGCGTGATGAGGAAGTACTGGCTGGCGGAGTTTTCCGAGCAGGCGATTTCGACCATGCGAGAGTGGACCAGACGCTCGTTGCGCGGGTCCATGCCCTGGTTGATTTCGTCGACGACGCGGAAGGGCGCACGCGCGAGAGATTGCAGCGCCATCAGGTAGAAAATGGTGCTGACCGCGCGCTCGCCGCCGGATTGACGGTGTGAGTCGAGGATAGAGAGCTGTTCGTATTCTCTGTAGCAAGGATTAGCATAGAGCTCACTGCTGTGGTCGGCAGAACAAACGTACCTGAACTTGACTTTGATCTGGATCGCCCAAAGCTCAAAGTCTTCATCCTTGTACACAGCCACCTCGCCTGCGCACTGGATCTTGGAAAAGTTCTCCGCAAACGCCTCCGAGATGTGCGCGACGAGCTGGTCGAGCTGGGGCTCCCATTTTTCTCGAATGTCTGTGATGCTGCTTTCCAATTTTTGCAAGCTCGCCTCGACATCGACGAGCTTGGTCCGGCGCCTCTCGATCTTCTGGCCACGCTCCTCGTACTCTTGCAGCACCCTCTGCCCGCCGGACGGGCCGTCGTTCATGTCGAGCTTGGCCTGGCTGGACTGGTACTCCGTCTCCAGCTGATCAGGGTCCCACGTCGATACTTCATCATCATAGACGGCCCTCAACGTCTCGTCATTCTCCATCAATGGGCCTATCGCCTCGCACTGGGCCCGCAGCTCTTGGCCACGGGTGAGAAGCTCCTGAGTCACACGCGTCAATTGGTCAACCTCGGCTCGGCATTCTTCCAGCATTCGCCGTTCGTCCGCCGTCCTTGCCTGTAGCTGCTGAAGGTCACTTTTGGCTTCAATCGCCACAATCTCCGCCTCGAAGACCTGCACATGCAGTTCCCTGAGCGTGTTTACTGCGCTGGCGTAGTCAAGAGCATATTGGCCTTTATCAAGAGTGAGCTTGTCTCCTTCCACGAGGATCTCCAACTGCCGCTGCCTGCTCGACTTGATCTTCTCGCTTGCATCTCGCATCCTGTTCCTCGTTTGCTCGAGCTTCGTAGGCAGCCCAGCAAACTCTGCTTGCTGGCGCTGCTTATCATTCTTCTCTCGCTTCAGGTCGGCTTCCTCTGCCGTCAACGTCTTACGCTGGTCATTCAAATGGACATTCTGCGCTTTCAGATCGATGATTTGTTGCTTTAGGTCGTCAGTCTCCTGGCTGACTTCCTTGATGCGGCGGTCAATGTCGCTCTCCTGCCCGTGATCCACAGGCGCGTCAGTGAAGAACCTCGCGGGGCGAACACGATTCGTGCGCGTCGAGACTGCTGCCGGACCGTAGTCTCTGCGTCGCGAGATCAAACAACTCTCCGAAGGCGTGACCCACGAAGAAATCAGACCCCCCTGTTCAAGAGCCTTTCGCTCGGCATCCGAAAAGTCGCGGTCCGAGAAACCTGTCTGATGAAGCATCCTGTTGTCGCAGAGCATGGCGAGCACTGGCTCCGGGCCCTCGAGTAAGTCGATAAGCCAAGATTGTAAGCCAGTGGCTTGCAGCTGCTCCGTGGAACAAGGAGGGCGGAAATAGTTCAGTGGCTGTATCGAAGTACGCACACTGATGTTGCTCAACCTGAGTTCGGTGTAGAGCACACGGGTCAGCTTCTGAAAGTCGGCCCGGCTCGTGACGGTGAAGGCCAACAATTCGCCAGCTTGTACCATAGACTCGACCGCACCGGCATGGCGTGGATCTGTAACGGAGCATTCGACAATGGGCGGCCCGTACACGTCACCCTGAAATTGATCACGGTTGTTCTGAATCCAATCCCAGGCCTGTGCCGCGTCCCGGGAAGCGTGTTTGAGCTTGTTTGCCTGTTGGCCGGCTTGTGTTTGGAGGCTGTCCTTCTCACGCTCGAGATTGGCAAGGATGTGATTGCGCTGCTCCCCTTGACGCCCCAGGCTGTCGACTTGGGTTTTGATGTCGCCCATCTGGTCAGTGACCTCGCGCAGTCGTCGGGTCTTTTCTCTGATCTTCTCGTTGTACGCGGCCGGATCAAAGTCAGGCGGCGCACTGTCCATGGCTCGCTGCAAGTTTCGCTCAGCGGTCTCGTGACGCAGAGTCTCGCCTCTGGCGTCCTTGATAATCTTCTGCTCTTCAGTGATCGATGTCGCACATTCATCTATCTTCTCCTGCGTATCTTTCTGCTTTTTCAGGTGTGTATCAGCAGTCGTCTCCATGCGCCCTAGAAGATTGCGACGACTGGTCGCAGTCTTTCCGACACGCTCGAAGTAGTGCTTTTTATCCTCCTCGGCCACGAGATTGGGCTGCACCTGTCTTTCAAGCCGGTTCAGCTCCTTCTCGGCCGCCTTGCGACGGTCCTTGGCTTCCTTGTGTTTCTGCTTCGCAACCGTGTACTCGGGAAACGGTCTCAACTTCTGCAACGCTGCTATACGCTCGAGTAGTTGTTGTCGCTCACGTAGACGGACAACGTCTCCTTCTTGCAAGCGATGCCGCTGCTCCAACTGCTTCAGGTCCTCGGTCACGCGTTGCTGATCGTCTAGTTGCGTCTTCTGCTCTTTACGCATGGCTTTCAGCTGATCGTGCCATTCACACATGTACTCCGGTGCGGCGGCTCTCTGTGTCTGGGTGAGCAAGTCGACTGGCGACAGAGCGGCGAACTCGACGACACGGTCCTGCGGCAGAAATTGGCACAGGTTGTCAACTTGGATGGAGAAACTGCGAGCCATTTCAAGAACGCGCGCCTTGTTCGACTTCTTGCCATCGATCTGGAACTCGGGGTTCTTCTGCGCTCGGTTGATGCGGGTGGTGATGACAGGATTCTGCCGATGCCTTTCAGGGTCGGCTGCAAGCTCGATCTCAATGGTAGCTTCCTTCGCTCCATGCTTGACGAACTCGCCGACCAGTTTCGCACGTCCCAAATGGTTGGCCGACCAGGCCAGGCCTAGACAAATGGCGCAGACGAGCGTGCTCTTGCCCGTGCCGTTCGGGCCGATGATCATGTTGAGGTTGGGGCCAGGAAGGAACTCGGCTTTCGTGTACGTGACAAAGTTGGTGAGTGTCACGCGCACGATGCTACCTGGTTGGTGTTTGCCCGGCGAAGCGGTGTTGTTGTGGCCATTCGGTGAGCGTAGGAAGTTGTCAGGAAGCAATGGCTGCTCCGGCGACTGTGTACGAGCGCGTTTGCTGTGGGTAGAGCTTCCGCCATGGTCGGAGTCATCCTCGTCCTCGTCACGCCGACGCCGACGAGGCGTCATCGAGCCAGCCATGTCGGTTGTAGGTATCTTCGTTCACGACCTACCTAGGTAACTAGGAACTGTTCGAACGTCGAGCGTGAGCGTCGCGAAAGTGGAACGCGAAGCAGCGCGTCACGAAACTAACAGACAAAAGTCGCATACCTCGACGAAAGTCGTGTACGTGACCCTTCGGCGTACTACCAGACGTCCTTCACCCTGTGGTCTGGAGTTATATTCCATTTTATTGAGCATCATCCGTAGCGCTCCGACGCGACGAATACGCGATGCTCTCATTGGTGCGAATGGCCTATGTCACGGTTTACTTTGTGGACCCATGCGCCGTGGACAGAGGCTGCTGGTCACTGAACGCGTGAGCGGGTTTCAGGCCCACGACCTTACAGGTCATTTCAGGTATTATAGGATCTGCCTTTCCGAAGGACGCAGCACATGGTACAGGCCATTCAGTGCTTGGAAGAGCAGATACTGTGTGGTTCGGGGTATCTATCGAGTACTGTACATGTGTGCCGTTCATCCATACTCGAACCAAGAGAACAAAGATGAACCACAACCCCCCGACCATTACGCCTCGCCCATCACAGAGCGTAGTTCTCCGCGTGCAGGAAGATCTCCTCCCGATCTCTGTGCTGCCAGATCAGCTTCTGCAAGTCCGCCACGCCATTGCTGACATCGACTCGCATGCCCGGCGGGCCGCACACGAACACACACGTCCTCCGTCCCGTCCACTCCCGGCTCATTTCCCGGAGCATGTACGGGATGTCCGGCCGACCCCATTCCGTGCTCCAGCCGGTCTTGCGCGACTTCACCGCCGCGGGCATGAACGCAAAGCGCATCAAGTTCTTCTGGAATTCTGTTGGGGTGGATGGGAAGCCGAACTCGGGTTGCTGTGGGTTCTCGATGTCGGTCACTTGCTGCACTTGCGCGGCTTGTGCTTCTCGCGCCGAAGACAGGTCAAGTGATAGAGCTCGGGATCGTCGCTTCTCGTGCAAAGTGGGGTGCGGCGGCATGTGAGGCGTGTCCTCGACGACTCTGCTGTCAGGCGACACGGATCGTGCGGGCGAGCGACTCTTCGCCCTCCTGTCCGGAGATGGCGACAGGTGAGTCCTCGAATTAGTTTGACGCGCGGGTCTTAGGTGAGCCTCAGGAAGCGGTCGTACCCGATCGACGTCCTCTTCGCGAAGCTCTTTCTCCCGCTCGGAGTCGCCCGCCGCTTCCTCACGAATGAACGCCGAATTTCTCTGCGTCGAGCTCATTGAATAACGGTTGCTAGCAATGTTTTGAAAGAGATCGTTGACCTTGTCGTGAAAGACCATGCTGACCGGCCTCGTCGGTGTCTGCGCACTCATGAGCTTACCAGTCATGGTCTGGCGTTTGGCTGCTGTAATGTAGATTTGGCAGGTCACAGCGTCCGGCGGTGCGAACTCGCGACAAATCCGAAGCTCTTCCCTGAACCACTCCATGGTCTCTGGTCGTTTCATAGCCCACACGAGCTGGATGGTCTTCGTGACAGCTTTGCCGTCTCTCATTCGCTTGATCAAGTCGAGCAACTGCGAGACTACAGCGGTAATGCCACTGCCACCCGCGAACAGTACGACGTGCTCAAATGACTCCATACTTCTGCGCATGCCGCCGTACGGTCCGTCCAGGAACGCACGATAGGTCTTCCAGGGTCCATGTTCGAGTGCACTCTCAAGCACCTTTTTGGTGAACCCTCCAAAAGGTCTGAACACGATAATCATGTCTCGATAGTCCTCGCCATAGCCGGAGGGAAAGTCACTGCTGCATAGCGAGGCAATGGTGAAAGGGTGGTTCTCAAAGACAGATATGCCTGGCATCCTGATGTAGATGTATTGCCCTGGTCGCCACCTCACCTGAGTCGGGACGGTGATCTTGATAGCATTCTCCGGTAGTAGCGTCACCGCTGCTTCTTCACCGATAAGCCATGACATGCGCCAAGGATTAGTCCAGTTGAGATAGAATACCCGGAACACGTATGAAGCGAGCCAGATGGCCATGGTAGCGAACAGGTAATCCCATGAGGTGAGGTAATTGTGGCAGTGCCAGAACAGCATTGCAAGCAGGACAATCGAGACGGGTACGTGGACCACGACGAACAGCTCGTAGAAACGGCGTCGCAGTGGCGGAAGGGAGTGTATGCACAAAAACAGCAACGGCACAAGCGCAGCGATGCCTGATCGCGTTAGCAGGGATTCGAAAAGCTTTGATGAGCTCGAACCCACCGGTACCATAGACATAGAACCCTTGCGTGAAGAAAGACTGAAAGATGGCTTGGCCTCCACGATCCCAGACAGGCTGAACGTAGAAGGGTACGGTGTGTATCAGGCTTAAGAGCAAGCATATGTAGGCTAGCCACCTGTGCAGTACGTTCAACCGTTCATGCCCAATGCCTGTCAAGATCGAGATGAAGTTGGGTTTCATTGCCAGTCCGACAATCCATGGCATCATAGCGACCGCAATCATGCCGGCTCGTATAGCTATTGGCGGAGATCCGAAAGCGATGCTCTGCCAGTAAAGTGGTTGCGGGACAAAACAGTATAGGAGCACGAACACAAGTGCGGACGCCACAATTGCGATGGCCCCAATGGAAGGGAAGACGATCGGTCGCCAACCTTTACGTAGACGAACGGCCGGAATCGGATGATAGAAGAGCCACCGACAAAGCGCAATGCCGATGTTCGAGATCCGAGTCAGGGCGCCAGCGGAGTGCTCCTTAGGCGGTGTTGACGGCAAAGGTCCTTCGCGCGGGAAGAACTTGCGGGTCGACTTGTCGGTGCTGAGCGCGGACAACTCGTAGTCGGTATCGGGCGAGCCCATCTTCGCCGCTTCTTCCATCTCCTCCTTGTACACTGCGACCCGGATCTTGTCGTTCCAGAAATTGTACCATCTCATGGCTGCCGTGAGAGCCAGCAAGATGATGCAGAAGTACACCCATCCAAGGGCATACTTCCCAGATCTCTGCCACGGGTCGACCGTTTCGGCTGTCACAAGGCCAGCAGGGCTACTGGCATTGCAGCAAGGGATGTTGATGCGTTTCTCAAGACTCGGCATCTGCTCAAAGATCTCTCCTTCGGCGACAACAGCAGCTGTGTCGGACAAAGCTTCCCAGGCGACGCCTGCTCGCTTCGCGAGTAGTTCGGCGAGCGCAGGCATGTTGATCTGTCCGTCGATCTCGTCACTGCGAAGTGGACACAAGCCTTCGCGATGGGCGCATAGCGGTGGCCTGGTCAGTCACGACAGTAGGTCCTCGTTCCTTGTCGCAGAGGCGATCTGCATGTGAAGCACGGCCGAGTCCTTTTGTCCCAAGGTACAGCTTTCGGATCAGATACGTGTGGTGATGCTCCGTATATGACTGTGGAGAACCAGAGACGTCCGGTCGATTCGATCGGATGTACACAGTCAGTTGGACAGGCGAAGTGTCAGTATGAAAAGTAAGAAAGAAGTGAGATCCCATGCTGAATACATGTAGAGGGGCGGGAAGGGCGGGAGTACTGGTCGTGGGATGGAGCATGCATCTGCGTGGGCGCCGGGCGGAGAGATGCAAGGGTTCATGCACAACCCCAGTCACCTCCCGCTGGCCCCTTCTCAGACACGCCGGCCAACCGGAAGCAGTCTACAACCTGTGAGCCACCAGGTACAACCTTCTTCCGCACAGCGTTGTTCAAGTTCCATCAAGGCGATGTGCTGGCGCTTCTGCTCCC
>Ga0058704_10000358_pt1 | contig 24270 bp, 21 predicted proteins | sample AgamicMgSfe_FD_71363 | JGI IMG/M metagenome (GOLD analysis project Ga0058704, IMG submission 71363) | Agave microbial communities from Guanajuato, Mexico - Mg.Sf.e | ecosystem: Host-associated > Plants > Phyllosphere > Phylloplane/Leaf | place: Guanajuato, Mexico | collected 2012-05-30
CAAGAAGGCTTTCCTGCCGCCAAATCCGCACGTAGGGCTGCAGGTTTCCATCCTTACCGTGACTCTCCGGTGTCCCGGATGCGGGCGGTGCTCTCTCCTCACTTGACGCCCTGTATGTGCAACTTTGGTCCTATTGGTTGGCTTGTTCCTATCTAAGTTTATCTCTGGCTTTCGACCTGCATGTGTGAGCTCGAAGACAGAAAGAAAAAGGTCATGTGAAGGGCGGCGTAGCGAGAGCATGCGAAATCAATTCGTTCCACATTCCACGTTCACAATCCATTGGCAGCATAATAACATCGACCGGTGACCGTCCCTCCGAACGAAACAAATCCATGCATACCGCCCTGAGAGCCCGGATGTCGCTGAGCACGTCGCAAGACGCCATAGTAAAAGTGCGGTGGGTGGAATAAGATCGATTAAAATGAATGGTTATATGCATACAGGGGCCCAGAAGCCAGAGCTTCGGAAACGAGAAAACCACCCCGGCCGCGCACAAATTGATGATCGCCCCTGTCGCGGCCGCTCCGACGCCACATACCGCCGTACAGAGCGGACGTGTGATGCGATGGGACGCCCTTTCTCCCGGGTAGCACGGTATTTTGAAGGACGGCCCGGTCCTCTGATTGGATGCCCTCCTGATGATGAGACCAGAACGTGGGCGGTGCGGACCACCCAATGTGCTTTTTTGCTGCCCGGCCACCTTCCAGTGAAAGACCACCGGGCATGTACTGTACTCCTTCCTCACAGACCGCACGTGTTGTCAGATCACGTATCAGCACACCACCTGTGAGCAGTCCCGTCTCTTTCTTTCCGATGCGCTCCTTCACACCAAACATCCAACGGAAAAGGATAGCCGGGGAAATCGAGGTACGGAGTCGGTAAACCCACAACCTCAAGGTGAAAAGGGTTCCACCCGACTCCGTAGCGGTCGGTAGTAAGACGGCACATGAAATCCTCCGACGCGTGCGCCGTGCCCCTTGCCTATCTTGGACCACGAACGTCGGTACTCCCGATGCGAGTCACAAAAGTGAGAACCTCATAACACCAACACCAACACCAAGTCTCTCTCCCAATCATTCTCGCTTACAAGTACAACAAACAATTGCGCTGTACTACCCACGAACCCGTGTCTCGGACACGTGGCTTTCTTGCTTCGGTCGTGATGACAGGATCATGATGGCTGTTGTTGGAATGGTAGCCGAGTCCTGTGCGATGTTGAAACTTGTGTGAGATGAAGGCTGGGTGGAGTTCGTCCAATCTCCTCGTCAGGATTAGAAACAGTTGCACACTCATAGGAAAGGAAGAGGACTCATGATCCCAATGAAATCGAGCAGGAGTCTTTCTTTCGTTCCGCCATACTTCTCTTGGCTCCCGCGTGGCTTCTCGAGAAATGGTTGGATCTTGGTGAGTGATAGCCCAGTCCAGCAGCATCCAACGCTCGAGTCCTTCGGAGTCCCTGAAGGGATGGAAACATCTGATCGAGGAGCAGTGGCCTCGGAGCAGCAATGAGTCCTACCTATTCCACCTCGCCTATAGAGACGTGAGAAAAAGTCTCTCCGTACCCAACTTCGCAGTCATACGGCGGAAGGGCGACGTGAGCGCGTATCCCTCGGTCGCTGCACGGCGTGGCCAGACAATTTGAACGTCTCCAAATCCTGTTATGCTGAAGTCCGGGTGAGGTGTCCCCCTCTGCACGCACATGCGCTCACAGTCCTCAATATGTTCAGTGAAGCTGAGATTAGCGACGGTCAGCGGATTGATTGCCTTGCAATAGCGTTCAAGTGGTGGGTTCGTGATGGCTACCACAGTCCCATGCCCGATATCGTAGAAACGTAGTTCAGCCTCGCCCTGGTCTACTGCACAATCGTCCAGAGTGCGACACGGACTCACATAGAGTCCATACGAGTTCTCACCGATCAGACGAAGAGGTGCCGACCGAAGGCAGCAGCAAGTGAAAGACAACATCGCATGTTGAAGCCTGAGGCGAGTGAACTGCGCGCTTTCACCGAGGTTTTGCCGTAGCTCGACTGCAAGTCTTCTACCTGCGGCACCTACCCAGTCTACGGCAGACCAACGATTCCACATGGCGACCTCCAGAACAGTCCGGCCTCTCATAGGCACCTGTAAAGCGTGTGCTTCTCGACAAACCCACATCCAAAGACGCTTCACGACCTCGCGAAGCCTGTACCTGGAAGAAGAAAGCTCCCGACTCCCTCGGATCGCAAACCCATCCCTCTGGGCCGGCCTCATCCCCAAATTCCTACGCCGATCCTCCGAACCTAAGGAACCAGCCTCGCACGAAGGAACCTCCCAACCCGCCAAACCCAAAGAATGGAACCCGTACACCATCTTCATCGTCCTCGGCGTCCTCGTCGGCTCCAACGCGATCCAAATCATCTCGCTCCGAAACGACACGCTGAACTTCAATCGAAAGACGGACGCGAAGCTGGAACTGCTGCGGGAAGTCGTGCAGCAGGTCAAAGATGGCGAGGACGTGGATGTCAAGCGACTGCTGGGCACGGGGGATGCGCAGCAGGAGCGCGAGTGGGAGCAGGTGATGCAGGAGTTGGAGACGACGGATATGTTGTCCGAAGGCAAGAAGAAGCGGGAGGCGAAGGTGGCGGAGAAGCGGAGGATTAAGGAGGAGGAGGTGCGGGCGGAGAGGGAGAAGAGCTCGACGGTGAAGGGGGAGTCGCCAAGGGTGGAGAATACTGGACGGCCGAAGTTCATCATGTGAGATGTGTCGTTCTCCGTGGCTCCTTTACGGCACGTGGTGGCCACGTGTGAGCACGCGCAAGCACACATGCGGTCTTTCCAAGAATAACCGACGAAATGCCAACACCAGTGCATCTGCACTTGATCGGCTCAGCCGACATAATACCCAACGCTATCATACAGTGGAGCAACGACATGATGCAAAACTCAAAATGATCTTGTTAACCGCATAACGGAGCGACTGACAGGACGAACCCTGATTAACGATTACCCGCACCCAATCCAATTCACATAAACACTTCACCCCACCCGCACTCCTCATCTCCGGCCGTGGACTTCCCACCCGACCAGTAGACGCGCGGTTCGTGGAACTCGCCGTCCATCTTCAGTTGTAGCCACTTCGACGTCACGAGCTCGGCGCGCGCGCGGTCACGCACTCGGAGGCTGAACTTGAACGGCAGGGGCTTTGCGATGAGCAGGGTGGAGAAGTCCATGGTGGGATCGGGCGCGTTCGCATCCTTTGCGCCGGCCACGAGGGAGGGCGAGACCGACGGTGTTGTTGGCAGGGTGGAGAAGTTCATTGTTGGATCTGGTACATTCGGGACCGCCAGGGTGCGCGAAACCGACGGAGTCGATGGCAGCCTCGGTGTTCTTGGCCTTTCTTGCACCATAGCTGACATCGTGGGATGCTGCAGAGGCGTCTCGGGTGGCGTCATTGGCCATCCTTCCCCTTGAAGCGTCGAGACCTTTCCTGGTATGCTAACTGCCGAATCGTTCTTGGCGTGCATGGAAATCGTGCTGGCGGCATGCGCGGGCTCGTCCTGGTCGAGTCGATGCTGGGTTTCAACGTCCTCTGAAGGCGTCACCAAGCCAGTCGACTGAGTCGCTGGACTAAATTCTTCCACTCGCCCCGGCTTCTGCGCGAAATAGCTTTCATCACGCGGCTGCTTGGTCTGGACGTCTGCCGCCTTCGCTTCCGCGTCGTTGCTCTGGATCGAGAACAACCACGCCACACTGGCAAAGCCAACGAACAGGTTGGCTTCGGTTACACCCATGCCTTGGCAAGTCCTTCGACCATACCCGAATTGACTGTAGTTGGTAATGGTCGGGTACTTGGACAGCGGCTCCTGGTACGTCGGGAATTTCGGATCCAGCCAACGCAAGGGGTTCCAGGCATCCGGGTCGGGGAAGACTTCGGGATCGCGGCTGATGGACCATTCGAGTGGGTGCATGACAGAGCCGGCCGGGATGTGATAACCTTCGTATATGTCATCCTGGGTGAGTTCGTGTGGAATGCCTGTACAACTGTCAGTGATCTTACTACCCGTACCGGAGGCGAGAAGGATTACTTACCCGTCGGCACGGGTGGCCGCCATCGCATCGTCTCTCGGATAAACGCGCGAAGCACTGGCATGTCCGGCATGTCGCTCAACGTCGGCATGCGATCTCCCAGCACCCGGTCGACTTCCTCGTGCAGGAGGGCCTGGTACTGCGGGAAGTGGCACATGGCGAGACAGAAACTCTGCATCGGCGCCGCCGTCGTCAGGGCTCCGGCCATGCCATGCATACCCACCGCGTAAGCGCCTTCGAGGTCGGAAGCGAACTTCCACTGCGACTTGTTCTCCAGGAACATGCGCGTCCAGGATGGCGCGCGTGGGGTTGCGTTCAGCATCGGCTCGGCACTGCGTTGAAAGTCTCGAGTCTGGTCGATGTCGTCTTGCACCTCTTTTTGCATGGTTTCGAAGAACTGGCGCTCGGTCCTCATGCGACGGAGCTCCCAAGCCCTGGCCTTGGCCATCTTCTCCGGCAGCGACATGACCAGCGGTAGCCTGTTGCCCAGCGCGCCGTTGGGCGATACGCCGATCAACAGCTCACGAGCACGCTGCTTGAGCTCATCGGACGACTCGGAGGTCCCCCAGGCCAGGCGGCTGGTCACTCTCGCGATGAAGCTCTCCATGGATGTGTTGTATTTGGAAGGATCGGTGATGAGTTCGAAGAGCAGACGAATCGATTCCAGCTCCGGGTATCCGTAATAGGCCGCCCTCTCGGAAACGTCCATGATCTGCTTGGCGAATTTGCGTTGGCGGGTCCATGCCTCTGATACGACCGTCAGTGCATGCAGCCTATGAACAACCTTTGCGTGCCTACCATTTTTGGACATCAATGGAAGATATTGCCCACTCGTGCGATTGTCTCGCTCGAGCGCGGGGATGAAGGGCCGATCGGAGTATATGCCGCTGCGCTTCGCCAGCAGATCACGTGCAATGTTGTCTCGACATATCCACACATGATTGGTGCCGGCGAGGTTGACTTGGTAGATCGGCCCGTACTGTTGGCTCCACTCGTGCAACTTCAGCCAGGTGTTCTTTTTGGGAAGGTCGGCTACGCTGCCGATTACTGGTAGGCCTGCGAGGCGTCAGTAGGCATACAACCAGGTTTCCAGGAAGAGTTGTCGACGTACCTTTCGGACCTGGGAGCGGCCGAACGTCTTTCGCGAAGCGCGGCTGCCGAGCGCGTTCGCTGCGTTTGAGTATGATCATCACCGCAGCGACCACCACGAAGGCGATCAAGCTGAGCAACGCCATGGCGTGGAGAGGTCGTAGATTACTATGAACGAGTGTTCTTGCTGGAAGATTAAACGAATGTGTCCTTCGCTGATGGGGTTAAACGAATGTCTCCTCCGCTGAAGGATTGAACGAATGCAACTTCGTGAAGAGACTGGCGGAGAGGCCGGTGTGTATATCCAGCAGGAGCGTCCCTTCCTTGAACTGATATAGCGAGCGCACGCACGGGACGTGTGGCAGTGTGACACAGTCTGCTGCCATTACTGCGGTGCCAAGGCGAGAACATGACGGTGGAGGGTGGCTATGGCCTATGGGGGTTCCAGAGCTGCTTCAGCTTACGCGGGAGTAGAGACGGATGTATGGTCTTTTCTCATCAACATGCAACGAGTTGCGCCTTGTGAGACACTCTGCCTTTGGTATCAATCGTAGTCATCGTTAAGTGGAGAACAGGCATCAACAGAGTTCGGTCGAGGTGGAGGCAAGTGTTTGCCTCTCATGTGCCTCCGTCGATGATTTTAGCGACAGAAGCCCTACGTCAAACCGCTCAGCTACTGTGAAACGCTGGTGTGCCCTGACTTCGGAGCGACTCGTATGGTGGAGGTGGCGTGAACTCTCTCGCACTCCGGAGTCCTGGACGTCGCAAAGTGTTGCCTTCATCCGCCACCAGTCACACCACTGTCAACGGGGTCTTTACTCCTTTCGGATCCTACCCTTTTGAGAACACCATCACGTGATCGTCAGCGGATCCTCCGATTTAAAGTTGATGTTTGGCCGTGTCCATCTCCCGATACTGCCGCCCTTCCTGGCCTAACCAAAGAATGAGGGCTCCAAAAGGACCAGAACAACAGTATGTATGTTGGACCTCGATCCCTGGTACGCTCGTCGTTTGACCTCGTTCCGCATCCGAGACTTCGTAATTGAGCCCAGAGGGCAAGACGGCGCGGCGGGCGTCTGACGCTTGAGGTGAGACGGCTTGTGGTAAGATGGATCAAGTTATCGTGATCTCTTGAAGTACAGGAATACCGTTGCTTACTGGAAGGGAGCGAGGGTTATGATGTTAAGGTGTGTTGACGCCTCCACTGGGCGCAACCCCCCAATCCGGTAACCTCGGCTTTTCCGAAGATCACCCAAGTTTACATCTACACACTGCACCTCACCACGCGATTACCATAGTCCGGGCCGAATGTGATGTTCATACTGTAGCAAACGCCTTCAATCCAATGCCTGAATCCATTATCAACGAGCCAGACTTGGCGCTGGATCGACATGATGGCAACATCTTCGTTATCACCATGCGCAAGGCCCCCGAGAACCGTCTGAACAGTGCGTATGCTCTAAAACTCATCGCCGCCTTCAACAGCGTACGACGGCTTCTCGGAACGGACAGCGAAGGAGCGGTGATTACCAAAGGCAACGATGCCAAATTTTGGTGCACGGTACGTCTGTGTCCATCTCCATGCAGATCGCCCGGGGCTGGCCTCGGGCTCGTGAACACAAAAAAAGAACTCGAACTGATGCGGCAGCCTTACGAGGAAAGGGTTTGGAATTGGATGAAACAGATACGAACCCGTTCGCCAACTCGGAAGGCTTCTTCCCGCTCTTGGCCACCATCGTCGACTTTCCTTTCCCCACCATCGCGCTGATCACGGGACATACCTTTGGCGGCGCGGGCCCGTTCGCCCTGAGCCACGACTACCGGGTCATGAACAGCCAGCGAGGGTATTTTTCCATGCCGCCCATCGACCTGGGCCTGCATTTCGACGGGATCGGGACCCTGCCCCGCTTGAAGCTCCGCCCGCAAGTGGCGCGGAAGATGCTACTGGAAGCGCACAAGTGGACGGGCCAGGAGGCGTTGAAGGATGGGATTGTGGATGCGGTGGCGGCGCCGGAGGAGATGTTTGAGGTGGCGATGAAACTCGCGAGGCAGTGGGCGCCCAAGGCGAAGATGGGTGTCTATAGTGTGTTGAGGAATGAACTGTATGGCGAAGCGGGTAGGGCTTTCCGAGAGATCAGCTATGTGCATGGTAAGCGGACGGGTAATCCGGCGAAAGCGAAGATCTAATATAGCGCTCCATGCCACGACGACATGAGTCACATGACGATGGAACGAGTGTATCCCAATGTTTTGCAGTGTCGTTTCATGCATCGGCCTAGCTTCGGCGCAAGTCGTGAGGAGTAAATCCACTGGACGTCATACTAATTGACGCGAATATCGGACAGTGCTGCCGTCACGTGCCATCCAGTCCGAATCAACCCACTCACAGCTTCGCCATAATTTTCTCGAGTTCATCCCCACCGCTCCCCATGACGATCTCATCACTCTTGTAATACGGATTGAACGTAATCTCATTGAGCGGATTGAGTCGATGCGCTCGATGGTACAAATCCTCGTAGACCCTGCCATCGTACCTGCCCAGCGCGCTATCGAGGAGAAAATCGGGTATCATCCAGGAATCCACCAGTCGGACGGCATGAGGTCGGATCTGTGTCATGAGCTCTTGGATTTTCTCGGGCAGCATATCCAGATGCTCGTCCGACACGGCGTCGGCTTTGAGGAAGTCCCGGGCTTCGGCGTCCATGGTGTAATAGGCGAAGAGACGGAAGAGCGTCTGGAGATGTCCTCGGAGCGCTGGCGAGAGGGATGTGCGGAGAGCGTTGTGGAAGTTGGTCACGAGGATGGACTGAGATTCTGCATGGCTGACTTTTCGAAGCTGGATGAGCAAACTGTTCCAGCTCCGCTTCTTCACCTCTCGCTCGACATAGGCCTGGTACGTCAAGTATCGCGACCGTCTGTGAAAGGCTTGGACAAGCTGCTCGTCGCTATCAAAGATCGACAACGGTGGTGCGCTACTGTCGTGCTCCCTTTCCAGCCACAGTCGACAAGCTTTCTCCAGGTCGTCCGAAGGCTCACCTTTGCCAGCGACAGCGGCAGCCATTCGCTTGATCAGATAGCTTGCAGTCTGTTGTGTGATCATCCAGTTATCACCCTCGACGGTAGGCTTCGAGAGGTAGTCGTTGTTGAGCTGGATGAAGCCACTGCCACCACCGAACCCATGACCGCCCATGGCTCGTCGACAGGTCTCGATGCTGTTGGCCGCCAGCTCGGTGCACAGGCTTTTCAGGCCAGAAGACTGCGCGTGGAGGATGGCGAGCTTGCTGAAATCACCCTTGTCGATATCTGCGCACGTGCTCTGATATAGGGTTTGCATCGCTTCGCCGGTGTAATGTAGTGCAAACGCCGTGGCAAGAAGGGGGAGGATTCGGATCTGAACTGTCGGGTAGTCGATGACTGATAGTTCTGGGGCCGAGCTGTCGTTGTTGTCGCGATCCTGGAATTGCCGTCTTACGCATGTATAGCGTACAGCAATCGTTACAGCTCGGGCCATGATCAGACGGGCGTGCATGATGATACTTGCTCTCACTGCGGTCAGACTGCCGTACACAACCGCAGGGTTGGATGGTCTGCTGTAAGTACAGGTGTTCGGATCGACTCGAGAGTAGTTCGAGAGCATTGCCGAATGTGGTATTCGATGGTGATCGAAGAGCATATAGCCGTTGTCCATCGGCGCATATCCATACTTTGGGCTAAAAAGTGAGTCAGCTTATGTATATATGGCATACACCCAGCTTACCCAATGTCGCCAACCACAATACCGTCAAGCTGCTTGTGTGTCTTCAGGTCTCGAATCTGAACAATGAAAGGATGTGGTCCGTGATTGACGTGTTCGTCCGAATGGGTCGATTCCGGAACCAGTAACTGAGCGACCACGATGGCATGGTTCGCCGTCCTACCCATGGTGCCGTTCCACCATTTGCTGGCGGTCAAAGTAGGAGAATGGAGTTCAAATTCCTGTGTCTTCGGATCCCATCGAGCTTGACACTCGATTCCGCGGACGTTCGAGCCATGGCCAAGTTCCGTCTGAGCATAACATCCTGCATTACTTAGACATCTATCTCATTGTCGACTGCCAGGCTGTGCAGCACCTACCAATGACATCCATCGTCTCGACTTTGGGCATCCAGTATGCTCGTTGCTTTTCATCGCCTTGTTCCTTGATCGTCGTAACAAACATTGCGTAGTGGACCATATATGGACTGACGTCGTCGCAGAGATACTGCGCCATGCTCAGATCCTCGGCATCCCATTGGTGCTGATCAGCGAGCCTTTTCAGCTTTTTTGCTCTGGCGAGTCCTAAGTGATATCGCTCTGGCCGGGACAAATTCATTTGCTTCGATTTTCGGAACAGAGGGTCCTTTTCCAAGACGCGCAAGATGCGCTCTTGTCGACTGAGGAAACCATCCCGGGAGAGTAGGTGTTCGGAAAGTTCTTGGATTGGCACGTTAGATGCACCTCGCTCTCTCGCCAGAATCGCGTCGCCGCCTGGAGACGCTGGCTTGAGTTTGTCGGTGAAGTCGGGCATAATATGCTCCTCGTGTGTCAGTATGAGGCGATGTGCTTTGCTCGGTAAGATGCGTCCAAGTCGAAATTAATATTGACCCTTGACAGTGCACAGAGCCTAGGTTCATATCAGTTGTTGACAAGATGCAGAGCCAAGGGACTGCGCTTGCGATAGACTGACGTCCGGATGGTTCACTACGTGAAACCACGTGATACCAACTCAGCCAGACACGCCTCCGCCGCCCCACCCACCCCGCACGCTTCCAGATCGATGTCGATCTGGAGATAGCGCGGCAATGGGGCAGGACTCCGTCACCGAGAATCCATGATAAACAAATGTTGCGTGAAAGCATTTGATGAGTACACTCTTGTCTCACGGTCTTGCGTGCAATCGACCGAGAGGCTGTGCAAGCACGAAATGAATTAGGCCAGAAGTGAAGATTCCAGAAGATGCTGCGCTACTGGAGCCTCCCATGAGGACACCAGCTCACAATGGATGGCGACCGCACTTCGCACGTGCCACGCCACCAAGGCCGCAACATCTTCCCATGCCATGCGCTTTTCAATCGCCTGATTCGCTTCGCGCACCAATTGCCTCCTCGCCTGTGCGTGCGGGACGACAACACCAATACAGAAGCCACTCATCTCCAACTGCTGTCTGATGTGCTGCATTGCCGCGAGCGCCTGTGGGCCAGTCTCGGCCAGGATGTGCAAAAGGCTCTGCACCAGCGACAGGAAGTTTATATTGCCGTACTCGCGCCTGGCGGCTACGAGTACACGGTCGCCATGCTCACCGTCTTGGCTCTCGGTGCAGCAGTCGTGCCCATGACCGTTGCCCTCCCGCCAGAGGAAGCGCTGTACTTCGCCAGCAAATCCCGATCAGCGGCCGTTTTGGTTTCCTCTGGCGCAGTCAGACTGGGGACTGCAATCGAGAAGCTGATCAAGGATCGGAATCCGAGAAGCACCTTCACCTGCTTGCCCATCGCCCCTTCGACCTTCACCAGCCCTCTCAAACCAAATCAGTTGATCACTTCATCAGATCTGTACCTTGACGATAATGCCCCAGGCGTGGTGATCTTCACATCAGGGACCACGGGCCCACCGAAAGGCTCAGTAATGCGCAGAGGGTACACCTTCGAGGGTGCTCTGGCTGTTGCAGATCACTATGCTATCACCCAAGACGACGTCCTGCTCCATCTGCTGCCCGTCCACCACGCCACAGGCTTGGGGATTATGTTCTTTCCATTTCTCGTCTCCGGCGCGCTAGTCGAGTACAAGTCCATCGGGTTCAACCCTGAGTGGACGTGGCGACGCTGGCGGGATGGAGGGCTGACGTTCTTCTCGGGTGTGCCGACAATATACATGCGCATGAAACGGTACTTCGAGCAGACCATCTCCCACTTGCCAGAAGCGGAGAGGAAGCAGTACATCGCCGGCGCGCGAGGGCTCCGCGCCTGCCTTTGTGGGACATCTGCGCTACCGAAGCCGATAGCGGACTCTTGGACCGAAATTCTGGGCAAGAAGATCCTGCTCCGATACGGCGCGACAGAGATCGGCGCTGTCTTCAAGGTGGCGCTTGACGACCCTGATGTGCCGGACGGCAGCGTCGGAAAACTGTTTGCTGGTTGTGACGTCCGGCTTTCCGAAGGGGACGAAGGCGAAGTCCTGGTGAAAAGTCCAGAAATGTTCAGCAAGTACATCTTTGATGCCGCGGCGAGCAAGACTGCGCACACGGATGATGGATACTATCGGACTGGAGATATAGCGAGGAAGGAAGGCGAATACTACTGGATCATGGGCCGAGCGTCAGTCGACATCATCAAGTCGGGCGGGTACAAGCTGTCGGCGCTGGACATCGAGCGGGAGATCCTAGCTCTGCCATATGTCGCCGAAGTCATGATCGTCGGCGTGCCGGATGAGGAGTTCGGCGAGAGGGTGGGCGGCGCAGTGTGTCTGAAGGATGAGAACGATGTGGAGCAGCCGGTGAAGGAGCTGACAATCGAGCGGCTACGGCAAGATCTCCGAGCGAGGTTGGCAGGTTATAAGATGCCGACCATTCTGCGAATCGTGACAGGTGAGCTTCCGAAGAGCGCGACGGGGAAGATCGTGAAGAAGGTGTTAGGGCCGCAGTTCTTCCCGTCGGACTATGAAGCACTGGCCGAGATCCAGGTGTGGAGTCCGAAGGAGGAGCAACAGAACATGCCGAAAGCGAAGCTGTAATCCCCTCCGACACGTGTGTTTGTGATCAACCGATGGGCGCCCATCAGCTAGGACCCGATGGAGATCGCTGATGGTGAAGCTCGTTGTGCGGGTCTACACATACAACTGTGAAGCCCGCCTGACACATAGACGAGCGCACGATGACGCGGAGGAGATGTGCTAGAAAAGACGCCCGTGGCGTATTGCATTGCGTGGATGGCTTGTGAGAAAGAGACAATCGCCGGCGGATGTCAATATCCCAAGACCAGGGTCGTTGTTCAAGGCTGTCCTCGCCGCAAAGACTCGCTCGTAGTAATACATGCTTCAATCTTCGAATCGCCCATCTTCGCTTACTCGCTTGTCGAGGTCGTGGTCGCAAATCGTTGTTTACGCTTCTCCGCCGCCTCGCGATCGGCCGCCGTCATCCAGGTGCCTGAGCTCCCCACCTCCTTCGGCCGTCCATTCTCTTTTGGCCTGTCGCTGCCTTGCCTACCACCCATACCTGGTCTCCCTCGGCCTCCGTTCTTCTTCCTGATGCCGCCATCTTGATCACCTTCCCTGCCCCTCTTTCTCTCACGCGGTCCACTGGAGAGTGCCTTGTTCAGCAGTCCCGGTACCGACGAGAGGTCCGTCGTTCCGAATCTCTTCGCGCGCTCCAGTTGCTTGATCTCATCGCTGTCCTCAGGCAACCCAAACTTTCGCGCCCGAGCCTTGCGCTTTTCAATCTCTTCGTCAATCGTGCGCTCTGCGACGCCGGAAGAGTAGTCTTTCTCCTCCTTCTTCTCTTCCACTGGCGCTGCAAATGTCTCTGCTTCTGCTGTTGGTGCTGCCGCCGTCTCTGCTTCCGGTACCGGTGCATCTGCCGTAGGCGCACTTACCACAGTAAGGTCATCTGTCTTGGCTGGGTCGACTGCTAGCTCCTGGTTCGGCACAGCGACTGGATTCGTCACTTCGCCAACGCCGCCCGCGGCTATGGCGTTCGCATTAGCCTCGGTGGTCGCAGCCTTTGCTGTCTCCGTGGCCGGTTCGTCGTCCCAGTCGATTTCGTCCTCAATGGCAGGCTTTGCAGCTGGCACCTCTGCGATAGCTTTGACATCGTTGTCCTCCAAACGCTTGACTAAATCGGCCTTTTTGCCATTGTGAGGTAAGCCGCGCTCTTTGCACAGCGCGATGAGCTCGTCGTTCTTCTTCTTGGCGTATTCGGCCATCGCGAAGGGTGAGAAAGGCGCTCCACGAGCGCTGGTCCAGAACGGCGCGCGTAGTCTCGAGGTAGATTTTGCGGTACTCGACAATGTATACAGTGAGAGTGTGTCGGCTGCCTGTTGTTGGTGTAGGTTACAAACAAGTGAATGCCGGAGATTCGCGTTTCGCGTCACGGGTGCGGTCCGTGCGTCGAGTGCACTCAACCTCACTTCAGTGACTTCACCACGACTTCATCCGACTCTACTGACGGGTATACCATGTCACCTCTGTGCGGCCCCCGATGCTCCCAAACGAGCTCAGGGGATCACCGAGACTCTGTCCACGTGGTTGGGCGGGCTGAGGTCGCCTTGAAACGTACACGCAGACAATAGTTCTCGTTGACTGTAACCATTCCCTTCTTACTAGTTAGGCTGAATGGCTTAGAGGCGCTGTCGACGATAACAGCAAGTCGCTCGGCTCGATGCATTAACTCTTAGACTGCGCGATTGCACCGTTGCGCGCGGCCCGAGCGAAGCTCACGCCTGCGCCGTGTATGGCAAACGGATCCTTGTGACTCCATGCTGCACTCCGTGATATAGACTTCAGCTTGGTCATGTCCACAGCCGTTGACACGACACAGCTACAGCTTGCATGCCACGGGCGGAGACTTCCTTACGATAACGTTAGGCGGAGGGCGTGAATGTATCACATGCTATTGAGGGTGTTCGCGACTACCTAGGTAATGTTCAGCATGACAATGAACGCTAGCGTACTCTCACGTGAGACGCTCAATCTCACGTTTGGCTCTTCCACTGGTCTTCACACATCCTCACTCGGCTCGCAGACGCTCAGTCCTGGGACTGTTCCTCGGCGCCGTCGGATAGCGGCAGTAGCACTGATCTCCTGCTGCAAGGGCCAACGTTTGCAGCGTTACACGACAGAAGGCCAACCAGCTTCCTTCCGCATTTGACGGCACCGACTTCATTTTGTACCTTCCCCCTCCTCATCCAAACCAATCCTTGAAACGATCTACTCAGGTGCAGACGATGGAAGGCGCCGAGAACCACGAGACTTCGTGCGCAAACTGCCAGAAACCTGGCAAGGCCGCCTGCAAAGGCTGTCTCCTCGTACTCGTACGTCAGTGCCGATGAACGGAGTGCTTTTGCAAGCTGACACTGATGTAGTACTGTGGCCGTGAATGCCAGGAGCGACACTGGGGCCGGCACAAGGAGAGTTGTAGGTCTCCGCTTCTCAAGAATACGTGGCAACCCTCATGGGTCGCCGAACGACGCACTCCAGCATTCATCGGAGCCGAGAAGAGCTGGCTTGAGTCTTTTGGCGGCAACAAGTATCTCTGGGGCAACGTGCCTGCCCTTGATCTGCTGAACTTGCCGAGGAACGAAGGTAAAGAATACGACAAGGAGCTCCGTATGCTGTTTGCGGGTGAGTGGACCACAGTCAAAACTCCAATCCTCTCCTCTCGACGCGGGACATATAGCTTCTGGAGATCTCAGAAACGTGATCAAGACCATTGCGTCCGTGCCATTAGGCTACATTAGCCCAATTTCACCCTTCATCAACGACCTGGACTTCGGCATCGTCGCTCGTAACACCATAATCAATCTCCTCGCACTGACGGTCCCCGACAAAGCTCAAGCTGCTGAATGCATGCTTCATGTCTGGTATTCAGCATTCATCAGACAGGGTGATGCAGACCTTCTTGCCCGTCATGTCCGCCCGCTTTTCGAAGAGGTCAACTCCAAGATCGCGACCAAGCCACCTGGCACCATCCTTGGAAAAACATGGAAGTTTGGATCTCATTCGTGCCGGGTCGAGCTGACAAAAGAGAAGTGGCAGTCGCTGCTAAAGTATCTTGAGGTGCCCCGGGGTCTCTCCACAGAGCAAGCTCATCAGGTCAGAGTGGCCGTGACAACCGCGAAAGAGCGAAGAGATTACAGGGAGCGGAGAATGATCGTACAAGCCCCCGCTCATCGTCTCTGCAACATCAAGTTCCGTGAAGATGGTATTCTTCTTCCATTCGGAGGTTCCAGGCATGCGTTCAGCATTCCCAATCCGTACGTTATGAGGAACACGTGTCAATCGCTTTTGGGCTAATTCACGGATTAGGACGTTCTTTCAAGTCGCTGAGTGGTCGATGGCAGATTCGGCAGATCCGATCGAGGGTTGGGACTTGCGCGAAATCCTGAAAAGTCATTATGGACCAGCGAGCAGTGACCTGTACGGGAAACTGTACCACCACATCCGCGACCTCTTCCTCGTCTTCCTTGGGCGCCTGTCGGCGTTTCCTTGCAACTTCCAGCTCTTCAACACGAATGCGAGAGAGTTGCCGAAGCGTTTGGAAGGAACACACTTCGCAAGGATTGAGGTAACAGCCCCTTTGACCCCACGCAAGCGACTATGCCCTCGCTAACACCACTGCAGATCGCCAACATTACCGACGGAGGCTACCTCGGGATTGCTCAGACGCTCATATACCTTGCACCCCTGCTACAAAGTCCGCAAGAGAACCGGCACGCGACTTTTCTAACATTCTTTCTCAACGCAGTAGCTGAGATTCACCAACAAACGCAAGATGAGAACCATCAGCGGTCAGAGATCAGGCGTGCGGCGCAATATCTACGCACGGTCCCGGGCTTCAGTGAGGGTGATCCAGCCATGGTCTCGCTTCTCTCTGCCACGCCGCTCGTTCGTGACGTCGACCATTTTTTCGATAAGTGAGGTATCTCCCTGCCATCTTCACTCGCAACTTTACTAACCAATAATAGGTACATGGAAATGCTCAAATTCAAAGAAGTCGGACACCACACAGGCATGGCCATGAAAGCGCACCACACGATCGTCGACAAGTGGCCGATGAGACTTCGGCTGCAACCCGGTCAACCAGGTGCGCAGGAAGAGTTTGACGTCCTCCATTCGTCAGGACATACCGGCAACGAGCGTTACGTCGAGTGGAGACGCACAGCGTAGCAGGGTCTTCGTCAGAGAGGCATGCAAATGCACGGTACCAAGGCGCACGTCATCCGGCGACACACTGTTGCTGGGCTTGGGCAGCTATGACCCAGGCACAGCGTCAGGCTGCAGCAGATCACGAGGGCAGGAGAAGGAAGAGGGCACCACCCATAACGACAAGCCCTCTCCTCGTGCAGAACAGTACACGGTCTTGAAGATATTCAGTATCATCTCTGTTCAACCCTCCCCACCTCATCACACCCCTTTTGTATATCCAGAGTCGCAAGCCTTGGCATGCAACCCCCAGAGAGGGTGGTCTCTGCCACAAACCTGTAAGCTGTAACATGTATAGTCGTGATGATCATCGTGTGATATATGCCCTTACATCACCACTTCCCAACATCGTACAAAAGGTTGTATTCTCTGCAGTGATAATGGGTCACAGCCTACACCCAAAGAAAGCTGTAACTGTGGCAGTTCAATCCACGTGAGCGTCCGATACTATTATCATGACAATGCTCACCGAGATCTCATGCCAAGACTCGCGACAACACTGTGAAAGGGACACATAGGTGATGCAGCCAAAATCAAACCAAAATTCATACACTGTTACTTTGCGAAGGGGTATACTGCTCCTGATCCGGCCCAAAACAAGATCAATCTCGACACTAGCCGTACACAACAAAAGTCACCTTGAAAATCCCTTTCCCTCCTACCCGTCCTGCAAGACAAACGCCCCGTAGGTTTTCTGCCTTCCCTAGACTGTAGGAAGATTAACGCTGGGACATGCGATACCGTGCGCCCCCCGAAGCGCCTCACCCCGAACCTGACGTAAAACTCCCATGAAGCCCATGACGCCGCGAAGGAAAGTATTAAGGGCCTGTGCATCCCAACCCGGAGACTGCCACCCTTTTACTCTTCTTTCTTGCTCTCGCCATTCATCACGGATCCGTTCAATTTTGGCGCGTCGTGCGCATCCGCGGCAGCACGCCCCAACGTCTTTTTTAGCTCGAGCCCAGGCGTCTGCGGCGTGGACATCCCATCTCCCATCTCGCCATCCGTCGTCGTGTTCTCCCCGTCCGTCGTCGTGTTCGTCGTCGTCTCAGTCAGCAAAGCCGAGCTCTCGCTATGCCCTCGCCTGTGCATCAGAGACTGCCGATCATCCGCGTCCGTCCTCGCCGCAGGGCCCAGATCCAGCGCGCTCGTTTTAGCCGTGGCATGCTGCGGCGCCGTGTCGTCCAACCCTTGCGGACCGACCGGACTCGTCATCGGGCTGGCCAGACTCAGCCCATCCTGGCCCGCGATATCGGGACTCTTGGCCATGCGTGCGACTTCTTTCCGCAACTGCTCGAGCTCCTTCTCCATGCGCTTGCCGAAGACGTCGATGTAGTAAGTTGCTCCATTCCAGCACGCCCAGGCGAAGACAAACAGCATGAACAAGGCCGAGGCCCAGCGGTAGCGGAACCAGATCGGGCAGGGGGACATGGTGACGAGGGCGTAGGCGTACTGGATGCCCATGAAGACGATCTCCTGCACGCTTTCCGGGCACGAGAGCACAAACTTGCCGAGGAAGTTGCCGCGGTAGGAGCGGCGGAGCCAGGTGAAGGAGGTGGGGCGGCCGGCGGCGATTTTGGAGCGCTTGCGCACGGTGATGAGGAAGTGGTAGCTCAGCTGCCAGATTGCGTACGGCAGCGTGGCCCAGATGATCATGTCCCAGAGGTTGTAGTGTTCGGGGGCGTCCGGGGGTGAGTATTTGATGGTGTGGATGGCTGGGAATTTCTCGCGTTGCATGCTTTCGGGGATGAGATGCACGAGGACGTGTAGGGTCGCGCATGGCATGATGTGGATGAAGAGGCTGGAAGACGGTCAGCTTATGCGGAGAGAACAATGGTATGCTACGCACGTTGTGGTCTTGTCAAGGCTGTGGAAGACTAAACTGTTCCTCCACATGGCAATTGCGACCGCGTTGTTGCCGAACGCGAGACAGTATGTGCTGATCAACAAACGTTTCGATTGCGGGAAAAACCAGATGGCCATAACCAACAACATATTGACGAAGTAGCACAAGTCGGCAAGAAAGTAGTGGTAGCCAATCTTGTGGTAACTGTACCAACGGATGGGAAGGAAGTAACTGTTTGCCCGATTAGCAAGTCGAAACCACCGCGTTGAAGCAGGACGACTTACGCCAGTTGCGCCGTATACCAGTAGTGAAAGTATTCTGGGAAGGCGCCAATCATCCATGCCGAGATGAAGATGTTCAGCACAGCGGTCACGAACGAGATCTTCTCCTTCATCGTCACGGTCTTGGAGTTGTTCCATCTCCGGCTCATTCGATCGACCGAGTCCCGCATGCGCTTCCGATACTTTTCCAATCGTTCGTCCGGCGCCATCGGCACCCGCTTCCTCCATTCGTCGACTATGTTGTTCTTACTCGACAGCGCTCGAGTGGCCAGCTTCGCCCTCTGCCGTCTGACCTTTTCTGCCTGGTTGTGGACCGCGTTCTGCATCTTTTCCAACCGTTGGGGGAGGGCCAGGTTTTCCAATATGTCGAACATGGTCAAGCGGTCGACGGGTGGGAAGTCGCTTTGGCCGAAGGAGCCGAAGCCACCCGTGAGGTCGGACGAGCTGCCGGAGCGGGAGAGCACGCTGCCTGGCGTTGATGGAGTGTACATTCCGTCCCCGTTGCTATAAGTGACCGAGAGGTAGTCTTTCGCCTCTTGCTGCATGCCGCCGTTCGCCCTGCTACTCCGCGGGGGTGACTTCAGACTCGCCTCTTTCGCCGCGGCCATCTGATCCAGGTCTGTTGTGGAATGCGACTTGGTGACGCGCGGCGCATCGATGTCGTCCATGTTGGCGAAGCGCTCGAGCTCTTCGTCGGAGATGTCCTCGGGGATGATGTCGAGGTAGCTGGACTTGTGGCCGGCGTAGTAAGGACGTCGCAGCTGCGCCTTGGAGTTGGGGGAGAGATAGGTCACTGGCATGGTTCACGGATCAACGAGCGAACCATGACATTGCAGGGCCACGGGACTTGGGGGACATGTGACCTGGCAAGGTGCGAGGTGGACGTGGGTATGGTGATGGAAATGTTCAGGCGAAAGGCGGAGATTGTTGCCTTGTCTGAGTGGTAGACGTATGTATGTTGATTTGGGGGCTTACAGGGAAAGAAGGCGGCGAGATGAGTGCGAGAGTGTCGTGCCGAAGACCGGCCCAGCTCGACACGTGCTTCTTAGTGCAGCACAAGATCGTCGTCTTGGTTGCGGTGGGGGAGAGAAGAGGAGTCGGAGGACAGATCAGGTGATGAAGGGCATCCCGTCTCATGTCGTGTCGGAGAGATGTGGATGAGACTGACCGGACACATGATCATCACATGCTCTCACCTTACACCGGGCGAGGCGTGCGCGCTTCACCCTCGATGAATGGACCGCTCCCTCGACGTCACCGTCAAATTATGTGAACCACTTTAGTACCCTATCACATATCAGATACATAACCTTGATCGGAATTAATAGACCGTTATAGTAGAGTTCACCATCACCGTATGCCAGACGCTGCTGGACTACATACAGTATGTAGATTCAACGATACGCCTTAGTAATACACGCTTACTACGACGCGTTGCGACGCGTCCCGCCTCTCTTCAACTCTGCCAACGTACCTCATCGTGTACAACGACCACTTTAGCGACAAGATGGGCAAACTCCACGCGCTCGAGCTTTTCAACTTCAAGTCCTACAAGGGCCACCATGTCCTGCGATTCGGCGACAGCTACTTCACCTCCATCATCGGACCCAATGGCTCCGGCAAGTCCAACTCCATGGATGCCATCTCCTTCGTTCTCGGCATCAAATCCTCCCACCTACGCTCCACCCACCTGAAAGACTTGGTCTACAGAGGTCGCGTGCTCCAGCACGTCAGAATCAATGCTGACGGCACCGCGACCGACGGCATCGAGGGTGACGGCGTGAACGGCGATGGTGAGGCAGGCCTGGGCGCATCAGACGATGCAGACCATGTCGACACACAGACGAGCACGCAGCGTAGCGATCCCCAAACAGCGTGGGTGATGGCCGTGTATGCAGATGACGCGGGTGAAGAGCAGCGCTGGAAGCGGAGCATCACCTCTTCCGGCCAAAGCGAGTATCGTCTGAACAACCGCGTTGTCACGGCCAAGCAGTACAATGAGTCGTTGGAGGCGGAGAACATCCTCATCAAGGCGCGCAATTTCCTGGTCTTCCAAGGTGACGTGGAATCGATCGCCAACCAAAACCCGCGCGATCTCACGCGCCTCATTGAGCAGATCAGCGGTTCGCTGGAATACAAGAGCGACTATGAGCGTCTGAAAGTGGACAAGGAGAAGGCGGACGAGGACCAACACCACAAGCTCAACCAGCGTCGCGGCATAAACGGCGAGATCAGGCAATACCAGCAGCAGAAGGAAGAGCTTGACCGCTTCGAAACAAGACGCGAGGAGAAGGACGCGGCGATCGTGACGCACGTCTTGTGGAAGCTCTTTCACTTCCAGCGCACCATCGAGGACAGCACGGCCGAAATTCAGAAACACCAGGAAGAGCTCAAAGAGTTTCGTCGCAATGTGCAAAAGTACGAGGATCGGTTCACTGCGGCTCAGCAGGAGCACGCAAAGGTTGGTCGTGACGTCAACAAGTTCGAACGCGAAATCAAGCGCAAGGACAAAGCGGTAGAGGGAAAGGAGAATGACCTTGTGCCCATCGATGAGAAGCTGGCCATCTCCAACACGAACTTGCAAAAGTACCAACATCGCATCACGGAGATCGGCGAAGAGCGTCAAAGTCAGCAGACTTCGGTGGAGCATTTGCAGAAAAGTCTGTCGACTGTGCAGAAAGCAAGGCAGCGGTGGGAAGAGGAGTGGCGAACGCAACAGCAGCAGGCTGGGCGTGAGCTCAGCGAGGAGGACTTGCAAGAATATCAAAATCTGCGTGGCGAGGTGTACAAGCGCTCAGGGAACGATCAGGTCAAGGCTGACAACATCACGCGTCAGCTGGGCACAGACGAGGGCACCGTCAACAGTCTCAAATCAAAGGTCGAAAGCATACAGGTGCAAGTGGACAACTTCGAAGCCGAGGTGTCTGGTCTGGGCGAGCGTCGCGCAGATGTCGACCGCACGGTAAAGGCCACAACGAAAGAAGTCGATGCGAAGAAAAAGGCCATCAACGCTCTAGCCAGCGAGCGGGAGCGGACGAACCTGAAACATCGCGAGTTGGACGAGAAACTGCACGAGGTACTGCGAAAGCTGTACGACGCCACCGCTCAGCAGCGTGAATCGCGAAAGGATGCCCAGCAGCGCGAGACCGTGGTTCAACTGAAGCGCATCTTCCCCGGAGTCCGAGGCATGGTGCATCAACTCTGCAAGTACAAGCAGAAAAAGTACGAAACCGCCGTCGTGACCGCCTTGGGCCGCCACTGGGATGCCGTCGTTGTTGACTCGGGCAAGGTGGCCCAAGACTGCATCCAGTACCTCAAAGATCAGAAGCTCGGCCGTATGCTGTTCATCCCACAAGACACAATCATTCACAAACAGCCGAACGCCAACTTGCGTGGCCTGCATGCCGGCGTGCGGTTGGCCATCGATACGATGGACTTCGACACCAGTGTGGAGCGGGCCATGACGTTCGCCTGCGGCAGTACCATTGTGACAGACACGCTGACGATCGCCAAGAAGTTTTGCTACGAGCGCAGAGTGGATGCCAAAGCCGTAACGTTGGACGGCACCATCATCCATAAAGGCGGAAATATGACGGGCGGTTCGGAGCCCAATGATAGGAAACGTCGCTTTGAGGAAGCCGAGGTGGAAAACCTGCGCACGCTTGCTGAAAAGTTCCGGGCAGATATTGAAGCCTTGCCCCGAGGGCACAAGCGCCAAGCTGAAGAAGAGCAGCTTCAGTCTGAGCTGTCTGGCTTGGATGCGAAAATGAAATACGCACAGGAAGAACTCAAGACGCTCGATCGCAACATCAACTCCAAGACGAAGGAGCTTGACCATGCTCGCGCACAGCTCGCGGAAGCGCAGCCAAAGTATGACGAGCAGGCTCGCGGGCTTGAAACCCTACGACAATCGCTGGACGAGTACACCACTGCGATCTCGGAAGTCGAAGATGAGGTCTTCGGTGCTTTCTGCGAGCGGCTCGGTTACAACAATATACGGGATTATGAGAAGCAGCAGGGATCAATGCAGCAGGAGGCGACGCAGAAGAATGACGACTTCGTCCGACAGATTGCTCGCTTGGAGAACCAGTTGAGCTTCGAGACGCAGCGCGTTCAGCACACCACTAACCGCATCACGCAGACCGAGAAGAAAAGTGAAGCCGATCGCGACAGGATTGCCCAACTTGAAACAGAGAAGGAGCAAATCAATAACGATCTCGACACGCTGAACGCGGAGATCGAGCAATTGAATGAGCAGCTTGGTGAGCTGCGTTCGGAGTACGAGGAACGGGGTGAAAAGGTCAACGAAGCACGGCGGGAGTTGCAAAAGCGCAGCAAGTCCGTCGACAAAACACTCAAGGAGGTCGCTGCGCTTGATGCCGAAGTGCAGAAGGCGTCGACGGGTCGATATGGTGTGTTGAGAAATTGCAAGGTCGAAAATATCGAGTTGCCGCTCGAGCAGGGCAGCCGTAAAGTCGACTCGCTGCCTCTTGAGGACGCTATACTCGAGGAAGACGAGGACACCATGGACATTGACGGTGAAGAAGAGATCACTCGCGCACCATCCGTTAACGACTACGGCATCCGCGTCTCCTTCGATGAGCTCGACGACGATCTAAGGGAGGACAGCAGCGAGGATTGCGACGCCGCTCTCGCCGAAAAGATCCACACCATCACCTCCGAACTGGAAAAGATGGCCCCGAACATGCGCTCCGCCGACCGTCTGGAAGCAACATCCGAGCGCCTGAAGGCCACGGAGCGCGAGTTCAAAGACTCGACCAGCGCGGCGAAAAGGGCCGGCAAAGCCTTCGAGCACGTCAAGGCCCAACGCATGGCGCTGTTCAACAAAGCCTACAACCACATCTCGGAGCAAATCGGCCCCGTCTACCGCGAGCTCACCAAAACCCAGTCCTTCCCGCTCGGCGGCTCCGCCTCGCTCGACATCGAGGACGAAGAGGAGCCCTACCTCAGCGGCGTCAAGTACAACGCCATGCCGCCGCTCAAGCGCTTCCGCGACATGGAGCACCTCAGCGGCGGGGAGAAGACGATGGCGGCGCTCGCTCTCCTGTTCGCTGTGCATACGTTTGCGCCCTCGCCGTTTTTCGTCCTCGATGAGGTGGATGCTGCGCTGGATAATGCGAATACGGCGCAGTTGGCGCAGTATGTCCGGGAGCACGCTGGCCCGGGGATGCAGTTTGTCGTGATTAGTCTCAAAACGGGGTTGTTTCAGAATAGTGAGACGTTGGTTGGGGTCATGAGGGATCAAGGGGTTAACAGTAGTCGGGCTCTGACGCTGGATGTAAGTTTTGCCCTTCTATTCCGCTGCTGTGAAAGTGATTGCTGACGAGTGCGCAGTTGCGGAAGTATCAAGCTGTTTGAAGATGGTGGTGGTGTGGTGCGTAATTCAGCATGGCGTTTGGCTGGCTGGACTATGGGGAAAAGGGAGATATATGGGCTTGCATTTTCCCATCCTGCGATCAATACATTATGTGTGTATTCCTGAAGGATCGGCCTCGATTACGCATCGTCACAACGTAATGTAGCTCGTTGCATTCACGACACCGAAGTTGATCTGCCTCATCACCTCTTACCGCTCCATAATATTGGGTATCTCACCTAGGACCATTCCCCAAACGCCCAACACCTCTTAGTCCCCAAACGCCAGGATAATAAATCACGCTTCCACCCTCATCTCCCCATCAGCATCCCTCACCTCTTCCCCTAGACCTTCCACCTCACTCGTATCCAGCGCATCCACACTCGCATCCAGATCCGCCACCGCGTTCTCCAGTCCTCGGACCAAACTTTGGATCTCTTCCCTCTGCTGCATGACGCGACTCAGTAGCGTGACATTCTCTTGTTGTACCGCGTCCTGTCGCTCTTGAATCTCCCGCGAGTGCTGCGTGAGCGAAGGCGCGAGGTGCGAAAGGTAAAGCTGTCGTGCGGGAAGAGTATGCGGTCTACACAAGAGCCATCAGCCAACCGTCCCATTGACCTCCAAGACCTGAAGAATGAATGACTCACGGCACAGGCACCGCCCCCTCACGCTCGTCCTCCCTC
>Ga0058704_10000359_pt1 | contig 24258 bp, 11 predicted proteins | sample AgamicMgSfe_FD_71363 | JGI IMG/M metagenome (GOLD analysis project Ga0058704, IMG submission 71363) | Agave microbial communities from Guanajuato, Mexico - Mg.Sf.e | ecosystem: Host-associated > Plants > Phyllosphere > Phylloplane/Leaf | place: Guanajuato, Mexico | collected 2012-05-30
CCTTAGACCTGAAAGAGGAATGCTATGAGATGCTTTCTGGAGTGGGAACTTACGGGCATTTCAACTCTTTACTCTTATCAGCGCCTAGCGAGGCTTCAATCGCGAGATAGCATAACCTCATAGGTACCGTATCGGGTGACTTCATAAAACGACAAGGGGCTTCGAAGGTCGGGGATTCATGAGATAGAGGGATGCGTGAACCAGATCGAGGAAGATGATCACTTTCAATAAGAATACAGGAGTTCCTTTCTTTGCTTGCCTTGCAGGAGTTTTCTATCAGTAATGAATAGAGTGAAACTCTGATTAAAGCGATAAGGAAGAGTTATCATTTCCAACGGGAAGAAGAGTTTGCTTCAAGAGCTTTCCCAGCCTCAACCTACAGAAGAGGAGCGAAGCAGCTCGACCGAAGGGAAGAGGAGTTTATGGGCGGGCTTTCGCTCCCGACCTTTGTACACACCGCCCGTCGCTCCTACCGATTGAATGGTCCACTGAACCTTATCATTTAGAGGAAGGAGAAGTCCTTAGTTTCCGTAGGTGAACCTGCTGGAGGATCATTGTCGAAACCTGCCCTGCAGAACGACCAGCGAACATATCTACCGCTACAAGGGCGTCCCCTGCCCGTGTCCGGCCCCTTGTGGGTGCTTCCTTGGGTCAACAACGAACCCCGGCGTGAAAAGCGCCAAGGAACATGAATACGTCAGCGGCTATCCCACCCCGGTGCGTGGAATTGGCGCCTACCTTTAGACTCTCGGCAACGGTCGGCTCTCGCATCGATGAAGAACGTAGCGAAATGCGATACTTGGTGTGAATTGCAGAATCCCGTGAACCATCGAGTCTTTGAACGTTGCGCCTGAAGCCTTTAATAAGCTAAGGAAAAGATACAAGGCCTGGCGAGCGAGCCGGGAACAGCCCAGCTTGAAAATCGGGTGACCACGTTGCCTGAATTGTAGTCTGGAGAAGCGTCCTCTGCTAGCGGATCCTACCTTGAAAGAAGTGTTTCTTTGCCAGCTTCAACCTACAGAGGGGGTTCTTTGTTTGCGGAAAGACGAGGATTTCATAGCTTTCCTACTAGCTTGAAAGGGAAAGATCAGTCTGGGGATCAACCCACAGCGAGAGGTTTGGGCCGCCTTTCCTCATTTTAGTATACCCTTCATAAGATAAGCAATTTACAAGCAGAATGAATCTGTACCGCGACACCATAACAGCGCTTAACTAAGCAGACTCTCCTCTCCAGCAGCGCCCTTGTCCTATGGTTTAGGGAGTCGGCGAGCGACAGCGATGAGGGAAAAGGCCGGATGAACTCTTGGATGTTCTTGCCTGACAGAAAGAAGGCTATCTATCTTGGTTTATTGGCACCTGGCGCGTCCTCAATCGAAAGATAAACTCCCTTGTGGGGTCGTGGGTTTCAAGACAACTTAAAGCCCTATTAATGACCAACGGCTAGAGAAATTGAACATGCTAGCTTCTCCAAGCGCTGGAAACGGATTGACGCGATCGCCTGAAAGAAGAGTTTCTTTGTTTGCTTGCTGTCCAGCGCTCCGGAAAGAGCTCACTTAGTAGAACTCTCCCATAGGGAGAGCGTAACTTCGTTCCCTAGCGAAACACTAGCTCAACAACGTTCCCTGCTGTTGAACTCTTTCGATGGGGAGTCCGAAAGCTGTTTCCTTGCTTAGTCCTTCTTAGTGCTTTGGGAAGTCAGATATCCGATCGAAAGAGGGGAACTTCAACAAGGTCAGGCGCTAACAACTTAAAAAGCGGGTAAAGAAAACTATAATTTCCGTCTTTCCCTTATACTATTTAATAGCCCTTTAGCATCGAAACAGGGCAAATTGAACTGATTGAAATCTGCGCTATGGAAAGGATTTTTACTTGAATCGACCCGGTATCCTTGGTAAAAAGAAATCTTAGTTATGGTAAGGAATCCGACTTGCTGCGAAACGGGGCACCGCCGGTTTTCCTCTATGCAAAAAATCATTAGTGAAAGGCGAAGGTTGGGCAGAGAGATCCCGAAAGGACTAGGCCGGCCGGCTTTCAGAGACTTCCCGTCAATGACCTTGAAATCGCTAGCACTCGTCTTTTTTCCGTGTGAGCGGGCAAAGAATCTATCTCTTCTTTCGGAAAGGTCGGAACAGCTCAGGCAGGACCTTTGTTAGCTCTACCATCGGGAGATGAAACATCTCCTTCAACTCCTCTTTCAGGAAGGTCAGAATCTACAGCAAACCCTATCCGCTATCTCTTCTCTTTCAAGCGCTGCTAGCAATATCAGACAGACTTCACGCGCTAGTTCCCCAGAAATCAATGATATCTCTGACTTCCCTTGAATGATCGGAACCGCAAGCAAGCCCCGATAGAGTGAAACTTCCCTGTAGAGCTCAACCTATGGCTGGGTCCCTCGAAACACTTTGTGAGAATCCCTCTTACGATAACCCGACTTAACCTAGTGCTACTTAAAGCATGATGTCTTATCTCTTACGAATGAAAAGTGATCAAAAGGCAGTCCTAACGGTCGAGCTGCTTAAAACGATTCCTTCGCCGAGTACGAGACAGCTTACGATTTCGATTCGACGGACGACTTTAATAGGCCGAGAGGTGACGTAGTGGAACTCGAATGAACTGAAAGTTAAAGAAGTAGACCGACGAGCGGTAAGAGCAGGATTACGTTGAGCTTCAACCACCGGTCGGATGGAGTTGGCGGGAGATTAGTTGTGAGGGCCCAAAGGGTGCTCGACCTTAGTACGAGGTAACGGAGGGGGACTCGACTCGAAGAGGAGAGGGTATGGATTTTCTTAATAACCCTTCTTGTAGGATAGGATTGGTTGGTCAGACTGAAAGCGCTAATCGCTAATAGCAAAAAAGGCGCTCTCTCCTGACTTAATTGGGGGAAAAAAGCCCTTATTGAAATAGATCTTTAGAAGTCTGTCTTAGGCTATCCTGTTCACCCTATCCCACACGCCTTCTCTGCTTCACGTCTGTATCCCTCTTTCCGTAAGCAAGCAAAGAATCTCTTAAAGGGTCCAAAGGAAGCTCGACCGTAGGGAGAGGGAACGGAACTAAGTAAGTACTCACCCGCAGGGTGAGGGAATGGAGTTTACTCGACCGAAGGGGTTTGGGTAAAGGTCGCTACTAGGTTTCGCAGTAGAGCTTGACCAAATTGAACTTATTTACGTTACAGAATTCCATATATTGAATTTCACGCTTGAAGGGCCAACGATAAATCCCGGTAGCAGCTTTTGACCGTAACAGAAAACTACTCCTTTGAAATCGATACAAAACGTAATCTTCCCATCCCTCTCGCGTTGGCCTATTCTGACGCTAGCGTTCGAACCTAGTTCATCCCTAACAGGTTGAGCTATTTTTCATCCGGAATTAGCACATTCATGCCTTGAAGGCGCGAGCACCCCGAAAGCGAGGACTGAGAAAGGCGTTTCTTGGTTAGTTGCTTCGACAGAGATCCCTTTATACTTAGCTCGTAGCTTTCTTTCGACCCACTTCAGAAGCTTTACGTCGAATGGTACTACTGCAAGTCCATCTCGATTTCAGTTAGGAAAAGGAGTAGCCCAGTGTATACGATTGGTGGAGTGAAAAGGATAGGCAGCTTTGGCCGAGTAGCTCTTCCCAAGCCCTCTTCCCAGCAGTTCAAACCCGTAAACAAACGCGCTACTTTCATTTCTATCGATTTCCTTAGTTACCCGCTATTTCTAGTACACGAACACTACGAACACTATCAAGATTTTAGCGCTTACATTTCAATTTCGATTGCTTTAGTTCGAAAAGCAGTTGCGTAAACCCGAGTTACAGCACCTTGTTTTTACGACCTTTTTTCTATGCATTGCTCCCTGACACTAATTGGTTTCTAAAGTGAGTAGTGCTGGGTCAAAGGAAGGCTCTCAATCGAAGCAAGCTCGGCCACTCTCTACTGAAACCGATGATGTACTTTACGCACCGTCATTCGAAGGAAAGGGGGCTCGACCTTAGGAAGAGGGGTGCGAAGCGTCAGATCGACCGAGACAGGAGAGAGAAAATCGCTTGTTGTACTCGACCAGGGGACGAAGGGTGCTCACTTTTAGTAAGTAGGGAAGAGGGCCCGCAGGGTGCTCGACTGCAAGGAGAGGGATTTTATAATAGGTAAGGCTCGACCATTGGACCTGTGCCCGGATAACTCTCCTTTTAGGGTTTTGTAGCAGGCAAGCCCACGATCAACAGTTCCGAACTATCGCTAAAATCTTCTTAACCTATACAAACAAGCATAAATGAAAGATAGCAGGTGAGAGATCTCTAATTCATTACTTACTTAGCTTACGGTTCCGGGACCTTACCATAGGGAAGAGCGGGATGGTATAGATATTGAAAGGAAAGGTGAAGGAAATCCAGGATGAACGTAAGAAGTGGATCACAATGCCTGAGTTTCCGATATGTTCCTTTTTTAGGAGAAGGTTCTTCCTTTTTTTAGATGAGAACTCTTCGTAAGGGTATGCCTTGACTAGAAGGTTCCGAGAAGGTTATATTCTTTGACGGAAAGGGCGAGGAGCGGCAAGCAAGACTGCAACGAATCTCTTTACCGCTAGCCTTTGAAGGTCGGAACTGCGTCTTCTACCTTATGAAGAAAGATCGGAAAACTATCTATCCTTTTTAGGGAACGAAGTTTAACTCGAGGGGTTGGAGCGCGCAACAGGCGATGAAACATCAGGCTAACTCCCGGATAACTATCCATAAAAGGTACGGGCATTCCTGAAAGGGAATGGAGTTGAACAACACTTCAAGGCATCTAACTCTACAGAGAAAGATCAATAAACTCTCCCGAGGAGGTTTTATGATGAGATTGTTCCTTCCACGAATAAGGGAGACGGCAGACCTCAAAAGCATTCCACTCGACCCGCGGGAAAAGAAAGAGTTAAGGAGTTACGTTACTAGCTCTGATATAGCCTCACCCGCGATTGCTAGCGCTTCCTTTCTTTGGATGATTCCTATTGTCGACTCCGAGCTCTTGGGCAGCTGTTTCAGCTCTTCTGACTATGCTTTCTGCGGTCCCTCTTCATGGTTTGCTGTGAAAAAGAATTGAATTGCTAGCGAAAGTTTTTCTTAGTTTAGTCACCGATAAAGAAAGTCGCTGTAAGGTGGTATGCATAGATCTTAGACGACCTAGAAGGAGTGGCTTCTGGCCGACTTAGACTGCTTGTTGACCTTCCTACCGATGTTATACGTCACTATGACCTGAGGTGAACAGCTTGACCAACGAGAAAGGAAAGGCCCCGAAAGGGCAACCTTCCTGAGTGAAACTCTTCTTAAAGCTACTCTGTTACAGGCTACCCCACAACCTTAACCCCTCTCCCTGCCCCGACCTCACTTTTCTTCTCTTGAACGCGTGAACTTTACCTGCTGATTCTTCTTGACCGGGTGGTAGTAGTTAAAGGAAGATCGCTTCTGAACAGGTTATGGATCAAGGCCCAATCTCCGAGGTAAGCGAACCTAGACCTTAGACGCCCAGAAACTCTTTCAACTTATCTTTCACATGGGAAGCTAAACGTAGTATTCGTCCCTTCGTTCGGAACCTCGAGCATAGCTCACCTCCCCCTTTGTGACTCTTTCAGGAAGGTCGAAACCGTAAGCTCTTTCTTCTGACTTCCCTTGAACTCTTTAAACCGCAAGCAGGGTCAAGCGCGAGGCAAGTTAAAGAATTCGATAAGCTAGTTTCAGGTCTTATTCATTTATTTTACAGTGTAATAATATGAATGATTATGTTTAACGAGAATCAAGCGACAGCGATCGCAGAAAGCGAGCGAAGCGATCAAAGAAATGGAGGAATTCATATTTCATTTTCATGTAAGAATGAAGCTATCATATATGTTATTTCATTTACTCATGAATCATCGTATTGGCCTTGAAAGAATCTTTTGACGAGAGTTATGAAGTCCGGGTGGGTTAGTAGCAAAGCTCGCGTCAAGACCTTTCCAGATGGGTTTAGCGGGCTTTCAATCGATATCAGTCCTTTCGCTTTCCCTTGAATCTATCTATTCCTGCTTTTGCGCTATGCTCGTGCCTGTAACCATACAGTCACTCCGCTATAACTCATCATTAAGATCGTTACATTACAGAATTAAGAGTTCATATATGATATTGAATTATTACATGTAAATAAAAGAATGAGAAGTTTAACTCTTCTATTTATTACACTGTAAAATGAAATTATAGAATATCCTAATAGAGAAGGGAGAGCAAGGAGAGACTCGGCATTAGACGATAGAAAGAAAAGAAAGAATCTATGATTATTAGGAAACTGTTCGTATAATCACATTCGATTGGAAAACGAACCTACAAAACTTAACTTACTACATAAAAGGATACTGTCCCGCCCAAACCATGAACAGACCTACGCTCATACTAACTCAGTCAGCATACAAGAATGACGACGATAGGAACGGAAGTAGCTCGACTGATGCTGGATCCTGAACCTGCCGAAACGGCGGATTCCCCCGCTCTGACGCTTGGCTTCTTCTCGCGAATTGGGAACTGAAACACCTTTCGAACTGAACCTTCCAAGTGAGCTCTCGAGGAGGAGGAGGGGCAAGATTGAAGTTTGAAAAGCCGTTTCCTGTTCTTTAAAGAGTTATAACACTGCTGGCGAGCGGTTCCCCAACCTTGAACTCAAGCTCGCGAAAGACTAGCAGGGGAGATCCCTAATGGTCGTGCACGTCAAAGCTTTTTCCTCATCGTATTATCAGATCGACAACTAGACCAAGAAAGGACTCATCAAGTCATACATAACCTTCTCCCGTCAAGGAACAATGAGGCCTTGATTTCCTATCCCTTCAAGGAACAATAAACCTCTCATCTCGTACCATTCTTAACAAAGAGATCTCTCACCTGCTCTATATTTCATTTATGCGCGTATCGGGCTTTTAATCCTCTTGTAACGTGCTTTATGAACTCAAGAAACCCCGCGACTTTCTCTTACGATTGAGGTATCGTAAGGGCAGTCTCAGAGAAAGACGAAAGACTTCCCTCTCGAGCGGCTTTCACAAGAGTTAATAACGATTCAATCCTTGCTTTCAGAAGGGGATTTGACTTAGCTACACCGTGAACCGGCTGACAAGAAGGAATCTCCAGCCTCCCAATCCATCTGCTTCGGTAAGCCAACTCCATTCTAAGACTTTTTCACTTCCCGTTGGTAAAAACGAGTACTAGCAAGCGATAAAACGGAAAGCGCGCTAGAAAAACTTAGCTTTTTCAGTTTGTTTTCAGGTTTCGGAGCTTAAGTTGGAGTCGAAAGCACACTACCTTATTCGGCCTGTTGACGGGCCTAGGCCTAGCTACTAGTTGAGCTATAAAGAGTGAGATTTCCTCTACCTCTCACTCGACTTTCAGTCGACTATCTATCGGTCGAGCAAGACAACCTCTCCCTACTTTAGTAGTTAGAGCGAGTTAGACCTCTTGTTGATCCTCGAAGAAGTGAATCAGAAGGGGTTGACGAAAAGGATAAAGCAGAAGGGAGGTTCAAAGCGTAGGGAATTCCGGAGTCAAATAGAAGGCGTCACTCCTTCATGCAAAAGTTTACCTCGTCAGAACTCCAATTGTTGACGATTTTCAACATAAAAGGGCATTGCAATAAGTAGATCAGATCTACTTTCTGCTCCCTTGAAATGGGAATCTATCTTTCGTTGGTCAATCGTGGAAAGACGTCAGTCTCATTGGCGAGGCTCCTCTGACAATAGGACCGGTATACTGTCCCTAGTTGATCTCCATGATAAATATACTGAGTGGTAATTTCCCTTGCTCCCTCCTGACCCGAACGGTGGGAGCTCCGTTCCTGCTCATTCCCTTATGTTTTTTTGTTTTTAAGTCAAAGCGCCTTTACTTCCTTTAAGGATTGGCGATGGATTCTTCCTTCTCATATGTGTCTGTTGAGTATTCGATATCGAAAACCTTCTTTTGCCTAAGTAAGAAATAGAAATTTTGTCTGAAATGGGAAATAGAATAAGCTGAGAAGGGTCGAATCGCATCCTGCATGATGACTCAGGTATAGTAACTGGGAGCCCCCCTTTACATTCTGAGAGAGGTATTGGCTCTAAGCTCCTCACCAACCCCCAAAATGAAGTTTCGAGCTAATCAACTGACTACTTTGGCTGGCCCATTTCTTTTAGTTCGCACCTGAAAAAGGATCCGCTTCTTCCATCATTTCAAAGAGAAAGCATAGAAGTTACGTCTTTTCCTGCAGGAAAACCGAGTTACCTGAGACAGGGATCCTCATCTCGCTTAAAAAAGGGAAGACTTTAAAATATAGAAATTGTTTTCTACTGGCTTGAAAGATCAGATTGATTTTAGCAAATAGGAAAGAAAGATCCCAAGCTTATGTTGAATCGAGATTGGCATTGACTGGGTCTTCTTTGAGTTTCATATAAAGGGAGTTTAGTTAGCCGACCATTCAGTGAAGCTGTGAAAGAATCTAATGACAACATCTGCAAAAGAAAGGCGAGGGCGGAAACGAAACCACTCGCTAAAGAATTGAAAGGTCTCTAAAGAGAAGACAGGCCCGTGAGGAACTCTACTTCCTTCAGGAAGAAGATGACGATCGTTCGTAAACAGACGATTTTTCACTACCTGAGGGCTTGCTGCGGGAGATAAAAAAGGATAAGGCGATTACTGATTGAGACAGAAACGATTTCACTCAACTAATCAGTCTTAGTCTTATTCCTTAGGGCTTGAAAGTAGGCTAATCCTTGCATCGTTAAGAGTTCTGCCTTATTTGATTCTATTGATTGAGACCCTATCGAGGAATCAAAAGCCATGCCTTTCTTAAACAACCCATTCTCGACATCCCATATCATCAGAAGAATGCGATTCCCTTGTTGGCTTCGGGGGAGCTGAGAAAAGATCATTGATAGAAGCCGGTCCAATTTGCTGACTTTTAGGCTTTGACGCCCTTGACCAGCGCATTCTCCTACTTCTCTATCCGAAAGATCCATACTGACTCAATGGAAGGGAAGGACATTAAAGATTCAAGGCATGCTACTTAAGCCGCGAACCATAAAAATAAAAAGACTGAACACTTTCACAAGTCCTACTGCCAAGGTGGCCAATCTCAAGTACAAGCCAAATTAGGCCAACAAAGGATGAAAATAGCCCTTCCTATTCCGAATCCTTCACCTATAAGTTATGCCGAATCTTTTTCTTTATCTTTAGTTCGTCAACTATCCTTCGTCCCTTCTTCTGGAAAGTCGGAAATCTAGTCTTAGTACCTCTTCACACTCTTCTTTTCGTGACGCCCTTTTGAGGTAACTTAGATCCCGTCTTTGATTAAGTTTCCATACTAAGACTAAGGGCATCCATTTCAAGGCCAGTTACCTATAAGCTTGTGGATGAGAGTGCCCCGTAACCCATTTTTTCCTTCCTGATGGAACTGAATTGTTTGCGTTAAGGTCTTGACTCTGGATCGCGCTTCCCAGCTTAGTCTAAGTAAAGTAGTGCTTTAGACGGCTAGTTCTTACGCTTGTCGTTTGGAAGGGGAGCACTAGTGTAACAGGTTATCACCTTTCATACTTGTATGATATACTTGCCATAGCTTGCTCACTTTAATGTTTGACTAAAGCTCACTTTGTTATCTGATCCGCCTTTATTTTACCTTAATAGGCCATATAACATATGGTTCCTAAGACTCTAACTAATATTGATGGATTGACTAGCCTTCCCTTTGTAATCTTGCCTAAGATCATAATATTGAGCCAGCTACTCTATCGAAAAAACTTCTTCTTAGCCAGCCCTTCTCTACCAAAATTCTCTCGAGCCATTTACCTAGTTTCGAATCTCTTTCTTTCCTTCCAGGAATGATTTACCGGTACAACCGATCCGAAAAAAGGTACTTCCTATACCCATAGAGTCCTTGCGAGACAATTTGATAAAAAACAGGAAGAAAAAAAAAGTTCATTTTTGAACCTGCCATTGATCCAGTTTGAGTCCTCTTTTTGGGGGAAGAGGAGCATACAAAGTATGTGCAGTATGTGATCGGGGGAACCTAGTATCTTAGTTAGCCAGTATGAAAGTAGAATCTCGCTGCTTGTTGCAAGAGATGAGTTCATAGACGCAGGAGAAGATAGAGTTCCCGTCTAAGCGCTCGATAAATCTGGCTTTAAGCCCTTGCGAGCTAGTTGGAGAAAGATTACATGAAGTGGGGGGTACTTTTTTCCTTCTATCGGGCATGCCTTGTCCACAGTTTCAGTTGTGGACTAGTGACTGATGGAGTGGGGTTTGACAGCATACTCCATTGGAAGTATGAAAGCCTATCTCATTTTAGTATCTTAGGCAACAAGCTAGCTTTTAGGATAGCAGATTCTGTTCTTGGACAAAAATTTCTTTGAAAAAATGTTTTTCAAGTAAAGATGAAAGCCAGCCATCCGCATGACGTTAACGAGTGGGAAATTTAGACCAATAGTCTGAGGTATTGACCTATAACCATCCCGAGTCTAAAACTGGGTTAAGGTTAGTTTCCTTGCGGCTGTCCTGCCAGCCCTAAAAATCTATAGGATTTATTCTGCTATTCCTATACCTCTAACACTTTTTCCATAGCTTGCCATGCCTGGTTGGGATATTTCCAGGTATATCTAAGATTCCATGCTTTTAAGAAATTCTTTAATAAATGTCTGATTTACCTGATCGCTTAGAGGATGTATAGCTCAACTTTGAAAGTTTTTGATACAGATTATCCGTTTTCGAGGTTTTATCGGCGAACTTTTTCTTTCTTGGTGTTTACGTACCTGTGTTTCCAGTAATGTAAGTTAAAAGAAACGCATCAAAAAAAAAGGCTCTTTCTTCCCTGACCTAACTTTTAGTTTCATGTGGACTCTTTCCGGTATTCTTCCACGCCAGTCTATCTATCCTTGTCTAAAGAGTCTACTAAATAGTATTAAGTGCTGAGTGCTTTGATATCGAGCTTAATCTACAATTGCAGTTCAAAGGTAAGCCCTTCCAGCTGCTCTAAGAGAGTCAATCGCTCTATCAGTCCTTCTATGTTCCAGTGAGAAAGCCTTTGACTTTACATCTCAATTTCGATTTATGGGTCCATTGATTGACTCTTTCCTCAGCAGATGAGTGGCCGAAAGAAGCAAGCAAAGAGTCTTACTCTAAAGAAAAAAAAAGCCTAAAACTATTCTACCTGCAAACTCTTAATCGAAGTACTTAGCACTCACCGCAACAATTGGCGCTGCATCTATCCCAATGAATTTTTAGCTTTTCCTTAGCCTTCTTCTTTAGCACTGGCTTACTCACAGGAAGCTGGCCTAGCAGATGACTCTTAGTTAGACTGGTACTAGTGCAGATATAACATGAGGGGAATTCCATTCGTTGAGTTCTCCAAAGCCCTATCCCATATAAAAGAGAAAAGCTATATTAACGCTAACGCCCAAGAGATGAAAAGAAAAGAACGATCGTCAGCGGAGATCGCAATACGAAGTTAAATAGACATACCGGCATCAGAGAATTCCAGGGATTCGGCTCTATTTCTTTTAGGAGATAGCCGGGTATTCCCGCTTGCTCTGGCTTGCCCAAAGCGTTGAACATAGAGAATTTTTGTTGTCTTACATACACACTGGTTGAATTGAATTTGATTCCGCTTTTTCAAATAGTAAGAGGGGAATTGAGTAAAATATCCTTGTCCGTAGTTCCAGCGGATTCTCTTTTGTCTTGCAAACCCCTTATTATGTACTCCCCTATTCTTGAAAAGACCGCTATGCACCTTGACTTTTGGCTTTTCGTTCTTTCTGCTGCAGCTGTTTAGCTATATTCGTCTCCTTTTCTTAGTCCTCATCAGGCTCTACAGTGAAAGGCTGAAAGGATTGGTACTACTGGCTTGTCCATCTACTGGGTGGGACTACTCCGACATATTCGGTGCTACGCCCCTATTATCCCGTCCTCGAGACTGAACTAAGGCACATCCCTTCTTTGCTTAGGGTTTGGTTCGGGTTCAGCTTCTGCCGCTGCTTCAGCTGGGCAAAATACCAGGCCGGGGCTTTCTTTCCTGCGGTTTCCGATATTGCAATGGCAAGCAAACAGAAGGTTTCCCTCTTTCGGGCCCGATTGATTGGAAAGATTTTAGACTGCCAGAAAAAAAAAACTATAACAGCCTGATATCCTTGGTACTGTCCCTGCTGAGAAAGATCCGGATTTCCCTTTAAGTGCTTTGGAGGTGCGGTGTAACTTTTTATCAGGGCTATCAAGGGAAGGAGTTGCAGGACCGGAGTTCTATCTCGGATCCACAGAATGACCAGTTTTTGTCTCGAAAACCGCTGAACGGGCAGGTTCCACGTGTGATTGGATATCGAAGGAAAAAATAGAGCATAAAGGATATGGAATCCGTATTGCCGGAAAGGTTCTCCCTGTCCCTTTTACCTCTATTCTTATAGGATTCATAGAGTGGAGTTTACCCCGGCTGTTGGATTCCACAGATCTAATCGGCGGAAAGAAGCACTGGCTAAGAAAAGTTTGGAGATGGGGCCTACAGGGCAATCAGATAGCAGATTCCCTTTTATTTACTGTCTTCAATGTGAAGACTTGTTGAATGATTGACTGTAAGAGAAGGGTAGATACTTGAAACAGAAGGTCTTATGTATTCTTCAAAGTGAAGAAAGTTTTTTTACCGTCTTGCGCCCGGAAAGACACATCTCCGTCCAGACAAGATCCAACGATGATCCTTTCTGTACCGTATGTCCTGTGAAGAAGAACGTCTTCCCCGGTCCGAGACAGGTCAACAATCGTGGAAGGCCCAGGATGGTCGCTATAACGTCTTTTTCGGCACGGTAACAAGGTCCAACGATGAATCTAACATGGAAGACGGTTACTGTGCCTTAAACGACGTGATATAGGCTTGTCGGAGGGTTGAATGAAGGATTGTGGGATAGCCTTCCACTCGGACTTGAGATCCTTTCCCTGGCTGGCAGGCTGTCTTAAATAAAAGGAATGCACATAAAGACAAGACAGCTTAAGCTTCACTGAAAGACACATAAAGACAGTCTCTTTCCCTTGCCTTCTTTTGTTTCAAGTTGTGATCGTGGCTATTTCATTACAGTTCAGTCTTTGTCTGCGCCCCTTTGCTTCGAGTAAGTCTATCTATCTCTCGTCCGGCGTAAAGAGAACCCGAAAAGTCTTTTTTCTTTCAACACTTCAAGACTGCTTTTTATGACAGGCGCTTAGCCGGGGCAGTCTGGTTGAACGTCCCATCTATAGGAATAAGACGAAAAACCTTCATGCACCAGTCATGGGCTGAACGAAGCTAAGCTTGCTTTAGGGAGTTCGGAATCGCGAAGATTCGCTGTTTTCCAGCTCACTCTGTGAAGAAACCTAACCTTACCACAGGATACCGACTTAACACGGTCTTATCCGCCCATTTCGAAGTAAGGCGCTGGCTGCACTCCAACAAGGAAAAAGTTTTCCAGTAAGGACAGCTTCGGCCTTCATTTCCGTAAGTACCGCCTATAAAGTCAAGTTTTTCTTTTTTTTTTAGCTCTTCTCTTCCTGAACCCGATTGGTTCTGTGTCAGGCAGAGCTTTGCCAAGGCGTATTTTCCTACGTGTGATCGGGCCGAAGTTAAACAAGGGATCAAAGCGTCGAGTTTCAGATCGGATGCAATTATGACGCTGGTACATGCTGCACTGGTCCGTCTTTCCTTTCCTCTTTCTGTATATCTTCTCCTGATCGGGTCAGATATGTGAGAACCTTATCAGTCCAATAGTAAACTCCTCAATCTCTGTCTTCTGGGCCTGAGCATGTTTTTCATAGTTGATGCTCCGCTTGGGTAGAAAGAGATGTTAGGTGGATAGCTATTGCAGGTCCAGGCAAGAATTGCATGTGGTCGGTCGTCAGATGCCACCGGTTCATCATTCAGACAGATGCGCGATATGTGAGATAGAGTGCCCGCCTTTATACAATCCATTTTTGCTTGCCTCTCACCAAACTAAACTAAATGGGCAAAGCTCCGGGACCTTACGCATCATTTTTCTTTCTTCTGCTTCCCTATTTGTTATTTATATAAGAGCTCAAAGTAGCGAGAAAGGGAAGAGGGAGATCAAACAAAGACGAAGTCTAAAATATGATTTGAAGACACCTGACGTACTTCACTTTCAAACATGACAGCCATTGAACCTATTGGGACAGCGGGTTCACTCCTTGCCGTTAACCTTTCTTTGATTTCACCATTCTGTTTAATGGTTAATCTAATCAGTTGGAATGTGCGGGGTGCCACATAAGATATAGGGATTTCTTGCCGACGCTGAGAAATTGGGTTAGGGAAAGGACTCTATAAATTTATTCCATGCACTCTTCTCAGATAAAACCAGTTTATTATTACTCATTCTTTTTTTAGTATTCATTACATTGGGAGTAAGTGAAGTTCCCTCCCGAAAAAATAGGCTTTTATCGGTCAACGAAATGCTCTGCTTTCAAGCCCGATAGGTCATTCTCTTTCTAGTTCAAAGCTGTTCAGGCATCCGAACAGGAGTTTAGTCAACTAAGTAAAGTATACCTTATCACTGCACGCTTTCGATGTCGCTTTCCTTCCACTATCTTCAGTGATGTGCAGCCTTATCCTTCTCTTGGGAGAGCAGCTTCACTTCTTGCTGCCTATGACCTTTGAACTGCTGGCGTCTGAGGTCGGAACTCTTTCTATTTCTTCTTCCCTGGCCTAACAATAATAAATCAAGGCTATGGCATGAAATTCGAGTAGGAGCAGCTTCGAACCTTGCCTCCTTCTTTGGCTTTCTTTGCCTTCAACTTCAAGCGGACATCAAAAAGAATCTCATCAGGTTAAAAAGGAGTACGCACGGGTGAGTCAAAAGGTTTGAATTTACAAGTCATGAAAGGAATCATAGGAGCTGGGACAACAGAGTTCCCTAGTTGAGGCATGTAGAGAACTGTCAATTAGTCCACATATCTTTTGAAGTGCGGATTGGTTGGAATGGAATCAAAAAGTGGTTGGATTGACTGTATGAAAACTCCATCTCAGGTGGCTTTCGATGCTGCGTTTAGGTGACACCCTGGGGTAGCAATTGCCCGGACTATGTAGTCATCTGTCGACTCCCCTTCGTTAAGGGAGAGAAAGTGAGACAGGGAATTTGATAAGACAGGCTTGGCGTCCTTCCTTTAGTAGCGCGTACTTGCTTTAGCGCTGAATTCTATCACTTGAATCCGATTCTTTCGCCGAATCTTCTTTTTACTGTTGATGGCCGTAAACCCCCATCGTGTCAAGCTTCAGGAACTTGAATTTCTTTGGTTTAGGCTCCATCAAATATATACGCAACCTCTGAGATAGAAGGAAGATCCATGTCACACAAAAGCGACGAGATAAAAGTGAATGCAAGCTTCCTACGTGGGATGGGTAACCCTGCGGCAATTGCTGGCAAAGAAAAATCTCTCCAGAATTCTCTGGAAAACTCTTATTCATTGAGGGCCTTAAATCTTTCCTTTGAGAATGAGAAAGTCTCCAGGCGTGGAATCGTAGACCAAGGAAAAAAGTCAACGATGGGTTGAAGAACTTAGTTTCTTCACTCTGTCTGGGGCTAATCGCGAAGGACCGTGCTAGCCGAGCTAGCCCAAAGGCGGATTCTGCTTCTGCTTGAGCTACCTGAGTTGACGGCAGAAGAAGCAATCGGGAGGGAAGAGTCCAAGCTATTCATAAACGCTGACGCTTTGAGCTTCAGAAGATTCCTTTCCACCCAGTCATTGTGATTGAACTGTGAAAAAGAAAGTACGAAAGATCGGGCAATCTCCTATATCAAGGCTTGGAACGATCCCTATAGCCACTGCTTGCCTAACAACTGCTAACCTTTGAAATTCAATTGTTCTGCTCTACGCTGGCACAAGGGCGTGCGGAGGACTTGACCCATGCTACTTCCTTCGTAGAGTGTCCCTCCCCCGCTCCTATGTTCGATAGGCCGGGTGGCCCCTATACCGGTACAGTGGCTTGAGCTAATTCTTCCATTGACGTTAAGCTACGTCATCTTCAATGCCATCGGTTCTTCGGAGATTAACTCCTCCCGTGCCTTGGGACTTGGATCCTTCAACCTCGGATCTTGTACTTTTTCTCTTTTTCAACTAGAAAAGGGGCGGGTTCTGTTTTGATCGATCGTTGTTGTCCCTTGATCAATTGGGGGTGGGGGAGTTGCTTAGAAAAGAAAGCGCCTTAAAAGATAATGGTTAACTATGACCATGCACCTTGAAGACTAAAAATGAGATAGATCAAAAAGGGCTCACCCATAAACTCGGCACTCTCTTCTTTACTTTAATAGCTTACAACAAGTGAAAGAGATGGATATGGCAGTCACCCATAAAGCGTGTGGGAGTCCTTTGTACCAGTTAGGAAAATCAAAGTAGAAGCGTGAGCTTTCATAGACAAAGGCAAGTCAGATTCAGCCTTCATTTCCTTCTATGGGTCTTAGTGAGATAGATCCCATCAAGGTAGCAAAGGTAATAAATAAGACCTACAACAAGTGCTGGAAGCGCATAGGACCATCACGCGAGTTGGGAGTTCACTACAAGCGCATGAAGGAGGACCCTCTCGCCTCTCATAAAAGCAATAATAGAATCTCATAACAGATCATATCACACCAATGGGGAAGTAAGGAAGCGAAAGCTGGAAAAAAAAAAGAAATGAATGATAGGCCAGAGGGATGGGCTCATTCGACTAATCAGAGATCCCTGCCTGGTCCAATAGAAGAAAGCAGAGTCAAGGGGATAGGTACTTTGAACAGCTATCTATCCCGCATTCCACCAGCAAACCAGCCAGCAAGTACGCTCGAACCTCGTTCTATCAAAGCAGCTTGTAAACTCCTTGTGATGAGCTTGAAACTAGCTTAAAAAAGAGCATAGGCTAGGCAAGGAAGCTCTCCAACAACTCGATCATACTCGACGCCCTTTTCACGCTTAACATGGGAAAGAGATAGGGGTGGTAAATAAATATCGAGGGGAGGACAGTCATTCATGGAAATGAAATAGGATATGCTGTCAAACTTGGTTCCTCGCCAACTGGCACTCTCAATACTGGAAACTTGTTTAATACATTCTTGTCAAGGCCTTTTTTTCTTTTCGATTCCGTGTGAATTTCATTTCCAGTTGGAGTTGCTTTGCCCTTTGAGCCAGTGGGAGACATAAGAGAATCTCTTGCCTTCTATAAAAGCAGTGAATTTTCATTGCATTTTGAGAAAAAGTCCATCAAGTTCAAGTTCAGTCCTACGTTCCACCCTGCCGAGGGAAAGGGAAAAGAGGGAGTCCTATGACAGACGGTCTTTTATAAGGAAGTTTCTAAGGCGAAGGAGGCCTTCAAAGGAGTTGGAGAGCGTCGAAGTTATAATCTGACTATTCTTACCCTCGTTACGGTGTGACGGATAAATCCCAATATACTTTTGTCTCACAGTTCTTGTTCACCTGATAGTATACTCGTATCAGTAGTTGTCCCACGAAAGCCATATGAGTTGTGAATGAATAGTTTCATTCTTGGCGGCTCGTTCCCGTGGTTGCATTTCCTTGTTTTTTTCCTCGAATGACTGCTAGCAAGTCAATTGTGATAGAGCTCACAGACGCCAAACCGCCAGCGCTTTCAAAAGCATCAGTAGACGCAGAAAGAGATCCTAGGTGTCAAGGTTGCTATCGCTTGAAGCTTCCTATCGCCTGCTATCGACAGCCTGGAATGAAAGGGAGGGCACCGACTAGCCAACCAGAAATGCTGGACCAAAGAAAACTAATTACCTTAAAGCTACCCGTTTACTCTTCTTTCAGAGGTCGGCAAGAAAAGATCAGTTTAGGGTGCGGTGCCTATAAGGTAAGAGCTTACGGGGAAGGAGAGAAAAGGAAGGACCAGAGAAGTAAGAGCGTCTACAGCTTGAATCTATCTCTTTCGGGAGAAAGGGGCTCAAAAGTGAAGGTAGTCCGACCGAACTAGGTTGGGTTTGACGGCTGGTGGTATCATATATAAGATCAAGCTTGCATAAAGGAGTGAGATGTAACTAAGAGAGTCGCACCCTCTTTCTGCACACCTATAGAGTGAAATAAAGTTGAACTCACTAAAACGATAAACACTTCATAAGAATGAGTCAAACTTCATAAAGACCTCTGGGACAAGAGAATACAGCAGCCCCAATCATGCGTCTGAAGCCTTATGCTTGACACATGCGTAGCGGGTCTGTACTATCTACTAGTCTTTATCTTTAAGGAAAATCTTTCTTTTCGTAAGTCAGCAATGGTTTAATAATCCCATCTTTCAGAATTAACAAAGGATTGAGTCAATCTTTGTTCAGCACCCCCCTGTGACAATAAGATGCTCGAAAAGCACATTTACACACTTTTCTAACGTGCGTTGAGCATGGTGAGCAAACGAAGAAGGTGAAGACCTATGCTTCTTTATAAATCTAAATAATGGCTTTTCCTTTCCCGTCTCGATCTGTTCCCATGTCCGCTACAGAATCAAAGGTTGAAACTTCCAGGAAGAAACTCGCCATCCTTCGTCTGGTCGAGAAGGGACTGTGACTTGTTTCCGCAAGGACAGGTGTTAAGATAAGAAGAGAAGGGCTACTTTTGTTAGGCAAAAAAGCAAGCGTCACTTCCTTTAGTATGAAAGAAGTAGCAAGGCCCTCACAGGGAGGAAAGAGGCTGACGATAGGAATTTCGACTTCAACTAGAGCTTGGAACCTTTGAGTCTTTCCTGCTTTGACCCATAAAAAAAGAAAGAAGAACTTTGGGCTCCTACCCTTCCACAACAGCCCAGTAGCTTCCTTACACTATACCTGCTCCCGAAAGCCCATCTACAGACCGGGAAGTCCTCATACACAGACAGACAGGGAAGGCAGCGAAATAATGTCTTACTACAGACAGAACAGAGTCAATAGCCAAAGTAAGACCTACAAGAACAAGAACAGCCGAGAAAGGAAAAAGAATAAGAGGAAGAGGCGGATTCCCTCGCCAATCTGGCATCAGCCATTGTTTGTCATACTCTACGGAAAAGCTGGAGGAGAAATAGAGATCAGGTTGTTAGAGGAACCAGCCTATTGCTTGCAGATCAGTGAGGAAGAAGAGCAGGCAGAATTATCTACTTTAGATCCTTCAACCAAAGACTGCTCCATTGTATGGACAACGAAGAGGCAAGCAAGGTGATGGAAGAGATGCACGAAGGAAGGAGATTTTGATCCCCACATGAATGGGGGAATGTTAGCCACTTCATCATGAGGCTTTTACTGGATAACAATGGAGAACGATTGCCATCAGTACGTGAAAAACACAGCTGATTCAATATAAATAGCACCTTCTTCAATAGCAGTTGATTCAAGGGAAGCTTATTCGAGCGTCGTAAGCCCTGAGAGATGTCACTTCTTTCCCCAGCTGCTTTCGAATCGGATTTCTTTGAATTGGGTATATCTGTTACTATGGATTCAATTCTTTTAATCTGCACCTTCAGCCGATGCCCGATCTGAAGGACTAACTGGCCACCTTCAAGCTTGAAGTCATTAACGAAAGAAATCCGTTTCGGTAGCGCAAGAACAGCCTTTAGTCCATTCCTACAATGGCATTCTGAGCTTATTCCGCATCAACCTAAGACCGGTAATTACTTTAGGCCACTCACTGGAAACCCGGGACAGAAATCGTAGGCTAGGGCTACCTAAACCTTTCCTTCCTGCATCTATGAATCAGTCCCGTCCTCTCTTAATGAGATATCTCTATCTGCCTTATCCTGCGCCTATTGGACTTTGAAAGCCTAACCCTTGAAACAGGCGGCTATAGCGCATAAATCAATCCCTTGTGCCAGTCTGAGGCACAGCTAGCCCCTTTCGACAGTGGGATAGATGACTCGGTCAAGAGCAGCTTGACCAAGCACGTGATGCGTCGTTTTGATTTCCCTCTCCTTTCAGTCTTCGGTCGAGAACCGCTTTCCCGAACCAGATTGATCGAATTAGATGTGTTAAACATATAGCTAAAGTAGCCTAATCGATCCCTTAAGGAGTATAGAACCTGGTAAAAGTGAGTCAGCACTCGCACTTAGATTTCTATCCTTTCTTTTCTTATACAATTTCGAGTTTGTGAGATTGATCACTCCGTCATACAGCCGTGATCTTCTATACGAGAAATCGCTATCTCGTAGCACCACAGCCTGGGAAACCTCTACCTTACCTCGACAAAAAATCTATTGGTGGATTATTGTCTCAGGAGGTAGATGGGAGCGATCCCAGACCAGACCCAACCCGGGGCGAAAGGGGAGGGGGTTATCATGACTGAGTCACGAGGAGCGGTGTTGCTTGTGGAGTGGTCAGGATCAACCTGTTTAGCAGCAACAGCCTCAGAGCTGGACTTTTCTGAGGTGGTGGCGAAGATATCGCTGTACTCTTTTCTTTTAGGAGCTTCAACAGTTTTTCAAAAAACTCTTTCTTTAACTGACTGCTGATCTTGGTTTCGACTTCTTTTTACATTACACTATTTCGGAAACCCAAGGACTCAATCGTATGGATATGTCAAATACATTTCATAATCTATTTAGTATGGAGATGTTGGCACAAGAAGGCGAACTGTCATTATATATCAATCTTTTGCTCTGGCTGCTATTGACTTGACTACATTGTCTCACTGAGCAGTCTTTTCTCATGGAGGAAAGAAAGATGGGCTAGGTCTTCTTCCCGTTTATAGGCTTATTCTCCTTTCCCTGTGCCAAAAGACAGCGGTTGAATGCGTTATTCGGTGATAACGAAAGAAGTTCCGCATTTCCGAAGTGAAGAACCTATGTAACGGTGGCCGGGTGTGCCTTTTCATCTAAAAGAAAAAGCAATAATACAAGGCTCACTCGAGGCAGAAAAAAGAGTTTGGGTTCACCCGATCGGAGATCTTGCTACATAGCTCTTCCTCATATCTAATCTGCTGATATACTGATGTAAGAAAATAATTTGAAAAAGGGGAGTTAGAGCAAGCACCTTCGCAAACCGCCCTTTCTTAATGGTAAGAACCGCTATAGAAGCGAACAAAAAGATCGCGAACGTGTTCGACTGACCGAAAAGAATCGATTGGGCTTCCTTCCGGGTAGTCTTTAGTTAGAAGAGAAGCCTTTCTCTTTGGGTCTTCACTTGTCTGCTTTCGTTCCACTCCTTGTAAGTGCTTGAATTTAGAGTTCAAAGAGTAACCTATCTGAAGAAATGGTGGGAATACCCGAAGTCTCTCGGAACTGACCGGTTCTACTTGAACTTCCTATCGGCTTCGAGCCGAAAGAGAGTGAAATGGAACCCGGAATAGATGACGCTTTACGAAATCTTGATTTCACTGTCAGTCATCGATTGACTGCTATTCCCACAGGAGTGAAAGGCTGGAAATGAGCCTCTGCCGAGGTCTGTTTAAGTGGTGTAATTTTCTTTTTCTTCTTATTCTTTCGTTTAACCTTATGTAATGTAAAAAAGAAGCCCCTTTTTCTGTTAAAGATAGGGAAAAGCCTTGAATCCTCTATAGCGATCTCGCCGCCTGCGAACATTCTCTGGAAGCACTTTTAGCACTTCAGAATAAAGAGGGAAAGGAGAATGCATTATACTACTTAAGCCGGCTTAAGTAGAGGCGGAATAAAACAACTCAAAGCCAATTGAAAAAAAAGTGTTTTGTGCTGCGCTTTGGTCTTTGCTGCAAAAAGCGTTGCTACTGAAGATTAGCAATCAGATCTTTTGAATCTCAAGAGCAGACCCTCTCAAGTTCTTAATGAAAAGACCAATGTTATCAGGTCGATTGACCAAACTCTTATTCTCTTAATTGGAGAGAATAAAGATTCAAGAAGTGAAGGGAAAGGCTCTGGCGGATTTCCGTTAAGCTCATCCATACCAGAAAATCTGCAGTAGCTTGGAAGCATAGGACTAAGCTAATTCATTCCCCCCGAGCCGTGCTGAGGAGCCAACAAACGGAAGGATACCCGGGAGCCCCAAGCCTATTGAATCGTCTCAACCCTTAGTTAGAAGTAGCATCACCCTTTATAAGGGGCTTATCCTTTATTGAGATTAGCACCTTTCTGAACTGAAAAGAGCTAGCGATCACTAAAACGGGTGGACTCTTTCATATTCGGCGCAACTACTGTTCCCTATGTATATATTGTTCGAAGAATCTTTCTATGGTACGGAACATTAGCCAATTTTTTGATTCTCTCTCAACAAAAGATTGTGAGGTAGGATCCACAGGCTCTTTTCCAATATCTTCTTTCGAAGCTGTTAACAAGAAAAAAAAGATTATTCTTTGAAAAGCCAAAAGAAAGTATGCTCTGGTATCGTATATAAGATAATGGCTGAAAAGAGTAATGATATTTCTTTTTATAGGGAAAGATCATTTGATAACTAATCTAATGGGCTTGTAGCGCCGGTTCTCCCCTCCTCAATCCATAGCGTATGTATATTATGTATATAAGGAAGTGGCTGGTTCCTCTTTGCGGGGTCGCTACTTGGATATTCCCTTCGATAAAAGGAAAAGAAAGAAGGGCTTTTTCTACTCGTTTACTGAGCAAATCACTTGACTAAGAATAACGGGAAAAACTTATCCCAATCCTCGCTCTGGACCAAGGTGCGTAGCCTTTTAACATTCTCTTTCTCTCTTTCTGGCTTAGCCTACCCAGCTCCTTCTTATTGATAGCACTGGTGAGAAAGACCCCTAATGGGCAAACTTCACTAATATCCCAGGAATGAGGAATGAAAGAACTTCTGCTATCTACTCACTCTTGCCACTGAGAGGGGATGAGTGAATACCTGGAAGATAAAGTTCTCTTATTCCCGGGATCAGGGCATCAACTGCTGTCTTTCTAAGTTCATACCCGATAGCAGTAGCCAATGTCGGAAGAGGAGCCGTTGGTGCTTTAGTTCCGCAGCTCTTGCCTGAGACGGAAAGTTGGCAAAGGCTGAAGACGCGGTCTCCGGTCTCCCTTTTTGGGCACGCGCCAATCGGTCGATCAGCCTCGATGTCCGCTAAAGAAGATAGAGATCGAGAGATGTGGCACTCTTCATAATGATTTATAAAGACAAGCAATAGCTCTTTTCAAAGGCTTCGGTTGACTTTAATTAGCAGGCTCAAGCAAGGTCAATTTCTTTTTGAGTTCCCGGCCCAAGTCAAGGCGATGCAATACTCGGGCGATAAGGAAGAAGCAGTCCCAGGCCTTAGGTCCAGACCAGATCTGAGAACTTTCGAGATGTGAATCATAGCCTAGTATAGTTTCGTACCCAACAGCAAAAAGTGATGTCATATTAGACTTTCGTTAGAATCACCCATCAGCCTTCGGATCAGAGTTTGAATTGGCTAGGGGGCATGAGCGGTAGTCAGTGCTTTTGCTCTTACAGATGCCAGTCCTTTTTCTGTTGATGCGAAATAAGTGGTCTTAGCCTTTATGCCGCATTGTCGGAAGGGGTTCAGTGAGACCCGGGCTTAGCTCGAAGAAGCAGATGTTGAAGGAAGAAGGGCAAAAGTTAGCGGAATCAGAGCTGAAGGGTAAGAAGGAAGGAAGAAGTTCACACCAGGCTCAGCGAAAGACGATGGAGCTTGTAGGCGTTCCCTATTTCTATCATTAAAAAAAAATCTCGTAGCCTGGCTAAGTAGCAGTCTCAGAGCCTTTTGATGGGGGAAGAACTACCGCATATAGCAGATCCAGCTCTGCGTCGAGCAGACTCATCTCCACACTGGTCTGTTCCTTCGTCTTCGGCTGCTAGCTAACGTCTCCCTATCGACCAAGGATTCTGATTTTCCCAGTGCTTGTACATCTCCCATATTTGTAGACTGGTCCCGCACGTACAGTGAGACAAAAACAAATCAATAGGCGCGGCTACCCCTCTTCTATTACTTCTTACTTATTGAGGACGAGCTGGGCTCAAAGCCCAGCCTTTGACAAAACTCGCCGATCTTCTTCCTTAGCTGTGCTATTGATGACCAGGGAAGTCTGCTTTATGGCTTCCTGGTTTCATCCATATCCATAGGTCTATTCCTTTTTTGGGTATAAGACTATCAGACAGTGACAGAGTGAAGGATCGTAGATCAGTAGCTGCTAAGAAAGACGTCACTATAAGAGAAGTAGCAGCTATGAGACATACCTTGTTTGTTTCTCAATGCTAGGATTTACTCCAATTCATGAGCAGCCCGTGCCCATGAATGCCATTGATAGATATCCCTATTTAGGTCTTCCAACATATTGATGAAGGACCATGATGGAAGACCTACGTCATTTCTTTTATTACTTTGGAACTAAAGCTTATGGCTGATAGGTTCAATCCTTATAATATAATGAGGAAGTCGAAGACTCCC
>Ga0058704_10000361_pt1 | contig 24222 bp, 28 predicted proteins | sample AgamicMgSfe_FD_71363 | JGI IMG/M metagenome (GOLD analysis project Ga0058704, IMG submission 71363) | Agave microbial communities from Guanajuato, Mexico - Mg.Sf.e | ecosystem: Host-associated > Plants > Phyllosphere > Phylloplane/Leaf | place: Guanajuato, Mexico | collected 2012-05-30
CGGCTGGGGCGCGGCGGCTTCGCGCGTGCCTTGGTTCTTCTCGCCGAGGAAGAGGTTGTGGTTCCAGGGCGGGAGGCGCTTGTCTCGCTCGTAGAGCAGACCGCAGTTATTGCATAGGGTCTACGCGGAAGGTTAGTCAGAAGAAGACTTTGAGCGTGAGCACAGAAAGACTTACCCTTTGACCCGCGGGGCCATCGCGCACTCCCCAGATGGCGGAGCCCCAAACCTTGCAATGCGAACAATGCCAATACTGCCTCTCGCCCTCGGTCAGCTGACTGGACGTGCCGCCAAAGCCCGTCGCTTCCGGTGTTTCTCGGCCGACCGGCGACAGACTCCTGAACCTCCGCTTCTTCTTTGAACGCTCGCCGCGCCCCATACGCTCATCTTCGCCACCGTTCACTGGCTGCGATGAGCCGAGCCCGCCGGAGAAGTAGTCGCCCAGGCCACTGTTCTGCGCGTTGAGCGTATAATTCGTCGTGAAGCGTGCCGTCTCCCGTCGTGCTCTCCGTAGCTGCCGTTCACGATCGCCTTCACGCTTCTCGATCTCTTCTTTGCTGAGCACTTCGATCCTGGGCTCCCAATCCAAACCCAGCCCAACTTCATCAAACCTCCATCCTGCGCCTACCCCCAACGCGGATTCCGCCGTACCGTGGAACTCGCAGGCTTCATTCTCAATCACGCCCCATCCGTCGACACCGCTACCGACCACACCCGCCAGACTGCCACCGTTGTCGACCATGTCCTTCTTCAGCCGCAGACTCGCCTCGTAGATCGCGTGAGCCATGCTGGGTACCCATTCACCACTAAGTCCTAGGTCCGCGCACGTCTGCTTGGCAAAGATCTCTGCGAATCCGGGTGGATGCAGCAGCGACCACTCGAATTTGTCGGTGTAAAGTCGGTTTTGTAAGTTGATCGACACGTTGAGTACGCATCGGTGAGTGTCGGGTGGATTGAGCACCGAAGACGAAGCCGGGGTTCGAGGTGTTGGCTCCGTCTTCCGTGCGAATCCAGGGGTGAAGGAGCCATTCGGCCATGGTGTCGAATCTCCCGACTGTGCGTGGTTGCCGTTGGTTGTCGGTAGCTGCAGAAGGCTAGCGTTTGGTGTTCCAGCCTGTACCGGTGTCGAGGAGTCCTCGCGGGACAATGGCGCCTGCAGCGACGGTGTCGGCGCGTTTGTTGTAAGAGGTACAACGTTCGCGACGCTAGGTTGAAAGAGGGGATTCAACGCGGTCGACGCGTGCTCCTCCAGCTGCTGTCGTATCGAATTCGCAATCTCCATAATCATCGCCTGCTTTCTCACCACCGGAAAGTCCAGCTCATCCACGAAGGTTTTGGCGAATTGGTCTGGAGTCGTCAGCGCCTCGTGCAGATTCCACAAGAAGCTGTCCTTCAACCTGAACTGCGGAGTCGGCTCTGGCGCTTTGTACGCGGGCAAGTTCTCGTCGATACCGAAATCTTTCGCGTTGTGCGGTGTGGGCAAGGCGGCTTCAGGCCGGTACGGCGCGACGTCCAGGTCGATGCGGATGGGTATAAGCGTAGTCGGCAGCGCCGACTGCACGTGCATCTGCCTCTCCGTCAATGCCCTTTTGGGCTTGCCCATCCACTCCCGCCATATGCCTTGAGTGTCCACGGGTGCATACGCTTCCTTGCCCAGCTCCTTCTGTCCCTGCCGCTCGCCATTGGCCTCTGTATCCCGTCGTGGTTGCGTGCGCAAACCGGTCCCCCTCCGCGGTGCATCAGAATCCTCGATACTGTCGTCGTCGAACTCTTCTGCGTAATTGATGGCAGTCGTTCCTCGCTTGGTAGTCCGGAGTGGGGGAACGACAGATTGCGCTTGTACGGGCGTCAAGAGGGAGTTGCCATACGTTCGCATGCGAGGGGCATAACTCGACACGAAAGCTTGCGGTGCATCCCTTCTGCTAGCGCTCGTCATCTTCGCAATGTTTGGCGAGACCGCTGTGGTCTTTCTGCCTCGTTGCTGTTGGCAAGATTGGGGCTGAGTGATCCCTCCCACGGACTATGGCGATATTGGCATCATGTGAGTCACTTGAACACGGCGAATAGCGTAGATCGTGTTTCGCAATGATAGAGTTGAATAGTGGTGGGAGAACACGAAGCAAGGAAGCATGTGCTGCTTGCTGTTCGGTGTCGCGCGCTGGCACGCGAATTGCACGTGCACGGGCCAAATGCATACAGTACACCTACCCCGATTGGACGTGCAGCTTTTTGTTCGCCAGGCCAAACATCGGACGCTTCCAGAGCCCACTCCTCAACTGCTGACAGGGTCGCGACTTCACAAGCGATATCCCTGCAGGATCTTGAACGGAAGCATTGCAAGGTATGAATTTCTGTACACCCTTCGCTCTCACTAGGGACTTACTCCCATTGCTGCTCTCTGCCAACTGCGCTGACATGTATTTGCTCTCTCGACCATTCTCTAATAAGTCTCCCATGTGGCCAACCCGTCTCCATTCATCCTCCCAGACGAACAAAGCTAGGCGAGGGGACTTCTAATCTGGCGTGTCGCGGATTGATGACATGATCACTGCGTCCAGGAACACGGTCGCCCGAATCAGAACTTACTATGATAGATACCATGAGTACACGCAGTGCCGAAGGATGATGATCTGTTGACTATAAAGGTAGCCATTACATATGCCATCAGTACATGGTTCGTGAGATGGTCAGCAAGAAGCGCCAAAGCGGTGATCAGAGTACCAGAAGATGCCAGCAGAGCGCGATCGTTGACGTGTCATGAAGTGCCCACGGGGCCGGATGGGTTTGGCCGGCTTCGTCGAATGTTGACACGTCGATGACCCGGCGCGCTGGGCAAGAGATACCACTCCATCTGGACGACACGCTCTGTAATCACAAGTAGAAACCCCTTCTTCGCGGCAGCGGCAACGATGACAGCCCTATATTGGGTGTGATATTGGTTCAAGTCATCGACCATTGGTAGTAGAGTTCACCTTCAAGTTCGGAGCATTCGCTACGGCGGCATAGGCGCGACTGGGAAGGACTGGAGCCACCCTCCAAAGCCGGAAAGAGATTTAGCTCGGTTGGGTGAACATGCGTGTGATTCAAATTGCGTGTCGACATCAGAGAAGGGCTCAGAGTTCCAATGCTGTGTCCGGAGCGGCGTGCTCGTGACGTGGCGACAGCGCTTGACGAAGACTAATCCTCCAGAATACGTAGCTTGCGTGTACTCTTTCTTTGGACAGCTGTAGGAGACTGGAAGAGAAGAGAAGAGGTGACGAGAGCAAGAAAGGCGCAAGGTCGGTCAGTTACCTGATGCTATCGAACAGCGTACGCCCGACTGCTTGTTTCTCGCACTTCGATCCTTCCCGTCACCATTCGAACACTGTAGATGCCCGGAGGTGAATAGGACACTCATTGAAGATCCGCCTGATATGCAGATGGCGGTCTTTGCCCACACAACATCATGGATGTATTATGACTTTGTAAGGACCGTATGTAGAAGGATAGGGATTCAGGGGAATGGATCGATTGCTTCCAAATGTTTGTACCTATCCATTGACAGTGCACAAGCAGTACAAAATCCGTGATACTCGCGTATTACCTTCGACGATCTTGGATCCTGCGAGAGGAGTCCATGGAGACACTTCGCAGAGACAAAGAGAACACGGGTGTAAAAAGGTGAAGTGCATCTCCCACTGCACGAACCATCCGGTGAAAACTCCATCCCTCACACTGTGTCGCGTACTCGCACTGCAACAACCCTTACATATTCCACCTCACAACACTTCCATTCACATTCGTCGCCAGGACCGCGGTGTGCTGTATCATCCGCTTGATGCGGGCAGCGGGACAGACCGTCACAATGTCAACGACAGGCTGACAGCCATCCAAGCGCTCTTCGCGGTGAACGAGGTGAACGTTTCAGGTTTTCTAAGCCTATCACGACTGCAGGCGCTCATCTGTAGGCAGTTGGAAACGCATCTCGCGGGACAGATTGTACCGTGAAATTGTACCGTGAGATCTTGTGCAACATCGCACCAACGACACTACAATATCCCTTGTGCGCTGCCGCAAGGCTTGACAGACAGATTACTTGAAACATCTGCCTGCAGGTGGCCTCGCTCCACCGAGCTGCCATCGAGGTGATTCGTCATTTGGACCCAGACTCTCATCTCAATACGCGCGTGAATGGGCACCTGCTCTGTGATTCACCCGTCTTCAACACGGTCCGCGGTTGAGCGCGCAAAATCCGACAATGGCCGCCCATTGTCACACGGTAGGTATTGTGTCGTACCACTATGCCGTGTTTCAAATTCCCTTTGGTGACCAAGTCCTGTGAGTCCGAAAGTCATATAAGTATCAGAGGTCCAGCCAGAGCCTCTACACTCAACTCTTCTGCCTCCTTTTCTTTCCTTCTGAACCACAGCCAGCCTTGGAGATCCTGCACACTTCGGTGAAGTAGCAGCCCACAGTCTTTCTCTAATCGCATCACAACAAGGACGCACTCGCTTTCAACAGGGCATCACCGGTTCTAGCAGGCCTAGAACCTCATCAGCACAGTCAAGGAGCACAGTCTCTACCACACAGCTCAATACCGGCGAGAATGTTCAACATTCTCGTCCCCAGTTCCTTCGCCCTTGTGGCCGCCCTCTTCGGCACGTCGGTCCTTGGTCACTTGATCATCACATCGCCTGTGCCTTTCGGTGCGGATACAATCAACAGCAGTCCACTTCAGGATGCCAAGCCAGGTACTAGCACGTCTGATTATCCGGTAAGCATACGACGATCGCCAGTGATACTACGTGTCTAAGATCTTTGCTGACTCTCCTTCGTAGTGCAAGCAGCGCCCAGGCGTCTACGACATCACGGCGATGAATTACATGAAGGCGGGCGAGCCTCAGCTTCTCCAATTCAAAGGTACCGCCACACACGGTGGCGGCACGATGCAGCTGGCGATCACCAAAGACTTTCACCCAACTGCTGATAGCGACTTCAAATTGTTCCAGACCTTCGAAGGCAATGCTCCAGCCGCCAGCGAAGGCGAGCCCACTGCAAAGAACTTCACCTTCGTCCTCCCTTCCGGGACGCCGAACGGACAGCTTACATTCGCTTGGCTCTGGAACAATAGGATTGGGAACCGCGAGCTGTACATGAACTGCGCTCCTCTGACAGTCTCCGGCGGCTCGGACTCAAGCGATTACTACGATTCGCTCCCTAATGCTTACATCATCAATCTTCCCACATCCGAGTGCAAGAGCCCGGACAACAAAGATGTGGCCATTCCGCATCCAGGACAGTTCATTTCCAAGGGCGACTCCTCCAACGTCGTGTCCGCGACGGGTCCCTCGTGTGATGCTTCTGCGGCCGCGCAAACCAAAGGCGTCAAAGGTCTCAAGACCGACATCGTGAGCAATGGCGCGGCTGATACTTCTCCAACGAAGAACAACGACTCTACTGGACCGGCTCCCACCGGCGCTGCAGCACGCCAGACTGCAGGCAGCGCTTCTCCGATGCCAACCAGCTCTACTGCACCATCTGCCCAGACTACGTCACCAGTCGCTACGACGTCTGTGGCTACAACCCAACCACCGTCTTCCAGCAGCAACGAGGGCAGCGACTCGGCTACAGCCAGCGCAAGCAGCACCAGCCCCCTGACCATCTCAACCGCATCGCCGTCCTCAGCACAATCAACCCTGCCACCATCCTCAAACACCGGCGCCACCACCCCATCTGGCACCGCCAACGCATCATCTCCCTCCGGTACAACGAGCTCATCCAGCAACAGCGGCTTATGCTCCGACGACGGCGCCCTCGTCTGCAACGGCCCGAACCACTTCGGACTCTGCAACTCCGGCTCAGTCGTGTGGCAGCCCGTCGCTCCGGGGACCACTTGCTCCAATGGACAGATTACGAAGCGCAGCGTGCTCAGGCACGCTCATGTTAGACGCCATGTTCAGAATGTGGGTCGGCATGAGTAGGTGACAGGCGCTGGGAGATGATTGATACGAGTTGGGTGGATGTCGATGACTTTATGGGAGTGACGAGATTGGAACGACTGCATTGGGTGGCGTTTTGGGGTGGCTGGGCTTGGACGGGCTGCGTGAGCGCGAGTGTGCCGAGAGTAGTACGCTCAAATTGACGCATGCGCAGTTTTCTCATCTCTATTTCGAATCAGGCACATGCCATCGCGCTGGGGGGTTTTCAGGCACTTCTGGATATTCACGAGAACAAAGGTCAGAACCCACCTCCCGTTGGCCGCAGTCTCGATCACGTGACCAAGCCATGTCCAGCATCCCTTTTGACATAATTACATGATTACATCTACGACAACACTCTCTACACAATACTGATATCCACCAACTTCACATCCGCCTTCCACCGCTGCCAGCCCAGCAAATTCGCCCCCTTGAACGGCTCCCCGTCCATGACACCATGCATGTAACACTCCCCGACGAACCGATACTTGGACACGGACTCGAGCGTGCGCTGCGACGACTCCCCGCTCGGCTCGTGCTCCCGGACGGGTCGAAGGATATACGGTTGAAAGCCGCCCACGAGCGCGACGACGATGTCGCCCACGCGTGCGCCCGGGGGCCGTTGGCCCGCTAGGTCGCCGTCGAGGCCTTTATTCAGGGCGCGCGCCGCGGCGGGATCCCGGGCTTGGACGTATTGTTGGAAGTGGGAGAGCATGGAGCGGGCGAGGGGGTCGTGCATCATGTGGTCGAAGTCCGGGGCTTGAGGAAGGGGTTGGGAGGCGGGTTCGTCGGAGGCGGGTTCGTTCGGTTCGTTGGGGGCCAGGGCTTCGACGGCCGTCATGCCGACTCGGCCGTTGCTGGTGGTGAAGAAGCGGCGGCCCAGGGCGTTGGTGTGCAGGAGTTGCTCGAAGGGGGGACTGCGGCCGGTGTAGGGCCCGAGAGAGGACATTTCCGGGTGGGTCTTGGCGCGGTCGATCAAGTCGGGGCGGGTTGGGAGCTGGTCTTGGGTGCAGTCGAGGAGCTCGAGGATGCGCTCTTCGCAGATGACGCTGAAGAAGGACTGCCACATTTCCATCGGGGGCGCGGCGGGATTCCGGAACGACTCGCCGCTCGTCGCGGTGGATTGATTGAGGACGAGGGCGCGCCACATCTTCTCCATCTTGGCCTCGCGCGTCTCGTCGGGGACGTCGGGGAGGGCTTGCCACATTTTCAGGCAGGTGCGACGGCAGTTGTCGGCGGTCAGGAGCTCGGAGATGCTGTCGATCTTGTCCAGGGCGTGCGCTTGCACGTGCAGGGCCTGCGCGTCGTCGACCCGGATGCGTTTCGGGGCGGGGGAGATCTTGTCCCACCACGTCCGCATGCCGTTCTTGTCCGTCGGCATGACCTTGACCGTCAGCGCGGGCAGGCCGTTGCTCCAGTCGGGCACCCAACTAGGAAGTCCCAGGACCTGACGTCGTCGTGGCGGACTCTCGGACCACCACAGGAGCAGATCTTGCCGTTCGTGGACGATGTAGCGAGCGGCGTCCGTGAAGACGTCCTGGACGCTTTTGGTGTAGTCGGCCACGGGGGGAGGCTCTTTCTCCTCGGTCCGCTTGGAGGGGGTGATGATGGGTAACATGGAGAAGACGATCTCCCGGAGATCGGACGTGGAACAGTCTCGGGCTTGTTGGATCATCGGGAACAGCTCGAGCGTCTCGGACTGCCGCTTCCGGCGCTCCGCGATCTCGAGAGTGTTGATCTGCTCAAAGCATGTCTTCTGAGCTTGCGGAACGGGTAGATCTAATAGTTGACTCATGACGAAGGGGGCCACGCGCGAGGCGTTTACGTAGTCAGCCCATGGTAGGGAGTTGCTGCCGAATGTGATATTGACGGATCTTGCCAGCACGATATCTGGGATGGACTGTACAGAGGAGAAGTAGCTCGCCGACAGGGTGGCTGCTACGCTCTCCCATGCTGCTTTGTTCGACGATTGGAGGTCGTCGAGTCCTTTGGAGGCCAGATGCTCGTACTGTGCCACCATCTGTTTGTGCGTCGCTCGAGTCACGATCGGTGGAAAACCAGAATAGAGGCAAGCCTGCTGCCACCGGTTGGACAGTTCTTGCAGGATCTCGAACGCCGCCTCGGTATGAGCGTCGCCGGGTCCTAACCACGCAATCACAGAGTCGGCGTTCGCCACCGCGGACTTCATGCTCGACGCTTGACGGCTTCGCTCCTCTACGGTGCTGCCAACGAGGAGATCGGCCCAGAAGGTGCGCGGCCGGTCCTGTTTCCTCAGAACACGCAGTGCTTCCGCGAGAGGCCGTGGAACGGGCAAGGGTTGCCCGTCGACGGTGACATCAATGGAGCCGAAGTCTTGCGAGCGATCGTAGGAAATGCATTGATAGGCAGTGTCGCTCGGTTCCGCATCGATCAGGCGTAATTGTATTGGCGCCTCGCGCTCGCCGGCTTCGAGGACCGCGAGCCGGGCGGTCGGGGAGGGCGTGTTGAAAAGTCTGGCGAAGGGATTCTCTTCGGCCATGGTGGCGCGAGTGGAGAAACGGCTGCTGCGTGAGAGGACTATGGAGAGTCCGAAAGAGAGTGAGCGGCGTGAGTGTGACAGGAACCTCAATGAAGTTAATTAGCAACCTGATATAGGAGAGTGTGTGTGCGGTCGACCTCGTATTATATCACTCCACGATCCAGTCGTCTACCTTGTGGGAGTCTAGGAGGTAGCCTGGCTGCAGCCTTCCTACCGCCTGCCTGCTGCTATGCCGTTTGCCGTAGCTTGCCACGGTACTGATGTGTTGATCAGTATACGAGGGAAGCCTCGTCAATGTTACTAATCTTGCCAAACTGGGAACCAAAAGATGTTGCTATGGTCTCGACGTGCCCCTATCTCAACACTCGGCTCTCATCAGAAGACTTCGTGGTTGGAGTGTACTATTTATAGAAGCGCCGCTTTGAGCCAACGACCCTCGACCCTCACTATGCTCTCGTCACAGAAGTGGACATGCTTTGATGGTTGCAGTCGAGGCACGAATGTGACGGTATTTGGGATGCCTTCTCTATCACATCTTGTTGTCGTATTCATGTGAACCGGGAATACATGTTTACGCATTAGCCGCCACTGGCACGGAAATTTAACGAGGGTCGCCACAGACACCACTACGACTCACGAGACCGGCGGGAAGCCAACGCCCTCAGGCCGGCTTTCCTGCTTTTTCGGTGCGTTGTGCTTGCAGTAACCCCGTAATAGCTGTAGTAGTCCATGTCCCATGTGGAAGCAACGTGCATTCATCATCAGACCTCGGGACCGAAACGACACAGACAGAGGGTGCGGGTGATACATGTACATCGTCGGTCTGTTGCCTCCCTCGAAGACAAGGAACCCTTTGAGGTTCGAAATCTATCCTACGATTGAGCCACAGCAGCCACAGCAATCCTGACCGAGGCCACAACACCGCCTCATTACAGTACTCTGGGAACGCCTCCGAGTCCGCGCCTCTGGGGTCGAACTTGGAACATGTCCCCCTCCTTGAGCCCGCCGACGTTGCGCGGTGCTCGAAACTCCGACAGCAGCCAACCCGGCGAGATCAGTACCATCATGGAGGACGTCACGGAGCGACCCGATATGCCCACCTTCAACTCCTCCGGCACCGGCTCCAGCGAGGAGGCCGAAGACTACGTTCCTGCCAGCCGAGAGGCCGCCTTCAGCGACAGCGACACTACCGCTTCGCGACATCTCTCCCCTACGAGCGCCATGGCGCTGGATGAGGTCACGCCGCTGACCAACCTCTCGACCTACGGCTGGACGCCGACCACGACCGTCCCGTCCCTCCGCTCGTCGCGAGGAAGCAGCAGCGCCACGCCTGGCTACGAAGTGCCTCCGCCACCCACCGTTGTCACGAATGGCTTGCATAGTGCCCAGAGACCGTCACGACCCGGTGCCGTGCGCACGCCCTCGAACGCGTATGCACCTGCCCGGAGACCGCATCAGTACTCGATGAACTCGTCCAGTCGGCAGCGCAACGGTTCTGCCACTCGAAACAGGAGGAATCCGAACGCCGAGTACCGGGCGCAGGAGAGGGCATACGTGCAAAGGATACGGCAGGATGCACCCGAGAACGACTTCTACGGGGAGCCGCGGACACCCAGCCTGGGCTACGGCACCGAGACCGAGTCGGAAGAGGAGTCGCCGACGGCGAACAACTACAACGAGACCGACCCGTATGACCAAGAGATGCTGCTCTACTATGGCAACGAGGACATGGAGCCTTCCCTGGAGGAGTTGAAGATTCCGGCGAATCGAGAGCGGCTTGAGTGGCACAGCATGTTGGCGAACGTGCTGACCGGAGATGTGGTCAAGCAGGAGAAAAAACGTCTCATCGGCGGCGCGGAGCAGCAGGGCGACAACAGCCTCAAGACAGAGGTGTGGATTGGTGTTCGGGCGAAGACGTGTGGGAGGACGATCGCCGCACAACGACGGTTGATTGAGGATGGCAGATCCAAAGTCAAGCAGGCCATCGAGAGCATCGTGGCCTTCGAGATCAAGGGCGAAGCGGAAGTGGGCAAGACGTCACTGGACCAGGTGCAAGAGATTGTGAAGAAGATTGAGAAGACCGAGACATTATATCCCACGACACAGGCATTCCAGAGTGCACATCCGCGAGCGGCGTCAACCGCGTACACGGAGACTTGCGATGCTGTCCTTGCCTGGCACAACACCACGGAGCTCATCAACACCGAATTGGGCGTCCTGCAAAAGTGGGTGGGTAACGTCGAGCTGGATTTCACCAAGCCCCGTGCGAGAGAGACGGATAGTCCGGGCGGCCACCTTTTCGACGAAAGCTCTTTCATTGATCGGATCCTCAAGGAGGATGGTCTGAAGTCGCTGCAAGGCGATACCAACCTTCTGAACGGCGTTAACACCGTCATTCAAAAGGCCAAGGCCACCCTGATCGGCAACGCCGAAGGTTTCGCTGACCGTCACCTGCCTCCGTACATCGAAGAGCTGCTCACGCTCATCAACTTCCCGTCCCGTCTGATACAGGAGATCATCCGCATCAGACTTAGCTATGCGAAAAAAATGAAGGATCCGGCCCAGCAGGGGGTCATGATGGCCGAGCAGATGATCATTCAATTTCAGATCCTGCTCAAGCTGGCGGTCCGCATCAAGGAAGCATACATCGTCATCGCCGAACCCGAGCCGGGTTGGGACCTCCCACCGTGTATCGACGACAACTTCGATGCCGTCGTCCTTGACGCACTTCGCTTCTACTTCAAGATGCTGAATTGGAAGCTCATGGCCAACAAGAACACCTTCAAAGAAGCCGAGATCTTGGAGCAGGAATGGGATTTCTCTAATGAACTTGGCAGACATCTCGATGGTGGTGACGTGGAGGTGGCGGAGCAGTTCAGCTCGTTGACTTCGAAGTCGCTGGGTCGACTGACGGCGTCCTTCGAGAAGGAGTTGCAGAAAAGGCCGGACGAGGTTGCTGGCGCCGAGATGGACAAGCGATACAAAGCCATCTTGGACTCCGTTCGCGTCCGTCAACGGAAGATTTTCCGTTTCAGCAGGATCCTCAGCCAGCGCTTCGAAAACGCGACCGAGTACAATATCAACATGGATCAGGACACCTTCGCCGACCTCATGGATGCACTGGCGCTAACGGGGCACTTTCTGGTCGAAACGCACGCCAACCCGGGGGACGTCGCGACATCGAAGATCTTCATCATCGCCTCGCACCCCCTCCTCGAACGGCCGAAAGACATTCAGAGCATGCTGGGCACGTGCTATCACGCCGAAGACCTGCCGGAAGACCTGTCGAACCCATATGTCCTCATCCTGAAGCCGGAGAACCCGGTAACTTGGAGTGGACAACGCATGGATGGCCTGAGCGGGCAGACGCACACGATCCGACAGCCACTGCTTGATATGAAGACGGGCCGCCTCCGACTCGTCGCGGACGGGAGTCAGCAGAGACTGGCAAACGCCAACATCGCTTTCATGAGCGTGACCCGGAACATCGAGCTGAACGTCCTCGTCGAGCAGCGCGCGAACCTACCTCGGGTGAATATAGAATTGGTGAAGATTCGGAAGACCGCCTACAAACTGTCGAACACGATCATGGACAGTGTCGAGATTGTGCGGAAGCAGACCCAGGGGTTGGAATGCCAGGAGCTCATTCAGACCTGCTTCGCGTTCGCCACCGAGTTCGGTCAGCGTTCGGCGATCCATTTCGACCAGCAGAGACGGGCGATGCATCAGCTGAAGCTCACGCACCTGGCTCTGGATTGGGTGAGCTTCATCTGCGACGACTGTGTGGCTTCCGACCGGAAGACGTTTCGATGGGCCGTCGTGGCGCTGGAGTTCGCCATGATGATGACCCGTGGGCAGAACATCTTGTCGATCTCGGAACAAGAATACGCGACGCTGCGGGCGAAGGTCGCGGGTTGCATGAGCTTGCTGATCAGCCATTTCGACATCATGGGTGCGAGGAGCACGGTCGCGGCGCAGGCGGAGAAGCAGCGCGTCGAGGCATTGATGGTGGGTAAACTGCGTTTCGACGTGTCGAGGCTCAAGGACGATGAAGAGTCCTCGCGTGTGGTGCGCATGCAGTGGCTGGACGAGCTGGAGAAGATCGATCAGCAGCGGAAGGATCGCGAGGCCGAACGGCAAGCTCTGGGCCGCGTGCTCGAGGACTCCAACGACGCCGACCGTGCGCTCACCCAGCTGTCCGCTTCCGCCGGCAACGTCCATCTGCGATGGCAGCAAGGACAGTTCGTCGGCGGCGGCACGTTCGGCAGCGTCTACGTCGCCATCGATCTGGACTCGACCCAGCTCATGGCGGTCAAGGAGATCCGGCTCCAGGACCCGAAGTTGATCCCCACCATCGTCTCGCAGATCCGTGACGAAATGGGCGTCCTGCAGGTCCTGAACCACCCGAACGTGGTGCAGTACTACGGCATCGAGCCGCACCGGGACAAGGTGTACATCTTCATGGAGTACTGTTCCGGCGGCTCACTGGCGGCGCTGCTGGAGCACGGCCGGATCGAAGACGAAACCGTGATCCAAGTCTACGCTCTACAACTCCTCGAAGGGCTCGGCTACCTGCACGAAGCCAACGTCGTGCACCGCGACATCAAACCGGAGAACATCCTGCTGAACCACAACGGCATCATCAAATTCGTCGACTTCGGCGCCGCCAAGGTCATCGCCAAACAAGGCAAAACCGTCGTGGCCGAAGGGCCGGATGGCAAGGGCCGGCAGCGCAGCATGCAGGGCACGCCCATGTACATGTCGCCCGAGGTGATCAAGGGCGGCAAACCGCGCAACGCCCGCCTCGGCGCCGAGGACGTCTGGTCCCTGGGCTGCGTGATCAGCGAGATGGCGACGGGCAGCCGGCCCTGGGCCGACATGGACAACGAGTGGGCCATCATGTACAACATCGCGCAGGGCCAGTCGCCGCAGATGCCGAGCCCGGACCAGCTGTCGGAGACCGGGCTGGATTTCCTGAAGCGGTGCTTCGACCGCGATCCCGTCAAGCGCGCTTCCGCGGCCGAGTTGCTGCAGCACGAGTGGATCTTATCGATTCGCTCCCAGTTGGATTTGGATCCGAGTACGCCGCAGACGCCGGCGAGTGAGTCCGGGGGCAGTGGGCAGAATAGTGCGTATACGAGTCACCAAAATAGTCGGCAGGGCAGTCAGATGTGATCGTGGCGCGGGGCTGGAGGGGTGGGGCATTGCTGGGAGAATGGATTTTTTACGGAAGCACAAGACGTCTCGAGTGGGTCGTTGTGTGATGGGGTTGGATATGTACATTGGAGGGAGCATTGAGCGCAGGCGTATTAGGGGGGTTTATGATTTGACTTTGGGCTTGCTCGTTCTTGAGCGTTGCTTTTGTAGTGCTTGACAGACAGCCTATGTGATGAAATAAGCCACCTTACCTAGGTACGATTACTTCTACCCACTCCCTCCCTCCTCGACTTCTAGGTCGACGGTCAACAACCTCCGCAGAACTGCGTACGCGATTGAGCAGTGTCCGCGAGGCTGGCACAAGTCTAACCTAACCCGCTTGGATCTCGTTGGCGGAGGTGCAAGGCTGGAGGTTGTTGGGGATGCCGAACAGATAAATCCAGCAGAAGTCGGATGGAGCTGGATACCAGAGGTGTACCCCGGACGCTACGATCGAGCAGAGATCTTGATTTGTAGATGATGGTCGTTGAGATCATTGCGGCACCTGTTTGTGTTTACTTACTACTCACTCAGTTCGGCCGCTGCAAGTACGGATGTCATTCTGTCGAAGTTCGAGTACACGAGCACATAGTAGAGATGGCCCCTTTCCCGAAGTATGAGCCTCGGGACCATGTTGCCCAGGGGTTCGTCGAAGATGAGTCGGTCATACCTCGGTAATAAGCGTTCTTTGCGGAGTGGCCTCCTAAAGTGAGCAGAACATCTGGAAGTTATCAGTAGCCCAAACATCGTACCCTCGGCGACTTGCTGTGATATTTTGGCGATACGTTCGTGTTGGTCACGCCGGCAAGTGTAGATGTGTTCCGTAAGAGGCCTTCAGCGACGTGGTATGTCTTACCCCGCCTCCAACCCCGCGATGCGACTTGTTTATGCCGGGGCAATGGAGCAGGCATAGCTGTATATAATAAGTAGCGATTGCCTGCAACGTAGGGCGACTCGAGCCCACGCGTTCGACAATCATTGTCACTTTTACCCTACCTGATCATCCGTCCATCCAACTGCGACCATGTCCGAACCGGAGATCCCCAAGCAATGCAAAGCCGGAGTCGTGGTCAACGAAGGTCCAGACTTCCGTGTCGAGGTTCAGATGGTGGATGTGCCGGAGATCAAGGACGACGAAGTTTTACTGAAACTCAACTGCACCGGACTTTGCATGTCAGGTATGTATCCCCACTCGGTTGAAAGAGGACGCCGTAACTGAATCACGTGACGATATACATTTCATGTGTAACGATTGGGCCGTTCCTCCGATGTCGCACTTCGGTGTTAGATGTGCCGGCCACGAGGGTGCCGGAGTGGTGGTGAAGGTGGGCAAGAGTGTGAAGGGGTGGAAGGTCGGTGATCGGGGAGGGATGAAACCCTTGGCGGACGTTTGCCACAACTGCGAGGAGTGCTGGAACGGTCGAGAGAACTACTGCCAGGGAGGTGTCTACACCGGTCTTGCAGCTACGGGCACGTATCAGCAATATATCGCCTCGCCGGCCATCTACACGTCGCGGATCCCGGATGGCGTGCCGGACGAGGTTGCAGGCCCGATCATGTGCTCTGCCTCGACGATGCACCGCGCACTGATTGATAGCGGGCTCCGGGCCGGTAACTGGGTGGTCTTCCCAGGTGGAGGCGGGGGCGTCGGCATCCAGGGCGTACAGCTCGCCAAGTAAGTTCAGCCGCCGCTCTAATTGAGCGAGACGCAGCATTGACAAGACCCAGAGCCATGGGCATGCGCCCCATTGTCGTAGACAGCGGAGAGGCGAAGAAGAACCTTTCCGAGAAGATGGGCGCCGAAGCCTTCGTCGACTTCAAGGAACACCAGGACGTCGCGGCACGAGTGAAGGAGATCGCCGGCGGTGTCGGCGCGCACGGTGTCTTGGTCACGGCGTACCAGTCGTACAAAGGTTGGTCGAGCCGAACGCTGGTCACATGTCAACGCTAACCTGGCCTTTCGCAGACTCGATCGCCTTCATCGGCGACCGCATCGGTGGCAAAATCATGGCCATCGCTCTGCCACCTGCCGGCCAGATCATGCTTGGCACGGATCCCAACCTGTTCGTCTTCAAGAACCTCCATATCATCGGGACTTTGGTCGGCACGATGCAGGACACTGCGGCCGCACTGGAATACGCCCGCCGCGGCCTGTTGAAGTCCATCTGTGAGGTGCGACCGATGTCGAAGATGCCGGAGAGTGTACAACAGTTAAGGAGAGGAGAGATTGCAGGTCGCGTGGTCATCGACTTCAACCAGGATTAGGTGTATCCCTTGAACGTGAAGACGCTGTAGAAGTACGAGACGAGATATGCCATGGCGAATTCAAGTGTTGTCCTTTCTCACGATGAACGTCGAGAAGTCGATGATAAATGAAAAGGAGTTTTAGGTGAGGAGAAGAAGTGCAATGTGAGTTGGACGCGTCAAGTCCCATTCTAGCTTAGCCCCCGACGGGCCGACGGCTAGAGGTTCGTGCGCGGGCCGTCGCGACGCCCATAGGCCACACCGCACCGCAGTTGAGACGAGCGGCTCGAGACTCCTCGTGGCTTCACCCAAGAACCGGAAACCGCAAATCGCAAAACCGCCATCTGATATTCCCTTCGTCGCCGCTGCGTCAACATCACTCACACCTACCCATTGCGGACCGGCGACATCCTCCCATCCACCCTTCCCGGCCTGCAATCGCGACCCGCCGGCCTGACGCGACCGATGTAGGGAGCGTGTCTGTCTCCCCCATCCCAACCACCCCCGTCGTTGCAGCCCCGGCATCATCGTGGATTCAGACGGCTCTTCCGTTCACACCACTCCCTCCCTACGCGGCCACGCCCACACCTCCCTCCCCGCCAAGACCGACGTCGACTCGCACTTCCTACTCGACTCGCAGCAACCGGCGCGTGAGGACGAGCCGTCCTCCGCTTCGGCCGAGTCTCCGCCGCCCTTCTCCTCCCATAATTTCCCTTCGCGCTACTTCCCTGCGCCCTCGGCCGTTGACCCATACCGTGTGCTCGTCACCGATTGCGCCTCCGAGTCCCTCACCTCGACCGCGCCGCCGACCGGGCCTGCGCCGCCCTTTGAGAGTTACCCGACCGCGTCCACCGTTGTCGCCGAAACCAAGGCCGCGCTACCACGCGACACCAAGGACGGCCAGTCAAGCAAAGACCTAGACGACGGAGAGCCACCGCCTCCTTACACCGAAGGTTCCAGTCCGCTCGAGGGGTTCACATACGTCATGGCGTCAGCAGGCGGTGCGGCGAGCATCCTTACCCAAGTCCAGCAAGGCGGGCCGGCTCCGATCAATGCTTCGCTTGGAGGTGAGTGGGCGGGAGAGGGCGTGGTATTGAATGGCACAAAGCTGATTGTGGACAGCAACGGATGAGAACATCACGTTGGAGTTACGGTAGGCTATTGACCGACTGTTCTGGCGTCAGATGAACTAACTCCGCCAGTGGCACACGCTTCACGCTCTCTCGAGATGAGCTGCTTACGCTGCCGGAATTTGTCTTGCTCTCCCTTTTCCCAAACGGCCTCCTCCCGGACGGACACATGAACAGCTATCATGACGGCGACGTCTACCCAGTCGACGTAAGCACCGCACCTCGCGTAGTCACGCAAGTGGCTCGACTCCCAACCGTCTCCCTCCGGGACATCCTGAAAGTCATTGCCAATCAAGACGTATATTTATCTGACGTTCTTTACCGCTCGCAGTATGACCCTACTTCCCTGCAATACATGCTTGAGTTTTTCCGGCACGTTGCACAAACCATCCCCCAGCCTTCAGAAGAGCCTGCGCAACAGTCGAGTCAAGATCCCCTTGCGCCCAGCACCATGCCCATCGAACCTATGGCCGGTAATGCGCGCGACATGTTGCAGGACCGAGCCGGCATCATTGTGCTCAGAGAAGATCTCGACTTTTACGCCATCCCACCACGAAAAGACATCGAGCAAACCGAAATGATCGAGGTCAAGCGCGCCGCGGGCAAAGCCCTCCTACGACAAGACGGCATCTTTTCCGGCCTCCGGAAGAGTGAAGAACCGGGCACCACCGAACAACACCTTATCGAGATGTTGACGGCTGGGTAAGTTGAACATACCACGCCTTGCAAACATGTCCCGGGAACGTTCGACACTAAACAAATTTTTCTGGACAGTGGCTTCGATCACGCCGACATATGGGGCCACCGCGCCGCCGAACCCAACAAGGCCGTCATTTGCTCGATCGCACTGGCCCGCCTGCGCACCGACATCCGCGGCGAGGCGGCCAACAGCAACGCCGTCGGCATGGCCCAGAAGCTCCTCCTGTTCTGGCGGAAACCCGCGCGGCGGTGCTGGTGGGAGGGCGTCGAGCTCGAGCACGTCGAGGGCGTCGAGGGTAAACTGAAGGTTTGGATACGGAGGGTGTGGACGTTGGAGATGGTTCGTATACCCCCTTTTCCCCTCCTTGAAACAATGTCGGCGTGGCGTTTGATGGCTTACTTTTCTACCTTTCACAGAGTGTCATCGGTCTACGCTGAAATGCAACCTCCTCGGCGAAAAAGTTGGTTTCTGAGTTTTGCGTGCAAACCCATCTCATAGCGATTCGATCGCGGCGAAAGTACTGGTCAAATATTCGCATGCTGTCTCTCCGTCGATGTGCATTCATCGCCTCAGCGCTGAAGGAGGTTCGAGATTCTGTTGGAAACTTCCAAAAAGCCCGGGTTGTGGGAATTGGCGGTCTCTGAAGCTGCTCTCTGTCTTCCGTACAGCGCATTGTTCTTTTTCTTCCGTTTGCCTTTATTTCCCTTTCCAGCATCGGGCGTCGAGGAGAGCTGCTTCGGCGGAATACATTTGTGTATGTATACGCATTGATGCATATGCACCGCTGTGCGAGCATTTCGACTTTCGGTGGAGTGCCTGCGATCTTTCAGAGTCCCATCTCGCTTGGTGGGCGGTATATAATTACTAATGTAGATGGATTCGTTTTCGGTTGATGATATGGTAACTTGTGGGCAAAGAAGTGAAATCTTTCTACGTATATCGCAGCTCTGTCCCTTCCGCCCGATTGTATTTTGGGGTGCCGTGGTGCACGTCGGTTGCATGCTCGAGATGCTGTGCTGTGAGATTCGATTGCTTGTCACATAATAGGTATCTTGGGTATATGATGGTTTGCTTCAATTTTATGTGCTCGGGCGTACTGTAATTCGTAAGGTCTTCGCTATCCGAAGAGGCGAAAGCGGCATGCGACATTTTCCTTCGTTGTCTTCCATGAGATTGGGCGAGCCGACGGGTGGATCACATGGAGTTATGGGCTCTTTTGCGACATGGTCACGTGAATTTGTAAGGAAGTAAACGAGTGTCGGGTGTCTTGCAAAGCTTGCGAGGAATCGAGTAGCATCGAGACGCAATAAGCTGCACGTGTGGAGTGCACTAGATTACGGTATGCTCATAGGTCCGGAAATTGCGGACTCTAGTTCCTGGGCCTGCACTTGATGCATTTTATGTTATGCGAGAGATACCCGGCTCGCAGTATCGACACATCCCGAAGCATGGCAGCCGCCAAACTGGTGCAGTCGTTGCGTGACAGACGGTTTCTGCCTATCTTGCCGTACGTCGAAGGCGAGCATCCTCAGCTGGCTCGGCTCGTCCCCAGATCCATCCAAGCCAGTCTCTAGCCGTCTCTCAGCACCCAACACATCCCGCATGGCCTCGACGAACATCTCGCGATCCACATCCTCGGGCCCGTTGATCTCGCCGATCCGGAACGTAATGTGTTTGTCCATTTGCCGTAGCGGTTGCAAGATCTTAGCCTTCTCCGTCCAGCCGCCGGTGAGAGTCGTGTCGATCCAGCTCACCGTGACCGAGCACAGCTGTTTGGCGTTGGAGAGAACCTGGCAGGCTCGATCGGCTCGCTTTCGGATCTCTGCGCAGAAGCTTTCCAGGCCGAAGGAAGGGTATTCGCGCAGGAGCAGGATGTCGCAGAAGAAGACGAGCTCGACTTTGCGGATGCGGGCCAGCGCGGCGCTCTGCTCGAGTTGGCGCAGGTCCGGGTCGATGCGGAAGAAGTTGAAGGCGTGGCTGAAGATGAGCTTCCAGGTGGTGATGGCGTAGTAGTAGTCGAGGACCTCTTCACTGATGTTGGGGTGGATGAGGAGTATGTTGGCAGACGGCAGTTGGTGGGAGACAGAGGTGATGCCAACGGTTGGCAAGGGGTGCGAGACGGGTTCGCATGGAAGTAGGTAAGAGTAGATCTGCTGGCGGAGCTCGAGCGGGAGGCGGAGGATGGGCGGCATGGAGGCGTCGAGCATGATGGGCGTTGAGCGAGTTACGGATGGTGTACACTGAGATGGCCTTGGTGTCTAGGTTGGAGGAATGGATGTGTGGAACAACATAGGCGCGTGTCGCGTGATCATTGACACAGTGGTCGAGTGATGTCAAGCCTCGGTCATCCCGTCAATTGTCCCGCGAGATGTTCCGCACCGGAGACGCGTGGACGGCGCGTCTCCATCTCACCTCACCTCGCCTTCATATCTACCTTCGTCCAACACGGTGCTTCTTAGTTCTATCGCAGACATATGACTATACGGCCTATGGTGACATTGATACGGGATGAATGTGCATTGAAGGAGCATGTCATTTCCTAGCGCAGCATCAGTATTCCCACCTCTCGAGCATCACGAGACCACGCGAAAACGGAAGAGAGACGGACAGGAGGAGATCATTCAATTGGACACACGGCCGTTGACGATCAAGGTGAGCACGTATGCCATTGACGAGCTCGAGTGCGCGCTGACGTCTGTTAGCCTGACCCTTCGGATCCGTTCGCAAAACCACGAGTATTTACACCCATATCCCTAATCTCACGCGCCGAACTCCCGCTTGCATCCCTGGATACGTCCCATACTGGAAGTCGTCTGTTCTCGGCTGAGATACGTACACTTGAAACTTGTCACGAGCATGGGATCGCAGCGAGTGTGCTTCTGGCAGAGGAGCAGGCGGAGAAGAGACTGTATGCGATCGAGCGAACCGGAAGGCGGAAATATGTTTTGTGCAGACTGGGCGCTTGGGTGATGCGGCAAGACGTCGAGAGGCAGCCGAGTCATGACGTGTTGCAACCCGGACCCCAGGCGAAGCGTCAAACACTCGAACGACACGAGATAGGACAGCCATGGTGGACAAGAGCTGCAGCGGACACAACCCACTGTAGCCTGTTACGTCAGTCCAACGAGCGCGCCGTACCCAAGCTATCGTTGCTCCCTACGAGGCAGAACATCAGCAGTGTGAAAGACGCCAAGGTGCAGGACAAAAGTCAATTGACAAATGAAGCCAACGACCTGCCTGGACTGCACAATGGACCCGCGCTCACGTTAACCGCTGATGAGCATTTCCAGGAGCTTGCTAAACAATATTTGGAGGCATTGTACATATTCAAGACATCGCTAGCCTATTTCACCAAAGGTCCTCTGTCGCGGATTAGGGCAGCGTTCGTCAACCCGGAGGCTCCGGACCTGCCGATCGAAGAGCTGGTACTATTCCTACGGAACGCAATCTTGACCTCTGCCGTGACGGATAAGAAGTACCGAGAAGGTATTAGTGGCGTCGTCAAAGAGCTTGCGGTCACGACCCTAGCGAGCTCTGACCCGCCAGCGAAGGCGAAGAAGCGGAAGTGGAAATTCAAACGCGATAAGCAAGGAATGTTCAGCCATGAGAGGGATTACATCGAGCAGTGGTGGACTACTGAAGAAACCAATGGCGCCAACTTCAATTCTGCCGAGGGACCAGATGTCATTCTACAAAGACGCACACCAGGGTTGCGAAGTCGCGAGACATATCTTCAGATTGTCCTCGCGCTTGAAGTCCTTGCGCTCGAGGCATCCCTTTCTCTGCTTCAGCAAGCGCCGACGCACGAGCAGAGCGACGCAGAAGAGTCGCAGCACCGCGAATCGCAAGGCTGGGGCAAGAACGACAAGAAGTCAACAGCAAGAAAGTCTCAGGATCTCCCAGCTCTCCTGGAGACCTTAATAGACAAGCTTTGCATTTGGCATTCTCTTAGTGCGCACTCGCCGGCCCAGAAATCCAATGGCGCACTCGGAAAGACCGATACGGACGACAACGATGAGCTCAGAAGCTTTTGCATCGAGGTTGTGATACCTTTTTACATGTCGCGCATCCCGGAGCATGCTTTGGTGGTGAACAGGAAACTTGGCGGACCCAGCGCACCATCACCTGGAAGGCGCAAACCGGGCTCACGAAGGCCAGGTGAGCCTGCGGTTCGACAACCGCCCGTTCGGAAGCCCAGGATGCCGCTTACGCGAGTCTCTACGGACACCCTAAACCAAACCTCGAAACCGGTGCCATCTCTGCATCGCGCGGCAACCGACAGCGACGTCCTACCGCGAATCAAGCGAGAAAGCAGCGAAACCTCGATCCCACCGGTCAAGCAGTCGGCACCCGCGCCCGCCCCGAGGAAGCGGACGAGCCTGATGCATTCCATCAGCCTCAGCAAGCGGGAAGTCGACCTTTCGGCGATGTCGGAAGCCAATCGCACCAAGATGCGCAAGAAGGCCGAGGTGGAGGAGAAGCTGAAGGAAGCCATCACGACGCTGAAGAGGCCTAACAGGGCTCTTGCGGTTAAGGAGGTCGCCGAGAGTGCGGATATGAGCTTTGCGAAGGCTACGGCTAGGAGCCGGCCTCCGGCGCACAGCTCGCGAGCAAGACCTCCGCCGCAAGGCGTGCATGTCGCTGCTACGCCGAGGCACGTGCGGACCGTCAAGGCGTCGCCGGATCGCCGTACTCAGCCATGGAACGCACAGGAGGTCAGGGAAGCAGAGACGTCCTTCGTACCATCGTCGTCCAGCAGGCTGATGGCTCAAGCTTCTGACTTAATACCACCTGGCAGTACACTCGCCGTCCCACAAACAGGCCACCGCCCGCGGCGACACGAAGCACCGAACGTCGAAGAAACGCCCTCGCGCGGTTTCGCCAAGTTCATGCCTCCTGCTCTCGCGCATTCACCGGGGACGCTCCGCTCACCCGATCACACAACATCATCAGCAATTGTTGCGCAGACGCCCTCGAAGAAGAGTTTCACGCCAAGGGCACCGTCGGGGCTGTCGGCTTCACCCGATCCTGTCCGTCGGTTCGAGGATGCGTCTTCGAGGCCACGGGAGAGTGCGGGCGGTGGTGATGATGGTGGCGGCGAGAGTATCTATGATGCTTTGGGATGGGAGGAGGAGGGGTATGAGAGTCTTGCGTAGTTGGGCGTACATGTTTGTACTTGGGTAAGATGATCACGCATTTGGCCTTTAGACAAGTCTCTTTTATTCGTTTTCAAACGAAGGTATCCAAAAGGGGCTGATGAGTGGGAAGATCTCTGAGAAGACAACTTTAAGTCGATGTGGAACGGCATTGATTGCGAGATCCCACACGTATATTGCTCGCCTTTGGAGTGCTTTCTTAGACGCACTGTCGCACGCTGTAGGAGTACCTCTAAGTGACCGATTTCATGTTGCTTCTCGGCTGCATGCCGCAAAGGAACAAGCTGGAAGACCGGCCTCCCGTTGCAACAAATGTTCTGAAGTCAAGAGAGTCTAGTAGAAGCACGAGGTTGGGAAAGTTCGATAGAGAAGCCAACTCCGAGGGTTGCGATGAGATGTTCTCACGCGCTTATGTCTTTCGGCAGCTCTTCGGAGCTTTTTTCGTAAAACTACATATTGGCAAAAATGACCGTGATGAAATATACACAGCTACAGCTGAGTGGCGCAGGTAATTCAGTGCTTCAGCTCGTGGTTACACTCAATTACTAATAACTGTCCAGCGGAAGCGCGCCGGGCTCATAACCCGGAGGTCAATGGATCGAAACCATTCTCAGCTAGTCTTTTGGTTTTTGCTCAAGTTGGATGAATGTGAATGAGCTTTTGTTGTGGGACGGAGAGGAGGTTGTTTTTCCACGCCTTGGAGCGCGATTCCAGGACCTGCAAAGCAAAAACGTGGACGTTCCCTCCCCGACTGCTGCATACGCAAGGATTATGTAGAGAGTGCACAGCGTATGCACGGGGCTTTCGCGTGGCGCTGTCCCGAGGCCGGCTGGATGGGGATCCTCTGGGACCTCTTCTTTTCATCACAGGGTTTGTTTTGGAATTCCCTCCAGCGATGCAACCTTAAGTCTAGTGTTTCGCCTTCACCCGTCTTGCTTGGTCCTGACTCCTGCTCATCGGGCACGAGTCGCGCGGGCACATCGAGAACACGAGTAGAGTCGGAAGCACCGCGTAACATGATGCCGGGTATCGGTGGCGCCGGACAAGATGATCCAGATGGCGATGGAAGGAGAGGTGTGGTGGTGAAGGGCAACCGAGCTCCGACGACTGCAGCACGCACGCTCATGCAAACCGCATGCGCCTGCGTGACACGAAAGGCGGGAGGGGCTGCATGCTGCCGCGAAACCCAAGCGGCGGGCGCGCGAGCGCCTGAAGAGGCGAGCGTCGCATCCCAACCCGCATACTTCTCCCTTCCGCGTGCGCACCACCTTGTCGGAGAAGGAAAACCCATGCCCCACGCTTTTCAACATGATGAGGGGGGGGG
>Ga0058704_10000362_pt1 | contig 24154 bp, 13 predicted proteins | sample AgamicMgSfe_FD_71363 | JGI IMG/M metagenome (GOLD analysis project Ga0058704, IMG submission 71363) | Agave microbial communities from Guanajuato, Mexico - Mg.Sf.e | ecosystem: Host-associated > Plants > Phyllosphere > Phylloplane/Leaf | place: Guanajuato, Mexico | collected 2012-05-30
TCCAAGTGTTTCTCAAAAGAGGTGGTGAGTGCGGTGAGTAGGCGTGATGACTCCTGTTTGCTAAGTGAAACCGGGTGGATTTTGGCGGCCAGTTTACTGAAGCCTTGGACCGCTGTGCCCTTCATCGTGGTTTCATAGGGCGTCCAGAAGCCAGATCGCAGTTCCAAGCGTGATTGCTAAATACCGATAAATTGTTGTCGGCCATGACTTACTACTGACAGGTCAAGTGAGGTTCAGCGGACACCGGTGACGATGCCAAGTCGATCACGTGGCATAGAATTGGCGCAGCGTTCGGTTCCTGCTACACACGAGCAACGCTGGAGCTTTACGAGTTTCATAGCACACAATGGTCCTGCCTGCGCTTGCTAGTTTCCTTTAGTTCTGCAACTTTGATCAAATCTTTCCAACTGGCATCACGGAAAGCACTTTGCTTCACTTGACGAATTTCCGAGACTCACAGGCTACCGAGTGTAGGGACTCTGTGTAGCTTTGAACCTTGACAAGGCCCGCATCACCTAACTTGACTACTTATTCACAACTCTCACCTTCCCTTTCCGATCTTACCAGAGCTCAATTGGCCGTACTTTGCGCCAGATTGAGTCTCAAAGCACAGCCTATTTTATTGGCTCTCACTACACACCATGTCAGAGATTGACACCAGAACTGCACCCTCACGGGGCAGGAGTTCCACAAGAGGAGGGCGCGGTGGATTCGGCCGAGGTGGTCCTCGTGGAGGTCACAGACAAACCAATGGCTCTGCGACTGATACCTTTGAATTGTCGACTGAAGACCAGGGCGAATTGGGCGAACTGAAGAAGCAATATGCCGACCAATTGGGCTTCCTTAAGGAGATGTTCCCCGACTGGACCGATGTCGACCTCGTTTTCGCTCTCCAAGAGACGGATGGAGACTTGTCCACCACAATCGACAGAATCTCAGAAGGTATGACACCTAATCCTTCATCTGACTGATTGTCCTTTGAACCCCTATACTCACGTGTTCGCTCAGGTCATGTTTCACAATTCTCCGAGATCAAGAAGCCCAAGGACAGAGCTAGATCGAAGGCCAAAGAAATCTCAACCATACCTGGCGTAGATGCCTCAGGCCCCAGTATGCGCGGAGGTCGCGGAAGAGGTGGTCTTGACAGCACTCGCGGCGGTCGCGGCCGTGGCGATCGTGGCAGAGGAGGTGCGCGCGGTGGACGTGGAGGAGCTATTACATCCAATGGACCTCCTAGAGATGACGGTGCGGTCTCAGTTCCTACCACGGAGTCAGGCGCTTGGGGTACGACAACGGCTACGGATACTGCGACTGCTGGACTGGATTCCACCCCTGCTGCAACCACCGAGACTGCGAACCAAGGCGGTTGGAGAGATGTCGTCACGGCAGATGCGACCCCAGCTACTGCATCCGAAGGCGCGAAGAGCACGTTGCTGCCAGACGGAGGCCCGAAGAAGACATGGGCCAGCATGTTCGCTCAGCCAAAACCAGTTCCTGCTATTCCAAAGCCATCGGCTGCTGCGCCTCAGCTCCCCGCAGAGCTTGCGAATCCGTCCGCTGGATCAGCTTTGGCCGAAGCACCACCTATGGACCCCGAAGCATCTGTTCCATCCGTCGATGTTGAGCCTGCCGTAGAGACGGAGGCGGAGCCAGCGCAAGAGCCAGTGCAAGAGCCAGTGCAAGAACAAGAGCCGATTGTCCCAGCAGTCGAGACGACTAACGCGCCAGCGGAAGCCGCTCTTTCCGCACCACAAGCGCCTCTTACTGAAGACAATGTTGAGAATCTTCCCGATGTATCTCAGCCGCCAGCTACTCATACCGCGGCCAGTACCGTTGGTTCTCTTGACCCCCGCACCATCACCCCACTCGTGCCAGGCCAGCAAGCGCCAATCGGGCGTCCCCCAATTGGCGGCTTTGCTTCTTCCGCGTACCGCGCGACTGCTGTCCCTGGTCGTTCTGCCAGCTACCAGCGCAGAGTCTTGGATCAGCAAGAGGCTGTTGTCATGCCTGGGCACAACGCAGTTGATCGCGCCGCGGTCCAGTTTGGAAGCATGGGTCTTAGTGGAGACAGTGAGGGTTTGGATGTTGACGAGGAAAGAGAGGAGCCAGAGACACGTACTCAGCCACCGCAGCAATCCCCGGCTCAGCCAAGAGCTTCGCTTCCACCAGCACCAGTGCACTCTTCTACCGCACAGCAAGACATGGGCCTACCCGAGTCCTTGTTGACTCCAAAGCCAGCACCAGGTCTCGGTGCTCCTTCTCATCAGCACCAGCAACAGACGTTTGGCCTTCCTCACGAGAACGCCGCCGCGGCACCACAAGTCGCTCCTCAGGATTCGTTCTCGAGTCAGCAATACAGCCAGTATGGTCGATACGGCCAACCAGAGACATCTGCTCCATCTCAAAAGTCGTACGATCCTTTCAGTCACCAGACTCCATCGTCTGCGTTTGACCAATACTCCTCTCAGCAATCCCAGCCCTCGTCTCAGCAGCAGGGTTATGGTGCTTTCTCCTCAGCGCCGTCCGACTACTCCCACTACTATACTGCCGACCAACAAAGGAACGCATACCAAAACTACTACGGTAGTTCTTATGGCCAGCAGAATGCTCAGTCCCAGCAGGATGGCGGAGCAGCCCAGCGCACCAGCAGCAGCATCGGTGCCAGTGCCAGCGAGTCGGCTTTCCAGTCGGCCCAGGGTACTCAACAGGTTGGTCCTACTATTCCTCTCGTTTCCGCATTGATGCAGCGCGACCTCCAGCAGAGAATTTTGAACAGTACACCGGAAGCATCTCGGTTTGCGAGACGGATCAGTGGTGCTTTTGAAAATTCGAACAAGGAGAATTCAAGCGTTTTGTTTACCGCACCCTCGTATGTTTTCAACCGTGCTAACTCTCCATCACAGGCCCAATCTCGTTACAATGATACTCAGGGATCTGGACAGGATTCCTCTCTCATGGGTGGTCAACAACAGGGTGCAGCACAATCTCACCAGATGCACCAGCAACAGCAGCAGCAGCAACATCAAGCGCACGCTGCATACAACAGTGCCTACCCATACGGCCACCCTTACTACCAGAGCCCATACCAGACTGCCTATCAGAATCAGTTTGGATACAGCGGTGGATACGGTGGCGCACCATACGGCAGCAAGGGCGGCATGTACGCTCAGCCACAACACTATGGTATGAACGCACCTTCGGCTTACGAACAACATGCTTCTTCTCCGGCCACTGGTGGTTTCGGACAGCAATCTTCGATGCAATCTCGTGACACTGGACTCGGCGGTGGCAGTCTCGGCGAGTACGGTCGCACACCTTCCAGTCAGCCAGCTGGTTTGGGCAGTGGTGGTGGTGGCAGTTTCGGTGCATCTGACCCCTTTGCTCGTACACATTCAGGCTACGGAGGTCACACTCAATCATACGGACAACAGCAGTCTCAGAACTACGGACAGCAGCAGTCTGCTCCCTCTGAGGAGTTGAAGCCATTTGGCGAGTCAAAGGCAACTGGTCCTTCTCCTGCTTTGGGTCAACCTGGTCGTCCCGGCTCTGCGACCAATAGCGTTGGCAACCAGAGTCAGTCTGGACTTCCTCCTCAGCAGAGCCACCAGCAACAAGGATTCGGTGGCTACCCAGGCTTTAATCAGGGCAGTCAGTACGGCGGGCTCGGCGGTCTTGGTGGACATCAGGCTCAGCAGGGTCAACAGGGCGCATACGGTGGCGCTTATGGAGGCGGATTTGGAAACTCTTACAGCCAGGCATACGGCCGTGGCGGATGGGGTGGAAACTATGGTCATTAAGGAGGCGCAATGGTGTTTCATTTTTGATGGAAGTCGAAAAGCCAACTCCACTTTTTCACTTTTCTTTTGTGTCTTTGCCTAGGCGAATAGCGTCCTGGGAGACTATTTTGAAGGAGGAACAGGCAGGGGGCCAAATATTGGGTCATCTCTACTCAGTATGGCCAGAATATCATGGACAAGGTCACGGAGTGCTTCATAGGAACTTGACTTGATTATGGCGATCAAATTGCACGGCATATTGCTCGTTGCTTCCCGTCCAACTTTTTCGAACTTTTTCGTGTCCAGGTTTTAGCGGTATGTGTTGATTCCGTGATCAGGCCCACGTCAAGTGTGCCTGCGATGCATAGCCTGTGCATTGTACGGATGAGGAGGCCGTGGCAGCGAGGTGTCGGGGGTGCTCATCAAGGCAATCGTTCCCACACACCATATGACAATGTCGCACACTCTCGATGATCTATTTCCACAAACAGCCGATGCTTCATCTCGGTCTCAGCCTCCATGCAGAGTAGAGACGAAGACGATGTTGTCGCGGTTCTGAAGCTCATATTTGTCCTCGCCTTCAAGCTCCCAATCTGCGTCATTGATCAATACCAAGATACCAGGCCGTCTGCGGCAATGTGAGCTAGGCTGCAAGGGGATTTGTTCATTGTTTGATACGCACACAGAATCGTGGAGGACAAAGAGATCTTTCTTCTGGTGGCGCTCCGTCAAGTCCTCGGTGAGATTTGTGATCAGATCACCAATCGTTGTTGGCTCGCCGGATGCATTCTGAGGTGGTAGTGATACAGTCCTTTGCTTTTGGCTGTCGAAGAGTAGCTCGAGACCTCCTCTGCTTCGTTGTTAGACATGTGCTCAGGCGCTTTGATCGGGTAACTTGCGTGAACTCGACTTTTATCTCGAGGTCGACCATGACTTATGCAACCACGAGTGGATATACGGTGGTCTCGTGAGTATGAATTTGATCGTCAACTCAGCCTTTGCCGATAACGTGTGGTCGTTGTGAAACAAATCGTGAAGATGTGGCTGAAGAATGGTATTCTTGGCGAAATCGAATTCTCACGACCATGAATCAAGAGATTTTCTCGCATTTCGATAAGAATAAACCATAATCTCGCAATACGATAGTTTGTCGGAAATCAAATTGACGGTATCTGATTGTCTAAGAACACTACGTTCCTCCATCAACAGCATTGCACATGATCACAACCCAAACACAGTTCATCGCCGCTGGAGGCAATCGACACCCCAGCGGAGCAGACTGGCATGGCGAACAATTGGCATATGCAAGCGGCCACAACATCGCAGTTTGGAACCCACAGAGACACCCACAACCGGGCGTAACAACATTACTTGCAGGACATACCGAGACCGTCAATGCTGTGAAGCAGCTTTCTCTACCGCAAACCACCACACCACTTCTCATCAGTGCAGCAGCAGACAAGACGGTCCGTCTCTGGAGTTTCAAAAATGGCCGGTATCAGGAATCTTTGTGTCTCACGGATCATCAAGCCTCTGTAAACACAATCTCAGTAGTCAAAAAGTCGGACGTATTCGTCACCGGTGCCGCGGATGCTACCGTCAAAGTTTGGAAAATCGGAAGCGCAAGCAGTACAGATGGGGTTGATGGTAGTGTGATCAATGGCGAATCGACCAGTGTAAATGATATCGCCATATGATATCGAAGGTCCCACTGACATAATCGCAGACAAGCCTCGAGGTCAAGCTTCTCCAATCCATATCTCTCAAGCCGCGATACTTTCCTCTAGCGACAGCACTCACGCACCTCAGTGATGGATCTCTCGCTTTAGCTGTTGCGGGAACCTCGGCCATTGTTCAGATCTATCTGCAGACAGGCGACCAATTCACCTTAGGAGCTACCTTGCCTGGCCACGAGGGATGGATCAGATCACTTGATTTCGTACACGAGACCAATGACACCGCAAGCGATATACTACTCGCATCGGCCAGTCAGGACAAGTATATCCGACTCTGGCGATTCCACAAAGGGTCCGAATTGCCCGCGATGAGCTCTGCTGCAAATGACCCCTCGTTGGGCGCTTTTGGAAAGTCGTTGTCCAACAAACCTCATTATGTTGGCAAGGACGACTCAAGGCATTCCATTACGTTCGAAGCCTTGCTTATCGGCCACGAAGACTGGATTTATACAGCAAAGTGGTGTCTTTCAGATCGTCCGAACGCCCAACCTCGTCTTCTGTCAGCGTCTGCAGACAACTCCCTTGCTATCTGGGAGCGCGAACAAGAATCTGGTTACTGGGTCTGTACGACTCGTCTGGGCGAGATCAGTACTCAAAAAGGATCCACTTCTGCAACAGGCAGTACCGGTGGATTCTGGATTGGTCTCTGGTCTCCGGATGGCAGTCTGGTAACAAGTCTTGGCCGTACCGGCAGCTGGAGGGTGTGGCAACAAGAAGCTGACTCCGATCGATGGCTCCAGCAAGTCGGTATCAGTGGGCACGTAAAGGAAGTCAAGGATCTTGCATGGTCTCGAGATGGATCGTATCTGTTGTCTACGGGTTCGGATCAAACGACTCGACTACTATCACAGCAGGTGGCCGACAGCGACTTCACCTGGCACGAGGTCTCGCGACCACAAATCCACGGCTACGACTTGAATTGCATTGATACACTAGGAGCAAATCGATTCATCTCAGGCGCCGACGAGAAACTACTCCGTGTCTTCGACAAACCCAAAGCCGTCGCCAATCTGGTCGCTCGACTGCGCGGCGCCGCCGACACCACGACCGATGACCTCCCCGATGCAGCCAACATCCCTATGCTGGGCTTGTCAAACAAAGCCGTCACAGCCGCCGACAACGAAGAAGAAGCCCTTGACGAAACCACATCCACTGATCGAGACGCCGCAGATCCCGCAACTGCTATCACAAAGGCAACCCTCGACCTCGACCACCCACCTCTAGAGGATCACCTCGCCCGTCACACGCTCTGGCCCGAGCACGAAAAGCTATACGGTCATGGCTACGAGATCTCAGCGGTAGCAGCATCGCAAGACGGCTCACTGGTAGCAACAGCCTGCCGAGCCAGCTCCATCGACCACGCCGTCATTCGTCTCTACGAGACCAAAGATTGGCGCGAGATCAAACCGTCGCTGAGCGCGCACTCATTGACCGTGACCGCTTTGGCGTTCTCGGGCGACGACAGGTACTTACTCTCTGTGGGCCGAGACAGGCAATGGGTAGTCTTCGAGAGACAAGGAGACGGCAATACTTACGACTTACTCACGAGGAACATGAAGGGCCATTCGAGGATGATACTTGGATGTTCCTGGGCGCCTCGATCAGGTGACGCGGGACATGTCTTTGCTACGGCGGGTAGAGACAAGAGTGTCAAGGTCTGGGTCAAGGGTGCGAGCGATGATTGGGTGTGCAAGACTGCGATCGCAACGTCTTCTTCGGCCACAGCGGTGTCGTTTGATTCCGTTATCGACGGAAGCGCAGTCGCTCTGGCTTGTGGTTCCGAGGACGGAAACGTCCTTCTCGTCACGCTGGACACGCAGACCTGGGACGTTGTGCAGAAAGCCGAGATTGGGGGCCACGAGAGGCCTTCTGGTGCCATCAATGCGTTACGTTGGAGACCGGGTGCTGAAGAGGGCGGATGCAGGATGTTGGCTATTGCGAGCGAGGATTGTTCGGTCAGATTGCTCAACGTTAAGGGATTGGGAGCGAAATAGCGGTCTTGGGCATGGCATGACGATAGCCTGCTTGTCGTATTCAGCATGTCCGAGGTTCATGATTTGCCCGCGGTCCGCATGCAATGTGCTCAGCGATCTAGGAGAGAAATACATGGATATCGTAATCTGATTGCCGTCTCTGTCATCTCATGCATGTGGTCATATCTGGCTCCAAGCGAGTAATTCTCGTCGAGTCAAAGGGCAACATGGTTAGGAAAACCCGATAATATCGACATATCGCACGATTGATTCCACTGTCACACAGAGTAATCCGTACGAATCCGTACGACCTTGTTTATATTGCGGCGACCGTGGCTGCATAAACCAATATACAACCCGGGTGACAGATGCATGGATCTACACTGCGGTTGTTATCGCAAAGCAGGCCAATATATTTCTATGCACGACAGGTTTATCAATCGTGATATTTTCGTCGATGTAATCGAGTACCCTGTTTCAGGTAGACGATACAGCTGGGGCTGTTTTGAGGAAAACATTTCCTGCCCGGCCGCCTTATTGCCGTAATTTTTTCTTCTCTCATTTGCAATATATCGTAAGCACGCAAAGGCACGAATGCATGATCGAGCTTTGAGTAGCGTTATCGCAGGGCCATGATGCTACTTACGATATGATAGGACTAAGGGATGGCGAACGAACGGCACCTTGCCAGGATGCAGCCAAGGTGCGACGTCCGTAGTAAAAACCAGGGCTTGAACCACGACGTCAGACTGTCTCGGTGGCATGAAAGTAACTATATAGGGTTCTCGGCCGAAACGTGGTAGCGAACCGAAGGAAGGCTTTTCTACGTCCAAATACTCTAAAGTATAATTCTTTCTCTACAGTGATAGTCATGTACAAAGTATATACTGCCGAGACATTGATTATGCAAGTGCGTTCCATGTCTTGAAGCATTGAAGATCAACGAAAGCAGTGTCATGTAGTCGTACAAAACAAGCGAGCAACAGTTCTTCTAATCTCGTCATCATCGGATAAGAGAATTCAACTACCACGATGGCGGAGAATTGGTGAGTTCTTGGAGCAGTACCAAACACCATGGCGACGGTCGCGTGTCTTGTCTCACTCCCCCACAGTCCACCGATTGCTTAGAGTCGCCGTTGAATGACTCGTTGAAAGCTTGTCCAGCTTGATATCATGGTAATGCAGCAATCAATCGAGGTCGAAAAGTCCAAGCGGTTTGTTGAGATTCGCGAATACTGCCACATTATTCTTCGCCCCGCCGTGTGCCTTGATTATTTTCGACGATGATCAGTCGCGGAGATTTACCATTCCGGCCACTTCTGGTTGGAGAAACTAGAAGTCGATTAGTACTGCCGATAAGGCTTTCCGTACCTTTACACCTTTGATATCTTACGGATGGTACTCCTGCCGAGGTCTGCGTGGAAGAGAATTTACAGTACTTCATAATCGGCCAAAGGATTTAAAGTTTGTCGGATCATGGCCTCATGGCGTTTTTTCGTGGCTTGAAGCATTGTTGATGTGCGAGCTTGGTCCTCGAGATTCGAATTGTTGCATGTGATTGCCTGCCAAGATATTGCGCAAGAATGTGCTTCGGCGGTTCCGTGGTTGACGTGGAATCGACTTGGCATGGAATGAAATGGACGAGCTTGATTGTCGAGGTGATCAATGGCGACAGAAGGCCTCGATTTGAAGTAACGTGCATAGTAAGTAACATGGGAGTGGTAGAATGAGAGAGAATCATGTATCATTAGAAGTCAAACGTGTGACTAGAATCAGAAACGGTCGTCTGGAAACAAGCACCGAACGTGCCTCGAAAGTCTAATAGTATACAAAGAAGTGAAATGATCCAGCCGTGACCTCGATCCGATAACATTACTTTCTGGCTGTAGGGTTCCAAGAACTGTACTTGCAGATCTGCCTAGCATGTCCATACAGACCCATGGTGGCCATGAGAATGAGATATGGAACGTAGATGATGGAGAAAAGCACCATCTGTCGCCAACTCGTGAACTCGGAGCGGATAAGGTCCGTGATATACAACGTGATAAATAAACAGCAGATAGTCGAGAACAGAAACCATTCGGCCAGAGGATATCTGAAGAAAATGAGTCTGACAAGGTCGACCGGGTTGTGTGGCCACCCGGTGATGATGAAGCTGAGGACGAGGCAGGTGTGTTGCGAGACCAGGTAGTATGCAACCTCACGGACGAGGAGAAGAGAGAGGACACCAAAGCGCTCGTTCATCTTACGGTGACCATCTGGTGGGTTGGTCCAGATCAGAGGCATGTGGACGATAGAAGCCTGGGTCCAGCCCTGAGCCCATCGCATACGCTGCTTCCAGAAAGCCATCCAAGCGACAGGTGCCATCTCGTAGGAAATGACGTTCATGTCGTGGACGGCGTTCTTGCCTTGACCATAGGCTCGCAGTGCAGAATCGATGTCCTCGGTAAGCATCTCGCCGTGCATCTTGTGACCCTTGAGCAGATCGGCCTTCCAGTATCCGTTAGAGCCGCAGAAGAGTCCAAAGCCATAAAGACGGCTACGACCAGGATGAGAGACGGCATAGATCTTGTCAAACTCGAGAGCGACCATCTTTGGAATGATGCCCTCGTTGGTGTTGTATACGACGCAGCGACCCTGGACGATATCGACACTGCTGTCCTTCATGAATCGCTCGGCTGCCCAACGAGGGTTGTGTGGGTGAGGAAAGTGATCACAGTCAAAGATGCCAATGACATCTGCTCCAGTGTCGAGGGTGAAGAAGTAGTTGAGGTTGTCGGCCTTGGACTTGGAGTTTGGAACCTTGATAACTCTCAGTTGAGGGTACAGCTTCTGCATACTGTGAAGCTCAGACTCCAACGGTTCGATGGATTTTGGAGTATTGTAGACCAAGTTGATTCGAAGCTTCTCCTTTGGATAGATGAGCTCCTCGAGCGCGTACATGACCTGGTCCTTGACAATATCTTGCTCGTTCGGTAGATACGCAACGATAAGTAGATCGATGATCGGGAGCTGTTCGTCTGGAGTTGGGAACTTCCATCCGCTCTTCTCAGCCTTGATTGCCGCAGCTCTGGCTTCGCGCACAGGAGAGACACCAAGAAATGCTTCGATGACTGTGGTGGCGGCAATGTAGAAGTTGGTGACCATGAAAAAGAAGTAGAAGATCTTGATGTACTCTTCCGGACAGAAGCAGTAGATTGCAGTCGAGGCGGCATAGTATGAGACAAATAACGTGAACGGCGTCCATTCAATGATAAACTCGGACAATTTGTGTGAGTTGTCTCTGGTCGCAGTGGTCAATCGTCGTATTGGAGAAGTCTTGGTGCGAGTCGGTTCGTCTTCGGACTGGGCGGTCTCTGAGCCCGAGGATGTGTGAAAGGAGCGTAGAGAGCTAGTTTTCTCATTCTCCACAGGGAAGAGTCCCTTCTCTATAGTCGAGTTGTCGGACATTGTTCTATGTGATGTGTGATATGATGTGTGATATGATGTGTGATATAATGTGTTATGTGATTATGAGGGTCAGATGTTGAGCGAAGGCAATGAGCAGAATGCTCGAAGGATAAAGGAAAGAAAGGTCAACGACAGTGGGGGACGTGAGCGACAGTGAAGTGACAACAAAAGTTGACCGCAGGATGAAGGAAGATGACTGATGATATGAGATGATATTTTGTCTTGCCCGACTGAGACTTGCCGCGAAATTCTGCTTGACCTCCATATTCGAAAGGGTCCTCGGATATTTGGTGGACTCTGATAGACTAGCAAGATCGACAGAGATGATTGGACGATCAAGGAGTTCCGTCTACGCTTTTCTTTGGCAGTCGGGTCCAGTGCCCGAGCCGAGCAGGCATCTTACAGGTGCTGTACGACTACAGTAGTCTGGCGAAAGCCAGTCCAGGGACTCAACGGAAGAGCACGGTGGTATCGGATCAGGTTTCGAAAGATACCTGAGGCTCAACCACAAAGGTATGCATAAGGGTCGACTGATGGGTAAAGAAGCAGCGATCTGCATCTCAACGATCAGTTCAGTGAACTGCACATATGCCGGGTAGTATGGTCTTTGCGGACCACGCCTGACGATTTGGTGATACGGCATATGGAGAAACCTGCAAAATTTAGGCGGAACATTAACAGAGGTACGTACATTATTGACTTTGGTGGAGTCGGTTGACCTGGGAGGGATCCGGAGACCTGAGTGGGACCGTCCATGCAGGAACCCTGCCATGAGGTAGCGGAACATCTAGCTGGACACAAGGCTTGCTCGTAGGAAGTGAACGATAATGCTCTACCAGAATAGAGTAGCTCGGGCTTTTTGCCTCAAAGGACTCGGAATGATATACTGTTGGATTTGTTTGCGACAAACTTCTGTCTTGTGAGCCTCAGAATGAGACATGATTGACCAGATGATGACCTTTCGTGACGCGCCGAAGCTGGATGAGCTGTAAACGAACTGTCACTGTGATTGGTGGATGGATAGATTGGTACCTGATGTCAGGTGGATCGGCAAACCTGGCAAATTTTTTGATAAGGTGGGTTGTTGCCACGCGCATTGACTTATCTACTGCAAATTGGTGCACAAGGATGTGGTGTAACGAAGCGACTCGGTCGAGAGTCGATGGAGTTCAGAGACGAGGATACAGTAAAAAACTTGGAGTGGAACAGTGGATTGGCCAGCACAAAATCCCCGTTTCTACAGTGGGTTAGCTTGTCTTAGCGCTAAAGCTTACACGACCGATCTGATCGAGGCGCTATCAGCGCTAGGGAAAGAGCCGCTCCCGCACTGGAACAGAATTTCACGCACCTCTACACCATCATTCCACAAAAATGCGATGATGATTTGCTATATCGCAGAGTTTTGACCAGGCATTGCAGGCATCATACAACCAAAACTGTGGAACCCTGTGGCTTTTGTGGCTTCTCTCACGGCGATCCTCAAATTGGGTTCCGGTCAAGTTCTTCGTCAAACATCAGTACCCACTGTACTATGGCCTTGCATGCGCGTCTCTTTTCCATGTCTCTACCGTACTGCACTGCACGGAATCGGGAGAAGGTTGAGGATGGAGATAGTGAATCGTCCGTCAGGCTTCCTTGCGGTTGAGTAATCGTTTTCGTCCGTCAGGGTTGATCGTTTACTGATATTGCCGAAGAGGCGATCATAGGTAGGTACCTTGCTCTATCAAAGGTACACAGATATTGCAGCTTGCAAGTTGGTCCTCTGAATTTCTTGTTGACCATTAATTTGCTCGACCTTACTCCCATCGACTCTTTCTTTCTATCATCGCTCTGCTCGTCATGTCGTCTTCAAAGATGCTGTCTATAGTTCAGCACGCAAAGACATCCTTCTTTGGGCAAACCTCCAATGAACAGAAGGCCCCTCACATTCAGGATCATGTCACCGGTCTCCGTGGAGTTCTCGTCATTCAGTCATTGTTCTGGATCTACCTACAGACATTTGCGCCTGCGATGGTATATCCTTCATCCGCATATCAGACCAACGGACCAACCTGGCAATATGCTCTTCGAGACATCTTCTGCGCACCTCTCTGGAACACTAGCTTGATCTACACCTGGTTCATCATTTTATCGGCACGAACTGTGTGCATACCGTTCTTGAGCAACCCATGTGGAACAACATTTGCTGGCTCCTTGATGCGCCGCAACATCAGAGTTGGTCTTTCCATTTCTGTCGCCACCGCAATTTCAATCCTCGTCTTTACACAAATCGAGAATGGCTACTTTGAAACATTCAACTCGATTCTACACAACCCAGCAGTCACAGCTCCCGCGAAGCCTCAGAAGCCGCACGCCGGATTCCTGAGTATTTACGAATTGCTCTGGGTGACAAGAAACTGGTATCAACAGGCCGCAAACACATTTTGGCCATCGAGCACCATGTGGGCGCCATCCTTGATCTACTTTCAAAGCTACACGGTCTACATTGCAATGGTCATCCTTCCGTTCACTCGACCTTTTTGGCATTTGCAAGGCTGCATCGCCTTCGCTATCGGATCGTACTGGCTAGAGTCATGGGGATGGTATTCCATCACAGGCCTCATGATCGCCGACGTCGCAATCAACCCAGTTCTGAGAGACGAATTGAAGAAAGGAATCAAGATTACCGAGAACTTCCGTCTTCCCTACTTTATTCCAGCTGTCGCCTTTGTTATCCTCGGTTTCGTGCAGAAGTATCTTTGGATCGCCGCGTTTCCAAGCCAGCTCAACCGCGAGTTGATCCTTCACCCAACAATCTGGACAGGAGACGGCCTCAGCTTGAGCGATTTCAGCAGCCAGCCATACGCTCGCCTTGACGACTGGATGGTCGTGGTAGGCACCATGGTTTTGATTGAGCTGTTTCAACCTTTGCAGAAGGCTCTATCAATCAGCCCGCTCACTTATCTAGGTCGCCGATCGCTGAGTGAGTTTTTTTCATGTCTCATCTCTCAGCACACCGCTAACTCTTACCTTCCCAGGCATTTTTACTGCGCAGAGCTTGATTGCTTACACTGTCGGCATCAAGATGTTTATCAGCCTAGTACAGACGCACGGTCTATCGACCTCGGGCGCTGGTGCGGCCGTCTTCTTTTCTTGCATCCCATTGTCGTTGATCTTTGCCGAGATCTTTCACATGCTTGTTGACACCCCGTGCCAATGGCTAGCCAAGCGGTTCTTCATCTTCATCACGGAGTAAATGCTGCAAATTTATGCGAACGATGGAGAACTTTGTGTGTTGAAATAATTTAGTGACCACTAGACGGTCTTGGTGTAAATACTATACTTAACTTCACAATCTGTGCATGTGTCTTTCGCGCCTTGATAGCTTCAGCTCGGGCCAAGTATGTATCAAGAAAACGATGCTTGTTCGAGGGCCCTATAATATCTAGTCCCAGCGGTCGTTAGCCATGTCCAAACAGACTGCATTGAAATCAAGATTACTCGTCAGAATTGGCAATGCACCCAAACTTTGACTCGATACTTTTCGGGCAGATCTGCGGTTACTGAACACAGCATACCGTACAGTACTGCACAAAGATCAAGCTCGTGCAGCTGTATCCACGTTCGCAACGGAGATGCAGCGACTTGTACCTTGTAAGCAACGGGTGAGCTGCAGGTCCCAGAGTGAGACGACGGCTCGCAGCTTGTGCAGGGATCTGTGCAGGGCAGAAAAGCGATGTCGAAAATTGAGTGGACCAAAAGGTCGTGCAACTCGAAGTGTCGATAACGTTTAGCGCCCTTTTTGCCAAGAACCTGCAGCGGGCGCCGTTAAAGCCGCAGACGGACGCGGACAGACTTGGCATTCGCCGACCACACTTGACGTCTCTCAAACTCTTCGTCCACTGATCCGTCGAATTACAGTCCGACCTGATTCTGTGTCCCACAATACTGGTGCGCCACTGTGTTCATCGTCTCCATGTCCAAAATTGCTGCAGAATTCTCGGAGGGCTCGTTCGCATCCGTCTCCACACTGGCTTGTGTTCTCCATGCCTTTTCGACCTGGACCACGAGGCAAAGGATGTTGACAGGCCTCGTGTCCTGTACGCCTTTCATTGCCAGTCGCTTGCACGACGTGCGAGTTACTCATGCAGCAAGCTTAGCTTCCTCTTGCAGATCTGCTATTACCGAGACATTCTAATTGTCGCGGCCTACGAGATTGGTTTGCTACATACGAAGCTTTTCTATGTCGCTTCTGCCGATGGGCAATTGACTTTCTCGGAATCCCAGTAACCGCCAATCTCGGGCTGCAGCTCGACGCGTCCTCGTTCATCTGTACCTCGTCATATCCAGGTACAGGTTACAGCACGCCGTCGATCATCCTTGTTCCTGAGCCTACCTTAGCTTTATTCCGGCAAATCCACAACCCGTGGCTAGTTATCTCGGAAGTGGGCCACCTGGGAAACTCTACTCTGCTGATGTGCGGGTTATCAGATTCACCATTTTGTACATTTTTCACATCCACTCTTGTCGTCGTCACATGCCTCGTCTAATCTGGAAAACTCATCGGTTCGCAGATTCGCAGGTACCGCACAGGTACCGATTGACACATCATTCTCCTCTTGTGCAAGTTTCTTGAACCGGGATCTGCAGCCGCCACTCACTTATCGCAGACGAATACAGGCAATTGCAGAATGTCCACATCGGACAGGACACCCCTGCGCTGTACAGTACCCACTACCATGGCTTGCGGCCTGCCTCCGAGAAATTTTACGGGTTCATGGTTCCGTCGGCGTCTAAGACCATCGCGAAGATTTTGCGGGTGGCCGAGTATCTTGATCTTCAATGGGTCAGTTACATTGGTCTCAACATGCGATAGCGTGACCCATACTATCGGTCTCTACAGTACATGGCGAGCTTGACGAGGTCTTCCGCTCAACACATACAGCCCACAGGGTCTGTGTAGGGTAAGTGTCGGCTCTCGGGATCTTCTGATAATGGGAGGTATCTATCTTCTTATTGTCTTTCTTTGTCGTCACGTCTTTCTTTTCGCAGGTGTGTAAGGCGATTCATTCGATCTCACAGGGCGCGCTTCACCATCATGTTCTCACTTGTCCCATTCGTCGTTGCTCTTGCTGCCAGTGTAGTTGCACAGCGAACTACCATTGAGCCCGCTCAATGCTCATGCGGATATTACGACGAAGTATCTCAACAGCTATACACCGAATCTATCGTCATCTACTTCAACGAGACTGAAACTTTGCCATCTGACTTTGTCGCCCAAACATTCGAGCACAAAAAGGAGAAGGGATGGACGTCGATATATCGACAAGGTGCCATTCCAGAAAATGTCAACATCGGCAACTCTTCTCAGCCATCATGGCGGGAAAGCAACACAAACCCGTCTTCTCTAGAACTTTTCTGTGACCCTGGTAACGATAAGCATCTGGTTGAAGGAGGATCACTGGCTTCGATCCGTCAGGATATCCAATATGGATCTTTCAGAGCATCAATGCGCTCGCCACATCCTTTCGCCGGTGGCAGTGTTCTTTCCATGATGCTTCCATTCAACGAATCCGATTCCATTGAGCTCGACCTTATGAACACCGACGAGGCCAGCACTGGAAGAGTCGCAACATTGCTTAACGGCGAGTACCCTGACTCATCTCTCGGAGTCAACTATTCTCTCATCTCTAGTGGAACACCTGGTATTCCTGCAGCTTCGCCTTGGGATTATATGACTCTTCGATTCGACTGGACAGCTGATTTTGTCAACTTCACAGTGAACGACAACCTCACTCGTTCAATTTCCAAGGACCAATCTTCAGGTTCAATTCCAAAGGTCGCTATGCCTCTGATCTTCAAGCACTGGTCTGTGGGTGACATGGACTTTATGCAAGGTCCGCCATCCGCCAGGTCAGGTGCGAATGTTGCCTGGGTCAGAGCATTCTTCAACTCCTCCAACATGTCCCCACAGCAACATCAGAATTTTGATGCCCGATGCCAGCCATCTTTGGCATGCGGTACGGACGATTCGAGGCTCCGCGGATCCACTGCTTTCGAAACTATCGATACACTTGCGTGGACTCCACCGCCGGTGGACCAGAAGTTGGTCTATCGATCTGCCATCGTTGCCGGTATCTTCGGTGTTTTTGGCGCTTTCGTCTTGATGCATGCGATCCTCACAAGATGGGTGCCATGGCACTGGCTCAGTTACCGCTACTGGGCTGGCAAGTCAAAGGCGCGCCATGGAAGAGTCGAAATGCTTGAAAAGGAGCGCAGTGCGGCCGCCAGCAGGTCGACTCTCGTCGGATCTGGTGCCTCTTCTCAGCGAAGCGTCGACTACGGTATGAAGAAGAGCCATGGATACAGCATGTCCCAAGTTAGTACTGCTGTCAACAGCAGAGCTGGCAGTGCCTCGAACAGTCGTGCTCCATCGCCAACTCGTAAGCACAGTGACGACAGCAAGATGCACGACTTGTATGATGCCAAGGATGACTCTTTCTCAAATTCTGCTCACCCAGCTACGCCCTCCAGCCCAACTCCGTCCAAGAAGCCTCGTTCTGCCACCCTGAGTGCCGTGATCGAAGATGCGGACAAGCCTACCTTTGCTTCAATGGATTGGGCAAAGATGTCCTCGGCGAACTCATCCAGAGACGACATCTTGCACGCACCCGGAACGGGCAGAATCAAGATCGCCGAGGTCGCCAGCCGTACCAATAGTGAGCTCAGTCTCGACAAGGGCAAGGGTGTCGCTAAAGAGGAACATCATTTCCATCTTCCACACCTGAACATGCACGCGCCTCACCTACAAAGCCATGAGGAGGGTCATGTCACCACCACATCTAACTTTCATAGCCGCAGCGAGAAGCTTGATGAGAAGGGTCTTAGACGCGATCCCGTCCGCATGACATCTATGATTCCACCTCAAGGCCCGCAAGAGCCAAAGCAAGTCGCCGCACCACAGAACGTTCGCATCGATTATCTTGCTGGTGCCGTCGCTTTCTCTTGTATCTGCGTTACCTTTGTTCATTTCTGTCTGACGTTTCTCCCGGGTGTCACAGGCTGGGGTCCTGTCGACCACGACAGGAGTGATTACTGGGCTTTCAAAACCATCGCACCGTACCTACTCACCGAAGTCTGGATCGGTCCTTTCTTTACGACTTCTTCTCGTTTCCTTTCTGCGAGGTACTTCCGCGACGGCAAGCTCTCTGATATCGGCAACAAGACTTTGCTCAGAGCTCCACGTCTGCTGGTCCCAGTCGCAATGATCGCTATGGCTCAATACTTCTTGTTAGAGATGGGTCTCACTGGCGCTCTTGAGTATCTGCCGTCGATCACCTGGTCCACCTGGCCATACGTTACCTCTTACCCCAACTTTGGCAGCTTTATCAACGCCATGTTTGATATTGCCTACTTGATCCCTAACGCAGCCCCGGCAATCGTCCCATATTACTGCATCGGTGTTCTCTGGACAATTCCCGTCCAATTGCAATATTCGTACACTGTCTTGCTCGGAGCTGTCATGGTCAAGGAGATCAAGACACCTTGGAAGAGGTTCGCTTTCTACACCTTTGTCGTCGTTAACTACTGGTACGCTCTCAACTGGGGTTCTTTGTTCTGGCTTGGTCTCATGCTCTCTGATCTCGCTGTTACATACAAGTATAAGGAGTGGGTTCACGCCCGACCATGGGCTCACTACTCCATCATATCTATGATGTGTGTCCTCGTCGCTCTCTCAACGACTGCGTTCTTGGTTGCGAACGACTTCAGCTACAACTTCCTGACGGTGGAGCGTAACATTCACCCTGACCCGAACACTGGTCTTCTTATTGGCGAGACCGCGAACGCTGGATACCCGAACTATTTTGAGCCACGTCTGAACACCCTGGTACTTGCATCATCTTTGCAGGTCATCGTCGAGCTGAGCACCTGGGTGCAGAAGTTCCTCTCGCTCAAGGCATGGCAATGGGTGTTCCCACACATTATGACCATCTACTTGCTGCACGGTCTCATCTTCTGGACCTTCGGCGCTTGGCTCTGCCTGACCCTGTCCGTTCACAATGTGCCATACTGGGCCAACATGCTGGTCACTGTTGTCTTGTCATACACCTTGCTTGCAATTGTTTGTTACATTGTCACGCCTTTGACGGACAAGACGGCCAAGAATGCTTGCAAGAACCTCTGGAGATGGGCACAGGAGGAGCCGGTGCCAAAGCGTCCTACTCTTGGAAGTTACCCCAAGAACTTGATTCTGAACCGCGCGACACTTGCCAGTGCAGAAGAGCCTGCGGCGTAATGATTGTTCCTGTTTCTTGAGCGATTAATGACCATTTGGATATCATACTTGCAAATTTAAGACTCTGTGTTTCTATTACTATACACCTTTTGTATATCTACACAATTTCAATCCTTTTTGTTTTGTTTTGGATAAGACAGATCAATATCTCCCATCTCGCAAGTGTGTTTGAATAATAAAGACATGAAGTCGGATCTAACTTTGACGGTCACTCCATCCACAGGCAGGGGCTAGCCATGATCGGCTCTCAATACGCAAGCCACATCCATGCACACCATCTCGCATACAGTACACGTGGAGGGTAAAAAGAAAGCTTCTGCTCGCCGGATCAACGTTGAGGGCACAATGTAGTCGCTGCCGAACCGTTTGACGTGCGTGGCGGGCAATGTTCAGAAGATAGATTTGAGAAAAGGGTGAAGGAAAGCGGGAGGTGATTTGCTTTTGTGATGAGCACGTGTGTCTGTATTGGCTGTGAGAGCTTCAGAGCATCCTACTGGTGGCGACACAGGACATCATGTCAATGGAACTTTCAAGAGACCATGACCTAGAAGAGGGATGATTGGGAATGGTACAGAACTTCAAAACAGCAAAAGGATGTTGTTGTACGATTCATGGACGAGGCCAAGCGTGGGATGGATCTGTCTCTCTCTCTCTCTCTCTTGCCATCTCACCGTCGCATTTCGAGATCGCGGAGAAAATCAATCACAACCCCGCAGTCCATCACGTGATATGCCGCTGACCGTCTTATCTCTGGTCACCCATTCTTATCATGTCAGCGCATCGACAAGCGGCGCCCTACTATCATTTTTGGAGTCCTGATACTCGCTAACAATGGCCAGAAACCCGTTGGTACCTACTCTGTCCGTCGGCCACTATCGGCCCATGTCTGGTGATCTTATCCGGAATGATGCGTCATGTGTATACCGATATCGACCGTAATGGAGGGGTCCCCGTACTCGTGCCCACAACACGAGACCCTTCTATCTCCGGACACGCATGACTGACCGCTCAATGTATCTTATTCGCGTTGGTAGGGTCGCTCCTTCTTCATAATCGTCCTTCCTTGTTTATTCTGTCTCTCTCTTTCTTCCATTTGACATTCCCATCTCAACCATGTCATGGCAGACCTATAGACTCGAGCCTCATTTACCGCCCCGCTGTGAGCCTACGACAGATTTCCTTTACCGCTTCTCTTCGACCTTTCATGTCTGCGTACCTACGAATCTAGCATTTGCGTCTACTCTGCTAGGATCTCTGTCTATTATTTCATGGCTGTTCGCACAGTTGCCGCAGATCTACAAGAATTATGCCCTACAAAGCACATCCGGCTTATCTATCTACTTCCTGGTAGAATGGTGTTTGGGTGATTTGAGCAACTTACTCGGCGCCATCTTTACCCGACAAGCCAAGTGGCAGATTATCGTTGCTGGCTATTATTGTTTCGTCGACTTTATCCTCGTCTTGCAATGGATCTGGTACACGCAGCTCAAGCATGGAAGGCACGTCAAACAAGTATGGTTCAAGAGCAAGAATAGAGGTGATCACAATGGCAACGGAAGCGTAATCGAAGGCGTGTCAATTTCTGGTGGCTCACCACCCTTGGAAGAACAGAGGCCGCAGACGCAGTCTAAAGCCAAGGACATTGTCCTCGGAGATCGCCGTGTGTCTCCAGCCTGGCGTATTCCCATGTTCGGCACACCAACCGAGAAAGACGAGAAGACAACAGCAAGCCCGTCGTCCTTTGGCAACCATCTACGTGTCCAACCCTCGTCATCCATCACAGGGCCGTCTCCCCGTACTGTCCTCTTCCTCGCCTGCCTGATCGCTTTGGCTCAAGCATCACCTATCAGTCCCGAACCCCAAATGGCAGTCACATCATCATCTCCGACCGCAATCGACCATGCGGGCACCGTACTTTCCTGGCTCTCAACAGCCCTCTACCTCCTCTCTCGCCTCCCTCAGCTTTACAAGAACTACCGCCGTCGCTCGACTTCTGGGCTGTCTCCTCATCTTTTTGCAGCGGCATTCTTCGGCAACCTTTTCTACTCAGCCTCCATTCTCTCAAACCCGTGCGCTTGGGCATCATACCCCGCATATGGCGGCGGTGGATGGGTGGGTGCAGACGGCAATGACAGAATGGAATGGGTACTACGTGCTTTGCCATTCTGGCTCGGTGCAGCAGGTGTTTTGGCGTTGGACGGCGCAATGGGTGTACAGTTCGTCATGTTTGGTGAGGGACCCAAGATTGTGGTTGTTGTCGAGGACGAAGAGGGGAGGGGCAAGTATCCTAGATGGAAAAGGGTCAGTGGTTATATGAGAGGCTGGGTGCCGAGCTTCAGTGAACGCGGTAGTGGTAGCGAAGGATCCGAGAGCAGGACGTTGCTCGAGAATGGACGTGAGGGCTCGGGCTACGGGACTAATGATGCATGATTTGATTTGCTCACAACGGGCTAATGAAGGATACGGTTTTGGGACTCTTGCATTGCTGTGGGTTGGACCACGGTAGACTGGTCGCATTTTAGTCGGATGACAGCATATTGCTTTGCACATACTCTATAGTGAGACATACTAGATGAATACATGAGGAATCACTCTCCCGCCAGCTATGACTTGACCGCAGTAGTTGATCGACAAATAGCATTCAGAACCTTCTGCGGTATGCAGAACGGTCATACACTACCTGAAAACATCCCTCTACGTCACTCGATCATGACAGTCGAACGGTCGTGCTACTGGATGGAGATGTACCTTCGTCTTAACTGGCGTGGTCGATTGCTGTCCTATTATGAACTCTTAGGTTGTACCCTGACTGCTCTCTTTACTGCTTCATCTGAACCCTTGACCCTGACCTCTATCTGGTATTCTCCAATGTGCTTCACCCTGTCGCTCTCCTTAACACCAACAAATCGCACGTCCTCCTCTGCAACTGATATCATTGATGCTTCAAGGTTTTGCGACAAGTTCTGCCTTATTATCGCAGCAACGTCCGCAGCCGACACACTGCCGAAGAGCGCCTGTGACCCAGCAGACGCGCTTGATGTGTCCTGGTCTTTCGATCCCGAATCAATGACTTCTCTCGAAAAGTCCAAGCGAGGTGGAAGCAGTCTACCAAGCAACTCAACCGACCTCTCAGGCTATCTCTTGTTAGCACATGGTCCATGAACATGCCGAATCATCATCTTACCGAAACCCTCTCTAGCTCAATCGTCCGCTGCTGCTGTTTCGCCAACTCTTGCCGCACAGCATCATTGAACGCATCCGACTCTGCCTTCTCCCCCTTGCGCGCCACCTGCTCGGCCAAGAACTCGAAATCCCGCTCCAGAGCCACATTATTGGTCTTCAGCTCCTTCTTTTGCATATAAGGGACGTATTCTGCGACTCGACGCGGGTACCAATCATTGCGCATCAGTCCGACAGATACAGGTACCACTGATCCTTTGCGACCAAAGGTAGGGACATCCTGGAGAAGGCGAACGGTCGAGACATCTGGTCCGCGGACCATTTTTTTCTTGCCGCGGATTTGGAATTGGGATTGTGGATTCGTAGCATGGTCGGAGAGGTTGGCTCGTAGACGGCGGAAGCATGATGTGCAATGCTGCAATGTTGATGGTCGGAAGGGGGTCGCCATTGTGTGTATAGGCCTGAGTTGGAGTAACGTCAAGTATGGATATAATTATGGATGAAGCCTGAGGTCGGCGAATGGCGAGTCTTGGCGGTTGAAGACAACCCAGTCGCGCGCTTTTGACGTTCAACGTCTTGCCAGCGCATTTCATTCTATGATATTTGCGATTTGATCCCTTGTAGAGTTCTGTACTCAAGACAACAAGATTACGGGTTGGTAGAGCCAGAGCAGTGAGACTCGTTCGACGTCGCTAACTCCCAAACACCTCATATTCCTCGACCCCAACTGAAGCGGCGAGTGAAGCCACTTTATAAACCATCGTCTGGTCCCATACAAAGGTATGTATATGTACGATATCAGCAACCTGAATATCTATTCCAAGCATTATAGCAAAAAAGGCGGCATTGTTGAGCCCCTGGCAGTACAATTCATCAATCAGGTCTGGTCATCTTTGAGTATAGTACAAGTGCACTGGTGTTACTCTTCACGCTGCTAGCAGCATGACATTCATCGACAGGAAGATACTCTACCCTGTATAACGCATCGGGCCACCAAGTGTAAAGTATTGCCGATCCGAGTGGCTGGTTCTGGAACCAGGAATGCAGGCTAGAGTTGCTGTACCACTCATCCTCGCCGACGAGACCATCTCATCTATCTTCGACCTGATGACACAAATGACTCAGACGCCCATAGCGAGTTGGTCCAAGGTAGTGCGCGAGCCGAATCGTTTCCTCAGTATGACCTAGATAACCCGTGGCGTTTGCGGAGTGGAAAAGCATTCTTCTCCAAACTCGGACAAAGAGGTAAAGTGACGAATGCGGAAAATGTACTTAAAGACGGTAGGTCATCTCTCTTGCACAATGAGCGTAAGAGTTCGTCAATAGCATTATGCCTGGATTTTATCGGCCTGCCCCGGTAGACGACTGTCCTTGTCCTTCTCATCTCACCTCCTATACCAAAATCAACATCCACTAAGATGCGCTTTCCATCCGTCACAATTGCGACTCTATTCGCCTGCGCCACTGTAGCGCATTGCGTCGACGTCAACGGCCTTCCAGGCTTCAGAGCTCTCCATTCTGGTCCAAAAGACAAGTACGCCGAGGACGATGCCGCGTACGCCGCGGCTTACGATGACTACCACCATGCCACGGTCGAAAGGGATGCTTACAGATACAGACCTGAGATTCTACCACGCCGGTTCCGCCACCGTTCAGAAATACTTCCAAGAGAAGAATACGAGGATCTTGCCGAACGCGATGCTCGCAACCGTCATCTAATGATCCTCCTCGAAGAGCGCTCCGTTGACGCAAGCCACGAAGCCA
>Ga0058704_10000365_pt1 | contig 24074 bp, 20 predicted proteins | sample AgamicMgSfe_FD_71363 | JGI IMG/M metagenome (GOLD analysis project Ga0058704, IMG submission 71363) | Agave microbial communities from Guanajuato, Mexico - Mg.Sf.e | ecosystem: Host-associated > Plants > Phyllosphere > Phylloplane/Leaf | place: Guanajuato, Mexico | collected 2012-05-30
GTCGTGGGCTTCGCCGCCGACGGCAACGCCCTCAAAGAGCGCCTCGACACCGTCGTCAAAATGTACCGCTACCAGCACGGCAAGGACATGAGCGTGCACGCCTGCGCGCAACGACTGAGTCACATCCTCTACAACAAGCGCTTTTTCCCTTACTACGTGACGGCTATCCTGGGCGGGATCGACGAGGAGGGCAAAGGGGCGTTGTACAGCTATGACCCTGTCGGCTCGTACGAGCGGGAGTACTGTCGCGCGGCGGGCGCGGCGTCGAGTTTGATCATGCCATTCTTGGACAATCAGGTCAATTTGAAGAATCAGTATGATCCGAACAGTGGGTCCGGGCTGGAGAAGGTGCAGCGGACGCCGGAGCCGTTGCAGCGCGATGTTGGGGAGGAGTTGGTGAGGGATGCGTTTACGAGTGCGGTCGAGAGGCATATCGAGGTGGGGGATGGGTTGCAGATGATGATCATTACCAAGGATGGGATTGAGGAGACCTATTCCGAGTTGAAGAAGGATTAGTGGAATACACGGGCATGTCGGTGGCTTGTGGGGAGGTGCGGTAGTGTGGGAGGACGAGAAGAGAGACCTCCGTGTATGAGTATGATGCTTTGTCAAGCCGTCAAGCTGACACGGAAGCTAGGTGGCAGCGCAAAGTGTAGCATAGCGACTTGGGGAATCGTTCGCGGTGATTCCGAATACTACAGTACCCCTCGCAAATGCTTCTTCCGACATCTCGATGCCGATCGTGTATCCGCACACATCCCATGCCCAGGCAGCACTCGAGTTCAGCCCAAACGCCCCCAAGGACAACACCTCGCTACGCCGTCGTATACTGATACATCGGCATACATGCACACGCTCTCCGCATATAACCATGTGAATGCTATACAGTCCACAAATGCCCATAGAGACCCCTCACGCCAACTGGCCTGCCAACCCCAAAAACAGCGCCTGGGCCGCCAGCTGAATCGTCCACAACCCCACCTTCTTGATCCTGCGCGTCCTCTGCCTCGCGTCCATGATGTCCCGCACAAACGCCTCGTACGCCTCGCGACTCAGGTCGTCCAACAAACCGGAATCGAAGATCGTCCAGCTGCCGTCGAACTCCGACTGCCGTTTCACGACGCGGCAGGTGATGGGGATGAAGGCCCGCCGGGAGTTGATGTACGCCACGATGGGCCGCGTGAGGGCGTTGTTGACGTACGAGAGGTCTTTGGTGAAGAGGGGCACGGAGGCGCGGACGTCGTTTAGGTGGACGCGGATGTCGAGGACGAGGGGTGCGGCGTTGTCTGACGTCCGTGTGCTGGGCTGTGGGGTTGTGCGGGTGGGTGCGGTCGTGTCTCGACGCGTGAAAAGGTCGTCTCCATGATTGTCTGTATCTTGGTTTTGGATCGTGGTGCCTGATGACCGCAGGGTTTGTTGGGCTTGATGCGTCACGGTCGCTTCCACGCGCTCATAGAAGTCTGACATCACTTTCGTGATACTCTCGTCGACATCGTCGGGGATCATGACGTCGGCAACGATGTCCACATTACCCTCGTGGATCCAGGAGAAAGGGCCCTGTACACCGCGGTTGAGATGGTCGATTTTGAGCCCGTCGATGCGGAGCCGGGAATGTTTCTTCCAGTGCTGACCTTCTTCACCCTCGACACGTCCATCCGTCAACGCGGCGCCAGTCATGCCGTGGACTTGCCGAGGATGGATGGTGAAAAGCGAGTCGTCAAAGGAGCCACTCATATTGTTCGCAGACATGAAGTCATAGAACAGCCACTGCTTCCTCAATCTCGGCAGTTCACAACTGAACACACTGACTGTGAAAGGCCGAAAATTCTTCGGCTGATAGACGGTTAGTAGCACGTCTTCCATCTTGAAGTTGTCGATCTCAAAGTCGCCTGTATGATGCGTGTGTCGGTAACTCTTTGGATCCCTGACTTCGCCCGTCGGATGCACCGCCGTGCGATCTAGAACACCTCGGACACCGCGGACTTCGACGTCCCGCAAAAGCCCTTTGCCGTTGAACCACTTGGCAAAGGAGAGTGTGACGTTCACCGTGTCGATCGTGACATCGAACTGTGTGTAGTTGCCGTCGTCTTCTGGATTCGCAACGCCATTTCGCACCCTCTCTGCGAGGGCGGCCTCCGCAGCGGCGGCCGCAGCCGTTGTGGAGGAGCCCTTGCTGACGGTTCGCTCGCGTTTGCTGGCCTGTCCAGGTCGACGCGAGACGAAGACATTGTTGAACGTAATGACGCCGTCTCTCCAAGTCGGCACGATGGCGTTCTCGAACACCACCTTGATCCCAGAGGACTTTGTCAGGTAATTGCCAACCCAACCCGCGACTGTCTCTTGCGCAAAAACAGTGTTGACCGCCCAGATCGCCAAGCTCACGAAGGTAGTCGTGCCAATGACGATCCACAAAACATGTCCCCAGAATATCCAGGACAGAAAGGCCCCGATATCATCGACGTTGAACGGGCGCACGCTTCGGATCGAGAACCACTTGAAGCGGATCTGCAACCTGTGCCAGAATCCTGTCGCAGCCGCCAACAGCTCTTCCTTCGTCGGTCGGTGGATGTGAGGCAGGCGGTTTAAAAGTGCCTTTCCACCCGCTCCAGTGCTAAGATGGGGAGAGTTCCTGACTTGACTAGAGTCTTCGCGCGCCTGTTGTAATGTTTGCGCCTGCTTTGCTGGTACCCCTTTTTGAATAGCGTCGTCACCGCTTTTGAGACGTTTGTGAAGCCGCCATCGATCTCGTGCAGCGCTATGAACGGGAGATCGAAGAGGCCTTATGTGGGTATGAAATGCTCGTCGTGAGCCGACAGCTGCCGTCACCGGACCGCTCGCGCGCGCCGTGGTCGTAACATATTGAAAGATGGATCCCGCGGCCGCAAGCTCGCGAACGGCGACTCGAGGTCTCGATGGACAGACAGCGCTTCGGCGGCTCAGAGCGCCAGGGAGCAGTGCTAGAGGTAAAGGCGCCGTCGCTGCGAATGGGGACGGATAGGGGTGCCACAGCGCTCTGTCAGCTACTCGCGCAGCATGGCGACTCATGTTAGGTCATCTTCAAGCGTTGCGCTGGTTGAGAAGACGCCGAGTGCGAGGGGAGGTAGAGGTGAAGGATGTAGGATGGTATGGGGATACTTCATCAAATGAATGCATGTGAAGACGGGAATAATGGCCCAGACCATCGATGACGGCACCCCCCGTCCAACCAATCACAGCCCGTCGCGGAGATTCCGGGGTTATTGTAGACGCTAGGAAATATTTCGCCAAGATTTCGAGGTGCGAGACTTCAACTGTTCGTGGCGGCGACTTTTATCCTCATCGCACTCATCGGCAGACTTTACACTCACTCCTCGTAGCCATAACTTCCCGAGATCAGGCATAAAGTACCTCTGGGATATTGTTCCTCGACCATGCCAGCACCGACCGCGTTACAACGCGCGCCAGAGGCGCTGTCCGTCGAAGAGACGATTCACGAGGCACCGCAATTCGCAGTCGAAGACGACGTTCTGATTACTACCGCGGACTCCACCGACATACCTTCAGAAGATCCGGCAGCCTTGCAACCCACTCAGGACACCACCATGGACGACTTAGACCCCTCCAGCTCCAACACCGCACTCTTTACGCCCGAGCAATCCTCCCACAAGGCGAGCAGCTATCGCATCGAAGAGCGCAAAGTTCGCGTTCCGCCTCACCGCATGACACCTCTCAAAACTCATTGGCCCAAGATCTACCCACCCTTAGTCGAACACCTACACCTTCAAGTGCGCATGAACCTCGCCAAAAAGGCCGTCGAACTGCGCACCTCCCCCCACACCACCGACACCGGCGCGATTCAAAAAGGCGCCGATTTCATCCAAGCTTTCTGTCTGGGCTTCGATCTCGACGATGCCATCGCTCTGCTCCGCTTGGACGACCTGTACATACAGACCTTCGAGGTGAAGGATGTGAAAACTCTGTCGGGCGAGCACATGAGCAGAGCGGTGGGGCGGATAGCGGGCAAGGACGGCAAGACCAAATTCGCGATTGAGAATGCAAGTCGGACGCGCATTGTGCTCGCGGATCAGAAGGTGCACATCTTGGGCGGGTTCAAGAATATCCACGTTGCGCGCGAGGCGGTTGTCAGTCTGATTTTGGGAAGTCCCCCTGGGAAGGTGTATGGGAACTTAAGGACGGTGCGTAGACGTTGTACTCATCGTTTTGAGGACTGAAAGTGCTAATTTTATTCGTCTTTGCAGGTGAGCGCGAGAATGAAGGAGAGATTCTGAGGTTGACCAGCGTGCGAGTACTCAGAAAAACACCACGCATCGACAAAGGCATGTGTTGTGGTTGCGTGACATTAGCGAGGCGTTGACGGGAATTTGGCGCCACGACTTTCTATGATTTGGTCACTCTGTGACTATATGCTATGACAACTTGCGTCCGTCCCTTTACCCACCAGCGCTTGACATACCATTCTTGACTGACTGCTCACGGCCGGATTAAGCAAGCATCGCCGTCACTTCAAGGGAAAGGCTGCACATGACTTTCGCCCTTCAATGATCCGCCAATCTCATTCAGTGCTTCCTTTTCCGCGCAAAGCGCAAAGCCGTGCTCCTGGCTTTCCTTCAGCGACACTGTAGTTCTTCTGCGACACGATTGATGCATAGTAAGTCTCGCTTCTTTGCTATTTGATTACGCGATGTAAGTGGTTATCGTCACGTTTCTACTCCTACCGTTCCTTCTTCACGCGCAGACCGTTCACGTACACCTTCGTCTTCCGTTCGTTGGAATGCTTCCACTACCTGCCGCTCTGGCGCGTCTCTTTGCCACTCAGGGACGCTTTCAGCGACAATGTGCGAGACTGCGTGATAAGTTGGTATCGAGTAGGGCCAAGCAGCATGCAAATGACACGCATGAAGTAGACAGCATTCACGAGAGCCCAATGACAAGGACAAGTGAAGTGAGCAAACACTGATAACACTGAATGACGTCGCAGTCCTTTGACAGCTGCTGAGTCTGCAGCAAACTGCCGCTCGAGAGCTTCTTCATGAGTGCTCTTCCTTATTAGCACCAAGGTCTCACAAACGTCTTACACTTTCCCTCCAACGACAGCACCCAATCGACGAAGCATTGAATCCACCGTCTCACACCAGCCATGCATTGCCTCAATACCATACTGTTCCTGGTTCTTGTCGCCTTCACCGTCGCAGCACCAGTCGACCATGAGGTGAAGGCCCGCGTGACCGGTCCTCAGTGCTTCAACATCTGTACAGGCGTCAATCAGGTCAGGACGCCCCAGCCTCATAAACACTGTGCGAGAAGACCCGCTGATGCTTCTGCAGACGGTCTACACCCAAGCGATCGATCTCTTCTGCGCCCAGTACGACAATGTCCACATCTCCCACGATGGTACCGCGGGCACTTTCCCAGGTATCAGGAGCACGATGTAGGTGATCATTGTCTTTGCTGATGACACGGGTCGGTTTACTCACTGTGTGACAGCCCATACGCTCCGACTCCAGGCACCGGCGAGCAAGGCGAGATTCTCCTCGACATCTCCGCCTCTGCCACTCCCGGCTGCGGGACTGTGGTCGTGTCTGCTCTGACATGCAAGTTCAATTTTTATGTGCCGATTAACGGGTACGTATCGTGGCGTACGATAGCGCAAGTCACACGGCTAATGCGTTCGCGATAGCTGCAACCTTGCGGGCGTCGACGGCAAGCAGGGTGGCATCTTCGGAGATCCGTGCCTCTGGTTTACCATCAATCCGCATCCGAATGGGTGTTGAGAGCTGGGAAAGACTGTGGACCTGTGTGGAGGACTGGCTTAGGTTGGTTCAGTCCGAGCCAGACGGTACTCTTAGCAAGAGAAATTGAAAGATCGGCATGTCGATGCCTAGCAACAGAAGCGTCATGCATGTTTGTGCAGTGACACCTCGAATACTCTACCCTCTGAGCCTGGCAGTTTTCTCTACACGTGGTAGTGTCAATGGCAAGCTGCATGGCCCCTGCATTTGTTCCAGAGATTCTGACATATGTCCGCCTAGGGATATTGACACGGGTCAGAACCTCACCAAGTATGCGCGCCCTTCGTTCGACTGGCTTTGCCGCCAATCGCTCGAGGCATCACGTTACAACTGCACACGAAGGCCGGATCCAGTTCTTTTATTTAAGCCATCGTGACCTGTATCTTTGTGCGCGACTAATTGAAGCCTGATTCGATCGTCAACGCGGACCGTCGATACACATGCTCAGATCCATAACGTCGGCTGTGCGTTCGATGACTGAGTTCCATGCTTTCTTCGCAACGAAGCCTCAGATGAGATGATGCACAAGTGCTCTGGTACTTCGATTTGAGTCTTGTGAAGACATATAGAGAAACGACGAGTTAGAGAGTTCAACCTGAGAATAGCAGGTGAGCACTTTCTTCTATGCGAAGCGTTCATACTGTGGCTAGAAAGTTACTGTCCTTCAGTGGCACGTTCGTGATGATGCCCAGCTGGGAGGTGTAGAATGAAATCTTCTCTGGCTTATGAAGCCACGACCTGCGAAAGTAGACCGGCCATTCCGCGTATCTGCGAGGGCCGTGAGGAACGAGGCGGTTCGTGTTGGCTTCGTCTGGTGTGCGGTCGGGTGAAGTGGGATATGGCTGCCGCACAGACCTCGTGCGGAACGCGCGCGCGCCAAGATTTCCGCCCACTTCGCCTGAATCGCCTGCAAAGATTCGACGACACACATGCGACCGCGACGAGCCCAAGATACCAGCCTCGACGATACCTCCTAACATTGACAAGCCCGACAACTGTTCCTCAAGGACATATCACACTTAACCTTCGACCACATTCCGACCGCGCGCCCCCAGCCTGCCACGCCGACGCCCGGAAGGGATATTCGCATACTTCATAGACGGGGGTAGCTGTCGACATGCCCGGCGTACCGAGACTCTCCCTCGTCGAGGGCTCGTTCGAAGAGCTCTCCTCAGAACTGGCGACATACCTTGACACAATCAAGGGCGAAGGATCAGCAGTCGCTGCCGATGTCACACCCCTCCTCGCCGATTCCGAAAACACCGACGAGCCTCAACAGACCAACAAGGATGCCGTGTTGAAGAAGTTGGTGACGGCGAGCTCGGTGCTCAACAGTGCGCCAGAGCGAGAGCTGCAAGCGGCGTACCACTTGCTCATCCACCTCATCTCACAAAGCGAGGACCCAGATACATACCTACCGCCAGTCTGCAAGAATCTCACATCCCCAATCACATCTTCGCCACACAATGGTGCGGGCATCGCGTTGGGCATACTAGGCACTCTCTTCAATACTATTCAACCGGATGACGAGACGAGATATCACATCCTGCTCGCAATCGTGGAGGTGATCCAGAGCACTGGCAACTTCGAGACTCTCCAGCCACAATTGAGAAATCTAGACAACTGGGTGCAGCAATGGGAGCTTGAACCCAGTCAATCGCGAAAGCTGTACCTTGCCATCTCGGATGCTGCGGCGGCCGCTAAAGAACCATCAGAAGGCTATACCTACCTGCTGAAAGCCCTCCGCACCGTACAGGACTCTCCATCGTCCCCGGAAGCCCGTGATATCTCTCTACGCGCGCTCAAGGCTGCCCTCCAGGACGAGAAGCACTTCGACTTTCAGGACTTGACTACACTCGATAGCATTCAAGCCTTGCGCAAGTCCGACACGACCTGGTCTGAACTGCTGGAACTCTTCAGCTCCGAGAACTTTGACGAGCTCCAAGAATTTGAGGAAGGCAACCCGTCCTTTCTGTCGGACAACCAGCTGGACGAGGAAATCCTCGCGCGGAAGATGCGCCTCCTGACCCTCGCCTCGCTAGCAGCGCACGAATCGCAAACCCGCACTCTGCCGTACGCCCGGATAGCCAAGGCGCTCAACGTACCGAGCGAGGACGTTGAGATGTGGGTCATCGATTCGATCCGCTCCGGGCTCGTCGAAGGCAAGCTCTCACAGCAAAGGCAGGAGTTCCTGATCCACCGCAGCACGTACCGGACGTTTGGTGACCACCAGTGGCGCGAGGTGGCAAGTAGGCTGGAGACATGGAAGAGCAGTCTGGTGAACGTACTGGCGGTCATCAGGGCGCAGAAGGAGGAGTTCGTGCGGGAGAAGGAGGCCGAGCTAGCGGGCACTGATGTCAGGAACGGGCAGGGCTACAGGCCCGATAGGCGGCAGAGGAACGCGGCGCCGATGGCCATCGAGGTTGAGTAAACCGGATATTTTCACGTGCGGGAACAATATTCGAGCGTGGCCTCTCGTCATGCAGTCACGCAGTCATGCTTGTGACATAATATGGCAGATGTGAAGGTGCCATGACTGGCATACAACCCCAATGAATCAAATCTAACCTGCTGTCTGTTGTTGACATCGCTTCGCTGTCAACATCGCCCCGTCGTTATCATCGCTTCGTCTTGAACATCGCTTCGTCGTTAACATTACCTCAACCAGCATGATGAATGAGCCTCAAATCGATTCGCGGCTGGGTTCCAGGCTGTCGCATTCACAGTGCACGTTGACTGCCTTCCTGGCGTCCAAGTCTCTTTCCAATTTTCTCCTGCTCTCCAAATCCGGCCGAAAGTAAATGTTGAACATCTCTCTCCAGTCCACCCACAACCCAACTCCCTCATCGCCCACAAGCTGCAGATGTGGCAGCTTCAAGACTCGCAAATCACCCTCATAACCACATTGCACCCGCCAGTCCTGTCGATCCCCAATTCCGCGTCTGCACATGCGCTTCCATTTCTCCAGTGCTGGCTTGCAGTAGCCCTCGGGAACAACCAAGCTCGAGCCAAACTTGGCGTATTGCGGGTTGCCACTGCTGAACGACTGAAAGGTGAAGGTGATGGTCACGCGGACATCAAACCAGCGATGATGGCTCCCGGAACCCAGCGAGAACTGAGGACCGACGAGGAAGATAGAAATGGGGCCTCGTGGACTTTGCCAAACTTCTTCTACGACTCGTTGGAGCTGCCGGGACGTCTGGTGTAGTATCCATAGGTCATCTGGTCGGAGAGCGGCGACGATCTGTAGCCATAGTTCGTCCGGTAGGTATAGCATCGCAGTGGTTTGCAGAGGTGTGTCACCATGCAGGCTGTTTCCGTCACGCCTTGTCGACAGTGCGGTCTGCTGAGTATATCCAGGTAAACATACCCGACCACATTGCACTGGTGGGAGGTGTCAAGGCGAGTGTCGTCGTGATGAAGCCGAGGCATTTCCTTTCCGAGCTCGGACCCTCGACCTTTGATCCTCTCGAAGCTTTTTGGGAGCTGCCATAAGTGAAGCCAATTTGACAATGCGCGCACGCGTTCCTTCTTCTCACCTGGCACTTACGCCAATACAATCTCTTGTCCTGCGGCGATGGCGACCACAGTGGATCTGCCAGGCTTGTCGGCACCTCCCACAATGGCAGCGCGGCAACGCAACCTCGACCGCGACGCAGGCCGGCAGCGAGAAACCGTACTATGTCACGACGCCCATCTTCTACGTCAATGCCGCCCCTCACGTTGGACACATGTACACCATGATCTTGACCGACGTCGTCAAGCGATGGCAGGTGCTCAAGGGACGGAAAGCCATCCTCTGTACGGGCACGGATGAGCATGGCCTCAAGATCCAGCAAGCGGCGGCCAAAGCCAACACCGAGCCCCAAGCCTTCTGCGACAAGGGCGCCGAGGTGTTCAAGGACCTGGCCGAGCGCATCAATATCAGCAACGACATCTTCATCCGGACGACGAACCGGCGACACAAGGAAGCGGTAGAGTACGCGTGGCATATGCTGCAGGAGAGGGGGTATATCTTCGAGAGCAAGCACGAAGGATGGTACAGTGTCAGCGATGAGACTTTCTATCCGAAGAATCAGGTCCAGCTGATCGTGGATCCTCCTACGGGTCGGAAGATCATGGTCAGTGTGGAGACAGGGAAGGAAGTCGAGTGGACGAGCGAGAGGAACTATCACTTCCGGCTGAGCGCGTTCAAAGAGCGACTGTTAGACTTCTACAAGAGCAATCCGGAGTTCATCGTCCCGAAGACACGGATGGATGAGATCGTGCAGCAGGTTTCCGCCGGCTTGGAGGACCTCTCCGTTTCGCGCCCCGTCGAGCGTTTGCAATGGGGCATCCGAGTGCCCACAGACTCATCGCAGACCATGTATGTCTGGTTAGACGCATTACTCAACTACGCGACTGCTGCTGGCTACCCTTTCACGCCCGGTCAGGAGTCGAGCGGCGGCTGGCCCGCAGACGTGCAAGTCGTAGGTAAAGACATCGTCCGCTTCCACTGTATCTACTGGCCCGCGTTCCTCATGGCGCTCGACCTGCCTCTGCCCAAGCAAGTCCTGACACACGCGCACTGGACGCTCGGCCGACAAAAGATGGCCAAGTCCACCGGCAACGTTGTGAATCCCTTCTTCGCGCTCGAGCGGTTCGGGGTCGACCCCATGCGCTGGTACCTCATCCAAGAAGGCGGCATATCCGACGACGCGGACTACGACAACCAGTTCATCATCGACAAGTACCGCAAAGGCCTCCAAGGCGGCGTCGGCAACCTGACGAGTCGCATCATGCGCGGGAAAGGCTGGGACGTCAAGCGCGCCGTGAGCCGATACGCCCACCCCGACGTCGGCGGAGGACGTCCCGCCGTCTCGAGCGAGGGCGACGAAGACGTGTGGAGGATGTACGGTCGTCTGCGCGCCGTGCCGGCACAGGTCGAGCAGCACATGCGCGATCTGCATCCCAACCGTGCGTTGCGGACCATCATGAAAGCGGTCTACGACGCCAACGGCTACCTGCAACAGGCATCGCCCTGGACGCTGGTGACGAAACTCCGCTCCATCATGGCCGACACGACGGGGCAGGCATTGTACGATGCGACGACCGCCGGCCAGTCTCCGGAGGACATGGAGGCCGAGGTTGATCGGATCGTGTATATGAGTGCCGAGACTTTGCGGCTCGTGGGTATCATGCTGCAGCCTTTCATCCCAACTTCCGCCGAGCGCATGCTCGATATGTTGGGCGTGGCTCCGGAGAGGAGGAGTTGGGAGTGGTGCCAGGTGGGTAGAGATGACAGATATGGGACCCCTCTTGTGGATTTGGGAACAGGCGGCACGCAGACTGACGTTCTCTTCCCGAGATTGTCGTCTGACTTCTAAATTATAGTTGGGCGGCTTGGTTGCGGTTGAAATACCTTACTGCTCCTCAAGTAGAGGGTGCTTCAGTGACTAAGGCGTGCAGAGGGGTCTCAGGCTGGTCCGGACTCGAGCAGTGTAGACATGCGTGTACTAGGCTGAGTGTATAGTATTCATGAGAAAAGAGATAAGCTTTGATGAAAGCTGGAAGGGCGGATGTTGGCATAGTACATGCATACGCACCTAGTAAGGCACGCTGTCTACACTAAGAGATTGCGCCCGGCTAGTCATTCACATCGGCCTCGTCCTCATGACTGGCTAGCAATCAATTCCGCACGACCATCAACCGCACCCTCCGGCAGCGTCGCACACTTCTCCTTGAACAGCTTCTCCGCCTGCTGCCACACCCGCACATTCCGCCAGTCCTTCAATTGCATCAAACTGGGCAACAACGCCGCGCTGAAGGCCTCGGATGCTTCCCTCGGCAGCAGAGATGGCAGGTGGTCGATGCTGATGACGCTCAGGGGCAAGTCGGCGGGGGATGCGGATGGCAGGTGGACGGGCACAGTGGGTCGGCTGAAGGTCGTGTTGATGTCGTAGATGGGGATCGGGTTGTGCGGGTTCGTGGTGTCGCAAGAGACGTCGCAGACGACGCTCAGCTTGCGGTCGGGCGTGGAGAGGGATTCCGGGGAGATGAAGGGGGGGATTTTGGCGGAGAGGTAGATGCAGTTGACGAAGACGTCGGACTCGATGATTTCTTGGTAGGGGCCTGGCTTAGCGCTGGTTTCGGGGAGGTCCCATTTCTTAAAGAGCTGTTAGATATTGTGTCAACAGTCTGGTGATGGAGCGCTTGTCACTCACAATGATACCGCTCAGCCCAGCCTTGACACAGAGGTCGACCGCGCCACGACCGCAGCGACCGAGTGCACCGATAACGAGCACCCGCGGCGAATGGCCAGATCTGGCTTTGCCTTCTTCGACGGCCTTGACTACGTCTCTGATCAGAGCATCTTCGTTTCCATACGGCGTGACACCGGGTAGTGCCTCATCCTTGCCGTGCGTGAGTTGCCAGGCCCAAGTCATCAGCGCCAAAGCTGCGCCGGCGAATCCAGCGTGCTATCGACAGAATCAGTATCAGTGACCTCTGGGATCGGGCCGGTCGTGTGCTTACGTATCCAAAAGCTGCAACTCGTCGACCATTCTCTGAAGCGTATGTTAGCACAAATCGTCAAGTCAACACAGCCTCGGACAAAGCCGTACCGTCTTCGAGGAACTCGAGATCAAGCAGAGTGCCTTTGCCGCGTGGGAAGCGACCTAACACCGTATCCCATCCTCCCTGACCTTTGTAGCCTTGAAGACAACGCATCAGCAATGACACGACCAATCAATCTCCCGATCGAATACTAACAATGTGCAAACTGAACATGCTAGAGCCCCCCCCAAAAACGCCCTTCAAGTCAGCCTCACTTTTTCCCCAGAAATAAAATAATAACAACAACAGGAAGGACAACGAAAACAGAGATCAAAAACCCACGATATGCTTCAACGGGAAATCCTTCTCGGGAAGTTCCTTCAACCCGACCACGATATGCTCGCTGGGGGCATCCACCCACGAACCCGTGGGCACGAGCGAAGCGCCGGTGCCCACGTACTCGGCGTCATCGAAGATACTCAAGGGCGAGTGCTCGACGTGGACGGCGTAGCCGCCCTCGTGCACGAGGGTGCGGGCGACGGCGGGCGTGATGGCGGAGCGGTGCTCGAGCGGTTTCGTCTCGGCGCGGACGTGGAGGACGGTGGTGGGCGCCATGATGGTTCGGGGTGAGATCGTAATTGAGGAAGGAAGGGAAAGATATGGTGGTTTGGGGTTGATAGTGGTTGGGGTTTTTATTAGACGATCGATTCCCGAATTTCTTTTTGTGATGACTGGAGGCACACAGGTGTGAGTGAGGTCTGAGTCAAAAGACTTGGGTGCGTGCCTTAGGCATGAATCTCGCTCAGGAGGAGGGAGGTTACTGTACAGTTTCATGAGAAGGTATCGACCGCCGCGGCCCCGAATGCGATCTTGGTATCAGTATGTACCTGCTCTGGACCATTGGATAAGTGAAAGGGCCGGGGCACATCGATATCAAACATGGAACAGGATACCTTGAGGTCAGAAGCTGTACAACTGCTAATTTCAGGTTATGCTCATCTAAATACCAGCCCACGAAAAACGCCATGCTATGCCCTTTCATGCAGAAAACCCTCATTTGTACAGCTCAAGCTTTCAGCCAATCCAACAGAAAGGGTAAGGTATCCAGGAAAATGGAAACCCAGACAGGTGTCAACCATTCATCACTACTGCCCAATCTGCAACGCACTCCCCGCCCGCTCCAGCGCCGGACTCGCATCATCGTAATGGGCTTCGGCACTATTGATGAAATCATCCCTCCGGATGCCCGAGCGTTCGCACATGCTTCGGAAAATGCCGCCTTGGTCGTAAAGGTTGATGGGGGTGTCGAGTTCCGCCACATTGCCCGCGTCCATGACCAAGATTCGATCGTACCTAATCTCGGGGCGTTAGCAAATGATCCTTCTTTCGGCGTGTAATGGGGACGGGGAACAAAACTCGCCCTAATATAGTCTTCAAACGGTGGGCGATGACGAGCAACGTCTTGCCGCGAAAGCCGCGCACGATGGTCTTCTGGATGCGCTGGTCGGTCTCGAAGTCGACGGAGGAGGTCGCCTCGTCGCAGACGATGATCTGGGACCCGCGGACCAGGGCGCGCGCGAGGGCGAGGAGTTGCCGCTGGCCGAGGGAGAAGTTGAGGCCTTCGTCCTCGACGGGCGTGTCGAGGTGGATGCGGCCGCTCTCGTCCTCGATCGCCTGCTCGGCGCCGACGAGGTCCGCCTGTCGTAAGGCGTTCCAGAGCTCGAGGTCCGGGTGTTCGTTGAAGGGGTCCAGGTTGCTGCGGATCGTACCTTTGAACAAAGTCGGGTCTTGCGGGATGATGGCGAGGCGGGAGCGGAGGTCCCGCAGCCCGACGGTCGCGATGTTCACGCCGTCGATGCTGATGGAGCCGCCGGAGAGCTCGACGAGGCGGAAGACGGTCGACATGATGGAGGATTTGCCTGCACCGGTTCGGCCGACGACGCCGATGCGCTCGCCGCCGCGGACGTGCATGGAAAGGCCCTTGAGGACTAAAGGCAAGCCGGCGCGGTAGCGCATCTCGACGTTGTCGAAGACGATCTCGCCCTTCTCTGGCCAAGAAGGGCGCACGTCAGCCAGGTGCAGAGGTGCCTCTTCCTCGAGCTGAGTCCCATAAAAGTGGACGCGCTCGGTGGAGTTCATGTTGTTCTCCACCTCGGCCAACTGGCGGACGGTGAACTGGATCATCTGGACGATGGTGAGGATGTACGACAGCACCAGCCCGCCCGTACTCGGGTTGATGGCAAAGCGCGACGTAACGACCAGGATGCCTACGGTGAAAACCAACAGGTTACCGACGGCGTCCAAGCGGGTGGACAGCCATCGCTGGTTGGCGAAAGTCAGGAAATAAGCCCCATCCATGTCGTTGACGGCCTCAGCAACAGAAGCTGCAAACTGCTTCTGCACGCCGTACGCTCGGATGGTGGAGACGCCCGAAACGGCCTCGCCGAAACGCGAGAAGACCACACTGCGCAAGACCGCCTCGTGGCGTTTGATCTCTCGCGCGGAAGCTCGATAGTAGCTCGCCGCGAACAAGAACGCAATAATGAGCGGGACGAGCGCGACAACGAAGTAGTAGTAGTACGCGATGATGAGGATGAAGACGGACAGGATCATGGCCATGGTGAAGAAGAACATGCGCATGCTGTCGGTGAGGGTATTATCCATGGTATCGACATCTTTCGAGAAGCGATTGGTGATCCGCCCGAGCGGTGTGGTGTCAAAGAACGACATGGGCGCACGAAGGACGCGCGTCATGGCGCGGTGCAGCATGACTTTACTCGCGCGGGTACCGAGGACGGTGAGGTAGACGGAGAAGGCGAACATGAGCGAGGACTGGCAGACGGCCAGCGCGGCGTAGACGCCGATGTACGTGCCCGTGTTGAGGCCGAAGCGGCGGGACGTCCAGTACGACAGCCACAAGCTCGTGACGATGTTGGCCCCCTGCGAGATGACTAGGAGGATGAGCACGGCCGGCGCGTTCCAGATCGTGCCCGAGGCGCGGATGTAGGCGGCGTACACGTTCCAGGAAACGCCGTTGACGGCGCGTTCTTCGACTGTCATTAACGCTCCCGGGGGTTTCTTGCCCTTCTTCTTCCGAACATCCTTCTTCTCCTCCTCCACTTCGTCCTCGTTGGCCTCGTCTTTTTCCTCGTGATCCTGCTCGACAGCCGTAGTCTCCATGAGCTTTTGGAACTCGGCATCGCCCTCCATCAACTCCGGGTAGGTCGCCACTTTATGGATGCCGCCGTCTTTCATCCAGACGATGCGGTCCGCACGATGGAGGACGTGCAGCTGATGGGTGGCGAGTATTCTGCACTTGTCCTTGAGAAGCCCGCAGATCGCGTTGTCCATGATGTGCCTCCCGACGTGCGCATCAACAGCAGAAAGCGGGTCGTCCATCAGTACAATGTCGGCGTTGAAGTAGATGGCCCGAGCGATGTTCAATCGCTGCTTCTGACCACCAGAAACGGTGATGCCACGTTCGCCAATCTCCGTGAGATCGCCGTTGGGCAGCATTTCTAGATCGGGACGCAGCGCGCACGCCTCGATGACATCGTTGTACCAGGTCTTGTCATAGTCCTTCCCGAAGACGATGTTCTGCTTGACGGTCGCGTTTTGGATCCAAGCGTACTGTGGACAGAACGCACGAGACGCGCCGAACGTCACATCGCCGCTCGTCCGACGCATGTCCCCAGCCAGGGCGCCCAGCAAGGAACTCTTCCCGGAGCCCACGGAACCTATCACGGCAATGAGCTCGTTCCGGCCGACGGTCAGGTTGACCTTGTCCATGTGGAAAGGCATCTCTTCCTCGGTGTCCGCAGTAGCCGGCCGGTCTGTCGTCGGTGACTCGGGCGCACCCTCCGACTTCTCCTTATCGACCTGCTTGGACTTCCGTTTCTCCTCCTTGGCGTCTTTCTTGGCCTGCTTCTTCTCCTGCTTCACTTGCTTCATGCCCTTGGGCGCTTGTCCAGGCTTGTCATCGGTGTTCGTCGTTGTCCGCTCCCAGGTGAAGTCGGCGTTGTGGATGGCAATCGCATTCTTACTCTCGTAATCCCAGTCGGCCTCGTCGGCCATCTCCTCGGCGTTCAAAAACTCGGAAATTCGACCGATGGACGAAAGCGCGTCAACCACTTGACCAATAACCATCGGAAGCATATTCAGCGGAATGCGCATGGCGTTAAACAATGCCAGAGACGAGAAGACGGGCGCCGGATTCAAGAGATTCTCCGACAGCTCGATAGTGATGAACGACAACATCGAGGCGAAAATCGGCATCGTCATCGAAATGGCCATGATGCCGTTCCTGATCGACAGCAGGAAGGAGATCTTACTGATTTCGCGCGTCCGGATTTCCTTGAGCCGGTCGAGGAAACTCGTTTCCCACCCAAAGTACTTCACGAAGCGGACCGAGCTCAAAATCTCCGTGGTCAGACTGACACGCTGATCGGTGATCTTATTGATGAACTTGCGGCGGACCATCAAGCTTCGGATGGCGCGTGCGAGCAGAGGCATCATGAGGCAGATGAAGGCGAACCCGGATAGGGCGCTGTAGCGCAAGTTGACGATCAGCAAGGCCAACGTGAGCAGGACCTGGATGGGTGACGTCCAACACATGTGAAACATGCCGGAAGCCAGATCGATGCGGTAGGTATCGGTCGACATGAGGTTGACGATGCGACCATTCGGCCATCCCGCACCATCGCCTGCAACGTCCTTCTTGCCCTTACCATCCTTGTCCAAGTTCTTCTTGAACCACTTCTTCTCCTCTTTGCTGCCTGGCTTCAAGCCTTCCGGTCGTTGCGGTTGATCGTTGGTGGACTTGCCACCCGCTTTCGCGCGACCGGATAGCCTCATCGCCTTTTCGAAGATGACGGTGATGAGGACCGATCGCGCCTGGCCACCCATGATCATACCACGGTAGATGAAATGGTTGGTGCACAGGGATTGGATCATCTGCAGACAGGTGATCCCAATCACCAGTCCAATGCCGTGGCCGATGTTAGGCGCAGGGCCACCCTCGACATGCGCATAGTAGGCCTGGGCAGAAAAAGTGATGAGGTATTTCAGGGTGAACGGGGACAGCACTTGCATGCATGCCGCCGTCAACTGGCAAAGCCCACCGATCCAGAATTCCCTCTTGAATGTGTCGTACAGGGCCATGGCCAACGGGTTCTTGCTGCCCGCATTCTTGCGCTGCTCGAGGAAATGGAGCAGACGCTCTTGCAGGACTTCGACCGATCGGTCTGGGTTGACGGTCCAGATGTCATTCAGCTCCAGCGGACGTTGGTAGCCGACGGCCATCAACGGGGCCATCCATTGGAAGGTCAGGACGCTGAAGATGCCGGCCTTGTATTCACGCGAGACGGCACGTTCCTTGGGGACCGGAGGCGGGTACTTTCGTTTCAACGGGTTCAGTTTCTCGCCCCAGGTGCGTTTCCGTGGCGTTTGCTCGGGCGTTTCTGCCACCGACGTCGCGGCGCTGGTGGTGGTCCATTGGCTCTGCGTGCGCTCGACGGGCGCCGGCCTCACGATGTTCCTGTCCTTTTCATCGTCATCCTGCGAGGACGAGTCCTCCACCGCCTCCCGGTCCACCTTCTCCTCGTTGGACTCCTCTTCGGAACTGACGACTTGCAGTGGTCGTTCGGTGACGGGCTCGGCTTGGTCGGGCTGTTCGGGGTGAGTGGTCTCGGCGGCGACGCTCTGCTCGGGAACTGGGGCGGACATCACCGCGGGAAGAGGTGAGAGGGGGTAGTGAGCGTGGGAGACGTCACGAACATCTCAGTCTCTAGAGACACAATCAACAGTAATGATTTATTAGAGGGAGGCGAAACGAAGGGGATTAATAATAAACCGAACGGATGATGCCTCCATCGACTACGGCACTACTACCTCGCAAACTCCGGCGCCCGACCCAGTCTGCCCGAAACCCGAGATCGATGATTGGTTCCAGTCATCACAGCGGGGAAGAGGCTTGTTCGAGGACAAGCTCACACCTTTCCACTCTAAGCTTAGCCCCGATCCGATCTGATCTACAATAAAGCGTGCCCGTTTCCGTTGCGGTGGGAGAAACATTCGACAAACGGTACAATCCATCCATGTGCGCGTATATGTTGATGAGTAATTAATGGTCAGCAGCATTGTATTAAAGCCAGAAGATCAGATCCATACCGTAAGACGACTCCCCGCCACGAGCGGTCGAAAGCGGTCCTAAATGCAATGCATCGTGCCGAACATCCGTTCCACGCCCCCCGAAACGGCAGCCGCCCGGGTGGTCGTAACTGATTAGTAAGAGACCAACCCGGACCCGAGCCTCGGGAAGAATGCGAGACCAGTCACCGAAGATCAGAGGCACACACAGGACACACACACTTGTCCGTATGGTCGCACGAGTGTCCGCTGAACAGAGACAAGTCATCACTCGGGCCAATCTGAACATGGCTGTGCTACTAGCGATGCCGAGCAGGCATGAAAGTGTCTCGTCGTGGTCACCATTCACACAACATACATTTGACACCCGAGCATCGAAGTGTATATATGTACAAGCTTGAGCTTCCTCACCTGTCCGTCACCAATCCTCACCGATACCTGTAATCCAACGCCGCGGAATTGAGAAAAGGCCGCTTCGCAAACTGTCCAGGCAACGGAGACAGCAAGGGTGCGTCGTGCCGTACGTGGAGTGCGCGTAGGTCCGGAAGCACAGTATCAGGCCGGTGGAGTGGAGATGATGTCGTCGCAGCACCAGATCGAGACGCTGGCTGTGGTGGCGAGCAGGCTGCATCGTCGCCGTCGCCGCACCTCTCCGTCGTCTGACAACTAGCCGTCGACTCCTGGCTCTCAATCTCCTTCCGCAGGGTGTCGGCCTGTTGCTTGAACACGCGCCACAACTCATAGTCCTCCGGCTTCTCGCCGTCAACGTAAGTATCCTCATCACCACATTCGCCCGTCTCACCCCGAGCGAGTATCAACAGCGTCGCGACGAAACACTCCTGAAGAAAAGCGAACGAGAAGCCCGCGGTGATGTGCGCCATAACCGGGCAGAGCAGCTTGGGGAAATCGATCGAGGGTCGGCTTTGCACTTTCCGGCGCCAGTACTCGCAGTACAGGGTCCGCTCGTGCTCGTTCGGCAGAGGGAAGAGGTACTTCCGATCGAAGCGACTCGGTCGCTTTGACAAGCCCGGGTCGAGTTTATCGAGGAAGTTCGTCGAAGCTACGATGAACAGCCCGTCGTTGTTTTCCAGTCCGTCCATTCTAGCCACGTTGTCAGTCAGAATGGTAAGACGGTAAAGATGCAGCGATACGTACTCGTTGAAAAAGTAACTCCGTGTCTGCGGCGTCACGATCGTTTCAATATCCTCCAACACCAACATGCACGGCGACAAAGCCCTCGCCTGCGCGAACACGTTCCTGATATCGTACGTCAAAGGCGCGCTCTTGACATACAACGTCGGAATCGTATCCTCGCGATCCAGTAAGGTGTGCATCAACGCCTTGATCGAACTCGTCTTCCCGCAGCCAGGAGGACCGTGAAACAACAATCCCCTCTTCCAGGGAACACCCAGATCTTCGTACACATCTCGCGACGAAAAGAACTTGTTCGCCACGCCGGTGAGGTCTTTCTTCTGCCTTTCGTCGAGGATGACTTTATCCCACGACGCTTTTTGAACCTCGCGCCACAATTGCTTGTTACGGGCCCAATAACGGTCGTAGACCCACACGACCTCCTGGTCGCTCCCAAGCCAGTCACCGACAGTCTGAATGAGAGCGTCGGTTGCATGGGAAGGTCCTAAGGCGTGCTCGTGGTCACGGCGTTCTTTCAGCACGTATTGCATCTCCGAGACGGTGTACAGCATGAAGTCCTCGTTATTCCAGCGGTAACGAAACTTGGCAAAGTGCACACTCTCTCCCAGATGGCCTCGATTCTGACGCAACGCCGGCGGAATGTAGCCTCGCCAGCTCGCGAAAGAATCGGTGTCGGTGTCGAGTTCACATGTGGCGAACCCGGCTGCGGCAAAGGTACGTAAGGGGACGTTGAAGGCCGGGATGGCGGTCACGATCATGCCCGGGCTGGCTTCTCGCAGCGCGACGATGTACTGGAGGTCGTGGTCGGCGGTTTTCGCCGAAGTCAACTCGACGACATTGTCGAAGAGGTGGTGAGGTCCGGGGCGGGATGTCTCGTCCACGAGGGTGAAGGGCTCGAAGTCGGTCATGGTGAGGGATGGGAGTTGATGTAGTGGCACGGTTCGTAGTTCAGATTGGGAAGGCAGATGGTATGTGTAGCTGAAGAAGGGAAGGTTGTATTGGTACTGAGAGAGTATACAGTCAAACGGGCGGACGTCACTACATGTAGCTGTTATACCCATGCCAAGATGGGTATGGCAGCCTGATGAAACGAACAAGAGCCAATCGATGTGGAGGGAAAGACGAGTGAACCGCGGAAGGATGCGAACAAGTTTGCCTTAGGCATGACTCCCCAATGTGCAGGTGCATGTGCTTTTGGTCACGAGACGGCGGATCACACGCCCAACGGGACAGCTTGAGATTGTCTTTTACGATATGAAGAACCCGCTCGACAAACTACAAAAACACGCTTCACTTCACTTTACCCAACAAGCGCACTCCTCGTCACAAAGCCTTCCGGAACCATTGACGGTGCAGCCGGAGAGGTCAGAGCGACATCAGCATCGGCCGTCCTCGTGCCCACAAGAGTCTGGATTCCCATCCCGCTTTCTGCAGACGTCTTGCCAGCATCCATCGATGTCGTCTCCGACAGCGACTTATCCACAACATCTTTGAGCTTGCGCTCCCAGCCCGTCTCGAACAGCTTGCCCAATTGGAAGCGCGGGAAAGCGTGGGCTTCCGTGTTGAAGACCACATCTGTGAGTGGGAGGATGTCGTTCGAGGAGAAGAGAAGGTAGAAGTACTTGAGCGTCTCGGCCTATTCCATCAAGTCAGTCAAAGCTTTGTTGGCGCATGCACATATAGTAAAAGTGGCACTCACCAACCAGAAGCTCTCCATATTATCCTTCAAAGGTGGAGGCACGGTCATGACGTCTCCGACACTGCTATAACCCGTCCCATCAGGGACGGCGGTATGGTGCAAAAAGGCCTCGAACATCTTCCACCCCCATTCCCGGTACTTGACGTCACCAGTGATGCGCCACATGTAGAACAAGCTCTCGACCGTTTCCGGACGTTGGAGGTTGTGGGCATCGGACGACTTGACGATATAATCGTCCTGGCCGATCGGACGAGAGTCCACGCCGGGAAGACTAGGCAGACGATCGAAATTCCTCGGGCTGCGGGGTTTCTTGTTGCGGGCAAAGTCGTTGTACATGAGTGGTGGATCGTGGATGTTGAAGTAGGAGATTTCGCCGGCGAGGCCGGTCGGCGTGGTGGCGTACATGCCCCAGCAGGTCTTCATGAGCTCTTCCGCGAGGCGCATGTCTTCATCTTGTTCAGGGCCCCAACTCGAGGACCGGCGCGCTCGCTCCACCGTGAGGCCGCCAGTTGTAGCCAGAGCGATCGTTCCGGGCATGAAGCAGACGAGGTGATCCATCTTCGGGCTGACCTCCCGCCCGAGCCCGTTCGGTTTCTCGGCCAGGACTGTGAAATTCGACGGATAGCTGTAGGTGATCAGGTGCTTCTTGACCCCTGCCATGCTCTCGTCCCACATGGCCTTGTACACCGGCTCCTGTTCGGAAGTCTGAAGGTATTGCTTGATGAGATACTCGTAGTAGCTGTCGCCACGGCTGCCCAGGCGAATGTTATTGCCGCGGAAGGTGCCTTGGTCGGCATAGATGAAAATCGGCAGCAGGCCATCGTCCATGTGGTTGTCGTCAACGACTTTCATGACATGTTCGGCCTTATGCCAGTATGCGTCTTCGCCGGTCAACTTCGCAAGGTACTTCATCTCTAGCTGTACACTGGTGGCTTCAGCGGTAGATGAAGCACCTGCGTCTGCATGGGATGGAATTCCTTTCGTGGTATGGAGGTTGACACTTGCCAGGGGGACGCCCGACTGGGTGTCAAACGCGCCCAACAGGCGGTCGGCTAGATCTGATGCCTTTTCAATGTACATGTCATTACTTAAGCCATCGTCGACCGGCGCGTAAACTCCCGGAAAGCTGGTAGTCAGGTAATGTGCTGAGAGCAAGCCTCCCAACATTCGGATGGTTGTCTCGAAGGTGCTCACATCATGATCCTGATCGTACGTAAGATTGTGATGTATCCACTGACGCGCGTGGCCAAGTTCGCTTGACAGGTTCATCAACATCATGGTGTCGAGAGCATCGATGATGATCCAGCCCATGCCATTAGGTACCATATTCTTACCGTCCTTCGCTACCGGGTGGTATTCGTCCGTCCCTTCGTCTCGTCAGCACGGCGCACTCAGGTCCTGGCGGTTCGGAGCCACGCATGGCACGTACCCCATGCGTACTTCTCATAATTGTTGAAAGACAGCTGGAAAGCATCCTTCACCCGCTCCGCTCGTCGATCCCAGTCGACATTCGACTTCGACCCCAGAAAACTCCAGGAGCCTCTTGACTTTGGCCTGGTCTGACCATCCTCGCTTGACATATACGACAGTGGCGAGAGTATCCCGAACCACCACGATAGCCCAGCCAAACTCACGAGCACCAACGATATCGTTTTCTTCTGCCGATACCATGGCCGTTTCCGTCCGCCAGGATATGCATACGGCTTGTCCTTATACATCGGCAACGAATCTCTTCTATCGCCGCCGAACATTCCACCGATCTTCTCGCTTACGGCACCGGTCGCGGTGGGCTGTGAAGAGTATCGTGACTGGCCAGAACCCTGCCATTGCTCGTGGTGTCGATGGGTCGGCGCATTGATCGCATACGAAGACGCCATGTTTGGCTCACCACTGGGCACTGCCGCCGCCGCCGCCGGCGTCGGCCCTTCGACGATGTCTTTCCCGAGTCGAGCGATGCGAGGGCCAACCGAGGCCGCACGCTGACCTAAAGATGCCGCCTCGGGTCGAAGGAGATTGAAGGCTGGTGTGTTTCCTCGGATACTGAAGGGGTCTCTGTTGTTCATGTCATCCCGACGTTATTCACGCGAGCGTCCCAGTGGAATGGAAAGGAGCGACGAACGAAAGGGAACCCAGAAAAACAAAAATGTTTCGACGAGCATACGACACGACAGTTGTCCGCAGGCGGGTCTTTGGAGATGCAGGGAGCCCCTTCCCCGGATCGTCAATGCAGCCTCGCAAGGCAGCAAGGCATCACTGCAGCGCCTTCACATGTGACCTTAACTGTCTCTGTCACATGTCCATCATTGACTATCAGAACAACGTGTCTTCGCCTTCAACCTCCCGCCCAAACATTGAAACCAACAAATTCCATCAACTTCCCATTCAACCACCAGCCCACGCACCAACACAGTGCTGCTCAAGCCAGTCTGCCCAACCATCTCTCCCAAGATGCCTACCCCAATCGACCGAGCGATGAACTCTCGCGTAAGCCCATTCGAGCATCACCTAACCCCGCGTCGATCCACTGACGACAGACCCAGAATGTCTTCCTAGGCTTCGCAGGCCTCGTTACAGCCGTCGCTGCCTGGAGCATCTGGAGCGGCGATATGTTCCCGCAGCAGCAGCAGCAGCAGCAACAACAACAACAACAACAACAACAACAACAACAACAACAACAACAACAACAACAACAACAACAACAACAACAACAACAACAACAACAACAACAACAACAACAACAACAACAACAACAA
>Ga0058704_10000366_pt1 | contig 24062 bp, 24 predicted proteins | sample AgamicMgSfe_FD_71363 | JGI IMG/M metagenome (GOLD analysis project Ga0058704, IMG submission 71363) | Agave microbial communities from Guanajuato, Mexico - Mg.Sf.e | ecosystem: Host-associated > Plants > Phyllosphere > Phylloplane/Leaf | place: Guanajuato, Mexico | collected 2012-05-30
AAGTTATAGACCTCAGGAATCCATTATTCCGCTCGCCTCGGTTTGCGATCTTGTTGTACTTCAGGATACTTTCGTGGATGCCTTTCCGACCAATATGACTGAGCCCTTAGTGATCCGGTAGTCATCATCGGATGTGCATTGTGGTACAGACCTACGATTCAACAGAAGAGCGGACTCGGTAAGGGTTGTGGAAGGGAGATTTGGGTCACGTGTTCGCCCGCGGACGTCGGCCGAGGGTCCCTTTCCCCATTCGAACGCCACAGCAAATCGACCATCTACCGTTGTCGGCTGCATGTGACGAATATTCATAGCAGAGATAACATTCCTTCCGTAGAAGATCAAAGTGGTAGGTGTCAGTTTCTGGTATCGCGATATCTGCACCTGGATCCTCATACACCAAGCTGAGTAATCGAGTCTGAGTCACACCGAAGACCCTCCTTGATCCCTCACTTTTTTCTTTCCTTTCCACTCTCTACCATCACTATACGCCATGTCAGTAAGTGCAACAGGAGCACGCCGACCATTACAATCAAGACCCAAACAGAATCCATTCCTGAAGCGTGCCAACTCATCACCATTCTCAAACCATCCCAGACGGAAGCCTGGCCAACAAGAACCACCTTTAAAAAGAGCTAGGACAGAAACTGTCGACGACAACGATGGCGAGCCGCTTCGGAGCGTACGAATTGTAACGAATCTACCACCAGCGAAGATCGAGAAAGATGTCCTCAGCCTTATGCGACATGCTCAAGAGCACATGTTCAACGAGATTCCAGAGCAGGCTGCTGGGATGAACTCGGTGAGGATTGCAGAAGTCTTGAACTATCGCAAGAATCTACCATCGATTGTATCAACAGCGCATGTGCATGCCTTGAGTAGTTCATCGACCGAGACAGATCGAGAAATTGCGAGGCTCATTCAGAGCGGCAAGTTGAGGAAGATTGAAGTACTGGGACGAGGAAAAGGCGGTGCTCCGGTCGGCGAGGGTTTGGTGTTAGTGAGAGATTGGGAGAAAATGGTCAGAGAGAGTGGACTCGAAGAGATGTTACAGAAGAAATACTTGGAGGTCATGCGACTGCATCCTACGTCGGCAGCGGTACCTTCATCCGAGTTCTCAGACGCAGAAGTGTCAGAGCTGGTCTCGCTAGGGTTCATGACATCCACGAGCGCGTTGGCCAGCAAGACCGAAGTATTGAGTAGACCAGGCGCTTTCTCGCTTGGCACATCTGCTTCTGTAGCAACTGCAGGATCCTCCGCTCCGGCTGGAAGTCTGGAAGCTATTGGTGGACGCGGCGCAATTCACGCGAGAGGTGGTGGTGGAGGCGGTTTGCCTTCCTCGCTGTCGACCACGAAAAGCAGATCGACGGGGGCTCTTACTTTCTCTCTGCCCGGTACAGGGACATATTTACGACTTCTTACCGAAGCGAAGACACATCTCGTACAGTTGCTTTTCAAGTACTCGCCAAAGTTCAAAGAAGCTTCGAAGGAAATGCTGAGAGAGCGATGGAATGGAAACATACTGTCGTCAGATGCGGCGAGTATGGCGAAGAGGGCTCGTGGCGAGTTCACTGGCATACTGCCTGGCAAAACCAAAAAGTGGAAGACATTCTACGGTCTTGACTTCCAATGGCTTTTAGAAGAATGCTTGGGTAGCGGACAGGTGGAGTGCTTCGACACGGGCAGTGTAGGTCTTGGAGTTCGAGCAAGTTGACGATTCCCTTTCTAGGAGATTGACTTATATGATACCCAATTATTTAAATCCATTATCTCATGACATTACCAGAAGCCTCCTCTTCGATTACAATTTGCTCCTTTCTCCGAGGTACCCATATGCCCGACTTATGCACTCCTTGGCTTCGTCCACCATTTCCTCTACAATCTCCCTTGCGGGTCTGATATCCTTGATGACTCCAGCGACTTGGCCCATAAGATGAGGCATATCCACTTCTACAGTATCGTCATCCAAGTCCTTCGCCATGGGTACAATGCCCTGCTCGGTCAAACTCTTGATCTCTCCAGGCCTCGCCTCCCAATCACGAATATAATCGTTGACCCTCACCCTCAATGGCCTTCCACTAATGACAAGCGTCCTCGCCGTGTCCTCAAACGAAGCCGAGACAACACTCTCCTTGTGCATCTGCGAACAACCGGCTTCCTTCGACGCAACCATCCTAGTACCGACCCAAACACCCACAGCGCCCATCATCAATGCAGCCGCAACACCTCGTCCATCATAAATCCCGCCTGCCGCCACGACCATGGCCGGCTTCCCCGTCAAAGGACTCTTATACCTCCTCGCAACATCCACAACCGCGGGCACGAGTATATTCCCGGAAATATCACCCGTATGACCTCCTCCCTCAGTGCCCTGCGGACACACGATATCAACACCGGCATCGAATGCCTTGACAGCATGTTTCGGGTGTCCGACCATATTCATAACCAGAATACCGGCCTTGTGCAGACGCTCGATGACGTATTTAGGCGGCACGCCGACAGCCGAGACAAACAACTTGGCGCCCTCTTCGATCGTCACGTCGATGAGTTGGTCCAGTGTGCCGTGTGTATAGTCGTGGTTCGTCTTGCGCGCGGAACCACCGACTTGGGGTAAAGCGAGGTCGATGCCGAAGGGCAGTGATGGTGACGAGAGATTTGCTTTTAGGTCTTGGATTATGGTGCGCAGTTGAGCGGGTGTGTAGCCTAGGCCGCCTACTACTCCTAGACCGCCTGCGTTTGAGACGGCGGCGGCCAGTTCGGCGGACGAGGTGCGGGCCATTCCTGCTAGGATGATGGGGTTGGAGATGCCGAGGAGGGTTGTGAGAGGCGTTGTTAGGGTGGGTGTCGACATTTTGGCGGAGTTCGTCAATAATAGCAAGCCAGATGTAATGGAAGACGTGCGGAAATGTTGAGGTGGAGGTGTTGGAAAAGGTCGGGTTTGATATATGCATGCATGCATGCTCTTTGTCGGAACGCAGCATTGTTTCCCCGCAAGATGTGGTCGGGAGTTGGGTCTTTTTGCGGAGAAGATGCCGAGGCATTTGTCGAGATTGGACCCTGCAGGAGTTTGTCGCTCGCCCGCCCGAACGAATGAGGTAAGTTACTCGGGCTATTCAAATGCACGTATCATTTAGATGGCAGAACACGAAGAAAAGGCTACAATTCTCAAAAGTTCGATCGGGTCTAACGTCGCGTAGACACATCATTGCACTGTACTATGTAGTAGTAAACCCCGAGGACGATTTCCAAGTGCTCCTACATTGCTCCTTACATGACTGCAATGCTACAGGTACTATCACTTGTCTCACGAGGCTTTGCTAGCCTTCACCTTGGCAGGCCTGTACATGATCATAGGAATAAAGGCTTCCTGACCCTTGTACAGATGCATTTCCTCCTCCGGAATCCTAGTCCTGTACATGGGTTCAAAGCCCCATTTCGCATAAAGCGGCTGTCCATAAGGACTCGCTTCCAAGAATGCGGGCAGACCCAACTCGTCGGCTTGATCCAAGCCCCATTTCAGATGTATGGCGCCTATTCCTTTGCGGTGATATTTGGGGTCGACTGCAAGGACATTAAGCAGGCAATAAGCCTTGCCACCCAGGATTTCGCGCCTGTCGCGGCCAAGAGCACTGAAGAAGCTTCCTAATGCTGCAGGATCTGCTGACGGGGGGAGTGGTTCGGACTTGTTCTTCTCAGCCTCTGCGTCCATTTCCGCATCGGTTCTGTCTTTGAGATAGAACTTCCAGTAGCCAAAACCAGCCATTCGGCCCTCGGCTTCAGCTTCCTTGCGATCTTCGTCACTGAGATCAACGACGTCGTCGTGTAGTGGTTTTGCACTCGTGTCGATCACGACCATGTATTGTCCAACGCCATCTGTGTCTTTGAGATGTCTGATTTGTGCGTTTCTGCTGTGGGCCTTGTCCTCTGGAAGATTCCCGTTCGGATGGAACACGGGCATGAGACTGTCGTAGAAAGCCTCATTCATGACTCGAAATTGCGCATCGCTGTCCCTGGGAAGCATAGGCCGTAGCACGAATGGAGACGCTGCCATCTTGAAATAGTATGCTGATGTTCCACGGCGGCCAATGAGATGAGTACGTTTCCTTTGTCTGGTCGGTGGCAGGATCGACGACACAAGAATTGTAATTTCGGCCTCTCAATGCTTCCCCGAAACAACAAGCAAGCTAGGGAGTCTCGTCGAGGCAGTACAACTAGATGGTGGACTGGTCTTATATATCATACCTCCAAATTACAACAAGGCTGGAAGATAAGCCGATGGCCAAAGTCGGAGTCGGCGTTCGGAATAAATGGGTACGTCGGCCGAGTACAGGTAGGTGCGAGATGAATCACGAGAATGGCTCCTTCCGAGATAAGAGTGTTATACGCATAGCGAGTACCAAATATGGAAGCATATGCGACTCAGTTTGAGAAAAACAAGATCTCTTTTTTTTGACATGGTCGGCATGAGTCACAAATACCAAAAGCTATATCAAGAGACAGGGTACACTTCTAATAGACGGAGATCGAACATACACAGATCAAGTGATCGGCAAGACCCCGGTGTGGGGTGAATCTCCCGCGGGAACAAAGAGATAATTCGCATCGAGGCCACGTGAATGTCAACGAAACACCTGCTGCCTGTATACCGCATCGCATCACATCATCATGAAATTGACCCGTTAACGTCTTGTCACTCAACTTGGCGTTTCTTGACACCAAGGAACACAAGGACCCCGGCTGAAGAGAACAGCACTTGCCGTACCCAAGTGACGCGGGCCGAACGTAGGGAATAGCCGCAATTGAAGCCCAGACTTTTGTTTCCAATGTCGGCTCTTCTTCTTCATTCAGCCTGAACTTCCCCATAGTGGGGAAATTTTGTAGCGGGCAATGTATATAATCACAGCGTGAGACTGTCATTTGCCATTGACTCAGTTTACAGTTCCTCAAGTCTCTTTCTTCGCTGCAATACTGTCAGAATGTCCGGCAATAACCCACTGATCAGTCACATCTTCACCGCCGATCCTTCGGCTCACACGTTCCCTAACCATCCAGGCAAGATCTTCTTGTACCCAAGTCACGATGTTGACGCTGGAATTGAGGACAACGACAATGGCGACCAGTACGCCATGAACGACTACCACGTCTTCAGCATGCCCTCCGCCGCCGGTCCAGTTACCGATCACGGAGTCGCTCTCAAGGAGGCAGATGTACCATGGTAAGTTGAACAACCTCAGATGACAGTACACACCCGTCTGACAGCCTCATCCAGGGTTTCGAAGCAGCTCTGGGCACCAGACGCCGCCGTGTCCAAAGACGGCAAGAAGTACTTCCTCTACTTCCCCGCCAGAGACAAGGACGGAATCTTCCGCATCGGTGTCGCCGAGTCCGACAAGCCAGAGGGCCCATTCAAGCCAGACGCCGACTACATGCAAGGCACCTACAGCATCGACCCGGCCGTCTTCTCCGACACTGACGGCGAGGCCTACCTGTACATCGGCGGTCTGTGGGGAGGACAGCTGCAGTGCTGGCAAGAGCCCGGCAAGTTCAACGACAAGATGTCCGGGCCCCAAGAACCATCCGGCAAGGGCGTCAAGGCGCTGAACCCAAGAGTCGCCAAGCTCAGCGAGGACATGCACACCATTGCCGAGACGCCCCGCGAGCTGGTCCTGCTCGACGAGTCGGGCGAGCCTATCATGGCTGACGACCACGATAAGCGCTTCTTCGAGGCTGCTTGGATGCACAAGTATAACGGCAAGTACTACTTCAGCTACTCGACCGGCGACACCCATTACCTTGTCTACGCCATCGGTGACACTCCTTACGGTCCATTCAAGTACGCTGGTCGTATTTTGGAACCCGTCAAGGGCTGGACTACGCATCACAGTATCGTTGAGTTCGAGAAGAGGTGGTTCCTGTTCCACCACGATGTCTCGATCTCCGGCAAGAACCACTTGCGCTGCGTCAAGACTAAGGAGCTCTTCTATGATGAGCATGGCAAGATCAAGCTGGTCGCTCAGTAGAAGCTTGATATGTAGTGATGTGTCATGTAGGAGCAGGATACCCTTGTATATGTCAAAGTTCCCAACCGTCTTATTCATCTGTATCTGTGTTTCGTGATGCATGATCATGTCAAGTACTTTTGTTATCTACTTTTGATATCATCTACCTGCATAATGCATCGCTGGTACTGGTACCCGCTTCTCTATTTCGTCGCTCGGTCTCACCAAGCTGACCCTCATATAAATTACGCTCAGGAGTTGTCCACAGCCTGTACGATCGAACCCTTGGCACCCTCATCAAGGTTGTCCAGAGTCGACATGTCATCCTTGTCCAGCTCAAAGTTGTAAACCTCAGCATTGGCGGTGATTCTGCTAGGCGTGTCCGACTTTGGCAAGGGAACAAAGCCCTTCTGCAAGCACCACCTGATCAGAATCTGACCAGTCGTCTTCGAATGCTTGTCGGCAATCTGGTTGAGCGTCTTGTCATCGGCCTTTTGGTTGCGGACTAATGGACAGTACGCCTCGACCAGGATGTTGTTCTCCTTGCAGTACTCGACGCACTCGCGCTGCTGACACCATGGGTGCAGTTCGATCTGGTTGACGACTGGTGGCCAGACGGTCGCGTACTTCTTGAGCTCAGCAATGTGGCCCTTACCGAAGTTGCTGACACCAATGGCTCTTAGTTTTCCCTCCTTGTGCGCGCGCTCCATGGCCAACCACAGCTGTTTCCTGACATTGGCGCCGGCATTTGGGCTGTGGATGAGGAAGAGATCAATGTAGCCGTTGGAGCTGGAATCAATTTTCTTGACACTCTCGCAGATCGCCTGGTAGTCTTCATCGACAGACGAACCGGCAGAAAGAATCTTGGACGTAATATAGACGTCTGATCGAGGAAGACCGGATTGCTTTACCGCTTCTCCGACTTGATCTTCATTGGCGTAGTACTGAGCAGTGTCGATGTGACGGTAGCCAGACTTGAGAGCGGTGGTACACGACTGAATGCATGTAGGACCGTGAGACTAATTTTCATGTCAATGGCTGATCGACCACAATACTGCTTAGTGGTATTTAACATACTTGGTAGACACCAAATCCGAGGGCAGGAATCTTGTATTGAAGCTTGTTCAATTGGTAAGCGGTCTGGGGTGTCAAATTTGAAGCCATTTCGTAGTAAAACTATTTGAGTCGCGTATTGTGTTGAGGATTGGAAAGGGGAGAGCAGAGAATAAGGTATGGATCGGTCAATGTCAGCGCTTCGATATTGGTCAACAGAAGAGATGCCCCGCTGTCGTCATGACTAGACGAGGCGGGATGCTTGACGATCGGGAGCTCTGGCCCGCCGTGAGTCATCCACACCGCGAGTCAGTCGAGACTAAAGAATAATTTGGCTCTCAAAATATGCTGCCACTGGGGTTCTTAGAGGTGATATCGGATACATAAACATTCAAGGACTCTCTCGTGCTTCCAGCCAGATACACAGTTCTCGCAGTCAAGATGGTCCTTCAAGCAATCAAATACCAGCGAGGGCAGCTGCAAATCCTAGACCAGCTCCGTCTCCCACATACAGAAGTTTACGACAACGTCGAGTCAAGCAAAGACGCATGGCATGCAATCAAGGAGATGCGAACCCGAGGTGCTCCAGCTATCGCCATTGTAGCAGCCCTGGGTCTCGCAGTCGAGCTCGAAACAATTCACAGCAAAAAGGAACTTTCAGAGATCGCTGAGGAAGTCAAGGTGTTTATCGATGAGAAACTTCTATACCTTGTTACTAGCAGACCGACGGCAGTCAACCTCGCTGATGCGGCAAGTAAACTCGGAAAAATTGTCGACAAAGCAGCAACTTCATCGAATGCCACTGGACCGTCTGTCAAGGATGCATATGTGCAAGCTGCGGAAAAGATGCTTGTTGATGATGTTTCTGATAATGAGGCCATCGGCCGCCATGGTGCTGAATGGATCTTGAAGCACGCCTCTTCGTCAAGCAACCAAGTCAGCATCGTGACCCATTGCAACACCGGGTAAGTTGTTCTCGTCCGTCCATCAACTTCGTACCGGCTGAACTCTTTAGATCTCTCGCCACTGCAGGGTACGGTACCGCGCTGGGTGTAATTCGATCAGTCCACGCCAAGGGTGCCCTTAAGAGAGCCTTCTGCACAGAAACCAGACCATACAACCAAGGTTCAAGGCTGACTGCATTCGAGCTAGTCCACGATCAGATTCCTGCCACCCTTGTGACCGACTCGATGGCTGCGGCTCTGCTTCGCTTGAAGGGTCCCGAACAGAATATAGCTGCTATCGTTGTAGGAGCCGACCGTGTCGCTGCAAACGGAGATACCGCCAACAAGATTGGAACTTACTCGTTGGCCATCCTAGCCAAGCACCACGGCGTCAAATTCCTGGTCGCTGCTCCGAGGACAACCATCGACCGCTCAACAAAATCCGGTGCTGATATTGTGATCGAGGAGCGTGCGGGAAATGAAATGACCATGATCAAAGGACCGCGATACGACGGCGTCAACCTCGACTTGGACCATGTCGAGACTGTCAAGATCGCCGCCAACGGAATCGACGTATGGAATCCAGCGTTCGACGTCACTCCTGCCTCTTTGATTGACGGCGTAGTAACTGAGATGGGTGTGGTCGAAAAGGGCCCAGACGGCGTTTTCAACTTCGAGGACATCTTCGCCGCGGGTGGTCTCGAGGTGAAACCCAGTGCGGTTGGAGGCCTCTACGGAGCGTAGTTTAGCCAAATTGCAAAAGGTATCAAACACACAAACTGGAGGTTGCGTGCACTGTACACAAATCCGAACCCCTCAGTTGTCCAGCATTCCATGGCGAGTATTTTGTGTGTTTGCTTATTCTATTCTGCCCATACAAGCCTTTGCGAACTGCGTTCATCCAGCATCGTTTGGTCACAGATATCGATCAATCGTGGTGCACAGCGATTTCGGTTACTGGCTGCCGTTGGCGTGTGAATCGGTCTCTATTGACTCGTCGCCCTGATTCTTGTTCGTTTGTGTATCCCGGATCGTGCTTCTTTCCTCGGCGATGTTCTGGTTGTCATTTGCCTGGGCTAACAAGGCTTCAATTCTCGCTTCGAGAGCTGTCAGGTGGTTCTCAAGAGCAGTCGCCGTTTGCTCTCCCGTTGCTAATTCTTGAAATGCCTGGCTGGCTGTTAGATGGTCGAATCCGGAAGCCCAACGCACTCTACTTGCCTTTGCGAAATCGGCTTCTTCCTCACTGATTTTTCCATTCTCACCTGGCGCCATACTGTTGATTGTTTTAAAGATTGTCTGAAAAAGTTGTTCAAGTGAAGAGACTCTAGTGGGTAAGGTATCTCTATCTTGCGCGGAGGTTGACGTACCGGAGCCAATTAACTTAAGGTAAGCTTTGACCTCCAGGTATCCATATCGAAGTCGCGCCTACCACTCCATCCACTCCCGCTCTATACTGTTGCCAACTCTTACATCTCCAGTCATTATATCGTCGCATTGCATTCCTTGTGACCACTGAGAGGACTTCACACATTGCGCAATAACTACATGGCTATCTGAATCGAAAGTCGTTGACATGTACTCTGGTTCCAACTCATACCTCGGCGGATCCAACTCGGGCCGTCCAGGACAGTCACAGTATGGACAGCCGTCCTTTACGGGGCAGCCTTCGCCATTTGGGCAGCAGCAGTCTCAATATGGAGGTGGACTACAACCACAATATACCGGAATGCCCCCAATGCAGCCTCAAGCGACCGGCTTTCCAGGTCAGCAGCCGCAGCAGCAGTATGGTGCTCAGACTGGCATGCAACAAATGCAGCCTCAACAGACAGGATACGGCATGATGCAGCCTCAAGCCACAGGATGGCAGCCACAGCAGTCCTCGTTCCAACAGCAGCAGCAGCAACCTTCATACCAACAACAGCAACCGCAGCAGCCTCCACAGCAGCTACAACCTCAACAAACCCAGAGTCAACCTCAGCTTCAGTCCACAAAGACTGGCATGACATCTGCTCAGATGGCGGATTCGTTCCGCTCTACTGGCTCCTCAACTCAAGCCGCGCCTCCACAAGCACCAAGGACATCGAACAAAATCCCTGGAATGCGACTATCCTTCATCACTGCATCTGACCAGGCCAAGTTTGAGCAATTGTTCAAGTCTGCGGTCGGTAGCGAGCAGGCATTGTCAGGCGACAAGGCTAGGGATCTTCTTTTGAGGTCTAACCTTGGTGGTGATGCCCTTGGACAGATCTGGACATTGTCTGATACTACCAAATCTGGTCAGCTTCTGTTTCCAGAGTTTGCTCTTGCAATGTGGCTTTGCAACTTGAAGCTCACTGGAAAAGATCTACCGGGCCACTTACCAGAAAGAGTCAGAAATGAGGTCTCGAGTATGGTTGACATAATTTCATTTGGCGTGGCAGATGATCAGCCACAACAGGCTGCGAGGACAAATGCGCCAAACTTCAACGAGCCTGCAAAGACTGGAATCACTCCTCAACCCACAAATTCCCAGCTGCTGTCAAGCATGTCTACTGGCTTTCAGCCACAGAATCAGATGGGCGGGTTGCAGCCACAGATGACCGGATATCCTGGAATCCAACCACAGCCTACAGGCTATCAGCAACCTGCTGCCACGGGCTACGCCGGACCTCGACCCCCAATGCCACCTATGCCAACTGGCTTTGGACAGCCAAGCGCCCTCTCTCCACAACAGACAGGTTTTGCACCAATGGCGCCGCTGAATGCTCAGCCGACAGGACGTCCAGGTCAGTGGGGTCTTGTCAATGCGCCAGCTTCTGGTCTTCCCAATCTTCAAGCACTTCAACAGCAGATGATGCCTCAACCTGGTCGTCAATCAGGATTTACCACGGTCGGGCTTCGAGGAAACGCCAGCGTACCATGGGCAGTGACTAAGGACGAGAAGAAGATCTACGATGATATGTTCAAAGCATGGGATGGCTTCGGTAAAGGCTTCATCAGTGGCAGCCAAGCTATTGAAATATTCGGGCAGAGTGGTCTTGAAAAGGCCGATCTCGAACGCATCTGGACACTGTCTGATCCTCACAACAAAGGCAGACTCAACTTGGACGAGTTTGCGGTAGCCATGCACATGATCTACCGAAGACTGAATGGCTATCCGGTGCCCAACCAGCTTCCTCCTGAGCTTATTCCTCCATCCACCAGAAACATCAACGACTCCATTGGAACCATGAAAGGTCTGTTGTCTCAGGATGCTGAGCAGCGAAAGAGTTCCGGAGCTTTCCTGCAGCCCCAGAAAACTGGTGTCAGCTACCTCAAGAATCATTCTCTTAAAGGTGCCGGAGAATCGGCCGCACAGCGCAAGGATGCGACTGTGTACAAGAACAACGATGATGATGTCGGATACAAGTCTAGCGCACGCAGACGGATTGGTGAGAATGGTCGCTCACCCTCACCTGCTCAACCCGGATCACCATCCTCCGAGCGGTCTGCGGATGAGATGAATGCGGAGCAGCTTCGCAAGGCTGTCCGCGAAAAGCAAGTCTTGCTCGATGCTATGGACTTCCAAGATGAGAATGCATCCGAGCAAGAAGATGCACTGGATCGTAAAGATCGCCTAGAGTCCGAGGAGCTCTTCAGGCGCATCAGGAACATCCAGGAGGATATTGATAGACATCCAAACGCTGGATTCCGCTCCAACGACTCTGATGCGGAGCGGAGGAGTATGCAGAGACAGCTGCGCACTCTTTCTGACCGCCTGCCAGAGCTTGCTACCCATGTCAGGAAATGCGAGCGTGCTATATCTGAAGCCCAGCTCGAGCTTTTCCGCCTGAAGGACAAGAAGGCTCATCCAAACTCAGGTCCAAGCATTGTTGGTACTGGTCCCGGAGGTGAGGTCACTGAGTCTGATCGTCTGAAGGCTCGTGCGAGAGCAATGATGCAGCAGCGCTCCGCGGCGCTCTCTGGCAAGCCCGTTCCTACTGCCGGTGATGATGGAAGTGCTTCTGCTAAGCGAATGGAAGAGGAGACTACGCGTGTTCGCCGCGAAAGAGAGGACAACGAACGCATGGTTAAAGACGTGGAGGAAAGTGTCTCCGAGTTCAGCAAGACCATTGACCAGGGCTTGAAAGAGGGTCAAGAAGATTCTTCTACCGAGCACGAGCGTCGCAGATGGGATGATGGTCTGGGAGTCGAGGACGAAGTCAGAGACTTCATTTTCGAACTCCAGCGTAGTAGCAGAAGCTCTCGTGTCAGGAAAGAAGACACGGACCGACCACGTGATCGTGTTGCTACAACAAAGGCTGACGATGAGAGCCGCGCCAGCAGTTCGCTACGTTATGGCAGTCCTGCTCCTTCCGAAAGCTCACGCGCCATGTCGCCAGCAACCACCGGTACATCATATTCATCTTATCAAACCGCAGAGGATCGTGCCGCGTTCATCAAGAAGCAAGCCGAAGCAAGAATGGCCGAAAGGCTTGCGGCTTTGGGACTTAGGGCACCTTCTAAGCCCGGTGAAACCGCCCAACAGAAGCAGGAAAGGGAGAAGAGGGAGAGAGAAGAAAAGGTCCGCAAGGCCGAGGAAGAAGATTCTCGTAGGGAACAGGAGAGACAGCAAAGGCTTGTCGATGAAGGCTTGGTTCCTCCACCAGCAGCAAACGCCAAGAAGGGCCCGCCTCCACCATCTCCCAGACAGCGCGGCGGGTCGATCAAGCAGCAAGAAGCGCACCAGGAGAAGGCTGAGGAAAGTCGAGCCGAGAAGAATATCGTAGAGCAGGCTCTCCGAGATCAGCAGCAAGCGCAAGCAGCAGAGACAAGAGACCTAGAGTAAGTCATACATCCATAATGCAGTGATCCATATTCTAACGAATTGAAGGGACGAGGAGCGTCGTCAGGAAGAGGAGATTCAAAGTGAGCGAGCCGCAGCTGAGGAGAGAATGAAAGCTCTTGAGGAACAGGTCCGACAGGGAAAGTTGAGGAAAGAGGAAGAGAAAAAGAAGAAGCGTGAAGCGCAGAAAGATGGAAAGGAACGAGAGGCTCGATTGGCCGCACAGCGTGCCGAGATCGAAGCTGCCAAAGAAAAGGAGCGTCAACTTCGTCTACAGCTCGAAGGCTTAGGCGAGGAAGACTCTTCTGACGATGAAGACACACAGATGACGCCTCAAGATAGTACACCGACTGCTAGTCAAGAGCTGACAAGAGAAGTACCAGCTGCTCCAGCAGCGCCACCAATGCCACCGACCACGTCTATTACTAGTCCTGGTCTGGGCAGTCCAGAAGAGTCCAAGAATCCATTCTTCAAGAGCATGGGTCAGCCACCAGCTAGCTCTGCTATTGCCTCTCCACAGCCTGCGGATGCCCAATCCACCAATCCATTCCACCGCATGACCACCGAGCAGAACAAAACGGCTCTCCCTGAACCATCAGCCGCTCCTGCACGCACTCGAGCCGCGCCAAAGGACGACGACGACTGGTCAGTAGTGGAATCATCCGACGATTCATCCGACGACGAGGACGATCGTCCAAGCGGCGGTAGCGCCAAGCAGCTAGCATCCATTCTGTTCGGCACAATGGCTCCACCACGCCCAATGTCGGCCATGGAGTCTCCTGCTCCGCAATCGCCTGCGGTCAAGAGCCCGGAAGTTACATCCCCTGCTGCAGCAGCCCCACCACCTCCGCCCATGCCAAACATGGGTGCGCCTCCGCCACCTCCAATGCCAAACGGCGGCGCTCCACCTCCTCCGCCTATGCCTAGTATGGGCGCTCCTCCACCTCCTCCAATGCCAAACGGAGGTGCTCCACCGCCTCCTCCAATGCCGAGTGACGGAGCACCACCTCCACCTCCTATGCCTGCTCCATCGGCGGGCGGTGGTGGCATGGGCGCTTTGTTGGGTCAGATCCAGGCCGGAAGAGGTCTGAGGAAGACGCAGACGAATGACCGCAGCACATCTAACAGCGCTGGTAGAGTACTCGGGTAGTTTTGAGCGTGGACGGTAGTCAAAGAGTGTCTATATGTAGCACATAGTAATCGTCCTTTGGAATGTATATCCGTTGTCTTTTATCACTGATCATGGTGCGAGAATATAAATGTTGAATTAACCAATATTATCATCAATTATGTGAAATGTAGTTCCAGAAGAGCAACAAGATCCGGAAAACAAAGAGTCTACCTCAACCTAAGGATAGCGAGCAGATCATGCTTCGCGAAAAACGCCCGATTCCACTTCCCAAAGACATACATGAAAATGGTCAGACAGCAGACGCCGACCTGGACGCTCGCGATGACGGTGAATACAGGCTTCACCCCGCCTCTGACCAACCAATCGTAGCCACTGAATGTCAGGCCAAAAGAAAAGATGTTCTTGAACACGAGCAGACAGGTAAAGGCCTCGACGGCGACGTCTCGATGCGCATCGACGAGATAGAGAGCGCTCGCCACGGCGCCGAGGACCATACCTATGACCTCGAGGGAGAAGAAGAAATCAGGCCAGAACTGGGATTTTGTGAGCGGACATGGAACTAAAGCACAGAGAATGGAAAAGAAGACGTACCCAACCGTATCGCGTGGTGTCGTTGGCCGTGATGCCGAAGCCGTAGAGACCCGCGCAGCCGAACACCAGCTGAGGAAGGACGAGGACGAGTCTGAATTCGGGCTCGTAGACGCCTTTGTTCCAGCGCGTGAGCAGCTTGATGCACGGGTCTGAGATCAGACCTGCGATTATGAAGCCGAGGACTGCGCCGATAAAGGCCCCTGTGTACATGTATCCTGTCTGTACTTCGTTGAAGAAGAGTGGTGGGCCGAGCATGATCGCCGCTAGGACGATTCCAATCAGGACTGTCCAGCCGATCAGCGCGCCTTGGATCAGGCACGCCCAGAGAATGCCTGGGTGGAAGAATAGAGGGAAGGGCCGCAGAAGAAGCTTGAAGTAGGACTCGTCCGTGTGGCGGCCGTTGAAGAGGGCGAGGCCGAAGACTAGTGGGCGCTTGGAGTGCGCGACAGCGTGGACGTCAGCGATTGACGACTCGGGTGCGGTCTTGTAGTGCTCGCGCAGCTCGTGGCGGCTGCTGTCTGTGTTCAGGTGGTCGGCGCGGTTGAAGGTCGTCTCTGGGACGAAGAAGTATACCAGTGGCAGCAACAGGCCGGTGAAGATGGCGCAGAAATAAAAGGTCCATTCCCAACCGAGAGTGCTAGTCATCTTTCCTACGATGACAGGCGTGAAGAACGCGCCGCCGAAGAGCGAGAGGTTGCTGAGTGCCATGCGTTTGCCGCGCTCGTGCACAAAGTAGAGGTCACCGACCGTGACGTTCACGAGCGCTTCGAAGGGCGCCAAACCGACGCCCTGGAAGACGCGGGCTGCCAGTAGTGATTTGTAGTTTTTACCCGACGCTCCGCCCCAGATACTGCTTATGATTATGATCACCGTACCTAGGATGTAGAGATGTCGTTTCCCCCATACTCGCGCCGAGGGTACGAAAAGGAAGCCTGCGAGACCGACGCCGAGGAGGTGATAGCCTGTGAGCAGAGCGATAGAGGTGAAAGGCTTGCGGAAGTGGAGGACGAGGGTCAAGGTGTCAGCCGCGAGGAGAGGTGACAGCGTCGATGCAAGAACAGAGAGCAGGGAGAGGATCGCGGTGATGATGTCGCGGCGCCAGAGCGGCCAGTTGAGGGGGTCGTTGGGGTCATCGCTAGGCTGAGGAATGAGGATGACTGGATTGGCACCGCTGGAGCGCTTTAGCGAGGAGTCGTCGCTGGCGACATTAGTGGTCTGTAGAATCTCATCCAGAGTCGCAGTGCCTGGAGCATGCTTGTCAGTTGATCTGCGCTGTACATTATTGTGGACGAACGCTTGGAGAGACCCACCTGGCACATGGCCTCGACTGCGTGTTTCCAGGATACCGAGACCCATGTTGATCGGGTGGTGATATGATAGTATCGATATGCCGGAGATCGAACGGTATGCGACGAAGAGATCAATGCGACATGTTCACGAGCAAAGATGGAAAACAATCCGCCAATCTGCCGCGGAACGACTGTTCAGCTGAGTACCTTAACTGATTAGGGTAAAAATAGCGTGAGGAACATGGCAGCCGGAAGCGCGCACTACGAACGCTCCGCATCGTATCAGCTTAATAAGTTAGCAAGAGCCGACACGCGTATATTGTGGCCCGCTCACGCACTGCATATCATGCTATGTTTTATTACTCTTGGAATGAATCTACGCGAAAGCATAACTATAACAAACATTGATAGAAATGTATACAATCAAGACAACGATACATGACAGCTCACATCTGGCTCATACGGGAGCGATCAGACCAATTTACTACATTACATGATATGACATGATTACCTCCCTTCCTCACGGTTGACCTGCACCTTCTTGTCCTCACCACAGCTAACGATGCCCCATCTCTCGTCCCACGCAACACCGAATACCTTGACTCCCTCGCCACCGACCGGTCTCTTCTCGCCCATGCCTTCTCTCTCGACCACGAATACGCTCTCTCCAACCATTCCTCCTTCTCCAACTCCCCCGGTGCCCGCTCTCACACTCCTGACATCCCACACCCTGACCGTACCGTCGTGAGCGCCACTGCAAAGGATGTATCCGTTACTGGGATGCTCAGTGAGGGAAACAACACCATTCGAATGCCCTCTTAGCGTCATAGCAACTACACTCGTCGCGCTCGCCCGCGGGTCGATGAGGGTGATGTGTCTCGCGCTTGTACCAGCAGCAACGAGATTGACTTCGCCCATTGCTGCAACCGACAGCAGACTCTGCGCCGTCGACCGCGTGTCCACACATTTCTGCGTCGGCAGGTCCCAGGTTCTCATGCCGTGGTCCCAGGACGTTGAGTACGCCACTGTTGCGTCGGAAGACTTGAAGGTCACGTCGGAGACGGGCGCTGAGTGGCCGGTCATGAGCGCAAGAGGGCCGCGTTGAGGAAGCGATTTGGCGGGATTGGAGAGTTTACGGCGTTTGTTGCTCAGGGCTGTGGGGAGGAGATTGGATGGAGCTGCGGGAGCAGAGGATTTGGATGCGCTCCAGATGCCGACCGTGTGGTCTGCGGAGGCGGAAAGGATACGTGAGGTCGGTGTGTGTACTGCTAGGCGGTCGACCGATGCGGTATGGCCATAGAGTTCGAGGACGGGCGTAAATGAGGCGGTTGTGCTCGGCGAGTCAGAATCGGTATAGTTCCATATCCGGAGAGTGCGGTCCATGCCAGCGGATACGGTTTGTGTCGGGGAGAGAAACTTGACAGCTTTTACTGCGGCGGTGTGTCCTCCGTCCGAAGCTGAAGTGGAAGTCGCGAGCAGCTGACCTGATGCATCCCATGTCCGTATCAGTCCGTCATAGCTGCCTGAAAGTATCCTGTCCTGCGATGAAGATAGTCCTGCTTCTCTTCCTGCTGGCGAAGTCTCTGATAACAGATCCAGTGAGCTGACCCAGTCGTCATGCTGGAACGATGCAACATGTGCAGGTGGTATGAGAGCACGAATGTACTCAACAGATAGTGTCGTCTCAGCCGAGATGCCGTTGGCTGTGAGAAATTCGTCGATCGACGTTCGGAGAAATTGGCCATTGATCAGGAATTCGAAGGGGACTGGCTTTTCGGTAGTGAGAAGGCGATTGACGAGAGTTGATAATTGGTAGCGGCGGAGTTCTGCAACGAGTCGGTCAGCTCTGGTATTATTGTTATCAAGAAAAGCGCATAGGCGCGCATTCTTTGCAGTCTGCCTTACCAGTTGACACGAGGATTGGGCCGGTGTCCTCAGGGAGTTGAATATCCGGACTCCTGGTAGTGAGCTGTATTCTGACCTGCGAGGTCCGATCTACATCGGTAGACGCCATCTGTGTCTGAGTTGACATTTTGCAACCGCGAATATGGTCACGATATAGCCGTCCTGTATGGGTGCTTATCTCGGTCGGCGTTTTGATGTTTTATTAGGGTTGTCGCATCGAGAAAAGTTCTGCCGGGCGGTGACCCCAAAAATTACAATGGAGCGCTCCTGCCTGATCCACAGTTCAACCACCGCAATGTCCAATTACGTCAGGTATGAGCGAGTAGAATAAACCGGGCAGCCACACTTGGCAATTATTGGCGGTTGTATATAATCTACTCTGTGGCTTGCACCAATTGCACATCAGCACCCATCCCGTCTTTGCATTAGTCAGTCAGTCATGCGTTCTTCCACTTCAGTTGCCGTCCTTTCGACTGCTGCTCTTGCCGCGGCAAAGTACACCTTCGACCCGTTACTCCACCTTTCCGGTATAGCGCCTTACTTCGAGCCCGAGAACCCTCCCTTCGACCCTGCACCGCCTCAGGGCTGCAATGTCACAAGAGCTGCATACTTGATCCGACATGCAGCAATCTACGCAAATGATTTTGACTACGAGACATACATTGAGCCCTTTGTCAATAAGCTTGCCAATACCACCGTCGACTGGGATCAGTCACATGCACTTTCTTTCCTCTCGACCTGGAAGAGTCCAATCGAGGATGACGACGTCTCGAAATTGTCCAAGGTTGGAGAATTGGAGGCGATGCAGCTCGGTGTCCAGGTCTATGGCCGCTACCCCCGACTAAAGCAGCCTAAGAAAGTTTGGACAAGTACCGCTGAGCGAACTATGATCAGCGCGGAGAGCTTTGTCAATGGTCTGGTCATTAAAGAGAACGCGACCGATATCGTCCAAGTCTTCGAAGGCAAGAAGGACGGCGCCGATAGTCTGACACCATACAAGTCCTGCCCGGCCTATTCGTCCAGCCGTGGTAGCAAGGAGAGCGCGGTCTACCAGAAGCAGTACACAGCACCTATCATGTCTCGATTCCATTCCGAGATCCCCAAATTTAACTGGACCGCCTCGGATATCTACGGTATGCAGCAACTCTGCGGCTACGAGACTGTTATTCGTGGCGACTCTCCATTCTGCTCTCTCGACCTGTTCAGCCCAAATGAGTGGCTGCAGTTCGAGTACACCAACGATCTCATGTACTTCCACAACACCGGGTATGGCAACCCTCTATCCGGATCTCTGGGCTTCCCATGGGTCAATGCTTCTTCTGAGCTACTCACCGCGCAGGACGCAGACCAAGATCTCTACATCTCCTTCACTCACAGAGAGCTTCCTCCAACCGTCTTGGTGGCCATGGGTCTCTTCAACAACTCTGCCTTCAGCGGTGTTGACAAGCCCAACGCAACCATGCCCAACAACTACCTGAACCCTCAGCGCGCCTTCCAGAGCAGCAAGTTCATGTCCTTCTTGACCAACATTGCCATTGAGCGTATGGAATGCGACAGCTTCGGCTTCCAGGACAACGCCAACCAGACCGGCGAATACTACCGTGTCCTGGTAAACAACAACCCACAGTTCCTCGATAACTGCACCGATGGTCCGGGCATGAGCTGCTCGAGACAAGGATTCATGAACTTTGTTGAGGAGAGAGGTCAGATGTTCGGTAACTTCTCCGGCCAGTGCGGTGTCGACTACAAGAACTCGACCAACATCCTGAGCATTTACTAAGCTTGCCGGTCTGGCAGCTAGTCGCTCGTAATAACGTAAAACATACCTGTATATAGCCATATGGCCCTTTGTAACATTAATGTCAAGCAAATGAATGATAATCATCAACATATACATTCTAGAGCAGTATCGTTCTCAGCGTGAATGAATACAGCCACCTCGATACCGAAAGCGTCGACAAAGTTTGGAAACGAAGATACATTAAGATATGTATTGTGATTGGAAATTTTTAAAAATCTATTGGTATAGCCCGAAACGCCATTCGAAAATTTCCAGCTCTTTCAGAGCAAGCTTTTCGCAAACCACCTACGTTTGTCTGTTTCCGAACAGCTTCAAAGCTCAAAAAGCTTGGTGATCTGAGCATAAGTGTCATCAGGACCGTGGACCGAGTGTCCAATGGTTCGTGAGTCCTCGTAAATTTCGTGGTCGTTGCCGCCTGGGAAACACTTGTCGCCGAAGAAGTGAATGGTCGTGTAGTCGACGCCGCCCGGTAGGTTCTTTTCGTTCTCGACGTGGTTCAGGCAGTATGTCTTGTCCCAGCCCTTGGGGAAGATGTCGAAGGAGATCTGGCCTCCGATCGAGTATCTATTCGCTGGTTAGCGTGTGTGTCATGGTCGTTTTTTTTCTTGTGTGGACGTACGTCAGACCCATGTCGGTAAACTCGTTCTTGAGTTTCGCAACAAATGTCTCTCTGATCTTGTGCTCCAAGTCGTATTTCTGGTACTCGTCTCTTTCTTCTTGGCTCGCGTTACGGCCGATTGGGCTGACGTTGATCATGCCGTTTCTGAACTCGATGAATGTTCCGCGCTTCTTTGGGATATCGAGATCTGCGATGTAGTGCAGGATGAAGTTGGTAAGCTTCTTGTACTTGTCCTCGCCGATCCACTGGATAAATGATGTGGAAGCCAGGGGAACGCCCATGCGGTAGGCCTCGAGACCGTTCTCTGGGAAGCAAAAGTCGAAGAGTGATGTCACTGGTATCGAAGGCTTGCCCAATTGCTCTTGTTGCTTGACGAGGTTGCTGCCACCGACGTATCCAATTGCGACCTTGTGGCGCAGTCTGGAGAGCATCTCGAGCATCTCAGGGGAAACGGTCTATGGCATTGTCAGCGCGAGTCGCGACATGAAAACCGCAAAGTCGTCCACTATGCGATCAGGCTCTCACTCACCCTGCGCGCAGGAGTCAGAGTCTCGTCGACATCGAACAAGACGATTGTGTTCTTGACCGGCCTCTGCTCGAGGGTAGGGATAACGGCAGCTGCTGCGGCGGCCATTGTGTCTGTGTATAAGAAGAGAAAATGTTAAGAAGGGGAGCTTCTGGAAGGGCAAATGGCAACGTGAATTGTCGTGATAGAACTTGAAATTCAGAAGGTAAAAGACAAATGTCAACAGAAACAAATACGGGCTCTGATGTTTATTTGAGGAAAGGTGTTCGCGATCATCCCTGAACCCTGAGCTGAGTTGGAGACTGTGGGGTCATTCAGGTCAGGGTCCGAACGTCGAGTCCCGAAGCTGAACGTCCATGAACGTCCAGGAGTAGCTGCTGCATCTTTTTCGGACAACTCTATATGTCTCATTGACAGACTCAGACTTGCATATCTTAGATATTCAGCAACCAGGATTGATTGAGTTCTAGTGAACGTCCTTGGTCTTGTACAAAATAAAATAATACACCTCCGAATCCAAATATCAATTAACGGCCTCTTTTCCGACGAATCTCCTGATACTCCTTCATCCATTGTGGCATTTAAGCGTCGAAAAATAATGGCCATGATGAAGTCGGAGCCGTAGCGGTAAGAGGTCTGGTTGACATTCCGAAAGAATCCTCATCATCATTCTGTTGGCCCGGAACTTCTGGTATAAGGACAGGAAGAACATCTCTCGGCCGAGCCTCCTTCAGTTTCAATAGCTCGAGGGTTTGCAGGTAGTTCAGCCGTTTGACGACGAAGTCGTGCCATTCCTCGTCTGTGCACCCGAACGATCTTTGTAGCACCAGATGTGTGAGAAGAGTACAGAAGATTTCGAGTTGCTGGAGCGACCCTTGATCGACCTTGTGGGGCTCAACCTTCACGACGAGGAAGTTGTGACATCCGACGATATCATGAGACGCTGATTTTGAATGATCAACCTTGGGTTCAGTAGGTATATGTCAGGTATACTTGTCTCCGATGAAGCGATTCATGTGATACAGGATCGGCATTTTCTTGTCGAGATTCGAAGCCAGCAATCGCTGCGAAATAATGCCGCGATTGGCATACTTCGTCAACATAGTACCAAAGTGATTGTCCATGGGATTTGTAACGTAAGTCCTCTTCTCCACAAAGGTCGCATGGGGAAACATCGAATACGCCCCGTTACAGGTAATGAAATTGACAAGATCGGTCATGTAGTACCCTTCGAGGAGTTTGATGCTGGGTGCCTGGTCTTTCACTTCGATTATCTCGATCTCCGTAACGGTGCTATTGCAAGTTCGCTGGAATTGAGATACTTGCTTGACGTGAAACCGAAAATGGGTCTTCGGACCGTCAGACTTGCCGATGATTCTGTAGCCTTCGTCTTTGATGAGATGCTGTACAAGCGGGCCGTAACGGTCCTCTTTTACAAACACGTTGAGGTTTGAATCTGGCCATAGGGTTCTGCTGAAGAACTGCAAAGCAAAGCTGCCTGGGATCACTCCGTCACATTGTGCAAGACGCTTACGAAACTTGACGTGGTCTCGCAGAAAGCGGCCCAGCTGTTTGTCGAGGTTCCATTGGGTTCGGAGGAGCTCTTGATAGAGGCGTGCTAAAGACTTGCATGTCTTTGTCAGGTTGATGATGTCTTTTATATCAAGGAAATGACAAAGCCTCTGATGAATTGGATAAAAGCGAGCTTCGTCCACGAGCAGATCCAAGAACTTATCCTTCGTCGTTGTCAGTGTACGAGGGCGTTTGGTCGGTCGCTCGAGGACAATCACGGTGTCACGGTCAGCAACAGCAGCAGCGGCGAATTCGTTCCGGTTCCGCTTCCTGAGCGTCGAGCTTCCGACTTGAACGTCAGATCAGCTCGTCTTACTCTGCAGTGGAGGCATTCTCAGAAAGCGAACATTCTCTGGTCCGACAGTAGCTCAACGTACACCGAGATGAAAGATAAGTACAGTATAAGGTCGCGTCGGTTAAATAAGCAGCGCATCAAATGCGGAGAAGAATAATAAGAAGAAGCCGAAACCAGGGTTCGCGCTGAAACTCCGACGATCACGACTCGGGGACCCATCCGAACAGCTGTTGCCAAGCTTAAGTTACAACACGCCATGTGTCCTCCTTAGATATATACTACCACCAGCAATTGAACAACGAGACCACGAATTGTGACTCGATCAATCGAAGTACATCCTATAAAACGACTGTCCCTATCACGCATTTTTGTTTCTCCTCCACCGCAATCCAACACACCTAAATAAACACAATGGTAGGACCCCCTCTTCCTACACCGAGTCGCACGTGCTCGTTCCATATCAGTACTGATGCGACATGCAGGCTCAAACACCACAACAACGACGCGCAAACGAAGCGTTCGCGAAGTCAGAGACCAGGAAGAGAGGAAAGCCGACACAGGAGACTGTGGTCAAGAAGCAGGCGCCGCAGAAGAGTCCCGTCAGTCCGGTCTGGCTAGGTGAGATATACTTTTATTATTTCCTAGAGGAAGAAGAGAAAGAGATGGGATGAATGACGCCATGTCGGATGCATGTATCCGTATAGAGGAGGGAGCGCCTGGTAATTGGAACACTGGTGGTTTCCTTGACTACCCGAGCGGAGAGGAGTTTGTTGGAAGAGGATCAGAGAACCCTCTTGTGGTCGTCTGAAATTCAATTCCATTTGGCTAACATTGACAGCGCTCCTCCTTTTCGTCATTTGCGGTGGTCTCATCTTCGAGCTGTTCCGCATCGCAAGCCAGGGCTGGTTCAATTAAAGACGCTTGAGCTGGAAACAGCAGCCATCGAGGGATGTAGACGTCCCGAGAATGTGGGCTTCCTCTTTACTTTTCTTTTTTGAGCGCGCGACTTGCATCTTATGGCGTTCTGGAGCATAGACTCTTCTTTTTGGAGCCAAAAATCGGCGATCAAAGGCAATATACCATCGATCTAGCACGTATCAGACACCTTTTCAAGGGCAGAAATATCATGAATGTGACACGGTCTATGTGTGGTGTAACCCGAAACGCCGCTTTGATGCAATTCACTTTCGCCGTCTTCTTCTTTCTCCGCCAGTCGCTCGATCGATCCTATAACCGCCTCCTTTAGTATCGGGAACCACTTCCACCTTGACTCCTTCGTTATCATCCTCGTCCTCTGACTCGCTGCTGCTCGAATCCTCTTCGACCTCCTCCTCGTTGCTGCTACTATCATCGCGAACGACAGGTTGCGACCGTGAAGAATGCTCTGCGAGAGGACTGGCTGGAACTTTGCGGGGAACGCGCGAGTACGAGACTTCAGCCGGTCCTGACACATTCCGACGACTTGGACTTGACGGTTCAGGACGAGCGGCGTAAGGATTAAAAGAGTACTGCGCAGTTGATGCGGCTCGAGCGCG
>Ga0058704_10000367_pt1 | contig 24013 bp, 21 predicted proteins | sample AgamicMgSfe_FD_71363 | JGI IMG/M metagenome (GOLD analysis project Ga0058704, IMG submission 71363) | Agave microbial communities from Guanajuato, Mexico - Mg.Sf.e | ecosystem: Host-associated > Plants > Phyllosphere > Phylloplane/Leaf | place: Guanajuato, Mexico | collected 2012-05-30
GTACCTGTGAGAGGAGCATTTGGGTCAAATTCCGCAAACCAAGAGGCGCATGATACGGTATGCAACAAGCAAGGCGCTCGCGAGCAGAGCAGAGGAGGCCGGAAAGTCTATGAAGAGGAACAGAAATCAAAGTGGAGATGCGTTTAGTAATGCTACGAAGTCTGTGTTGAACGCGAACCTCACACGCTCACGCCGCCCTTGCCGTCTTGGACATCACCCTGTCTTCATCGTACAGATGTCGCCTTCACTTCGCTTCCTCCGTCTTATTGCCCATCACATTACATTATCACGTACATACCACGACAGAATACCACTAGTCTGATCTTAACTCCATAGTCTTACAGACTGCGTCTTCGCGCCCGGTAGCTGCCTCTGACCAGGTTACTGTACGTAGCTCGAGGACATTCAGGATAGTATACCTTCAACATGCGATGTCCTCAGCCATAATAGAGATGACCGATGTCACACCCCATGATAACGACCTTCCTGGATTGTCAAGCGCCAAGAGGTACGTCAAATAGCGAACGAGCCTGCTCTCCCTGCGCCAGAACTCTGAGACATTCGACCCTCTAGATCAACCACTCGTAAGTCCACGGATGACCCTCATTTTGCTCTTCATGGGGTATGCACAAGTTTAATCGTCTACGTCAAGGGCCTTGACAGTGGCATAATAACTATCAATTTTGCGCCGATTTGGTGTCGCGTACAGCATCTGAGAAGCACCATCCTCGAATGAGGATGGTGCAAAGTTCGCCGGCAGCCCTTCAGTCGCCTCGACAGGTTGTCCAGAGCTCTATTTGGTGCCTCGCGCTTCTTGCAGCCATCTCCGAATAGGTTTGTCAACTCTGGCTCTATCCACCGGTCTCCCATGACGCAACAAGCTTCTCTCACTGTCCGCCTTGCCATCATCGGAATGTTCCTCGAAGTCTGAGCTCTTCTTGTGAGGATTGAATGCCCCGACCGCTTTTGCCTCGTCCAAGACAGCATCGCGCTGGACCTCAGCACTGGCTATCTGCCTGGTCTCTTTGCGGATGCTCTCGAACACTGCGCCCTCGTACTCGGCTTTGGTACTAGAGAGCCTTGCCAACAACCAGAGATCCTGCCGCTCTGCATAACCGCTACGGATGTCGTCCATCCGGTCATGGTGTTGTTCTATCTTCGCCTCTACCTGCGCCTAGCCTCTCCCGCAAGGCCCGGTCGGTAATCAGCTCATCCGTCTTTGCGACCGGAGCAGGCGCTGGCGGCAAACGGCCCTGCTCTACCAAGAGAGGTTCCGCTTGCTTGGTCCAAAAGGCGTACTCACGTTCTCGTTGGCTCTTAAGTATTATATTCAACTTCCGCACTGCTCTGGTGTGCAGCCGCCTTACAGCTGCCTCCTCGCTCTCGAGCTCGATGACAAGCTGGACAGCATCATCCAGCTCATTGTCAGAAGACCTCTGCTCCACGTCGAGCGCAGCATATTGCGAGGTCTGTAGGCAGTCAAGCTGGAGCTGAGCATCACAGGTGTTACATTGCGCCTAAGACGATCTCTCGCTGGAAGCGGGAACCTCATCCTCATGCTCTGGTATCATTTTATGGCAGTGCACCAGAGATCGGAGTCCAACTCGAAAGACGTTCTTCAGTGGGCGTTTCCGCTGGCGGTCTACGCTTCCTTCAAGTATGCTCGGCGCCACAGCAAACAGTTGGTGCTCAACGTCGTCTTGCGCCTCAACACTTAGCGCCAGCTCATCTTCCGTGTCGGATACATCTTGTTCGAGATCCACGATCCGCTCCTCGCATACCCGGATGCTTGCCGACGTCGTCTCGATATCCAGCTCAAGGTCGTCTTGCTTCTTGTTCTGCAGATGTCTCCGGCGCATTTTGCCTTCTTCAAGCATGTCGATATACTTCTGGAGCTTGTCTTCAACTACCGACGGACGGCGACGCAAACGTTCTCGCTCCCTCTCGCACTCGACGACCTGACCCAGTAGCTCCCATGCGTGGTCGAAAGCTCGAGTTTTCTCATCAGCCTCGTTATCTAGGGATCGGAAGGTCCCCCCTCCACTGACTTCTCGGCATGTTGGTCGTCGTCAGACGGTTCTTCGGCCTCTGGTAAGCTAGCTTCTATCGACCCTCTCGGGCTTGCGCTGTTGCTCCTGGCCTCGCGGGGGACTCGACGCTCAGTGTCAAAATGCTGATTCCGGGAAGCCATCGGCCGGTCTCCATGGCCATTTTCGAGACTAGGTTTCTTCGCAAGTAGGTTCATGTCCACAGCCGCGCCCTGGTCCTGAGGCAAAACGTCGTTCGGCGGCAATTGCGAGGATCCTTTCGAGGCCTTAAGTGTTCCTGGTTTCGACTCGCGCTTTGTCTTCTCGCCTCGATGAGGCCGGCCATCATTGCCACCCTCATTGTCAAACACTCTTGTCATCGAGTTCAAATATACATATTTGTCAAACCAGGCTACAAAAGTCGCTGTGTTCGATGCGGTCAACAACTGGAGACAGCAATGAGCCGCGATAAAAAGTAGGTTTGCCCCTGCGAGTGTCAAATTTCTTTGTTCTACGATCGTGCCGGAAAGGCTGCCAGCGTTTGTCTTGCCATTCACACTTTGTTCTTTGTGCCATAAGTTAGTTCTCGATACACTTTCTCGAGTCCGTGAGCGTTTTGGATGGTGATGCATCAGCGTGGCGGCTCTTGCGGCCTAGGTGCCCGTCAACCGGTGCCCGTCAACCGTACTGGCTTTTCCTACATTCACCATATGTGGCGAAAATGCCAACTATGTTGGTTGTGTTATTTAGCTGCGCGCTCAGCTGTGCGCGTTATTCAGACACTTTCGCACGCTCTCCGTTCGTTTCAATTTTCTTGGTCTCTCTTCTCTTGCGCGTATCGGAAGACAGCAAGATCTTGAACGATTTTCTCGCGTCCACAGAATCAGCCATTCGAAATGCTCCCTGAGCGCTCCAAGCTACACCCTCAACACGATGCCCGCTCCTGATACTACAGTTGAACTACGGCATCTGCTCGCTAACACAACTGCTTCTGTATCCCACCATTAGGCATATCCATTTGGGACAACAGTTAACGCGGCTTCCACTGACTAATGTATAAAACCCGCTGCGATTATAGTTTCGACACCATTAGCCTCCGACTCTCAGCTGAAATGGTCGCTGCAGTGTTCCGCCGCGTCCGCAGCGCCTGGAGGGGAAATAATGGGTCTAAGACCGAGGATACGAACACTCGTCGTCACGACAGCGATTCTAATCCTCCTGCAAACACCACCAATGCAGCTCCGCCAAGATCCAACCATGCCGTTCCGTCAGATACCGCAGATGCTACTCTTCCGCAACAAACCATACCGCAGGGTCCAGCGCTAGACTTCGAGGTTTTACACTCAGCGCAGGAGTTCATCGAGAAAGCCCAAAGCTTCACCTTGGAAAAGATCCGTAAGCAAGAGGCTACACTTACGCGACTCTTGCTACACGCCAACCCGAGCGATGCCCGCTACAACCTCTACTGCGCACAGTTCCAGCTCATCCGCATCGCCAAGGGGCTTAACTACTTGAAGAGCATTGATGTGAATGAGCAGCGCAAACTCCGTGCGTGGCTAGCAGGCCTCAAGAAAGACTTAGATGAGTCGCTTTGCCAGAAACCGAAGGACGCCGGCTGGGAGGACGACGAGGTTGTCAACTACAAGATATGCGAGCCAGGGAGTCTTGTCTACAGTGGCCTCAACAGTCAAGCAGTTAAGTAATTGAGGTGCTCCCCGCATTGCTTGACTGATTCGTAACCTAAATTTTGATTGCTTGAATGATTCAAATCTAGCTAAAGATTACTCGATTGACCTAACTGCTTATCAACTAAGCGAGATTTAGCGTAGATCTACCCCTAAAAAGACCTTATTTTGGGGGTATCAAGTAATGTCAAGTAAGTTGACTTTTTCTAAGTCAAATCTTTGACTGACTGACCTCTAAACCTCCAAAATTTTGCTTGACTGACTAAATTAGTCAGTCAAGCAGTCAAGCAATTATACTGTTGCATGACTGTTGAGGCCACTGCTTGTCTGGATCTGGCTGTTTGAGAACATCGAGAATGGCGATATTAGGGCCGAGGATCCGGTGCGCGTCAGCACAGATGTGGGCGACTGGATCAAGAAGAAGTACCTCGTTCTGGTCCACCACCGCAACGGCGACGACTTCAGCGCATATATTATCACGACCAAGAACGGCAAGGGACTAACCGGGCTTCCGAAGAGTAAGTGGGCAAAGTACGACCGGATCTTTATGGTGAGCGAGCGGTTCGACAAACTCTACTGGAATGAGAGACCCTTTGAGGTCAAAGGTAGCGTGAACTTCGATCTAGACCCGCTTTCAATGGTCTATCTCGAACCGCGCCCGTTCCCGTACAAATCTCTGCTCTATTCTACCGGCGCGCAGCTTGGTAGAACTGAATGGGAGTCCTTCCGCAAAATGTCTGTCACGAAGTTCACGCAGGACGCAAAGCAGCTGAACAATGCCAAAAACATACGGGTCCGTGGCAGTGAGCATGCTAATATGTACCGTCCGAAACTGGAGAAAAATGGCGGCCCAACGTTCGCTCCGGGCGTGGTGCCATCCCATCTGCTTACACTGCAGAGTCCGGCATCAATCCATCCGTCTGGCCCAGCCGTGAAGAATGCAAAGTATATGAACATGCCGCGCGAAGAATTAGTGGAGGAGATTCTTGCGCTCCAGGCGAGCTCAGAATTCCAGCGAGTGTATCAACTGTCACATCCGACACAATCAGAAAAGCAAGTGCAGCTACCGGGGCGACATCAAACAAGGCCGTGCCAGAGGATCGCAGATCTTCCACCAAAGCCTCCACCGAGTCCAACTTCACCTTTACCAAAGCCACCAACTCCGAGGCCGGCCAGAAGCGCAAGCTCGATGAATCTGAAAATGCCGACTTCCTCAGCGAGAATGTTCGGCGCGCGGAGCTGAGCACTAAGAATGCAGGCCACGTCATGCTTGGCAATGACCGCGCGAACATTACCAGCGCTCTGAACGGCCTGTCCACGCAGTCTACCATGACTGTGACTGGCTCTAAGCCGGACACGACGCAAGCTGAGAGCGCCGAGTTGCAAAGCATCAAGGAGGAGAAGGAGGAGGCTGGTTCCGGCTTGGACATCTAATGCGCGAGCAACTCACTGGCATGAATGGTAAGCTGCACATCTGCAATCATCGTACGGGCTATGAAGTTGACCTAGTCTAGCATGGTTGCATGGACTATACATCCGAGTACTGGCACTGCAGCTTGGCCATTGGCTAGCGGCATGTAGTCGGATGTTACCGAAAGGAATGCAACTTCTCAAGATTTTCCTTTTTCCACTTCGCGACGGAGTTCTGAGCAAGGGCGCATCGCAACATAATACGAGCAGGCTTGGTCGACTAGACGTAGATGCCAGACGAGCTCCATCCACATACATCACTGAACACTCGTCTTGTGGAGTGGCATCGCATGACGTAACGGATCTAGCATGCATGAGAACGATTAGATTAACAGGCGCACGAAGACGATGATGTACGAATAGACGTAGCGCCACACAGTATATTTTACGATTACCTAACAGAGACCTATTACGCAGAGCCGTGTCGTTCGTTTTCATATGAGGTCTGACCCGTGTGACCGTGTATATATTGCACTATGTCCTGTGACTGGCGTTTCGAAAGAGGCGTCGTGCTGATCGTGGCGCACATACGCCCACAAGGCGCAATCGACTCGTCTCACTTTGCTAGGAGGGCTCTACCCTCATGCAAGGCGTCATTATATCCCTCCTGTCTTAGGCACGTTCTGACCTCCGTGCTCCGCAATGTCTGCTCTTACTATTCCACGTCCAGCAGTACCCATATAGACTCGTCCGTAGACGCGAGGGTCGCCGGTAAGAAGTCCAAGTCTACGAAAGCATTAGCTCACCTTACAATTCAAAAACGGGAGACTTGGCTTGTCCCTTACCCGCCATACTGATGGAAATCATCGTTAACTCTGACCCAAGACTTCCCGTTGTCGTCAGATCGATACAAACCAAAAGTGCTGTTCATTGATGCAGTGCCCCAGAGGAACAGCGAAGGAGAAGAAGCGCCTGGTGCAGGAGCACCAACTGTGAACAGCTCTGGATTCACGCCTGGGACCGTGATCTTCGTCCATCGCTTGCCGAAGGTGGACGAATAGTATATGCCTTCCGCTCCGAGAGAGAGCCAGAGATGTCCAGCGATGTCAAAGCTCACCACTGGTACAGCCCCCGAGTGGTCGGGTAGGCCAATATCTGCAGCAGCATATGAGGTATAGGTTTTGCCGCCATTTGTACTAGTGTAGAATCTCCCGTCCGTGAAGCTATAGAACGTGGCAGGCTGTACTCTATCGGCGCTGATGTTCGGCGTCTGAATGCTGAGACCAGTAGGTGAGTGCCAAGTAGCCGATTCGTCATGGGAGTAGTACGGACCGGAGACCTTTGTGATTACTGTGCTACTGCCTTCGAGAGCGCTTGACGTTGCTGACCACACGAGATGTTTCCCGGAAGCATCGATGGCTATCGTGCCGCCGTCTGTGCTCGAAACGTTGATCCCAGGGATGCATGCTTGGAAAGTATCCCAAGTCACGCCGTAATCCTTACTGAGAGCCGCGTGCTTGCAGTCTGTGCTGTTCATGATCTGGTTGTCGCCGACACGGACGACGATATTCTGCTGCTGTCCAGCCCAGTCCAGACCATTGAGATTAGAGAAGACGGGCAGATTGAACATGGGCTGTGGAACGTCGAGATCGGGGAATGCCATGCCGTTGATGTCGCCGAAGCCGGCGTAAAGATGCGGGCCTTCAGTTGGAGATCTGAGATGAACGAGGGTCAGCATCATCTCTTGATCCAGCTTACCTGAGCATCTGTATAGGCATGCAAACCCTTGTGGCTAGAGTTATGTACTCACGTCATAGCAAGCGCAACCGTCTCTTCGATGCCTTGGGCTTGTATGTACCACCCCGGCACTTCATTACTCTCAATTGAGGACAACAGATTGTCAGTCGACCAGATGGTAGCTCCAGTCCCATACATGACATGCTCAGCATCCCACGGCGACATGAGCACTGCGGTCATCCACCAGCCGAACTTTGTCAGACCCTTGATAGGTGAAGGCGCGCCATACCCGCCCCAGCTCGGGCTGTTGTCGAAGCTCAGCCAAGGCACGGAGGTACCGTTGTTGAGCCTGGCTTCGCTGATGGGATGACCCCAGTAACCGTCTACGGATTCACGGTTTGGTGTCGATAGTTGCGAGACATCTTTCCAGCTACGGCCGCCGTCTCGCGAGAGGTACATGCTATCGAGTGCTGGGCCTGCCCCCAATCAGTACTTTACTTGCAGCCGTAGCATAACAAGCGTGGTGTGACAAGTCCTGTCTGATCTGGGACATCTAGGTAAACCAAACAAGAATGACAAACTCACCTGGGTCTCGATCCAACGACACGACCACAAGCGTGTTCGGATCGGTGTTTGAAACACTGACACCACAGTAACCGCCATTGGGAAAAGCCTGCGGCTCATACGGAGGCGGCGACACACTCGTGGTCGATGGAGTTATCTCCGTCCAGACGTTCGTGTGAGTGTTGTACTTGAATACCACCCCGTAGTCAGTGCCATACGGTCCCGGAAAATCCCCGTAGGTCACATAGAGGACTTCGTTCGAAGCCAAGACAGCCTTCATCGGCTGAGGTGCGGCGCTCTGAGGGGCAGTCTCATTGGGGTAGATGTACGTCGAATTCCAGGAGCTGGGTTGGCCCGGGACTGCTTGCCAAGTCGAGCCGGAATTAGTCGTGTAGTAGAGAGACGGTCCTGTCGCCGCGATGGCTGCATAAGGTTCCTGCCCAAAGCCACCTACGTATATGTGGCCTTCGTGTTGAGGGTCAAAGATGACGAAAACGATACCGATAGTGTTGGCAAAGGCATCCGGGAAGTTTGTTACGTTCGTCCAGGTCTGAGCACGGTCTTCACTCTTCCAAAGTCCTTCGGTACGCGTACCCATCCACAGCTCATTGCTGTTAAACGGGTTGACGGCCAAACGCTCGCCGTTGTTGCGGCCTAGCTCGTTGGATCCCATGGGGAATGGGGCAGGGTAGATGTTGAAGGTTTCGCCTTGATCTTCAGAAACAAAGAAAGCTGAATTGTTGGATGTGAGGTACCGACCTTGGGCGAGGTAAAGGCATTCTGGATTTTGCGGGTCCAGAGCGATACTTTCCGTGCCAAAGAGGTTGGAGTCGGCCTCGCTGATGAAGTCTGTAAGTGGGATCCATTTGTTGAGGTCGACAGACCAGCGGTAGCTGCTTCCTATGTCTGTACGAGTGTACCTTCCACGAGGTCAGCTCACGCACTACAGAGCTAGGACACCCACAGGAGCGCAAGTTCGCCTTATGGCTTTAGTTCACGTGATATGCGCCACTCGAGGTGTAAGCTTCACGACGTCCAGAAGTTTTGGTATTCATCTCACCCCATCTGCGCTGGACTGCCACTATCCTTGAACTAAATCACTCACATCAGGTTCCTCTTGGCTGGGTGAGCGATGATACCAGTGATATAGCCGCCACCAGTCACCGCCACGGCGTTGAACTGGTAAGGATAGTCATGCGTGCCATTCACCGGGGCTCCAAGTGCACGTCGGGATAGTAACGCAAGACAAGCTGCCAATAGGCATCTCGTAAGAGAAGTACTATGCCTCATCTTCAGGTGGATGACCGCTCAAGGTGGAAGGAGTTCGAGGCAACCGAGCCACCAGCGTGGTCCTACCTCTTGTACATCTCGATACGCGACTAATACGGAGTACCGGCTCTAGAACGATGTTCGCCTCGCTGCGAGGGTACGGAATTTCTATCTGCTGCATAGTCGTGTTTTACCTCAGGAGGCGAGCGGAGCTGCGATCTCCGGAATGCCCAAAACGGTTTGGGCTAAGGAGCCGATAAGTGGGGCGGCGGTAGCCTCAATTCCACTTCACAATGACTGTGTCCTTCTCCAGCGCGGCTTACACGGATGTCAAGACGAGATCGTGGCGTTGATATCACATGTGAACCCGACAGCGGTAGAAGTTTAGGTTATCTCACAATATTCTCATTGTCATGACTCACACCGTACACTAGACTACCGAGCTTCTGTATCCTCTACCTGTACTTTGACAGGCACTGACAAGTTCGGAGAAAGCCAGCTGCAAATATACCCTCAAGAGTATTACAAGACGCCGGGAAAGAATGTGGTCAATTTCAATGAGTGCATGCACTGGTTCATCTCCACGCTACTATACTGTGCTCGGACCAACATATTTCCCGGCAATAGAGGAACAGCCTGGGACTAGACCAATAAGGTTCTCACAACGTCTAATGAGTGCATAGGTACGAAGCCCAGGACTATGTCTTCCCAGCCTTCACATCCCGTCTATCCACTGCGTGCCAGCTTGGCCTCAAAGATCGGGAGCTCAGTAACAGCCGCATAAACCGAAACTCGAAAGAAGCATACTAACTAACTTCTCCTTCCGAGATTGCTGGTTTGCCTCATCCATCAGCAAGGTGGCTCTGGCTTGGCGGATCCGTAACGCCGTCGCCTCATGCGAAGTATGTGAGATGGGTAGTCTCGACTCGCAAGAAGGCCCTCCGAGAAACCGGGAAAAGTTATTCGGTATCATACACGTACACTCATCTCTGGAAGCAGCTGGTCGAATACCTTCACAGGCCCATATGTCTCCCGGAATATCGGACATGCAGTTTCTCATCAAGAGGAAGCGGCGATGGGTGAAACCTGACAGGACTGCTCCGGAAAGCCATTGTAAGTTCCGAGCGTCAGGCGTGGCTCGAAAGACGACCTCATGTATGCCGACTTCGAAGATGTCTGCAACATAGACGAGAAGCGTACTCAGAGGCACTCGCTACGCATCTGGTAGCCTATACAGCATCTACGCCGGCCGGCTTCGCCAGGGTATGGTCAGAGCAAAGCGGGCGTGGTGACTATCACCAGCAAGAAGCCGATGACATGCACGAGTTGTTCACAGCTGAGGAAGCATATGAGGCAGCGAAAGATGAGGCGAGAGCTACTGGCGAGACGGATCTGCCATTCTCCCCTGTTTCCTTTGCCGAAAGATCCGACGATGGCGAGCCCAGGCCGGCTCATTCTGGCAGTGAAGAAGGCGACAGGAACGACCCAATTCAGAGAAGACTCGTCGGCAGATGGGATCGACGCGTTGCTTGTGCAGGATTGCCTTCGGAACGAGAGGAGCGAGTTGATCCCAACGCATCGTCGTCCGCATCTGAGACAGACTATCACTGGGACTCAGCATCAGCAAGTACAGTCAGCTCACCCGATGACGAGCCTGGCTCCAGGTGGATCGCACGGCGGAAAGCGATGGAGAGGTCAGTATAGTTTGCCTGTCAAGCGAGTACCCACATCCCCTCACATCATACCGTCTCACCAAGTCCACGATTTTGCAAGTCTCTCCATCTCCGTGGCAAGTCTCTATGGACTGAAGTCATCTCCTAGATCGTAACCAAGACGACCACCAGACTGTGGAAGAAGTGAGCTATGATACGATGCGGCGATACACTTGCATCGTCGTCACGAACATTAGTGAGATGTTGCCGTCGGCTTTGCCTTCGTTGCTTGGTCGGGGGAGTGGAAGGTTACGTACCATCGAAACGAAACGTTTCCGCAACTGCGTCTCCTGCGGCGAAACCCAATAGAGCAGGAATAAGTTTTATTCCGCTTGCCAAAGAAACCTTGATGCTACACATAGGCCTCAAGTGGCCCGACAGCTTGCAATAGGCTATCGCCTTCGCTGTTGGCATACTATCCATGATCAGCAAAGGAACCACCTGCTTTAGACGTAAAAACCGAATCCGTGCTTTTGCTGAAACAGCCTGTTTCTACCGAGAACTTTATTGCCTGCTTCGCCACGCTTTGTTGCTATGCTGCCGCAACTGACTTTTTCTGGAGGACAACCTAATTCATATATATTCTCTGATCTTGTCCGTCTCATTTTCATCTTCAGTTTTGACAACTTCAACCTCTGACATCTACTGCTCTGACCAACAGCGCAATACTCTTCGAACCACAACATACAACAACAGACCATAGACTACAACACAGCAACGACTACAGCAAGCACCACCACCGCCAACGACGACAGGTTAACCGAGTGCAACGACCAGCCTCGTCGACACGATGTATCTCATCAAGACCCTCACCACGGCTCTGGCAAGCTCCAGCATGCTGCCTACCCTCTTCCCCACGCCTATACCGGTACCTAGCACGGAGAAAAAGCATTTGCAGGTCCGTAAAGCTATCCCAGCATGCGACAGCGCTTGTCTGCGTCGCCTCCTCTACCAAACCGCCTACTCTTCCGCAAGCGACGGTGTCAACCTAGTAATGGACGCCTACGACTCCCACGAGTGGTGCTTCTCGAACGATAACATAGACTGGTGCCCAGAAATGATCAACAACACAATATCCGGCATCGTAGGCAGGGCTATGAATAACACCTACACGCCTTCTCCAGACATCAAAGACGGAGACTTTCTTCAACAGCTCGATAACGTTAGCCGTCAAGCTGTCGTCAATACCATGGGCTGGGCCTCGCGGACGGTCAACGGCACTGCGGACCTCGATGCAGTTGACAGCGGCGCCGTGCGCGCATTGGAGTGGACCATGTGGCATCTCCTGAACGATGGCTCTTCTGGAGTTGACCACGATGCTCTCGAGGAGGCCATGGCAGCTTACCAAACCCCCGGGGAGTGATGGAGGTGATAGCAACAACACGGCCATCATCGTCGGCACCACCGTCCCGGCCGCTGTCCTCGGCCCCTTTGTCGCCGGGCTTGCGTGCAAAGATCCCATCCTCTGTATCCCAGGCTCAAAGGAATGGATCTCCAAGCTTTTGTCCAGTGCTGGCCAAGAAGGAGTCCTCTCCAAACCGTCATGGCTGCGGTATTTGACGAACGATGCGGCCATTCCTGGCACTGATTACGCCACTTGGACACAGGATGCAGCTAATGGTGCGATCGACGCCGCATCTCAGGTTGCACCAAAGACTTTTGATCCGTGGGTGGATATGAGAACCGGTGAGCCTTTACACGACTTTGTCCAGTCGAGGCCCCTCTGGCGCGCAGAGACATACGACGTCGAATACAGCGCCTTGAAACAAGCTGTGCTGGAGGAGGCGCCGGACATGGCCGGTGAATGGGTTGGTCTTGTCAATATGGCATCTACGATGAGGCAGCTCGGCCTCAAGCCCTTCAGAGTATTGGGTAAGGGCGGTAAGCCCTTGTCATGGCCGGAGAATGTCAGAACACATGTCGGTCACGTGCCAGGGAATGACAGGATCATCTGGCAAGATCCGGCTCACTTGAATCCGTTTAGCGAGGTGGAGACCAACACATACTGGGAGCCCATGGGTGAAGACGGACAGCAGCTGCTGATGTCCGGCGGTCTTGATGGTTTTCCAAAAACTCCGGTTCTCGATAGCATCGGCAACCCAATTCTTTCCGTCGAGAGCGCGGCAGATGCAGAAGGTGTAATCGCCCCGTCTGAATTAGTGACTCTGGAATCGCTGAGAGCAGAGGAGGAGACGCAGAAGCAACTCGAAGCAGCTGAGGCGGCCTATAAAATCCTGGAGACTGATACCATGAAGGCACAAGAGTGGATACGCGGACAGTATCTCTTCTTCGACCGAGCAATGCGGTGGGTGCGGTTGATGGATGAATCGGGGAATTGGGATGATCCAGCAAGCGCCGTAAGGGGAAAGCCAAATAATGATGGGAATGGAAACCCTGGTGGGAGTGGAGATGATGGTGGCAATGGAAACGGCAATGGAGATGGCATCGCTCCGCCAAACGAAGGCAACCCGTCAGCCCAGTCGACCCTCCATGAGCCAAGTATTGTGACCGCCACACCGACAGGCGTAACTGATCCGCCAGTCATAACCGACCGGCCAGTGGAAACCGACCCACCAGTCACAACCGCCTCACCGACGACTTTCCAAACAAGCGTCACCGCCAAACCGCCTGTCACCACGGCAGCGCCGCCGCCACCAGGTGTAGACAATACACAATGGTATTGGGTACCGCCTAAATCTTGCTCTGACGGAGGTGAGACTAAATGTCCTTCGAAGAAGCATTGCCACAAGGCATGGAAGACGGACTCAGGCCACTGTCATCACTGGGAGACTGAAGCTGGCTGTGATCCCAATACCGACGGGTATTGCGGAGCCGATCCACCGGACTATCCCTGCTTCAAGACTATAGGTAAGCATGGGCGCCCGGAGTTTCATTATTGCCCAAATGAGATTACTCATTAGTTCTTTGCACAACCGTGTGAGGGACTTCTGGATCTAACTGAATCTCGATGCCGTTGCCGTGTCAAGACCCTGCGCACCCGAGGCGCGGGTAACATAACGGTGCACACCAGCAAATTCGCTCTCGACATAACAGCGGCGGGCTTGCGCAGCGATAAGCCACTCTGTATGTTCGCTTGGCGGAGAAGATGGAAGTGCGGTGCGGTCTTGTCCTTGATAGCGATGCCTCTCTATGCCATGTGCGGACTCCTTTGCGAGCCGATTATTTGCTTCGTTGTTTCTTTAGAGGTGTCATTGTTAGCTGTGCTTTCTTATAGTATATAAGGAAGAGATAAGAAAGATTAGAAGAAACCTGTATGATGTTGACACTGCTTTCACTGTGTGTACAGCCAAGTCTCATCACTCGCTTTTGCGCAGTGTGAGATTTCTTCAACGACGTCGTGCTGATCAGGCCGTGTGAATAAGATCACTCGCTCGACATGCCGAGTGGTCTCGACCGGCTGGAGAAGCGTCTCACCCCTATCGAAGAGGCGACTGTGCGCTTTCAAGGGACGGCAGACTGTGCGAACTGCTTTGCATTCGTGGGAGGTCTTTCTCACGACTGTTGCGAGCTGGATGCCATCGTACTCCCAGCACCGAAGACACTAGACTTCTGAGCATCGAGTGAGCTGCTCCAAAGCTTGGCGCAGATAACAGAGCGTGTTCTTAGGACCCGAAGCCATAAGGGATCATGGAGGTCTGGTGGGTCCCTCGTGGGACAGATTGCACTTCTGTTCTTCCTTATCGCGATAGCATGTCGAGATCTGTTCACACAGGTGTATCGTTAGTGATGTCGAGACGCAGGCTGTTGCTAGTGGTGTGCGTTGCATGTGCAGGTACGAAGATGGGAGGAGCTCACCACCCCTGTCATTTGGAGCGAGTGATCTGCGGCAGGGTACCGACATCTCGCAATCACGCTTCTCCGCACATAACAACACCCGTTCCTCAACAACCTCGATCCTGTCGATGGTATAGAGGTATATGGAGTGACTTGAGAAGTACATTCTCGCACGACGAGAAGCAGCAACAAGCAGCACGTGTTGCGGGCCGCCACCGCCGCTTCACCGCCAAAGCTTCGGCGTCACCGCGCGTTTAAGACCTGCAGCTCCAGTTTCGAGCTTCACACCAACGCCAAACGCGTGCTCTGACCTTTTCCCTCCCGCCAAGCGACTTAGCTTACAGGCATTGGTCTGCCAGCACATCCGGCGCGTATGTCTGCGATATCGAGAAGTGCGAGGTCGACCGCACAACCGCGCGCCAATGGCTCACGGCAGTATGGCAGGAGCGGACTTGGGACGGTGAGGCCGGCCGTGCTCGCATTGGCACGACTGGTGCTGCTGCCACTCGCGAGCGCAGCACCGCTGGGGCTATGGTCAAGAGATGTGAGAGTATGGGAGGATGAGGATCTGCCCAAGTCGCCGGACGACCCGAACTTGTGGGCATACCTGGGTGTGGCAGTGGCATTGGTGCTGTTGGGTGGTGCTTTCGCGGGTCTTACGATTGCGTTGATGGGACAAGATGAGACGTATCTCCAAGTCATAGCGACTTCGGGCGAGGGCAGCGAGCGGAAGCATGCGGACAAGGTGCTCAAGCTGCTCAATAGGGGCAAGCATTGGGTGCTGGTCACGCTGTTGCTTAGCAATGTCATCACCAACGAGACGCTACCTATCGTGCTGGACCGGAGTCTGGGTGGTGGATGGCCGGCTGTGCTTGGCAGTACGGTCTTGATCGGTAAGTCAAAGCGCACTATCGAAGACGATACACCTCAGGCTAATGTTTACGGCAGTCATCTTCGGCGAAATCGCTCCTCAATCCGTCTGCGTCCGCTACGGCCTCTCCATCGGCGCGTTCATGGCACCCTTCGTGCTGGGCCTCATGTGGCTCATGGCTCCTATCGCATGGCCGACGGCGAAACTGCTCGACTATCTCCTCGGAGAAGATCACGGCACAACGTACAAGAAGGCGGGATTGAAGACGCTGGTCCAACTGCACAAGACGCTCGGGACCGCGCCAGGCGAAAGGCTGTTGGAAGACGAGGTCAACATCATTCAGAGTGTGCTGGATCTGAAGGACAAGGCCGTCTGTGATGTCATGACGCCCATGCAGGATGTCTTCACCATGAGCGCGGACACGGTGCTAGATGTGAAGATGATGGACACTATCTTGACACAGGGCTACTCAAGGATACCGGTCTATGCTCCAGACAACAGCCGGAATTTCATCGGCATGCTGCTTGTCAAGATCCTGATCACGTACGACCCGGAAGACTGCATGCGCGTCCGGGAATTCGCCCTCGCCACGCTACCAGAAACGTCACCCTACACATCCTGCTTGGACATCATCAATTTCTTTCAAGAAGGCAAGAGCCATATGGTTCTCTGCTCCGACTTCCCGGGCACCGACAAGGGCGCGCTTGGCGTGGTCACACTCGAAGACGTCATCGAAGAGCTCATTGGCGAAGAGATCATTGACGAGTCTGACGTCTTCGTGGACGTGCACAAGGCACTCAGGCGACCTGCACCCGCGGAGCAGACGAGATACAGAGTCGGTGAAAATGGCAACCTCGAGGAAGTCGACGACACTGTGAGCGAGTCCGAGCGGGAAGGCGAGAATGCTCCACTACTCGCAAGGACGGAAAGTCGGAAGTCTATTCTCACTATGAACGGCAACAACCATCCGAACGCGACACTCATGATGCGTCGGAAGAGCAGCAACGCTTCCGCTCCCGGCGACCGTCCGGCGAAGCCAATGGCGATGCGAAGCAATACGACCGACCTGAAACAACACCTCAAGCATCTGGGTCCGAGCAATGTGGCAAGTAAGCCGAAGCCGACGAAGTACCAGAGCGTCAAGATCAAGCCTGGCGTTAGCACAATTCCCGAGAACCGACCGGCGAACCCAGGCGCGGAGGAGCCGCAAAGGGCCCGCTCGGCTGATGCACAGCGTCCGGTTGAGGAGGCGGATGCCATTAATGAGGCTGCTGACGAGATTACCGGACTATTGAAGGCTAATGACAATGCTTCGAACGGCGTGGAAGCTGTCCAGGCCAGCTACGGCACGGACGGGCCTTCGCCAGGCGCACGACCGCAGTCGCAGGGTGAGCCGATGAGCGCCGCTGAGGCTTCGAAGATTGCCGAGGAGAACACGGAGCATCCGGCGGCTGCTAAGCCTGACTCACCGGCTAAGCCTGAAGAGCGCGAGAGCCGAAGCGACTTCCTGCAGGTTCCACCAAAGCTCGTAGTTGGCGGCGAGCAAGACGACGATATTTTGGGTGAGATGGAAGGCCCGTCCCGCGACCGTTCGAAGGCGCGAAGGAGCACGCGCTCGGGCTCGATTACGGAGACGACGGTGGATGTTGGGGGCGTGAAGAAGATTGTGCTTGATACGAATTCTTCGTCGGATAATGAGAATGATACGTCGGGTACGACGACGCCGTCGCACAGTCAGCCGAACTTGCTCGATGGGGCAAACGAAGGGCAAGGGCAGAACGGTGAGGGAGGAAGTCAGGCGAACGGGGGTGGGCAGCAGCCGGATCAGAAGAAGAAGAAGAAGAAGGGGAAGAAGAAGAAGGGTGGGCATTGAGCGTGAATGAGGTGGTGGAAGCGGAAGTTTCTTTGCGTGGTGTGGCTGAGAGGATGATGATGTCGTTGTGGGGAGTGGGAGGCTTGAGGAGGTTTCGCGGCAGGGGGAAGTAGTGTATAGTATATTTTACATTGTTTACAGTAGCACGGCACAAAATACGGCAGTTTATACTCCCAGGTGCATGTGATCACCGGCTGATGTCAGAGGTCACACGAGGTAGGTGCCAAGCATTTGACCTCACTATCACGCCGCGCTCATGCTTTACTTTGCTGACCTCGTCTTCGACATATCGCTCTTTCTCTACTTCACATCACGACGATCTGACACGCGCATCGCACTGAAGGGTTTCACAACATCATAATGGCGGCAGCGGCGGTGCCCATCCCTGAATGGATACGCGTCCTGGACGAAGCGGATGAGGGAACGGCACGCATAATCATTGAGTCGCAATTACAGGAGCTCAAAGACCTTACAAATGCAGAAGGTGCTGATTATCAGGCTGCTCGCGATGCCTACGAAGTCGAGCTCAAGCGATACCGTGGCATCCGCAGATACGATGCCGGACAAGACGCGCGTGCAGCAGCAGCAGCAGCAGAGTCTGTCCTTGAAGCCGCACCGTCACCACAACCAGATCTGGAGCAGACCGCAAGCGACTTAAACGATCTGTTCGCGAGTACTAGCGGAGTCGCTGTGCGGCTGCCGACATCTCTTCCAAATAGCAACGGAAAGCGGCTTCTGTCGCTAGAGCCAGATGAGAGCGAGAAGCGGCAGAAGCTGGACGGTGACCCGAATTTGGGACATGCCGGCGAGGACAGGAAACGATCAGCATCTCCCACCGCCGATGAGAGCGCAAAGCGCATCAAGCTGAACGACGGGTCCGCCGCAACTCCACAGCCGAACATCCAACCCTTCGAATGCGCAGCCTGCGGTGACGAGAAATCAGTTGAAGATGGCCCGCAGATGCGATGCAAGCATCAGTACTGCGACGGCTGCCTGGGTTACCTCTACAGATCTACCCTGACGAACGAGGCTATGTACCCGCCACGATGCTGCAACGCGGCTTTCCAGTACGACGAAGTTAAGCCTCGTCTGCCGAAAGAGTTTACTACGAGTTTCGAGGCGAAGAAGGAGGAGCTGGATACTAAGGATCGTATCTACTGCTGCGACCCGACGTGCTCCGCCTTCATTAGTGTCAACAACCGTGACGGTGACGTTGCTACGTGCCCGAAGTGCGATCACGAGACGTGCGTCAAGTGCACATTGGCCGCGCATAATGGAGAGTGTCCGGAAGATGAGTCCATGCAAGGTGTACTGGAAGCCGCTGGAGAGGAAGGGTGGCAGCGCTGCCCAGACTGTAAAACGATGATTGATCTTACGTTCGGCTGCAACCACATGACGTGAGCATCTCCGCCTCCCTCCATTTCCACTGCAGTAGTGACTAACATCTGATCAGATGCAAGTGCAAGCCCGAGTTCTGCTACATCTGCGGCGCCAAGTGGAAGACATGCAGCTGCTCATTCTGGTACGAGGAGCGCCTGATTGACCGAGCTCAGACAGTCGCCGAGCGTGGCTTCGCCGGCGGTGACGCTGAAGAGGCTACACGTCAGCTTCGCGAGAACTACCACTGCTCGCATGAAGCCGGGTACGTTGCGGGGAACTGGCAGTACCTTGACATGGCTCATACGTGCGAGGACTGCCGTCACCGCATGCCGATTTACATCTTCGAGTGCCGCGAGTGCAGGCTTCGGGCTTGCAGGTGGTGTACGATGGATCCGCGCAGGCGCAGGCGCGAGAGAGGAGGGAGGAGACAGAGAGGTGGGTGATGGGTGGTGATTGTTCGTCGCGAAGCGGATCGTGATGAGAGGGACTACGCTATGGATGATTGGGGTGGGATGGGCTAGCCGATGAATCCACTGGCCATGTATGATAGTGCATGTTGCTGTTGCGTAGCACTGGCTGTGTTATAGGGATAATGATGTGGGTCGCACCAGACTGGAGACAAGATCTTCGATAACATAACCTAGTGATCACCGCAGCAGACCTACACCATCATCCACATGAATACGACGATACGCGTACTCGTCGAGGTCGCCAAGTTGGCAGATATCGCTCGGGGCACTGCACCAAACCCTCGCCTTCTACCAGTTTTCCGCTTAGCAAAGGCACGCAGCCGTGAATGCAGCGGATAGTATCGTCTGTAAGTGGCACCGTGAACAAACAGCAGAAACCTAACGATCCGAGTTCGCGCATCCGCGACACGTTTCTAGAAGCTGCGCCAGACCATCTGTCGTATAAATAACGAAAATTATACATCAGTAGCCGCTTCCTGTTGCTGCTTTCTGCCACTCTCATCGCTCTGCCTCGAACATGGCGGATCAAACAAACTGGGCTCGGGTGCTGGATGAGGTCGACGAGGAGACGGCCAACCTGATGATCAAGCTTCAACTGGAGGACATCGAGAGCCTCTCTACTGACACCAGAGAATCGGACAGTGAGTCTGCGCGCCAGGCCTACGAGGCGGAGCTCCGGCAGTACCGTGCGGTCCGGCAGTACGAAGGCGAAGAGACACACCTTGCTCAGGCGTCTGCCGCGGCTGCTGCTGGGCCCGAGACCGAAGAAGCTCGTGCTGAAGTCGCTGATGCCGCTCACCAGGATGTCATGCTGTTTGACTGTCTGAGCTGTGGAGACAAGTTCGACGCGGACCACATCAGCCAAGTCCCCTGTCAGCACTACTACTGTGACGAGTGCCTTACACGCCTGTTCGATAGGGCCATGACTGACGAGAGCCTGTATCCGCCACGCTGCTGCCGCCAGAACATCCCGCTCGAAGATGTCAGTATGTCTCTGCCGGAAGATGTCAGGAAGGAGTTCGAAAGAAAGCAGGAAGAACTGGATGATCGCCACCGTGCTTATTGCCGTGTGGTAGCTTGCGGGACGTATATCGGCTACGGTCACCGGGATGGCGATACGGGTACTTGCCCCCACTGCCGTACGACGACTTGCATCCACTGCAGTAACCCGCCGCATACCGGTGACTGTCAGCAGGACGTCGCGACGCAGCAGCTCAATGAGCTCGCGACCAGAGAAGGGTGGCGGAGGTGTACGTGTAGACGGATGGTCGAGTTGACTCTTGGGTGTAACCACATGACGTGAGTAATCCTCCCTTCCCCCCAACATGATTGGCAGGCCTTAGACTGACGAGGTATACAGCTGCATCTGCCACAACCAGTTCTGCTACGTGTGTGGCGCCAGATGGAAGACATGTGAGTGCCCACAGTGGAACGAAGAGCGTCTGCTTGATCGCGCGAATGAGGTGGTCAATCGCCAGCACGGCCAGGCTGCTGCTCCTGAGATCCAGCAGAGCCGCGTCAACGCTGCTGTGCAGAATTTGAGGGAGAGGCATGAGTGCGATCACGAGCGCTGGCAGAGGCTGAATGGACGGCATCGGTGCGAGGAGTGCCACGATATGTTGAGGGGGTTCATCTGGCGGTGCAGGCAGTGTCAGTTGCTGGCTTGTTGGCGCTGCAGGAACAACCGGCTTTGAGTGCGGTAACATTGGCGGCGGTCGACAGTCTTTCGACAGCTAGACATCTTCGTAGTTCTCGCTATGCTGTTGCTGAGATGATAGAATGGCTACCTGGAGCATGAGGAACCGACAATGCTAGTCTAGTGGAGTCTCCCTCGTGCATGACTACCTGCTCAGGGATACAATGAGGGAGGTAAGACGCAGAGGATTTGTAAGGGGTCGATATTTGAGTTCGCCGTTGGTCTTGACCTCCTTTCGGGCTGGGAGTTCGACGATTGAGCCACTGTACCGCTTGCCGTGCTACTAAAGCCGCGTGATGTCTCCAGGTAAGCAGGATGCATCCTCAGCAACGATGTCAAAGCTCGAGCCGCCGTTTTGCCTTCTATCAGTCGATGGAGTTGGGCTGTCGATGTGTGGACGAAACAGGAAGGAGCGGGCGCTCGTCGATCCGTCTCCACATCTCTTCCCCGCCATGAACCCTGCTTTCCGCGTGCCTGAGGCTAAGCTCGAGCTTGCCCTGCATCAGCGTGGAATACATAGCGCATGCCGTATGCACCCTGCCCTCTCTACACTCTCGACTATGCTCATGTACTAGTGCCTGTCGCCTCCAAGATGGACGTTGCCTACGACCACGTCCAAGAGGAAGCGCTCGCGCCAAGCGAGGAGCGTGAACAGCGCGAAGCCGGGGATGAGGCGGGCAACAACCTCAACGCCGAGTTCCAGCAAGCCTTCCAAGCTGTATCGAGCTCACCATGGGGCACCAAGTTGGGCGGATGGTTCAACACAGCACGCAAGCAGGGCGAGAGCTTCGTGGCAGATCTGCAGAAAGAGGCGCAAGGTGCACAAGGCCAAGCGGCACAAGGATGGAGCACATTGCGGGATCAGGTGGTACAGAGAACGAGAGGGATGAGCTTTGGTGCTGAGTCGGGAGCTGAGGGTGGTGTGGCGGGTGAGAAGAAGGCACCCAATGTCACGACCACATCGGCTGCGCAGGCGGAGGAAGAGGCGACGGAGAGGCCGGAGAGCTTGCCGGCGGATATTGTGAAGGAGGCGGGCACACTTGTCGCATCGCTACGGACCACGGCTGCGGCAAAGCTCAAGGACTTGCAGAAGGCGGAGGATGCTGCCGACGAGGCGTTGCTCAAGTTTGGCACCAACGTCCGCAACTTCCTCCGCGACGCCGTCATCATCTCCGCACCCACCGATGCAGACTCGAGTAAGCCCAGAGGCACAGACGCAGCAGGCAACGAAGTTCTCTTCGAGACTTCTGAGCCGGGGACGGGCAAGAAGGTCTTCCACACGACTCGCCTGGATGCTCAATTGCATGCTATACACACCACTGCCTCGTCTTTCACCGAGGACCCACAGGGTCCCCAGTGGGAGGATTGGAAGAGCGAGTTCGATGTTGAGAAGCAGACGGATGCTATTGCGCAGGATCTGGAGAAGTACGAGGAGCTGAGGCGGGCGATGGAGAAGCTTGTGCCGGAGAAAGTGGAGTATAAGACTTTCTGGTTGAGGTATTACTTCTTGAGGAAGGCTATTGAGGAGGAGGAGAGGCGGAGGAAGGAGGTGCTGAAGGGTGAGTAACAAGTATGCGTGTGTATTTGACGGCTATGGCAGGCTAACGAGGGTACTAGGCGCGACAGCAGATACCGAAGAAGAAGTAGCCTGGGACGACGAAGACGAAGAAGAGTCTTCCTCAACACCGCACACCACAGCCGGAGCAGCATCAATCGCGTCAGCAGCAGCAGCTAAGCCAAGCAACGAGTCGACCACAACCCTCAATGCTCCGCCACAACCGTCAGCGCCGTCAGCGTCCTCAGAAGCCACAGCACAATCCACTCCACCCTCCAACGACCTCCTCAAGCCAACCGAGCCAAGGAGAAGCCATGACGAGAAAAGTGTAGCCGACTCAGAAGCTAGCTACGATATCGTCTCTGGCGCCACGAGCCGAGCGCCGGGTAGCCCGAAGGAGGAGAAGAAGGGGAGTTCGAGGGAGGAGGAGAGCGATGATGATTGGGAGTAGATATCGTTACCGCCTGAAGAAATTGACGTGTTGTCGGGGCGTTCGGTGTGAAGGCGTAAATTTGTTGGCGTTCCGGATCGACTGTTGTTGATAGCGGGTGATACCTGGGGTTTGTTTAAGCTGGTTGCGAGGTTATTACTCCATCATCTTCACTTTCGTAAATCGTCACGCAGTTGACACTTGACGTGGGAAGCGAGCAGCTAGTACTTGGATTGCGGTCTCGCGAAGGAGCGGAACTCAACTTATACGACATAATTCGTCTCTCAGGACTCCGCAGACATCCCATCTGGACTCTTGGGGCATTGGCCGCAAACACCTATCCTTCACGAGCGTTGTAACATGAAGCAGGCCCCTCGTACAGCATCCCAATCGTTTCGACATGCATCCAGTATTCTCCCAAAGAGCTAATATACGAACGAAGGTTCCATCAAGCGGCCTGGCCCAATGCTTCCGTCGGATCAGACACCAGCCAGAGACCCATCACTCAAAGTCGCGTTATACTCAGGACTGCTTAAAAGCTGGGCCTCACCTGCGTCAAAGTCGGCCTCCGTGACTAGTGGGATGCCGAACGTAGTACCGCAATAGCTGTTATAGAATGCGTTCAGCGCGAACCACTTATAACTATCAGCATTGACGAAGGCCTCCTGGGACCGAGGGCCTTTCGCAAGACGCATGCAGCTGCTAGGGCCGTATTGCACATCCTGGATTTTCCCTGGAGAAAGCGGTTAGCTTGATATCCGCTTTAAGCAGGGCGACGGTATGCGGAGTTCTACCCACCATTAGGCGTAGCAGCGCCAGCGTTTTGCGAGTGCATGAACTCATGGAGCAAGGTCCCGGTCAGCGAATACATCTTCGTTGACACGACGTCTCCCAGACCCGAGCACTGTACGTCGGTCGCTTTGGTAGTCTGCGACAAGCCCACCTGACAGACGTGGAATTTTCCGAGCGGGCGAGAGAAGTACGAGGTAGTGTCGGCGTCACAGAGTCCTTCGCCAGTGAGGCCGCCGTAGTCCTTATTGTCGCAAGTGAACGAAGCCACATAGGGTAAGGAAGCCGCTGGATTGGCGTTCAAGTCGAAGAGCTGACTGTATACACCGGTGAGGAAGTCGCGAACGGAATTTTTGTTTCCCGTTACGGTGTTCGGGAACCAGACATTGTAGGTGTTGTCTTGAGCGTTAGCGAGAGAATCTATGGCTTTTTGAACGACGGCGGCCCAGTCTTCGAAGGCGTTGTGGATGATTGTGCGGGAAGCTGTGTCGGTGTTGCTGTTTTCGTCGAAGTTGAGGTACTGGAACTCGTTTGTTGTTGGACTGGCCGGGTATGGAGAGCCTGCGGCTACGGGGATGACCGTTACGGTTTGGACGCTGGTAGTAGTACCCTGCGGGAGTGGGTTGGGAAGGGCACTGGAGAGGCCGAGTGTCAGGCTTGCTGGGAAGATGAAGGTGGAAGTCTTCATGATCGCTGTAATGCACCACAGGTCGGGGAAAGATGAGTAAGGTGCGCTGGTAGATGGCTGTA
>Ga0058704_10000368_pt1 | contig 23951 bp, 13 predicted proteins | sample AgamicMgSfe_FD_71363 | JGI IMG/M metagenome (GOLD analysis project Ga0058704, IMG submission 71363) | Agave microbial communities from Guanajuato, Mexico - Mg.Sf.e | ecosystem: Host-associated > Plants > Phyllosphere > Phylloplane/Leaf | place: Guanajuato, Mexico | collected 2012-05-30
CAAATAGTGGGATTTCCTCAACCTTCCTTACTTTTTCCCGAATTACTCACAACTCCTTGCTGGTGGGTTGACTTCTACAGTACAACGCGGGGACTTAGAACCTGGAGACTAGCTATAGCTCTTCTCTTGCGCGCTTCCCTGCTTTAGCTCACCACTCCACTCATGCTTCTTCTCTTTGTTAAAGATGGAAAAGCCTTTTAGAAGAAGAATTTTCTTTGAATGTATGAGGTAACCAAGGGGAAGACTGCGGAACTGCCTTCTTTCTTTGATCTGGAGCTTGTAGCTTGAATTTCGGTCGGCTTGTGATGAGGGCTACTCTCCTGAGGCTTCGAGTCATACGTCATTGCGGTCGATTGGTGGCGTGTGTGATCCTCCGTATCACACTGCTGCCAATGTGACCTTGGTAGGAGATGAAAATCCTATATTGTCTAGTGAAACTTCATGGATTCACGGCTCACTGCGTAGAGGCACCTGCTTGACTTAAAGACTGCTTAGCAGTACGATATACGATATCCGAACAGAACAGTGCTATGAGCCTCGCGCTCACAGCAGGACCCTCAAGAAAAACAGAAATAGGGAAGGAAGCAACTGACATAGAAAAAGAGGAATAGAATGCAAACTTCGAGTAGCACTAGTAGACAAATGCCACAGAAGGAACAGAATAGGCATCGAGCAGAGAAGAGGCCAAAGCTACCTGCAGGTAGCGCTTCGGGGAGCTCTTACCCATCCCAAAGTTCACCGGACATAAAAGAAGGTTTAGGTTTATAGTTTTCCTAATCCGAGTGCTAGAAAGTGCATATTCATCTTGACTTCAGAGCCCTTCGGAACAAGTTGACACTTGTATTTGCGTAAATCAAGGGCCTGTGCCCAGGTTCGGGCAAACCAAATACCATCCTCGCTTCCCCCAACCGGCACGGCTCCTATTGACTCAGCTGCACAATGAATCTTTGTTCTCGAATCAGCAGCTATCGAATAGCCTTTTATGAATGGTAGCACATATCCGTCGAATTAGACCAACAGGACAGAGAGTAGGGAATCCTTTTAGTCAACTATTAGGGTACCCGCTAGCAGTCCAGTACATTAGTCATATATCCTTGAGCGAGAGCGGAGGCCCTTCCACGCGGGACTCTCCGATCTTATTATTAGTAAACCTGCTACATCTCCTTACTTTCAATAGACAGAGATTTCTGGACAAAGAAAATGAACTACAGGAGCTGCCTAAGACGGGTTCTCTTCCCCGGGGGGAAACCAAGCGAGTGTCATCCCGGCAAACAAACCAGGAAAGCCACCCCCGGAACTCGGTGAAAAAGGTCCCTATTTTCTATTTCAAAGAACTACTTATGATCAGAGACTCTCTATCTATTGTCTGACTTTCGGCATCTTTATTTACGAGGAATTGCTAAGTAGGCGTACAGGTTGTCTCTTCTTGAAATGCATTCCCTTGGCTTCGGTGCCAGTTAAGAAGGAAAGCCATCTCCATGAGTACGAACGAGCGGGAACCAAATCCAGTTTTGTATTTGACCTGAACTAAGGAGGCTCAGCACCTTCCACACTGGAGAATCAGAAAGAAATTGGAAACTTCAAACGGACGCCCTTATAAAAAGGGAAAAGGGTCTGCTCGGTGGTCTATAAAGAGAAAGTGTTCAGTCTACCGGAAAGTAAGATTTCTATCAAACCTTGGGTTTCAAGCGTAACCCGCCCCACTACCAGAAAGAGGGGGTCTATAAGACTCACTGAAAGCGTCTGTTCACTCCGGTTCTTGTAGTTGCTTGTATTTTGTCGAGATTTAGTTGGTGTTCAGTCTAGCCTTAGAAAATCCAAAAATTGAAAGTTTCTTCAGCACGAAGTTAGTGGATCGAGAAAGCAAGGACCCGTAGAGCGACGCCATGAGTAGATAGAAAAGGTCTCGCGAAGCCGGTAATCGATCCTCTCGGACTGTTGAAGAAGGGCAGGTCTTGCTTTCTTCTCTTGTGCGAGATCGGATTAAGAAGCCGGTAACCTGATCTTTTTTCCGGGAGAAATTATGGTTTCTATTCCGTTATAAGACGAAAAAAGCAGCATCTCCTTGAATGCCAATGCCAGGGAAAGACTACTAAAACCTTGCTAACAACAGAAAGAGCAGAATAAATGCTCTTGTATCACCGCACCGACTAAGCGTTATCGACTTTCACCAGCTAGCCTTCGCACGCACTAGGAGTTTCCTCATCTCAGATGCCCAGAAGAACCTAAAAACTAAGCTGCTTGGGTCTCCCTTGTCACTACTGAAAAATCTTTTCAAAGCCTTAATCAAAGTAAGACGATTTGAAGACAAGTAAGGAAGGAAAGAGTAAAGACGCTATGCCCCTCTGTTAGAGAACTAGCTTTCCCTCCCCTACTTTAACTTCACTCGACGTTCCTAGTTCTATTCTTCGATCTCGAAAGAGTGAAATGACGCCTTTTGGCTTTCTCCTTTATGGGTCTGAAAGCAGCAACTCCTACACCTACCGCAACTTTAACAGAACAACTTCTGACTCGAGGGTGAGAATAGGATTCGATTGAAAACGGGATCAATCAACATAAAAACCTCCGATGCAGTTAAGCTCGAAAGGCAGCGAAGGAAGTTACGGATTAGCTGATCTAGGGAAATTTTTCAATGACGGAAGGATCCAAGTGCCCCAGATTGAACTGTTGGAAGAATTGCTAGTCGAATCCTTACCCTTTGTTATCCCTCTCCTGAGCACTAGGATCAGAAGTAAGGGCAACTTACTTTTGAATTACTTTTATCCGCATCTCTTTCTTTTGTTTTCTTTTCTTCTCTTATGCTGGGTCTGGGAGTAGGAGTCAAAAGTAGTAGTCTTTAGTTTAATAAAGCTCTCCCACGCTCTAATCTGTAAGCTTTTGAGGTATGGTTAGCATCAAAGGCTTAAAGTAAGGGCTCGAACTTGCAGCCAGTAGTGCGTTATTAAGACTGCAATCTAAGCCGATAACTAGAGTAAGGAAGTTCTAAGTTTCCGTTCCAATTACGCAATTACATTACATTTTGAAATGAAAGAGATCGAGCTAAGCTATTGGAAGGATTTTGATAGTAACCAGCCCTATAAGCCTACCTTGTCCCCGGCTAACCAGCAAGGAGTCAACTGCCGGACCATTCCATTCATTGTCTTATTCTCAACCTCTCCTCGGTTACTATGAACTACCAAGCGAGAAAACGGAAAGCGCGCCATAAAGCCTTCGAGCCTCCGCTTGCTTCTGTTGATGATTGATAAGCACTACTAGTCCCGTAGAAGCTCTTAATGGCATAGCCGTTGCAACAAGAGTAAGCGCTGTTGGATAGAAGACTGGTATAGAATCTGCTGTGGGACTTCACAAGCTCATGCCATCAAAAGTCAGCTCTTTCGGAAGAGAAGGGGTTGCATATTTTTATGCTGTTAGCAAGTAAATTCGTCAGGGAGGGCAGGACTATTTCGCCTAGTAGGAGTAAGAGTCTTAGCATGTTAGCACTTTCAATTGGACAGCTTTCCACAGTTTGAGTTGGGATGGAGCTTGAACTAAGGAAATTTTAGATTCAAAAGAAAAAGATTCTTTTGTTTTCTTTATGGGCATTTTAGGCCTCGAAGTCGCTCGGCGAGTCCTGCCACAGGAAGGGGCATACGTCATAAGGGGTCAACTGCCTCAGCTCAGAGCTAATCCGTCAAATGTTTTGACGAACAGCCCCTATTATGTGCTGCTACCGTCTCATCCTCGATAGAATGATCAGTGTAGAGATTTGGAAAGTCTTCCGCATAATAAGATCCTGCACCGAAGAACTTCGGGAAGTTATGACGGATTCTGAGATCCGGCATGGGCCCCAGAGGGGGTTGTAATGCCAGTGGGGTGGCGGATAGCCAACGTTTCGGAGGAGTCAAAATCCTCTGATGGTTCTGTTTCAATCCCCGTTTCTGGTTTCGGTCTTTCTGGATCGTTACAGTCAGTGCCAGCCCGGTCTATAGATATAGATGCATGGGTTCGTAGAAGATGACTGTCAGACCTGCGGCCAGGGCGAGTGAACTAGGTTTTATCTATCTCGTCGTACTATCGTATTTTCATATATATACGTTATATGAAAATCCATACATACTCATAGTATGGTCTTACTTTACTACAGCGCCTGGTTCATTTTTTTCTACCAAAAAGTAGTCTTTACGCAGGCGATGGTAGCCTTTCCTATTTCAAGGTGGGTAGCCTTAATCCTTTTCTGGTCACTCCTACTTTCTTGTGTTAGCCTTCGCGTCCCACACCCGTGCGTGGGTAACTTCCTAAAGTAGAGGGATTCGCCCAGAGACAGAGAAGTGGGAAACCGAAGATGAAAAGAATACCGATAACTGTGATAGAAAACTTCTACGCCAGCTTTCTTTCGTCGAACTTTTCTTCCTTAGTTTATATCAGACGGGCTCACAGCTTCAAGCACTACGAGCTCAATCTCAAGAACGGGCTTGCTTGCTACTAGATCGATAGCAGAAAGAAGGACTGAAACTGGATCTCAAACCATTAGGAAAGCAATCAATCTGGTGAAACCTACTAGATAAGGACTAAAACTTGAACTTGCTTGATTAATATGAAAATCTTTCACTGTTATCTGGAATCCTTTTAGATCGTACCCTATAGCATCATTCATAGAGCTATTTACTTAACATCGGGTATTCTCACTGCTAGCAATCCATTTAGTTAGGTCTCGTATGCCTATTATACAGTCTGACTAAGAGTTCATAGTATCTAATCTGATCTGAGAACGGAATTCAAATAAACCGAAAAGGTGAACGCAAATGGGGTGTACTTTGACGTACGGATCTAAAGGTACGTAAGTCACGAATACGGCGCTATATGAGCTATATGAGGCAGGCCACGACCTCTCCATTTTGAGAGTGCGAGTATGCACAGATCGCGATAAGGTCTATCGCAATCGCAGCAGACGGCTATATTCGCTACTGAGAAAGTTGCGTTTAACGATGAATGTGAAATCATCCGCCAGATGTCAAGAAAAGGCGTTACGTTATTTCGGTCCTCTCGTTGTCACTCGAGCTGCTACGCTCCTCTCCTTTCAGTCTTTTCACTACGTACCTCTCCCGGTGGTCGTTCAAAAAGAAACCTCTCCTTTCATTTTTGGTTTGCTTAAGTCGTGAAGAGATCAGGAAAAACAGGCGCCAGGAAGTAAAAAACGGTGCTCCACGTCAGTGGTAGCCAAACCCATGGCGAAATCTTCTTCTTCTTGAAAGTCAAGGTAGTCGAAGACTTCTGGGTCTTTGAAAGGAGGTCACTTCGAGGGAAGTGTACAGGTGATTTCACTTTCAGTGTTTAGAAGGTCGGATATAAGCTAAAAAGAGAAGTAACAGTGGTTGTCTTCCTCCATTTGATAGAGTTGAAGCAGCTGCCTATGAGTGCAAAAACAACAGCTCCTTCTCCAACAACCGAGTCTTCTTAACTGACTTCATCACCAGCAGTTTCTTCTGGTCATGCCTTTGAATTCTATATAGGTTGGAAGTGCGTTTGGGGCAAGAGATGAGCTTTCCCGCTACCTTGCCTTTAGTAGTCGAGAAGAGGTATGGAAAATAAGACTGTGGTTGGCCCCACGATTGCTCAACTGTCAATGTGCAACTTTCCTTGTTCGGACAGGCAAGGAGAAGTCCCAATGCTTTCGTCTCAGGCGTCAAACTATAGATTCTCATGAGATGAGTTTCAGTTTCCTTTTCTTACTTTAGTATTCGCTTCATCTTGACTTAGGAACATGGATTTGACCTCGAGCCATCACGCTCTTTTGGAATTCAACCGGCGAGTAGTACTCCGTCTATGCCCTGGTCAAACTATATCTCGGATAAAGGGCGAAGCTTCAGTTTCAGGAACTCTCATCTCCCAAGACGAGGGAAGGGGCATGGTTGGATGTCGTTTGCCGGGTATCTCTTGATTCAAAAGGCAACGACTTCGCCTGGTCCTACCGATGCCAATATTAAGAAGAAAGAGGGTCGATTGCGCTTCGAAGGCCTCAATGGCACATGTTTGCGAAGGCAGGAATGAGGCAGAGAGAAAGCTGCGATTGCTCTTGCTTTCTTTCAAGAACCCGTTCTACTTCGTGCTGCCAACAAAGGAATGGCATCACTCGTTCCTTTCTTCAGCTTCGAACAAGCAACGGATTTCGCTTAGGCGCGCGAAAGCCGTATAGCGTTAGTAACGCGCAGTAGTTTTCTTGCTCCTCGATAAAAGAAAGAGATGCTGTGTATGAATCACTCACCTATTCTTCTGAATTATATGTATCCGCGAGATTCATTTTTGGTTTCGATGTGCAAAAGCAAACCATTTCTATCGGAAAATTCCTCAAACGAAGAAAGGCGCCAGGATGATTTTTCGCTATGTCCGTCTGTCGGTGTAGGAGATCGAGGGTATCTTGTTTGATAAGTTGAAATCTCTCAGTCTGATATAAGTTTTGTCGGATAATGTCCAAGGGAAAGCCCTAATGGTAACTTCTCTCATAGGCTGACTATCATGAGATCTTTTACCGGGTAAATCAATCTATCTATTGTCTACCCCTGGAAAGAATTTATACCACTCCAACTAGATCAATGGCAAAAACAGGCTTTATCAAAGACTTTTGAAACAGATTTTAGGAAAAAAAAGGCGGCAGAGCAAAGTACAACTAAAACTTACACTGGCAAGGTTCGAAGAATTGGATAGACATTATCAATCAAAGAAAGAATCTACTTCTGAGTTTCGGGACTGACTTTCTTTCCCTTCTTCCTTAGCTGGCACTGCAGAAATAGTAGCTTACAACCATTGGCATAGCAAATACGTACCTTTGCTTTCCCGTTAGCCGTTGATTCCCAACTCTCCTTCCCTTTAATTTCCTTCCTCCCTTAAAGCTGAATCTCACCATTCGAGAAGCTATGGAATCGTCGACCCCCTTACCAAGTAGACTATGAAGTCACTTTCGTTTTTTTGGTTGTGTATGCGTAGTCTTTGTGCCCAGTCATCTACGAAGTAAATTCGACAAGAAAGCTATCCGATGTATATTCGTTGGATATGATAATGAGCGAAAAGGGTGGAAGTGTTGTGACCCGAATACCGACCCTTGCTATACATCCCGAGATGTGGTCTTCGATGAAGCATCATCTTGGTGGTCATCCCAAGCTGTAGTATTGCCAGATTAAGGAAACGACGAAAGACGCTTGCAAGAAAAGCGTTATAAGGAATTGCGGCCGTAGACATCAGCTAACCTACTTTAGTCGACTTTCCCCTTCCCGTAAAGTGGATCTGCCCTCTCCCGCTCAATAACACAGCTATTATCTACTCAAAAGCAGCAAGCGCTAAAAGAGAAGTGCCCAGCACGTTAGCTATAAGAACACCTTATCACGGGACTTCTTAGCAGCTCTTAAAGTTAGCGCTTTCTGCTATTCAAGAAGGACTATAACACGAGTACAGCTCTCTTGCTCTTTCCTACCCTATAGAGTCAGACTAGACAAAGGTATCCACGGGCTCGCGGGTTTCCTGCTCTAGGGTTTCGGGGGATTTGGTCTCGGATCTTGGCGGATTAACCTATAGTTTGATTCGCACTTTCGAGTAATCAGATCTCCTTCATAGTGGCTTTCTTTTTCGTGGCTTCCTGCGTGCCCTTGCCGGTTCTGAGCGGTGTCTCGCTCCCTTTGTGTTTCGGATCTGGATCTAGTAGGACTCGGAGTGATCAAGGGGATTCTTTGTTGAATCTGCCCACTCTTGGTTCTCTAGATCTCGATCTGATACGAGGTCCGTGCGGGGTACGAGGGAGGCAGTGGTGATGGCGGCCATGGGGAAAGGCAAGGCGATTGTGAAGGAAGGCGAGAGCAGCGGGGCGAAGGTGGAAAAAAGGTGTGGTGCATTTTTCCTCCATTCGTTGAGGTTAGAACCACAACTAAAGAAGACTTTTCCGGACAGGATAGGGGCTACTTCCATCGACACAGAAGAGGGAATTGGGGTCACAGATCAGCGTAGACTTAATGCAAGCTCTTTTTCAACACCGCACGAGCCAGACCTTCATAGGGCTTTTACCTTGAGTGGACAGGCTTGAGGATTCTCAACCTTATTGGGCTTCAACCCGTCTGTCTTTGCCTCCTCTACTGAGAGAAAGTTGTGGGTAGGACCCCTGTTTACGATGGCCCGAGTGTTCTTCCCATTGATTTACACTTCAACGTGTATGAGCCCCTTTCTCACCGACTTGGGTTTCGATTTGGCCATGGCATTGATCAACTGTCTATATCCCCATGTGACTCCTCCTCACAAGCACACTACCGAGTACCACGAGTACACTAACGAGAGAGGAAGTACAAGCAGAAATCAATAGTCAGTCTTCGACTTAAATGAAGATATTGCGTTTAAATAAAGAGAGAGAGCCAGACGCCAACAACTTAGGACTTGTTAGGACAGCTCAATAGGACTCAAGCCTCCATATCCATCCTAGAGCTCCTACAAACCTCTCCTAAGCACCAGGAAGTTTTCAAGAAGTTCTTGGCCGATGCCCGGGTACCTGTAGAAAGCACCCCTACTGACCTAGAGAATGTGGTAGAATTCTCACTGCACCGATGGGCCATATCCTTCTCAGATGATGACCTACCCAATGGTAAGCTATTTCCCCGCCCTGCATCATAGTTAGACCGTAAAGGAGAAAGATCCTTAAACACTAAGGAGATCCACTCACTTATCCCTAGGCTTCTCCATCAGCAACTACTTCCAATGGCTAAGAGTAAGCTCGAACGCTACTATCCGTCAGTATAGAAAGTAAGACCCACCCTAACTACTAAGGCAAGCGAGGGGCATAGCGATACAGTGTTCATACTCGAGTTGCTCAAATTCAGTAGAAGAAATGAAAGGGAACTGGCTTGCTTTTTGAAAAGACTTTCACTTCCATATAGATTTGCAGCCGCAAGACTTCTATTATAGCTTCTCGCCATTTTGCTACTCCACCCATTAGTTCTCGTCTTTATGATAAGGTCTCGGCTGCTCAGAAGGTTGGTAATGTAGTGAAAACAAATCCCCGTGCTGTCGATGCCCCAACGGTAGCCCTTTATGAGGACCGGAAAGCTATGCTATGCTTAACTATCGGTAAGCCCTCCATCTTCTCTTCTATCGATTGTTGGATCCTAGCGGTTCATATATCTAACCTTTCCATCACTTGCATCCACCTTTGGATGACTCTCTGGTGGGAGACGTTATGCAAATCTGGCCTGAGACGTCTGTGGGTTTCCTGGGTCGATCGTTTATAGAAAGAAAATAGAAGGAAGGTGACCTATGGAAGTAGGTATTTAACATGCTATCAAGTCAAGATGAGCTCTTTCTCCTTCATTCCATACGGCCTCCAGAAAGGATTCGCCCATCGACGCATAAAGCGAGTAAGGCCGTTAAGGTAAGCATCCAGCTCTCGATCCAGAGCTACTGCTTCAACAATCAACTGAGCTCAGGAAGTCAGGTTAAGACGTCGACTTATACAGGGTCTTTTCCGAGAAGATGAAAAAGAATTCCTGTCTTTCAAGGTAAATCCCACTAAACAACACTTGTATCGTTTAGCTTTTTGTGTTAGCTATGGTCTAAGCCAGTGGACTTGCCCTTCCTAAAATCCTTTCTTTCTTAAATATTAAGTTAATAAAAATAATTAGGTATTAGGATTCCCCTTCTGGGGCATTCCCGTATGAAGATTATAAAACCTTAAGTTGGTTGATCTTAAGAAGGAACCCTAGAATCAGTTGCAGCACAAAGTCACTCTTACTCCCCTATCTTCAGACACTGTGGGAAGTTCACTTACAAAGACCCGGCATGTAAAAAGGATTCATATAAAATACAATACAGGTTAACTTGGTTTGAAGCAAATGTCAAATCTTAATTCTTACCTACTTATCGTCCCAGAGAGGGGGAGATTCAAAAGCTTCTGACATTCCCTTCTCGAGGAAGATTTATCACAGGAGTGAAAGTTAGAGACTTAGGAGAAAGATGCTCGTCAGCAAAAGCAAAACAAGAATGATATTATCTTCGGTCTTAAGTAAGATTATGAGCTTTAGCACTGGTTTTTTAAACTTCTATTCCCATAGGGATCCGCTAAGTCAGATGAAGAGGCTAAATAACTAGTTGTTGAGAAGAAAGAAAAGGTATCAAATCAAGGAAGATTCTTAGTAAAGAGGTAATTTGACAGAAGGAACTCTTTCCTGTGTCACATGCTCGTCATTCTCTTTGAGTTCTTTCTCACATCCCGAGGAGAAGTATGATTGTGAGCAGGTCTCAGTCTCAGCTAGAAAGAGGTGGATTCTCCTAAGGAAGTTTTTGACTAACATAAGGAGAATTAGATTCGAGTTCTTTGTTACATACCGGAAGCAGCTGAAGTAAAGGATTCTGACATTGCCTTATGGAGAAGGGTTTTGAAATTCCTCTCCTTATCTTTTGGCTTTCGCTCCTTCTACCTCAACCTCGGTCAACCGAACCATACTTCTTCAGTCACTTGGTCCTAGGTCTGGGATTGATCCCTATAGCCTTAGTTCTTTATCTTGAAACTGGCATTTACTCAAAAGCATTTAAGCGGCTCGCGTCAGCCCTAAAAAATAAAGAGAACAGAACGGCACTTGGGATCGGATCTTTCCTGAGGTTCGGATTGCATCTCTCTTTCGCGTGGTTAAGGACTTTGTTGGGCATTTCTCCTTTATTATTTTAGCGGTTTATGCCTTTCTCCCGGGAGCTTGAGATGAAAGAAGAGAAAACACCTACGGCTACATGCCTATTAAGAGCTAGACCAGGAGTCGAGCTAACTGCATAGGAAGAAGGGAACTTACCTAAAAGGCCTAATAGCTATTAACCGCTCTACCTACCCGGAAGGAAATTGATCTCCTACTGTTTAGTTGATTCACCCACTTCTTGTTTAGTCCGAAGGGAAATCGAACGCCAAGAAAAAATGAGGCAGATTTCTTTCTCTAACGAGGTAAGAGTATGAACAACCCGGTGCAGTGGTTCCTTTCCCCCCAGCGGAACAATCAATTAAATAGATTTACTTCCTTTAGAGCAGGCAGAAGTTCAGTCCTTGATTTCTTTGCTACATACCAAAGGAAATTGGTCCAGTCTCAGCTTCCTAGCTCTTGGAAGCGACTACTTGCTTTCTTCTTCACAGCGTCGAGTAAAGACGATTCCGTGCATCTTCGATGAGTCAGACTAGGCCCAGATAGGAAGAAAGAAGATTCGCCACTTCAAACTAGTCACTAGAAGTCCCTCCTTACTTAGATCTTCGTGACCCGGGGAGAAGTAGGCTGATTTTTCTCCTAACTCATTGATTGGCCCTGAGACCCGTATTCCTTTGATTCTTCTCCCCCAAGGAAAAAAGTCCCAAACTAAGACTAACATAGGATACTAGTGCCTTTGACTGTCCACTGAGACTAGTGAAAAAAGTTACTTGCCCTAGTGCTACTCCCTGGCTTCCTTCCTCCACAGCAGACTTGCTAGAAAAGCTTGTGTCACTTCCTTGCAAATCAGATTCTCTTTCTCGTTATCGAATTAAGGAAAAAGCAGGAATAGCCTTCACTGCCCTCTTTCTTTTCTGCAATAGATGAGATTGGCATTGGATTGGAATGCCAATCGTTGATGATAAGCCGATCTTATTCGCCGACATTCAACTAGAGGACAGCGTTTACGCTAGGAATTGATGGCATGAATAGGCAATCTCTAAAACAGCGCATCTGCGAAAACGTATATGCGACAGCTCTCTGTTAATCTCTTCCTCTCCTTTCAGTCGAGTCACTACGTACCTCTCCTCTCTTTTGTCAAGTCTAAGACAGTTGATTCGGTATCTAAGAAAACTCTTAACGAAAGCGCCAGGCATGCTTTCATTCAATGCTTGGCTTCCTTCATTGTTGACTTCATAGGATGAACCATTTTCGACTAGCTAATAAAGGAGAATCCGCTCTAACACCCGATATTACGTAAAAGAAGATACCAGTCTGCCCTTCCCCGAGTCTTTCTCTTTCTTTTGGAGTGAAAACAGTAATGGAAATGAGTCATTTCACGGCCGAGGAAAAAGATACTTTAGCATGACTCCTACCAGAAAAGAGGAGTTCAGCCTTACCCAGTTCTTTCTATTTCTCCCTTATTCGGATAGAATCGGAGCAGAGGAACGTAAGCCAACTCAACTCCCAACTCTCATTAGCGAAGCGTTAGTAGCAATCTTGAACGAAATTACTTTCCTTGCCATCTTGATTGCCGCTCCGCACCTTACCTTTCTTTCCGGAAAAGAATTGAACCCTCACTCATCCCTTCCTCCAACTGCGCTTACACCGAAAGTGACAAGAGCTTCTTCAACTTGAGCGGATTCGATTCCGAACCTTTCGTTTATGTTCTTCCTTCCCTTTCTCTTACTTCTTTCCCAGAGCTACTGGCTTACTTTCCTCCTAACCAACTCGCTACAGGATTTATGTAATTGAACTGGTTCTGTATAAGCAGGGGTGGGGATGACGCTCGTATCCCGTAACTTGTCAGTAGAGTCATTCATCCCTATCTTGGTTGCATTCTTTATCCTGGAAAGCTAGTGACGTCTCCGCCCCTGTCTCTGGGCAGCCTTTGATCATCTCGGTGAGCCTTCCCCTTATACATGAGAGAGGTCGTGATAAGAGTTTCCGAGTGAGGCGAGGGGCGTAGAGTAAAGTAAGGAGAGGAAAAACCTCATCCAAAAGATTGAAAAAAAGAAATCCTATGCTGCTTGAGGAAGGGGGCAATCAAAGGCTCGCTTATTCTTCCTTTTCTTCTCCAGTAGCATCTTCTGAATCTGCTTATGTGTCTGCGGATGGGGGTGCTGTTCTATATCTTGATTCTGTTCGTCACCTCTACCCGCTCGAAACAGCCGATAAGGGCTGAACAACGAGTCCATCGAAACGAAGCTAATTCTATTCTAGTAGTAGCACTGATTGCCACTTATGCCTTCGACGCCGTGTCGTGAAAGTCCTTTGCTCTTTTGCTCAAGGAAAAGGGATCTTTGACCCCGAGGGTGTAGAGTTCTTCTCACTCGTATTTGCTAGTGGTGAATCATATCTATCTTTATGGTCGTTAGCCCCTACATTTTCATCGTTTGCTATAGCCCTCTCTATCTTTGTTGGCGTAACCGCCCCTTGATTGGGCGTATGTCAATGCCCGGTAGTATGAGCTACTTCCTCTGAGAATGATCAGACGCATTACCTATTGAAGACTGTCTTTTCCCCTCTTTCACGCCGACTTCCCCTAAGACCTCTTTTCACTCGGCAGTCTGTCAGAGTTAGCGCTTCGGCTCTTCTTTCTTTCTCTTTTCTTTCTATATGAGATGACTCCCCCGGTGAAAGGGGGTTGAGAGCCTTTCTTTCTAAATGAAAAAGACTAGGAGAATCCAAAAGCCTTTGTCAAGTCTGTTGGAGATGCAAATGAAGCCTTGACTCTAGCTGCTCTTGGTGGTTGAGTAAGGGCATTGAGCTTAGGCCTACCCCTACTCTCCTTGTAGGGTAGTTCAGTCACCCGAGGATCACTCTCTCCAGAGCCGGGAGTGCAGCCAATTCACAAAACCGATGAAACAAGTCTGGAGCAGCTCAGTCCAGCTAGCTTCTTTGCCAATTAGCTACGTTCGTTCCACTCCCCCTTCAGTCAAAGAGGCTGGTCACGAAATGTCTTTGTCTTCTGCCTGCGAGTCTGAGCACTCAACTTAGCTAGGCATCAAACTGCTTTCTATGCATTTCATATAGCTGCTTTGAGAGGGAATCTTTAGATTCGTGCTTCTGAGTCTTTGACTTCTTTACAGAGAGAGATCCCTTCTCAAAGGACAAGAAGCTGACGTTCAATTCAGTGTGCCCTGTCAGGGAGTGAGTTAAGGTAGTCGGTCAGTGAGCGGATTTTTTTTTGCCGCGCTGCTCTTCTCTTGCTTTCTTTCTTCGTTGTTATTCCCTCGGGTTCTGAAGCTAAATGAAATTCTTTTTTTGTAGTTACAGTCAACACAGTAGCTGTAACGTGAACAGCACTTTGTCCTCTATTTCTATCTAAATAGGCGGCAACTTCGCTGAATGATAAAGCCTTTTTCCTTTCTTTGGTCAACAACCATTGGTAAAGAAGAGGATCAGACCAAGTCAAAAATAGCGTATAGAAAGAAGTGAAGCCGGGTGTGATTGAAGCACAGAAGAATTTCTCCCATGCTTTGTTGGCCAACCACAGGCAAAACACTAGTATCATCACCCTTATGGCTTAATGTCAATCCATATTACATATCCAGTCAAAAGGTTTACAACCCTGGAAAAGGATTGGTGGATTTGGTTAGAGAACCATTAGAAAATTCCCTCAATTTAAGTAAGCTGCTTTCGTAGTTCTCCAAGCGCTCTATGCCGTTATAAATATGGCTAGGGCGTGGTAGACCCATCGGCCCCATACCGTAGGGGGTCTTAGTGGCCTTCAAAAGGTAAAGAACGAAACCGCTCGATATTTTTTTATTTCGTTATTGACGGTCTGGAATACGACGATGAGTGGACTGTTCTGCGGGCTTGGGTTAAACAGTGGCTAGCTTATGTCCGTTGGTATTGGCTTACGGCCTGGTCACCCGACGTAACCATCCAAGATTTTTTCGAAGCTCCGGTTGTGAACCGGTCCTGGAAGCTCAGTTGGTTCGATTTGGTCTTCTATGTCAGGTCTATGACTGGCTTGCTGAGAAAGGTGAAGAGTACAAGGTACCAATCCTGGTTCCGGACTTCCGTTATGGGCCTTTGCTAAAACTGGAAAATCTCTTTGGTATTATCAATCATCATATGTTGGGCTTAACCAACCTGCAGCTGGTCGAGGTTTCGTGTGTCCGGGAATCAATAGACTCTTTGGTGCACACGACCCATCGATGACAACCGTAAGATGGCTCGGAATGGGTTACGTAGGATAAAAAAAGAAGGAAATCTCATCTCCACATTTACATTTGCTCTTGAAGCTTAAGCCGTGTCTGTGAAGCTCTGCTGAGTTCACACGCTAACGCAGCTAAGCCCAATTGAATATAGTTTTTTGATACTACTTATTCTAAATAAATAATTACAGCACGAATAGGGAATCTTCTTCTTTCCTTGTTATGCCGGTTCTAAAGGTTAGTTTTCCGCTCTTCCTTATATAAGCACTAGCAGAACCAAAAGAGAACGAACGATAAGGAATGGGATAAACTTACACGATTCTTTCAGGTCTTTCTCTTCCTTATCTTATAGCACATGGAGCGGTTCTTTTTTCAATCTTTTTTTCTTTGAACCGTACTGCTGCGCCAGTTGGTCGATTCGCATTTATTATCTTCTTCGAATGACGAAAGAGAGAAAATAAAGAATGTAAAAAGGAGGATGAAACTGATACCTAAGAGCTCTCTTTACTGACAGCACGCAAGCTTACACGCTTACATCTGCTTATGCTTACATAAGCGGATTGCTTATATGCTGACTTTTCCTAGTTGAACTACCTCGGTTCACTGAACTTGCTCCACCCTTCTCAGCATGACTTTTGCAAAGAAGGGTCAGCATCTTCACTCTCTTCCTGCATGCAGGGATGCAAAGACTGACTAGCAGCTGATCTTGCAAAGAGCAGAAAAGTAGACCAATAGAAGCGGATTCAGTCCTTTCCTTCTTTCTTACTTTCATGGGTTGGTTTGGTTGCCTGAGATAGAGATCCAAACAAAAGCGGAATGCCCGGCAGATTCAAAAGTCAAAGGCACCGGGATCATTTGTTTTTTCGACATTTTTCACTTTCAATGTTGTATGTAAGTTTATCATAGAATTCGGATATCAGAATCTCATATCTAACAACAAATTTCTCCGCCTATCTAATCGAGCCTCTCGATCTGTCATTATACCTCGAGAAGTAGAAAGACTTTCAATCCCAGTCCCATGCTTTCCGTTGGTCAACAACCAACTACTTAGGGGAACCCACTCTTCTTCGGTTTCAGAATCGGTTGATGAACAAGAAGAATCTATTGCCTCCACTTCAATACATTACAAAGAAGCTAGTCGCTAGTTCAAATAGGCACTCCCCAGCCGGCAATCATATGTTGAGTAGGAGCTCGTTCATCAACCTGTGAGCGGAAAAAGCCAAAAACCTGACCTCTCTACCTATTCCCTTAAACAGACAGGCACAAGCTGAGTCAAGTCAGAGAAAATAGACCCCTATAAGAGAAAGCCGCGCAACCAGAGTTCCATATTGACTTAGATAAGATTGGAGAATTAAGCGTCGCAAGGTCGGTTGATTGAATGATTTGAAAAAGAAATGAAAAGCAGTCTTACTTCACCTAGAGGGAGAAAGCCAATAACACCGTTCGTCGTAAGAGACGGAAAGCACGTTCATGAATTCATGGCAATATGTGCAGCTCTGGTTTGTTGTGGTGCTTTGGTTTAAGATAATATCTTCTGCTGTGGAATCCTAGCTTAGCTCGTGAGCTAGCTAACTGCTAATCCGTTCTCTTTCCAGGCCGACCCTCCTTTTTTCTAGTCAAGTTGGAGAGGGGAATTCAGCTCGACCGACCCTTGAACCTCTCCTTTTATGACTCTGAAAGCCCAATTCCTATAGTTAAGGTAGCGTTGTATTTCAAAATTTCAGGCTGTTCTAGTCTTGTCTTCTGAGGAGCTTTAGAGCAATCTATCCTAAAAAGAAGCTTTTCGTTAATATCCTCCGCTGCTATCCTCGCCCCCGGGACTGGTTCAAGGTAAGCTACTGCCTCTACCGGTGCTCCTGTCTCCCGCCTCCACGTGGCACGCACGTGATGACACACAGTTGGTTGTTCCCATCCCCGCTCGAGGGATATAGAACTTTAGCGATCCAGCATTCCCCCTCTCCTCCTTCTATCTAGTCGTCCCCGGGCGGGATCACCAAGAACGCCTTAGCAGATACATTTCAATCTGGAGTTCGCCAGTCCGTCCTGATAGTTCGAGGGCCGTGAGAAGCATAGCTAGCATCCCTTCGGCTTCGGTAGGAGAAAGATGAAGCTTTGAGGCTCGCTCTAGATCGGATGGTTCTATGGGGCCTATATGGAGCTAGCGATGGGAGCCTCCCGGGCAGGGAGGTTCAGATGCAGCTTCGTAGCTTCCTCGCATGGCACTGGAAAAGGAATAGGAAAGAGATGGCTTCGACCACTATTGCTAGGAAGGGCTTTGCAGGCTTGTACTTTCTATCAATCTATCAATAGATGGGCTAGCAGAAAAGCAGGAGAGGGGGTTCCTTAGATGCAGGCAGGGAAATCATTGTTTTGCCTTCCCGGCTGGGCTTCGAATGGAGGTTATTGGCAAGCAAGCAGAGGAATGAATAGCAGGAGAGTTTTGAAGTTCATTTTATGATGTTAGCTCGCTAGGAGCGGAAACGGGACCTGACGGTACGGAACTATATATTCAAAAGAGGCAGAGTGAAGTTCTGGTCTTTCTCCCCACCCCTTTGTGCCCAGGTCCTCCTTTCGTGCCTTCAGATACACTCGTTGGGGAATGAATGTTCTGGTTTTATTCGAGCTATATCTCCATTTCCAGTCGAAAGGCATCCATGACGGGCCACTGGTTCGTCATGACTTCTACCGTCACTGCTGGCCTAGCCTCTTTGAGATCGTCCAATCCCTGTGTAAGATATTACTACCTGCCATTCGGAGCAACTACTATTTTTCGTTTACGGCTCAACAAGGGAAGAGACCCTATTTGAGACTAAGGCGGGTTTGGAAGGTTGGTTATCGTAGGGAAAAAGGTTGTATTTCCGTCTGTCTTACTATTGACAAATCTTAGGCAATTGGCTAACATAGGATTCGTGGAGACGTTGTACCTAAGAGAGTCATAGCTAAGAGGGTGAGAAGCTTTTTTATGGTATGGAATTATTCAACTTTTGTACTTGCTTTGACCTTTTGCTACAGAGCAAAGAAGAAAAGACCGATCCAGATTCACCTCACCCTTGACCGTAGATCGTTACCAACAGAGGACTGGGCAGTTGATATCGAAATATCAGATTCAAACGGCTTTCCCTCGCAAATCAAGCGCGAAACGTACAGGCCGGGGAATAAAGAGATGACGAATAGCAAGCAAAGCGAATTCCAATGATTCGAATTCTGGATAGCGCATTGAGCTAAGCAGCCTAAATTGGACCTAAAGCGTCGACGCTTATTTATAGATTTATATGACGAAATAAAGCCCCTCGAAGAGATAGAAATAGAACTACCTTGGCTTAAGAAAAAGAGTCATAAAAACTACATCTTTCATCAGCCAGACCTGGTGACATACTCCAGATGAGTGGCCGACCCCAATTGGAGAGTAAGATACAGATTATGATTTAGATTAGGTCGCAGGCCTTATTGGAATGAAATGAAAGTAAGCCGTTTTACCTCCGTCCGCCTATCCCCTTTTTTCTTCCTTTGTTGCCGCTTCCCAGACATGGGAGAAATTCGTCGAATTTACACAAAGTAGTTATTGAAATAAGGTTAGCCGGGGTTGGGATTGGTTCGCGCAGAATGCCTAATAGCAAAATCTCTCTAAACTATTAAAAAGAGCATATACATGAATCGAAAGACATATAGATATCGAAGTGGGCCAGCGAATGAGTCCACTAGCTGTTTAGATCTTCTCAAGGTATGCATGAAACAAAAGGCGAGGGAGAAATAGAATAAGGAAAGGATGATCAAAAGGTATGAAAGAAGACTTCTTTATTTAATAAATAACCTGTTGAAGTGGATGTTCAAAAAGGGGGAGAGCGTCCTCAAAGAAAAGGAATTTCAAGGTCAAAGGTAAATGAATGCATATCCTGTGGATGCCGCATTAGCGGTGTTAGGACTTTCCCTTCCTTATAGCCTTACAATATCAATTTGATTTGAAGAGAATCCATAATACCTCCTTTTCGGTTAGTAGAATGTGAGAAAGAGAGCCGCTGAGCAAGGCTAGCCTTTCAACGTCATACAAAAGGGAAAGAAAGGCGAGTGAAGTCACTTCTGGGAATTCAGTATAGGATCCCGGCTTCCCTATCTGATGATTAGGAGGATGCCTGAACTGGCGGAATCCCTACTCTACTAGTCACCGATGTTGGTGCTTTTTGTAAAGGCATAGCGTAAATCCTGCCCGCTGCTATAGAACTGCTGTTGGAAAAAAGAATAAAGATAGACCTCCAGAGCAAAGTCTAAACAGAGATGGCTTGGGGTGAGGGGTAGTACAGGAAAGAGCCAATTCCATTAATAAGAGAAAGGCTTCACATTCATGCACGGAAGTTGGGATAATTAGCAAAGTAGGCTTTGTTTTCAGTTCCGTTCCCACGGAGAGACAGGAACGGATATGACGGCCGGGTTGTACCGATGGCATGTAACCCTTTTTGGGGGTGGGCTTAAGCCGAAGTAATCGGTGAAGGATAGCTCGAAACTACAAACGAAACAAAGACTAAAAGCGGGCTGCTAAATAAAAGAAGAAAAGAATTATAATAATTACCTAATTCATTATCCGACTCAGTCTTTGAGAAGAAGGCTAACCCTATATGAAAAACCGGTCAGATCTGTGTAAAAGAGCCCTCTCTCTGGTGGAGGAAGGTACTGGATCCATTTACAGGCATTTCTTAAGCCATCCTTAAAAGCCCACGGTGACAAAGAAGATGAAAGACTATGTTCCCGCCGGTAATAGGATGATCTGACGCTTCTTTAAGACTTGAGACTTGCGCTTTCTACTTCATGTTAGTCAGTCGCAGACAGGATGGGAAGCGTCAAGTTTGATTCTTCCTCGGGAATACTACTAAATAGAATGACGCATCTCCGACTTCAGACACTGAAAAGAATGAACTCTCGGACTGTAATGCAAATAGATCGATTAATCTCACCATCGGATATATTGAGAATGACTAATATCTCCTCCCCAAACACAAACAATCCGAATAGGCAGATCTGAGGAAGCAGAGATGTTAGCTGCTTACGTAGTTGAGTCAATTAAACGGCCTTTGCGCCTCCCTAACTCTTCCCAAGGAGCCCGATACGGGATATGGCTTGACGAGCCAGCTACCTTGCCTCCGGATCCGGACTGGATTGAAACTACTGACTACGTGTGGCTTTAGACTCTCTATCTGGTCGGGATGGTAGGTAGCATATAGATATAGTAAGTGAGAACCGGCACATTGAGGCAGAGAAGCCTGAACTCAACTATAGGGGAGGACAAACGTAAGCTCAGTTAGCTTCGTCAGGATTGGAATCTCACATACGTCTGATTTAGACTTGCATACCTTCTCACTCAGAGAAAGCACTGGGCATTGGGAATTGATTCCCTGGGGCGAAAGCCCAACTCTTGGTAGTTAGGAGTAGCTGTTGTTTTTCTCTCTTTTAGCTCTATCAGGAATTCGGGATTTCATCCCTCTTCAAAAATTCGTAGTTAAGATCGGAAAAGATGACACAAAAGTTATCTCCGGTTCAGTAGAATGCTTTCTTTAGTCGGAATCACAACCATTCTTTGATAATGATATTTCTACTTTGAATAAATCCGGACTTGTAGCGCTCCGTGTTCCTGCCTACCGGTTAAGAGGAGCGGGGAAGATCAATTGGATCTGATTCTAAAGTCACCCATCAGTGAATAGAAGGTTCGGGCCTGTGAACACTAAATAGAATAACTAATCCTGGCCGCCTCCCATAGCTGTTTCAGCAGGTGAATTCACTTTTATCGTCTTTGCTCAGCCTTTCATTCTTCTTTCATACTTCCCGCGGACGGGCTTGATTTACGACAAAGTAGAGTCGAAATAGAAAAGCGTCACGATCGTCCGTTACTGCAGATACTTCTTACGCTTTCTCTGTCTCACGAAGGCACTAATAGTTGTTTGTAGCTTTCCTTGCTACCGGAAGCGGGGTAAATGACAGACTATATTCCCATATCTGCGGAAGGAAGGTAATTTCATCCCCGCGGGAAAGACAAAGAGAATCTCTCGACATCTTTTAGATCAAGAAAAGCATCCTTGGTAAGAGCGAAATAGACTGACTTAACCGAACGATGCTCTTTATCCTCCTAACGGGCGAGTCACAGAGGTGACGAGAATAGATGAAATAGACGTGGGATAAGGGCCGAAAGTAGAAGAATGCATGAAACTGCTGCTCCGTAACGCCTGCCTTTTCTTCTTTAAGGCGTACGGGCTCTACTTAAGCCATAAAGACGATTCCAGTAGGGCCTATAGTATTATCATAGAATCCCCAGGACGGGAAATTACATAGAAATAGTAGTTATATCCGGTGGAGGATTATGAGTTTACTTGCATTTATGCCATAATTCTTTAACTGCCCCACCTTCTCAGATGAAGCAGGAAGTTCAGATCTGGGCAACAGCAATAGCTTACGTAATTCCGGGCTTGCTTTTGCACTAAATCTTACTAGTAGCTCGTCTGTCTGTTACTTCTTTGCTGAATCTCACCTAGGGCTGTACGTAGTGAAGGTCAGTATGTGTGCGTGCGTGTATGCCAGGTATTTGTATTGGTAGGATATTAGTCTCCTTTGCCCTGCTATCCCGTCTACCAGGGCTTTTGATTCTTTATTCAAACTACGTAGCACATACTATCTCCTCCTGCCGTCAGTCTTCTATGTCTTCTATAGTGAGTTCCCCCGGATGAGGGTGTAGGATGCTTGCAGTTCACGGGCTTGATTTACGACTTCGGAATGCTTTACTAACGAGATCCCGCCTTCTAAGTCAATATCAATAGTTGTAGAAGTGGGATATGTGTCGAAGTGGGATCCCCAGGCATAGCCCGGTCTGAACCTGGGTCTTAGCTTTCAGAACACTTCTGTCTAACTGTAACATCGCAAAGTGAAATAAATAATTCCGTGCTCTTCCCCGGATGCAACTGATGAAAGAGAAGACGCTGTGCCGGACTGCCTTGATCAGGCTGAGATTCGACGTTTGATTTTAGTGCAATAGCCCATAGAAAATCCCAGACAGCTGGTAGTCTGAATTACTTAGCCCACAGGTAAACGGGCTAGTAAAGGCCCTGACTTCATCATCTAAGGCAGCAAGGGATGTCTGGGAGTTAGGAGTTAGTAGTGTGTTTGTTAGAGCGTCGATCTAAGGCCGTAAAGAAGGCAGTATGTTCGCGTAGTTACCTGGTGAATCTCTGCCTTATCGGCTAACTGCGCCATAGTCAGTAAGAATCTTTTTATAAGTTTATAGCTTTCCTACTTTTTTTCAGTAATGGATTGAGAAATAGGATGCTATAATGCAGCTCTTGCAGCTTTCCCTAACTAAATCTCTTTAGGTAGCCGCTCTTCCCGCTCGCGTTAGACCATGGGATCACCCGCTGAGGCTGTAAGGTCTTTCTGCATCTTCTGAAGTTGGCACCCTTGGGAAAACCTTCAACTAAAAGTGTGCTAAGAGCAAACCGTTAGGCCAGTATGCATTCCCTGTCTGGGAGGTTCTCTCCGAGAATACTTTTTTAGCTGATCGCTTCCTTTCTATTATCTTAGGATTCGACGTCTTCGAAGAAGAACGATAACTACTTAGATCACCACCCCAGCCTCAAACTAATGAGTCAAATCCTATCTTTCATCCAATAAGCCGTATCAGTCAAGGCCTTCGCTTCTTCAGTCATATGGAAAGCGGTTCAGTCTGCTCCGCCCCAATCAATGCCTTTTTCTTCAGACTGAAAAGCCTTTTCGTTAGCAATCCGAACTGCCCTTCTTCCTTTCCGGAAAGTGAGCTCTTACTATAGTAGCTCGAAGCTAAGGAGTTAGCAGCGGAAGTTTATGTTATGAGTTGGAGTAGCTCGTAGCTAAGAGTTAGAGAGCTGGGAATGAAAGAAGAAAGGTTGTATTGAAGACACCACACGTCGACCTAGGAGGATAGGTCTCATGCCTTACTGTCTTATGCGTTGGGAGACTGACAGTACGAGAGAATAGCTATAGTTCGTTAAGTTCACGAAAGAGCTAGCGTGCAAGTCAACCTGGTCGTGGGAGAAGACCTGTTGACATAAGTCTGTTGTCTGCAACTGGATCCTAGCTAACGAGCTCGACCATTCTACTAATCCATTCTTGAAATTACTACCTATCAATAGAATAGCTTTGCTTACTCGTGACGACTGGACTGACTGCGCTAAGCAAGAAGAGTGGGACTTCTGATCGTAGTGCCCGTATTCGCATACCTTGTTGTGCCCTTGCGAGGTGCTTGTTTTCGTAAGTTGCATACCATCAAAGGCTAAGCTAAGGGGCCCAACGAAAAGATGACCCAGGGACCTTAGGCGCTAGTGGTGGGTTACCTATAAGTCCATTTTGAGCTCTTGACTGACCAAGTCACTAAAGGAGCTTTTCCTGTCAAGTCCAATCCAAACCTAAAAAAGGTCAGTGATTATAAGTACCATAAAGGAAGAGAAATCAGATTCATGGCAATAGAGCGAAATTAAGCTAGGCGTATGATTGAATACCGATCTGATCCCGTGTGCGGATGTATAACGTCGTGCAAAGCGCTTGAACGCAGGCTTGGTGTAACTAAATCCATTCAGATACTTTTTTTATATAGTGACTTATAGCTTTTTCATGCTAGCGTTGGGAGTTTGCCCACTCACTCAATTTCAAAGGTGAGTAGCCATTCTGACCTGAGCTTGCTTTCAGGAAATAGGTTGAAATCCCGGCTAACTAAGAGATAGAGTCGTCTTTTCTCTTCCTGACCTTTGCCCCGTTAGAATTGCATGTGAAAAGCATATAGCCAATAGCTTCGACGCGCTTAGCTACTGCCTAAAAGCTCTTACAAGAAAGTAAGTAATCTCAAGGCCGCCCGGTCATTCATCCAATGCTGATTTTTAGGCATAGCATTAGCCTCTTTCCGCGAGTCAGAAAGCCTTAGTTGAGGTGTCTTCGCATTTGCCTATGTGTTATTCTGGTCTGCTGGCCAGTGTAATATCCCCCGCGGGGACTACTTTTTGACTTATCTCTCCAGCTATTCCATCTAGTGGTCGAAGTCTTTGAAGCATTCCAATCCCAGCGTTTGAGTCAATAGCAGCAGAGTCCTGAAAAGAGCTAAAAGCATTCTCTA
>Ga0058704_10000369_pt1 | contig 23825 bp, 26 predicted proteins | sample AgamicMgSfe_FD_71363 | JGI IMG/M metagenome (GOLD analysis project Ga0058704, IMG submission 71363) | Agave microbial communities from Guanajuato, Mexico - Mg.Sf.e | ecosystem: Host-associated > Plants > Phyllosphere > Phylloplane/Leaf | place: Guanajuato, Mexico | collected 2012-05-30
CGCCGACAGTACCCGCACATCCGCACCGCGCACCACGCGCACGCCCAGTGCTCCCGGTCGTCGTCCACGTGGCAGACGGCGCATTCGACGGGCGCGAACCCCTGCCCGTTGCGGCTCGGCAGCAGGCGCGCGTGCGCGCGGTAGCACTTCAGTTGCGTGGGCGCGAGGGGCCGGGCGAAGGCGAAGCCGGTGGGTTTGAAGTTGTGGCCGCGGTGGCGGGCGTCGGTGTCGGTCAAGTGGTTGGTTGGCCAGGCGGAGGGGCCGCGCGAGGTGGAGCGCGAGGTGGTGGTGGTGGTGGCTGTTAGGTTCGTGGTGGTGGTCCAGCTGTCGGTCGTGCGATTGTGGGATTCGGCGCGGCGGCGGGAGGTGGAGAGGTTATTGAGGAAGGACTGGGCGGATTGGAGGGATTTGGCTTCCTGAGGAGATTTGCGATGTTAGTGGCTCGGTTGTTTGATGTTTCTGGGTTTATGGAGGGAGCTCACTTGGAAGATCTCCAGCCCATTGCTCCTGCGACGGGCTTTGTTGACGTTGATCTCCTCCGCCGGCTCGTCGCTCAACTCGGGCGTGTCCATGCGGTCTTTCAGGCCGTACTTGTGCGGGCTGTCCTCGGGTAAGAATGAGGGTGCCGGGATCGTGGGCGAGAGTGCCGAAGCACGATGAGCAGGGACGGCAGGCGGTGCGTCGAAATCGCTGCCGGCATCGTTGGAAATCTTCTCGTACTGGTCCTCGCTTTGACCCTCACTATCGGAAGTCGACCTCGAGCCTTTGATCGTGGTCGAGGCACTCAATCGATGCTTCACATTCTCATCCGTGGTGATGGTGGTGACGGTCGAGACGGATTTGGGTCCCGTCACGACGACAGACTCTGGAGAGTCGACGGGACTCTCCTCGTCCGGCGTCGGCCGCACGACGTTCGAAGCCGCCGTCGCGGACCGCGGTAACGGGCTCTTGGAGTCCACGCGTTTGAACAGATTCGTAGAGCTTTTGCGCACGGCAGCACGCACGGGCTTGCGCACAACGCTACGCAGGGATTCCTTGTCGGCTCCGAGATCGTCGGAGCCGTCGACGCTGGAGGGTTTGTTGCCCATGACGATGGGCGTCTTGGGGCGTCGGCGAGGCGGGTTCGGTCGTGCAAGCTGGGGTTTCGGGGCGCAGGACGCTGTGCGACTGGCGGCGCGGATGCTCTGCTTGAGCTCGTGGATCGCGACAGTGGTCAAGCCATTGGTTCCGCGCAGTGGAAGGTTGACGGGCCGATGACTGCGGATGATGAGAGGTCCATGTGGCGAGCATGCGGGTTGTGTTGTAGTCGCCGGTGCGGTGGTGGCTGCCCTGTCGGAAGCCTGGAAGGTGATGTGCACATGGGACGCTTGCTCCGTTTGTGCTGCAGGTCGGTCTTAGCTGTGGCTTCCTTCAGGAGGGACAGACACATCAATGCAGTGATGTTGTCCGGTAGGTGCCACACTCACTTCCGTCATCTGCGCGCTCCCGCGCAGGCACGACCTTACGCCTTCGGTTCGGTCCCTCTTCCCGGAGACATGTCGGTGGCGGCTGCTCGTCGAGAGGAGACAGCGAATCGCGACAGCTCTTGTTATTAGCATGGCACGAAGCCTTGGGCGTGTCGGTGTCGGCAAGCATCGTGGTCAACAGGTCCATTCGCGTGTAGGACTGCATGCGTCTGTGAGGGGATGCCGGGAGATACATGGTCGAGTTTTCCACGGATATAGATGCGACAGGATTTCTCTCCTGGTGCTCCATTGTCTTCTTATTACTCTCATCAACGAAGGAGTGTAGCCCTCTTGACAGGACGTTTCAAAGGGCGCCCACGCAGCCGTTTGACCTTCCTTCCACCTACCCTTGGGTCTTGTGTGAAGCATGACTTTAAGATTACCGCCTCCACCGAGGCGTCGAGTGGTCATCATCGTGGTCGGGATGATATTGATCAGGTCTTTGGCGAGCTTGGTGCTTCTGCCAATTAATGCGACGAGCATGATCGGATGGATGCCTGTCGACAGCGGCACGATGGGAAAAGACCGGCGTAGCAGGCTGTTGCAAGTGGGCAAGGCGCGCTGTAGCCGAGCGTGGTCAATCTCATCCCGGTTTTCATCTCTACACCTTTCACCCCAACCTTGATCCTTGCTTCTCACGCGCTGCCCTACCGGCGCTGGTGCCGAAGAGCGATGGGGGCAGCAATCTCATCTGTTACACTCTTCCGACACGACACACACACCGTACACATCCTGACATGGTGACACCCGTGCAATATATATCAGTCATAGAGTCCTCCATGCACCTTCATCAATCGCAGCCTCGCATGGTCTCGTCACCTCCTCGTCTCGAAACCGATGCAGACAGACGGCTCACGAACAGCAGTACCTCCGTACGGCGCACCTCGGTCGGCAAGCCTTTCGCTCATCACGGTGATTCGGTCCCTGCTTCGACTGTTATGTATACCGGGTCGTGCGGGTGTGCCTGGATGGCATCTTGACAAGGACGTCGGATTGTGGAACGAACAAACAAAGTCCATATTGACGGAAGCAGTGCGAGCCGTTTGACCCACATACGCGCCACCACACCCTCCATACGCGATGAAGTCACCATGAAGAATATATTCTGGACTATGTTCTGTAGCAGCGCATCCACGAGCGCACACTTGGATATCGTTCGTGACATCCACCGCACAGCGGTATAATCCTTTCCCTCTAGCTTGTTCTCACAACCACATAGTGGACGAGTGCGCACGCCTGTCGCCGCTCCCAGCGCTAGGGGGCAGATTCAACCTGGAGTCTTAATAGATCTGCCGAAAGTGCTGTCGAACGTGGGTACAGGCCAGGCCATTCGATACTCGTGTATTTGTCCACGACCGTAGGAGGCAGTTTGTGAGGAGGTGAAAGTTGTTATCGATCCAAAGACTAGTCGAAGCTGGGCTCGGAAGTTGGGTCCGATGGAAACGGCGGCGATGTCGATCGTGGCCAGAGAGCTGGCGGCGATCCTGTCGATCTCGAGGAGATAGAGAAGGAGGTATTGATATACACTGCGTTGAGACGGGTATGCCTGTTCTGCATTCGTGTGGTACCTGCATCAGCCGTTCCCCGTGGTAAATTGCCGATCGCGCTGGGAGCAAACAAGTTCATCCATTATGCGCCACCGCTCTATGCTGTTCTATTGTATCTATGCACACCCTAAACCCCGACTCGGTGGTTGGCGCGTTGGTATCGAAGATAAGAAAAATCCCCGGAACGCCTGCTGATCTGTCCGCATCGAAAGCATCGGCGCTCATAGTTCAGGCAAGAGGCCTCCGACTCACTCGTCCATCGTACACTATAGGTCTGGCGAGGTCGGGCTCTTCTCCTGCGCGCCCGAAGGTTGGCTGTTGAGGAAGCTGAGGTAGCAATTCCATCCTAGAAAACGTCAGCTGGCTCATTGACTCCCCTTGGTACCGAAACGGAGGTGCAACATACCCAAAGAAATCACATTCACGACCAGCACCCGGTGCTCCAACGGCACAAACTTGAAGTTCGTAAACTGCACCACAGGCCACACCATCCAATTCTTCTGCAACGCATTGACATACGTCGTCTCCAGCTTCTTCTTCGGATCGGTCCCCTCCATGATCGCCATCGAGCTCAGGAAGATGAACAGGTTGCAGCTGGCGAAGACGCACTGGTCCGCGGCGACACGGGCGACGATCTCGAGGTTCGGCGAGGTCGGGAAGCGGATGTTCCGCTGCAGCACGCCGTACCAGATCGTGGCGGCGGGACCAAAGACGGCGCCGCCGTAGAGTGCCATGCGGCTCGTGCGGCCGAGGTCGTGTTGCTGAAGACCTTTGCGCTCGACAAGTTGCTGCGCCATGGTGTCGCCGGTTGCGAAGAGGACGGCGGTCGTGATGGCTTGGGTGAGGACAGGGCGCGAGGCCAGTTTGGATTGGTACCTGTCGTTTCGTCCTAGATCAGCAGACGGATCTGGTCGTTCGGTCTGAGGGTGTGACTTACCAGCGCAACATGCCGTCGACTTTTCTCAGGAGATGTTGTTGGTGGCTTCAAGGTATGGTAGTAGTGAGAGTGATGGATGGGCCGGTATGCAAGTCCAGCTTGGACCGCGCGTCCATGTACAATAAGGGGATGTTGGATATGGCGGTACAAGGTGTCGACTCCTTGATGATCGCAGAAAAGCAGGCATGTGATCTTCACTCTCGCTGTACCTTCCTCTGTCGGTGTCGATCCGACCGCTGAGGGGGGAAAGCTGCGGCCGGGACCGCGCCCGTTGGTGATGTCAATCCGTGAAAGTGAATGTTTGCACTTCACGTGCCCCTCGTGCGTTCTGTTTTCGTTTCTACTTCCTGTTTGCGTTCATTTCGTTCCTTCACCTCCTTGGCTTCAAGCTATACAAGAACGACATAACAAGCGCCATCGCCTGCTTCCGATCTTGTCAGTGAGGCAAGCTTCTCACCTTACGTCTGCATCACGTCACGGCCGTGTCAAGAACATTGAAGGTGTTTGGTGCTCTACTGTCCATTGATATTGGACCTTTTCCTAAACCTACACGACGATGGCGACCGTGAACGGCGCTTCCTCGCCGGAAGGCATCTCCTCCGCCCTCGACACCGATCTGTACAAGCTCACCATGCAATGCGCCGTCCTGCAATACTTCCCCAGGGTCTCGGTCGTCTACCAGTTCACCAACCGCACACCGCACATGCGCCTCACGCGCGGTGCCTACCACTGGCTGCAGCAGCAGATCGAGAGGCTCGGCAATGTTCGCGTGTCGGATGAGGAGATACAATGGCTGGAGAAGACGTGCAGATACCTCAGCGAAGCCTACTTGCAATACTTGCGGGAGTTCTGTCTGAAGCCTAGGGAGCAGGTAAAGATGAGTTTCACACCTCACGAAGCGGGAGAGGGCGACGAGGTGTCAGGTGACCTGCAACTCGAGACGAGAGGATTGTGGGTTGAGACGATTCTTTACGAGGTTCCATTGCTCGCCATGATATCGGAAGCTTACTTCAAGTTCGTCGACAAGGATTGGACTTACGAGGATCAAGTGGCGAATGCTAAGCAAAAGGGTCTGAAGCTGCTTGAGGCGGGCTGCGTTTTCAGTGAGTTCGGCAGTAGGAGGAGACGAGATTACAAGACACATGAGTTGGTGATGACAGGGCTGCTCGAGGCACAGGCAGAAGGCAAGCAGAGGCTGGAATGGAAGGGCAAGTTCACCGGAACTTCAAACGTGCACATGGCGATGCGGTTCGGGGTTGCGCCCATCGGCACGGTCGCGCACGAATGGTTCATGAGCATTGCGGCCATCACCGACAACTATGCCGATGCCAACGAAACGGCAATGCAGTATTGGACGGCGACATTTGGGCGCGGCGTGCTGTCCATCGCATTGACGGACACTTTTGGGACCCCGGCTTTCTTACGGGCCTTCTCGCGTCCGGCGCCCAAAAGTGGGACGACGGATACCCAGACGGATGGAAAGGACCCGACGTATGCTCAGATCTTCACTGGTGTACGACAAGACTCCGGCGACCCGGAGGAATACATCAAAATGATCCGCAAGTTCTACACCAGCCAAGGCATCGCGGAGAAGAAGACGGTCGTCTTCTCCGACTCGCTCAACGTCGAGAAGTGCATTCACTACAAGCGTGCCTGCGACGAGGCGGACCTCACGCCTTCCTTTGGCGTCGGCACATTCTTCACAAATGATTTTAAGCATATCAGTCAGCCGGAGGAGAAGAGCGTCCCGCTGAACATTGTCATCAAGATCTCTGAAGCGGATGGCAAGAAGGCGATCAAGCTGAGCGACGATGTGGGTAAAAACATGGGCGACGACGAACTGATGAGGAGGATCAAGAGGGAGGTGGGGTATGAGGACAAGAGATGGGTGGAGGGTGATGAGGCGCATCGGTGGGATCGATGAGGCGGGGGATGTACACTGCGAATGAAACGATAATGCTGACGACGATGACGAAGGTAACGACGGTGTTGTTAGATCGATACATATGATAGACGAGATACCCATGTACCGGGTCAGGGAGGAATTGGTGGCACCAAGAGGAGCGCGGGAAATAATACGCATCGGCAGAGGAACCAGCGCGATTGCATGAAACGTATCGAGGACAAGTTGGCTGTACTCTCAAGCGCACATCGGACTCGAAAAGCAATGTTGAAATCAACGTTACCTACATGATAGGTGCAGCTGTGGTGATGGTCACAGAGTCGTGGTGGTGACGACCCATTCATCTCGCTGACTGCACGTGACGATCACCTCCGAAACTTCGCCGCACACAGACCCTTGCAAAGCGGAAACACTCCGCTGGGTGTCGCGAAATCTTGGCGAGATCTTCTGAACATTTCACTCTGCGACAGAAGAAAGCAGCGAGACCACACCTTCACCACGCTAACACACCGCAATCATGCCTAGAATCAAGAAGAAGGGTACGATGCAGTCGAGGGAACGGGCTATCCACATCAGCTGACACTGGAGACAGGCACCTCTGGAAATGCCAAAAACTACATCACCCGCTCGCAAGCAGTGCGCAAACTGCAAATCACCCTGCCCGATTTCCGACGACTATGCATCTTCAAAGGCATCTACCCGCGCGAGCCTCGCTCCAAGAAGCGTGTTTCCAAATCTTCCACCCCAAGCACCACCTTCTACTACTCCCGGGATATCCAGTACCTCCTGCACGAGCCGTTGCTGAACAAGTTCCGCGACCAAAAAGCACTCGCCAAGAAAATCTCGAAGGCGTTGGGACGAAATGAAGTCAGCGATGCCTCGCGACTGGAGCGGAACCTCACCCCTCGTATGCGATTGGACCACATCATCAAGGAGCGCTACCCGACGTTCGTCGACGCGCTGCGGGATTTGGACGATGCCCTGTCCATGCTGTTCCTGTTCGCGAATCTGCCCGGTAGCGAGACCGTACCTGCGAAGGTGATAGCGAAGTGTCAGCGTCTGACGATGGAGTTCGAGCACTACCTCATCCGTACACATGCGTTGCGCAAGAGCTTTCTGTCGATCAAGGGAATTTACTATCAGGCGACGATTCAAGGGCAGGACATACTGTGGCTGGTGCCGTATCGCTTCGTGCAGAGGACGGGAGGCGATGTGGATTTCAGGATCATGGCGACGTTTGTGGATTTCTACACTACACTGCTGGGGTTCATCAACTTCCGCTTATATACTGGCATCGGCTTGGTGTACCCGCCAAGACTTGACGTGCAGTCGGAAGAGCAGGGAGCGGAGCTTGCCGCGTTCAAGCTCGAAGGGAGGGGCGTCAAGGAGGCGGATGCTTCGGAAGGCGTCCAGGATACCGCGACAAATAGCAAGGCGCAGGAAGAAGCGGACAAACTGCTTTCCTTGCCTGAGACCGAGCCAGCACAGTCGACGGAAGCCGACATCGCAGAAGCTCCGGCGGCTGATGATGTTGAGGATACACAACAAACGTCCACAGCCCTCGATCAGTTCGCGTCCATAGATCCATCCGCCGACTCTCTCCTCCAGCCTTCACGGACCGCCGACTCGCAGACGGCGTCACAACTCTTCGAGCCCTTTACTTTCTTCCTCTCCCGCGAAGCGCCCCGCCATCCCCTCGAGTTCATCCTGAAAGCATTTGGCTGCAAGCGAGTCGGCTGGGACAGCTCTCTAGGCGAACCTGGTGCTTACTGCTCGGAAGACGACAAACGCATCACACATCAAGTCGTCGACCGACCTGATCTACCTCTCCCCTCACCGCCGCTCACCGATGGCGAACAGGATGTGGACGAGGACGGTGAGCCCGTGGTTCGAAAAAGTAATGAGCGTGTACCAGGACGGATATACGTCCAGCCGCAGTGGGTGTGGGACTGTGTCAATGCGGGACAATTGCAGCGACCCGATCTCTACGCGCCTGGCGCTACTCTTCCTCCGCATCTCAGTCCGTGGGTCAAGCCTAGGAAGGGTGAGTACGATCCAACTGTACCACTGGCCGAACAAGAGACCGCTGCGGAAGCTGAGGCGGCTGAGGACGAGGAGGAGGTGGAGGAGGAAGAGGACGAACTAGATGCGGATGAGGCATTGGAGGATGCAAGCGAAGGAGAGGAAATTGCTGGTGTGAAGGGCGATGAAGAGGCGAGAGAGATGGAAGACGAGCTTGTGAACCGTAGGGGGAGAGATGTCGCGCAAGGTGAAGGCATGGACGTCGAGCTCGCTGCTTCCGACGACGAAGAAGCGGAATCAGAAGTCGTGGAAAAGCCAGGCAACGACGAATGGGGCGGGTTCTCGGGCGACGAGGCCGACGACGGCACTGCCGCCGCTGCTGCCGACGCCGCCCGCGAACACCAAGCGGAGCTCGAAGCCGAGGCTCTGGGCGCGAAGATGTCGGCTCTGAAAGCAGATCCGAGGAAGCTGGCGCGAGAGGCGTCGCAGGCGAAGCGGGAGAGGGAGGAGCGCGAGGCGCGGGAGGATGTGGAGAGGAGGAAGATGATGATGCCCCGGCGGAAGAGGAAGATGTATGAGAAGATGGTGTACTCGAATGCGAGGAAGGATGAGGAGGCGGAGCGGTTGAGGGAGAAGAGGAGGAGGATTGAGAAGGCGAATGGGGGTGGTGGTGGCAAGGGGAGGGTGTAGTGTTGTGGGTTTTGCGAGCTGCGTAGATGATGTGAGGAACTTGATAAATGCTATCCGTTGAGCGAAGCTGAGATATTATCGTGCGTATACAGCGAGCAATCGATGTTCAAGTGCCTGTTCCGTGACCGTTCATCGAACATCCAACGTCGCTCTTCTCAACAGCTCTGGGCCTCGGTCTGTTGTGGTTTTCATCATAACCGGCTGGGGGGCAAGCTGGCTTCAACATCGGTGGTGGCGTCCATGTCGCGTGTCCGCGTTGAGAGGAGCACTCATGAGAATGACCAAGGTCGGCACTAAAAACATAACGGGGCGAATGTTTTCGCGCTCGGATTCCTGACTCTACAGGTGGAGCATCGCAACGTTGCGGGGCCGGATCGTTGAGTCGTCCCTCTCGACGAGCAGACTGCTCTATTCAGACTTCATGTCAACCGCCATTGTGAACCATTAGCTTCTTACCCATTCATGATGGCCACTTCCGAGCTCAACTCGCCGCCGTACACTCTCCAAAACCTTCCATACGGTGTCATATCGACAGACAGCAAGCCGAAGCCCCGGTGTGCCGTCGCTATCGGGCAATATGCGCTTGACCTGGCCGAGTATGCGAAGGCCGGCAATTTGTTCGACATAGAGTCCGGACACAACTTCATGTTCCAGCAGCTCTTTGCTGAGGTATGTTCTGGAAAGAGCTTTGAGCGAAGGCAAGTGTTGGGCTGGCACTGAACTCGATTTCTCTAGCCTGCATTGAACACCTTCGCCGCCCTACCATGGCCTACTCGGCAAACCGTTCGTGAGCAGATCCAATCCGATCTCAAAGAAGGCAAAGTGCCGCCTGGATGTCTCATCCCATTGAAAGACGTCACGAACCATTTGCCCATGCGCATGGGCGGGTTCTCGGACTTCTACACTTCGCTGGAGCATTGTCAAAACGTTCGTCGATTCGGAAGACGACTGCATGCATTCGATGTACTGATCGATTGCAGTGCTCCGGCGAGATGACTTCCTCGGCCATTGCGAAGAACTGGTGGTACGCCCCGTCCGTCTACAACTCACGGGTTTCCTCTGTTGTGCCCACACCCCATGACATCCCTCGGCCCAAGAATGTGTACTTCTCTGCGGGTATCGACTCACAGCCCGCCTACGGTCCTACACGGAAGATGGACTTTGAGCTCGAGCTGGGTTTCTACGTGTCGACGCCAGTGGCTTACGGGGAGGGGATGCCAATCGGTAACGCCCGTGATCACATCTTTGGATTCGTAATGTTGAACGATTGGTCGGCGAGAGATCATCAACTGTTTGAGATGCGACCGCTCGGGCCTTTTCACTCGAAGGTAAATCAAATATCCTCAGATGATCCGATCGAGACATATGCTGACCTCGATCGAATTTTGTCTGTAGGGATTTGGTACCAGCGTTTCCAATTGGATTGTCCCCATGGAAGCTCTGGAACCTTTCGCTTGCCCGCCAAACACGAAGCAAGACCCACCACCTTTCGAACACTTGAAGTGGCCATCAGAGGGAGACGGCGCGCTGGACATCAAGCTCCGTATCAAGCTTGTACGCAACGGTCAGGAGCAGGTTCTCGGGACGAGCAACCTGAAGTACCTCTACTGGACGCCGTACCAGCAGCTCACGCATCATGCTGCGTCCGGCTGTGGGATGCAAACGGGTGACCTGATCGGTACGGGGACGATTTCGGGCAGTGGCACGAATGAAAAGGGCGAGAAGGCGGAGCTCGGATGTTTGTATGAGGCTGAGAGGACTAAGACGAAGGTTTTGCCGCAAAGTAGCGGGATGTACGAGGATGGGTATCTCGAGGATGGTGACGAGATCATCTTGGAGGGTTGGTGCGAGGATGGTAAAGGAGGAGTTGCGTTGGGTTTTGGTGAGTGCCGTGGGCGGATCTTGCCACCTAGATAGATATAACGTCTGATCTACCATTTCATCCTATCAAAAGATTGACGCAAGCCGTGACAAAAGCCTTGTTTGTATGAGAAGCTGTCAAACGTGCAAGTGAATGTCGGCCAGCGCACAGACCACCTCTCAAGCGCAAACGCGCACCACACAAACATCCTGTCGTGTTCCATCGACCATCTTGAGATGTACGACACGCAGACAGGCCACTCACAAGTGCAATGTCGCTCCAGCCGGAGCAAGTCAGAGCGCTCGATCAACTGCGCCAACGGCTCTCTCAGCTCTTGACACCGATCTCGTCATTAAGGGTAGACCTTGAGCGCAGTGAGCCTCTGCCCTCATGGTAGGTCGATGGCCCGCCATGCTTCCTCAATGTTCTCGCATGTTTTACCGTCCACACCACCAGTTGCTGAGGTAAGTCTATCGAACAGGGACTCGCTGATGCAACACATCTCCCTCGTCACGTACAACGTGCAACAAGCGAACGAAGCCATGAACGCGCACCGCGACTTCCTCCATTCCGCGCACGCCTACCCGCTCACGACGTTCCCGGGACATCGGGAGGAGAATCTGTTGGGACAACTCATGCGCAAGAAGCTGGAGCCTAAAGTGGAGGATTGGATCGCGGAGTATACTACCAAGGTCGAAGACAGGAAGGGTGCTGCATCGGCCAATGGCGTTTCGATGGGAGAAACTGAGCAGGGCGGCGGGCTGACGGCTGAGGAAGCGAGGGAGTTGTGGAGTTGGGCTGGACCGACGAGTAATGGCGTTGTCAAGGCGATGGTGGAGGATGGTGCGTTCGGGGATGACTTTACGCTTGCGGAGAGGGAGGCGGGCGTGGAGAACGTGGTGACGGGGCTTAGGCGGAGGTTGTATGATGAAGATGAGTCGGAGGATGAAGAGGGGGATGAGGATAAGATGATGGAGGATGTGATGCCGGTCAAGCCTGCAGAGGAACCGGGGATTGATCCGAAGCAGCCGCCGATGCAGATCGAAAGGCTGCTGAAGTTCGTGAGTACTGGTTTGATGCCTACGTAGTATGCTGGCACGGCGAATGAAGGCGTGTGAGACATCAGGACTAAGCTTCGTCGTTCGTTGTGGCAAAGGCAACCCACGATGTCTCATTCGCAGAATCATAGCTTTACAGGGTCCTGTTGCGTTCTCAAACCGAAGTCATCGCGCTCGTTGACATATCATTGTAGATCCGGTCGTGGCACGAGGCATTGCATGCCGAACATGACCGATGCGCGCTGATACTCGAGAGCCTGTACGATTACCATCGCTATGTTGCTACGAAGCCCGCCTGCCGAAACTGATCGATCAATCGAAAGTGTCCGCTTGCAGTGTAGAGATGCTGCAATGTGCTCTGAGATGTACATGTAATGGATCGCTCTTCCATGAAATACTCCAAGAAGCAGGGACGTTGACGAGACCTGGAAGCAGATGCAGCCGCTCATCTCGGGTGGGAGCATCCGTTTGTGGCAGACGGCTCCCTTGCGGGCCATCTAAGCTTCGTCTCCTTCATCCTCCATCCTCACCGGCCTCAACGTCCCTATCAATCTCATCTCCATCATCATCATCCTCAACCTCTTCACTCCCTTCGCTCCCCTCGTCTTCCTCATGATCTGCACCTTCTACCCCATCTTCAGCAGAAGCCTCCTCGCGCTTCTGCCGTTCGATGATCATCTTCTCAAGATGATCGGCTTCCTCCTTCATGGTCACAATCTCGTCACTCGCCAATTGCGCGACCTTGGCAGTGTAATCACGGAGCTCGCCCAGCCACCTCCGGTGCTTGAACAGCCAGAAGTAGTGGCCCCAAAGGTTCCCCAGACCAGGACCTAAGAACAGCACGTCCATCAACGCTCGCATGTGGCCGTCATTTGCTTTGGTATATTTAGCACTCTTCTCGAGGTCCTTGATCCAAGTTTCCAGTGATGGTTTGGCATCTCGGATCGACATCACGAAAGGGCCTTTTTTCTTCGGGTCAGCCTTCGCTTGCACTGCCTTGTTGGAAGATCCACTGAGTGACACGACCTTTTGATGTGCTTTTTTTCGACCTGTCAGATCCGCTGGCATCGTTGATGAGTTTGCTCATGATGACATAGTCTACCTTCATAACCTTGTTCCTCGTCGTTCGATCACGCGGCGAGCACTCGTCAGTGCCCAAGCCACGTTTCTTGTAGAAGCCGAGCGCAGCTTCGTTGCTCAAGAAACATGTCAACATTACCTTGGTCAAGCCGATGCGCCGAGCGATGTTCTCCGCTACTTGCAAAAGGTGAGCACCAAGACCTAACTTCCTGAGTGGCTCCGAGAGATGGATCTCGTAGATGTACAGGGCCGGCACTGACGGCGTGGAGTCATGAGTGATCATATAACTTAGGAATCCCGTCACTTCCGACTCGGACTCTACCGGTGATGGCCGCGGATGGAGCTGGCGGACGAGCAGGTAGCGCATATCATGATCCTTCATCTCCCGTCGTTTGATGCGAGGATGCCAGCCGGATGCGCTGGCCTCGTAGTCCGGACGACTTGTGCGCTCGACGAGGTTGTAGCACGCAACGTAGTCGAGAACTTGCAGCTCGTCCGCCGAGGCTGGATCCAGGTTGAACAGCATAGGACGATCGAGCGGCTGGTGATTCAGCCATTCATCTTTGATGTACTTCGATCGAAATACGTCCGGTGGCAAGCCGTTCACTGTATCAACCAGGTTATCGTGCTTGACGTTGATTCTTTTGGATGCTTCGCCAGCTCGCACCGCGATCTTCCCATCTTGTGTCACGTCTGCTGAGTCCGTGGACGCTTCATCGGCCTTTCGCTTCGGCATTGAGTATACGTCAGCTCTGGATACTTCCCAGTATACGAATCCGAAGAGTGCTGCTAGAAGACCGAGGGAGATGTAGTCGCGTCCGGGACGACGCGTTTGGTTGTTTTCGCAAAAGTCTCGGCATTCGCTCGAAGTTTGGGTGTTTCACGTCAACGAGCTCTACATTCGAGCACTGTACACAGAGACCGTAACTTCAACCTCTTCAAAACACGAAACATTTCTAATCGACGATTTCCTTACTGTTCAAACACTTCGACTGGCGCCGATGATCGGCTTGCGGGATGGCGTGAAGGGGTTGACCAGGCACTACGCCACCATTTCCTCACGCAAAGACGTCAAGGGCAAGCAGTTTCTCACCCTCGAGCACGTAAGTGATACATGTTAAAGTTAACGAACGAATCGGATATCCTGACCGATGGTAGTTTGTCCAACGCACGCGTACGTTGTCGTTGTGGCGTGATATCGTGCGGGCCCTTCACCGTAAGCTGGCGCCATGCACCACGCAAGAACATGAACGAAGGCCATGGTCTGATATCAGTATAGAGATACCGCCTTCCTCCACTCGAGAAGAGATGCGGACATTCGCCAGAGCGGAGTTCGAGCGTAATAAGTTTATTCATGACCTTGTGAGTGTAGCCGTGCGTTCTGCAAGAATACATGGCTGATGGCCTTCTCCTTCAGGGGCACATAAGGTACTTGGTATCTGTACGTGATTCATTCTTTCCATCATTGCGACAGGCAGGAATCTAAATCTGTGTCACAGACGGGAAAGACTCAATTCGACAGTATGAAGCGGTATATAGACCAAAGCGTCATGTAGATCTATACTCTGTCCTTCGTCTTTCTCTATGCGGTAGGCCTTGACATGAAAGCACCTTTTCCACTCAAACACAGGTCATGCTTCTCTGGAATCACCGAAACATCCCTCAGGCTTTGCCAGTTATCTTAAAGCGGTTGAGCGGAGCGCCTCGAACGCCAACATCGATCTTGAACAGCTGGCCCTGATGCTTTGTGCTCCAAGCATACTTCTCCGGGTCCTCCTCCGCGGCGGACGTGATGAACAAGTCAGTCCCGCAGAATCCAGGGCAGGTAACACATCGTGTCGGACACTCAATCTCAGCTACGACCTCGCCTTCGAGGTTCACTCGCACGACCTTGCCGGTGCCGAAGCAAGCCACCCAAAAGAAGCCTTCCTCATCCTGAGCATGGCCGTCGGGCACGCCGCCTACGTACGGACATTGGAAGAACGTCTTGCCTTGGCCCCATCCGATCTCGCCCGTCTCGAGGTTGTACGGGTACTTCATGATCTTTCCCGTCGGCGAGTCAGTGACGTACGCGAATTTGTTGTCCAGGGTCCAGGACATGCCGTTGGGGATGGAGACGGAGTTCTTCACGCGGTGGATGGACAGATCTGGATCCAGGCGGAAGACGACACCTGTCATACGTCAGCACGTGTCGAGTAGACAGACCTCATCTATGAAAACGGTACATGCCTTCATCAGACAGGTTGCTTCCGACGATCTCTGGATCGTTCATAGCGCCCACGAAGTAGCGACCACTGGCATCGACAGCGCCGTCATTACTCCGCATCCTTTCCTCTCGAGTCTTACCAACCCCAGGCTTGCCCCTTCCATCCGGCTGCCGTTCATCGTCGTTCCACATTTTGGCAATCCACCGGCTTTCGCCGGTCTCACGGTTCATGATGCCATAGCCCACCTTGCCACCGAAGACGAACTCGCGGTCGTTGCCTTCGATGTCTGCAGTGGTGCCTATGGAGAAGTCCAAGTCCCGTTGTTGATGTGACGACGGGCCTTCGTTGAGATTGACGAAGTGCAGCTTCTTCTTGATGATGTCCACGAACCGCAACGTGTTGCGAGACTTCTCCCAGTACCTGACCGGGTGACGTTCGGTTAGCATATACGTCTCTGCTGAGCCAGACCTTACGTCTGCGGTGTTAGGCGTACGTACGGTGCTTCGCCCAAGTCGCACTGGATATCCAAGTACGGCTCACTGATCTTGTAGTGTTCTACTTCCGGCATTTTGGTGAGATACTTGCAATCTGAAAAGTGAAGACGTCTTGGGTGGTACTGTAATCGACGTTTTTCAATGCTGGGGCGATCGTCAAGGGTCGTCATACCTCGTAGTGCCTCCGAATGCAGGTCTTGCTGCCTCAGGCAAGATAAACATCTACTACACCTTGGTAGAAACCTGAGGCCACAAGGTATCCATCAGTATCAGTATCACCTCACTTCAGTCTATGGTCAGTATCCCCTCCAAGTGTTCGCGATGCCAGCACATGATTACAGGTTGCGTTCTGTTCTCTGCACACCATGACGCCTGGCACCTGTGGAAGAAGGGAAATGAAACGCCCCTTAAACTCGTCACACGGGCGCCCGACGCCTCAAGCTCACCAAACGAGCCCCTATAACCATATTCCGACACATGCACGACAAACAGACAGTCAATCCATCAATCAATCAATCAATCCACTATTGCACGCACTCTGCTGGCTCACTACGTGACCGTCGACAGATCGGGGGAAGATCCCCCATTGTCGCTCTCCCAAGCAGGGCCGCGCCTACAGTACGCAAAGATATTCTGGGTGTTATTAATAACATCATACTCCGTCCGACGCCGTATCACGACTACGGTCACGACAGCACACGCGAGCTCCTAGCATGGAGATCGGCGCACCGGCGGGCTGACCACGTGGCTGTCTCGAGTTGTACAGATGTCGTGCCGTGCATTCTTCGCTTCCACAGCCTTGTTACTTGATGATCATTGATGGAGCTGCGAACCTCGGATCATCGCTGTCACCGCAGGGATCTGTGCTTTTCGTTCCAGGAGCTCATCGGGAGCCGAAGCTCTCTACTGGCATTCGATGCCTTCTTTAGAGTCCAATGCCCCCGAGCGGGGTCGAGAAAGCACGACGCTTGTGGCAGGATCGTTGCCAGGCCAGACCCCAGGATGCCGAGGTACAAGTAATGCCTCACAACAAGACAACGACCCTTTGGACGGGTGCGAGTTGTAGCTGCGGAGCATGGATGGTCTTCGGCTCGCATTGTGCGGCACGGTGCTGCCTCGCACTAACATGAAGACACGGCGTGCCGCGTGCCGCGTCACACTCCAAGGTTGTGCAGCAGCGCACGACGCACGTGAATGGCGCCTCAAGCGTCTGCAGGTAGGCCGCTAGAAACACCGCATCAAAATGGCGTTATATTCCTTATTCGCCACGTGCCTCGCGCCAGCATCTCTCCTTGTCCTTGTCTGAATGCGGTTTCGCACCGGGGAGACGTCAAGCCGAGTCAAGACTACCTACGCCACAAATGTTCGGTCAACGTCATGACACCACGGGGACGTCCAGACCCAACATACACAATCGGCCCTGTTGTACCTTCCAAGGAAATACTTTGTGTCACTTGTGCCACTTCGCGGCATTTTCGCAACTCTTCCGTGATGGTGAACAATCCCAGCACTGTGCCCATCGCTGTCGCCCCGTTCCTGAATCCGGGATCAAAGATCCATGACGCAGACAATGATGAGGTGATCCGATATGCATGGACAGCGTGGTCTCCTCATCAATTTCGCCAAATTCTTCCGAACGACAGTTCATGTCGTTGTTCCAATAGTCTGACTTTCAATTCGCTGGGAAGACTGCATGGGCCATGGCTCCGCCTGCCCGTACTATGTGACTATCCCTCGTGTACAGCACGCGTCGCGGCGTGGACTCATCTAAGCGAGGCGGTACAAGTGTGTCTGTGCTGCATCAACGACATCATTTCGCTTCACATCGATGTACGCGACGATACACAAATGCATCCGATTGAATTCAAGACTCCAGAGCGGAAAGGGGATGTTAAGGTTAGAACTTTCGGCAAGTAGCACATGGCTATGGAGTGGAACACCAACGCGCCGACGTCGATTAGTGTCTGCTTGGCATATCAAATCCTATAATAAGCGAAACAACACGTGCTGGGTTTCCAGCAGCGTCTACGTCGCTTCTCTGGCCCCGGGCTCGGTTGTGGTCTGTGGCGTCGTTTCGGCTGGGGGACGCTCTGGAAGGTGCGGTCCGCCGGGCAGCCACAGAGTCGCACTGTTCATCATCATCATCATCGTCGTCGCGAGGATGGTAAACGGCGTGGCCCGCGTGGACGAGGCTGCAGCAACGGCAGCTCGAGCCTCGGTTCTTTGAAGCTCAGCCGATCACGTAGATCGCAGACACGTGCAGGCGGCTAATGCAAAGCGAGCAACGCACATGGCCGATGGGAGAATTACCTGCGGCTGGCCAATCAATGGCGGATCCAATGGGAGAAGGGGTACCAGTTGGGCGTGTGTTGGCAGTCTAACCACGAATTTGACGGGACGGAGAGGATGCCGGGGCGCACATGACCGGAGAGACATGTAGGACACCGGAGTGCTCGGTTGGGCGACGAGACCGCGTTGCAACCGAGATGCACAGCGCCCGCCCATGGGCCATGGCAACCCAGATGGGCGGAAAGTGACCGATCCATCCCCTTCCCGCCTTGCTTTCATCACCATTCATCAGTCTTGATTCGGTGTGGGAGGGCGAGGAGGCGAGAAGGCCGACCATTTATGGTTCCCTTCAACAGACCATTCTGCCGGGTCCGGGAAAGTCTGTGACCCGTCTGTGATTTGGATAGTGTCCTCGTGGGGCGGAACGCCATCTCAATCCGCTGTTCTGTGCGAGATTGCGCTTTTCCACCCGCCGCCAAACACGATGATCTGCAGTGCTCATCCTTGACTGCCGGCCTGGGAATGGGATCACAAGCACACCGGGGCTACAAAACCAAGTCATCATCACGCATTGGTGCCCAACCAGCGATAGTACGTCCGCCAGCGCACAGCACACACACAGTACAAACTACAGCCCTCTCGTCCCCTACTCTAGGGATGTCCACGCCTGCTAGTGGTCCGGAGGACGGTCACCTCGGGATCGGAGAAGGGTACAGTGATTTGGGGCGGTTCCGACCCGTAAACGGCGCAATTTGCATGGTTCAACGGCACGCCCCGTCGAGGGCAAGACCGATGTGAGAGTGATGCGAACCGACAGGCACTTGACTATGGGAGGAAATCGCATGCTCGTTCAACCGTCCCGCAACGTTGATTTAGCTTGATCTCACACACAACGCCACATATAATAAGCGGCGTACACTATCGAACAAACGGGAGCGCCGCCTGCCTGCTGCGACGAGCTGCCCCGAGCGTTTTCGAGACCTTTGAGTCTTGAGATGCCTCGGGTTCAACGAGAACAACATGGTTTTCACGATAGACAGCGCATCACCCAAGCAGCTTCAATCACACATGGACAACAAGCGAGTATTGGGACGTGCCTGTTGCGGAAAGTGGCTTGAGCGTACGTTCGACACCAGCGTAAGTCGACGGCCCCGGCGGACTTTGAGTGAACCTTCACTCCGCACTACGTGTGGCGGAAGTGGCACCCTTGAACGCTCGAATACGTCTGATGATGAAGGTGTTACTGAATCCGCCGTTTGTACCTCCGGTACCTGAGCCAGCTGCTGCGGACTTGAACCAACGCGTTATCGAGGGATCCTTTCTGTTACAATACAGACGCGATCGGTCAACCGTCAGTGTGATACAGGTTCACGACCGTCTTGTGCCGGGGACCACCACCTACTCATCAGTTCCTGGCTGTCGGACTCACTGTCCATTCGCTGTGCCCGTGCAACCGAGATGGGCTGCTCATCTAATAAACGGAATCCACGCTAGCGCCGCATCCAGCGAAACAGGTTACCAAGTGTGTGAACCTGCACGAGGCTCGAGCAAAGACACCAAAGTCTGTTGTCCCGCCTTCCGCGCCCCGGGCTGCAGGTGTCTTCCATTTCCACTCGGCGGCACTTGGGGACTTTGACAGCGCCCGGTCGCCTTGACCCTGGCCGACTACTGCTGAGTCGGTCTGGGACACCCTGCGCGATGATGCGCCGCTGTACACTAATTAACAGGAAGACGTTCATTACGGTAGAGATCTCGCTGTTAATAAGGCGGTCCGTTCATCACCTGCTGTTGTCATCACACCGCCCAACAACATTTATCACTGGCCGAGTCCTGGCAACCCTTTCGTCGCGCTTGTAGGTGCTCTGACCCGTATACACCTTGTGCTATCTCATGTTACCTCCAGACCGATTGACTACATCCGTCACGCCATTTCGACCTGTGCCTGGATAGTCCTACGACCATCTCGCAGAACGTCCGTCATGCGACAGATCCCACCGCTACTGACCTGATCGACGTTCTTAACCCATTGCCTCTGGAACGGGGAAACCTGAGATATCGATCCTTAACACTCGCCTCGCCCAGGGACGCTTCTGCGTCCCACATCCTACGCCATCCTGGCCGCTTCAGACGTACATCCATTCCACAGTCACTACCACGGACCTTTCGCTCACCCTCATCTACCCGGATATCCTGATTTTCCAACCTTCGAGCCCGAGACCTCCTATCTGACCCCATCCCGGAGCAGTCACGCGCCTCTGAAAGCGGACCAGGCAAGTCCATGCTCTGCCACTGGGGCCTGGGGTGGGGATACCGGGAAGGCTTTCATGTCAGATCGGCCAGTTGAGAGAGGTCCATCGGGAGACTCAACTAATGCTCGAGATGCATCGCTCCGTCTACCGAGTCTCTTCCCGCCAGGCGACCAGCCTGTACCGCAAACATCCGCCGCGTTCTCCACGCCATCAACGGCGCAGAGATACCAGCCTTCTGCCCGAGCCTTTGAGCTGCCGCCGCTGCCCGGACCTTCAGGCACCACCAGTGGTAGATTGGCAGGCGTTTCCTCGATCCTCAACCCGGCACCGGAAGAAATTGCCCAGCAGACTCGGAGACGCAAAGCTGATGAGCTCGATTCGCCCAGCCTCTCCGCAACGTCGCTGCCTCCACTTGCCATTGGCGTTCAGCCTCCGCATCACGGAGGTCGTACTCTAGCATCGCCGGTGGCGTCTCTCAGTGCTGCTGGGGAGCAGCAGCCACGACGCTTTTTGCCGCCCCGATCACCGTCTTTGCAACGTACGGCAACCTTTCACCCGCTCAACCCTGTCTCGGCAACCATCAGCGCTCAACAGGCGCCCTTCCCACCTTCGCCCCGTTCCAGAGCTTATGCGATCGAGCCTGGAACTTCGGGCATACCGCCTTTGCCGACACCAGCGGCTGCTTCGCGGCAAACTCAAGGTATCAGTGGCCCGACTCCGCCGACTGATGCTGCGCGTCAAGCAAGCTCCACCGCTGCTCGTAGCGCGAGGGTACCTTCGGCGAGTGCCAGCCCTACCACCTCATACTCCTCGTACAGTCAAGGAGGTCAACCATCCCCGGCCGGACAATATGCGCCGATATCCATGGACACGCTTGCTGCCACGTACTACACCGACGATCAAGCCACCAGTGCAAGCGCGCCGCCTGGGTCTACAGGGGAGGATCGACGACGGCCGTTTGGCGTTCCGATCACCTCGTCTGGCGGACAAAACGTCTACCAGATGATGACTCTAGAGACCACGTCCGGCACTGTCCAACTCCCGGTCGATGTACAGGCGGCTTCTCGCGTTGCGGACGAGAAGCGTAGAAGGAACGCGGGAGCCAGTGCGCGCTTTCGCCAAAGGCGCAAGGAAAAAGAGAAGGAGGCCTCCACGACGATATCGAAACTCGAGCAGCAGGTCAAGGACCTTGGTGAGGATGTGGACTTTTACATGCGCGAACGTGACTACCTTGCGGGTGTCGTACTGCAAATGCCTAATGGAGACCGTCATTTCCCACGCCCACCGTCCCCTAGGCGTCGACGACCACCGCCTTCGCCAGGTAATCCTGGAGAAGCGTCGAACCCGAGCTACGGATTCGGTCAAGAAAGCGCTTCCCGCAGTCCGCGCGAAGGGCGCCGTGTGAGGCGCAGGACGTCGACTCTATCCGTGCCTCCACCGCCACCCGCCACCTTGCTAGCACAAGGCGCACCGTTTCAGTCCAGCTTTGGTCCGCAAACACTGGGCGCGCCTCTCGCGTCTCAGCCACATCCACCCGTGCCACAAGGCTCGGGTCCGCTCCTTTCGCCTTTGGCGAGGACTAGTGTACCCCAGCCCATGGCGTTGCCTCCTGTGCAACCGCCACCCAGGCCACCACAGCCGTTTCAAGCACCACCGCAAGTCGGACCGTGGAATCCATATGCAGCAGAAAGGCGCCCTACTGGTTCTGGACGAGATCCTCGATGATATTGTCTGCCATATCAATAGATATATCTTCTACTGTACATCATCACTCGCGCCAACTCAAACTGCCGCTTCGGTCACTCATCACGAAGATCATCATACCACCACCACAACACGCACGCGAACAACCTCGACCATCTCATTCGCATAAATCGATAGCTACTTTCCTTCCCTCTGGCGATCTCCAGCATACTTACTTTCTCAAGACGTTGACCACTCTCGCGTCATCCATGGCACATTCTTAATTGCTTTTCATATGCGCGTTAAAGATACCCAACAGGAGGGGCGTTACTTTCTTCGTTTGCTTCAGCAGCAGGGCTTTTCAGCATTTATATATATATATTCATTTTCATGGTGTTGATGAATTGGTCTCGAGAAGAATACCCCCCGATTACGCGATCGAAAGCAAAGCTTCTGTACATTTGATTCCTGCTTTGTCTTTCTCCTCTTCTCCAGGGTTGGGAGGATGAAGTGTACTTTTCCCTCTTTGGTTCTTTTCTGTACGTCTAAGTCTTTCGTCTGTTTGTAGTTATACTTCTACTAGAGAGCTTTCGAAGGCATGGCGGCTTGTCTACACGGCTATTGTTTCGGAGCTACATATACCTGACAGGACTTACTTTCGACCGCTGTACGTACTGTAGACGCATTCAAGTGTCAAAACACAGCCGAACGATGCCCAAGTTGTGGCTCAGCACACGGCACGGGCGTTTGGCGAGATTGTGATTGCCAATATAACGCATCGCGTGTTATATGACGGCTCATCATTCATCAAGCGTGTCCGTGCCGCAGTGAGCGGTGTACATGCACGTCCCAGCGGTGGAGATGTTGGCCATCTGCACACGCGGCAGTCTGGTCAGAAGATATAGAGCATCGTACCCGGACTGTTGATGCCGCCGACTGACTGTATATGCTCGTTGGCATAGTGAGAGCGGGATTGTACATGTAGCGCTGATCCGGCACTTTATATCTCATCGTCACACGATGCACACTCATGTGAAGGCAATGGATGGGTCTTTTGCTGATACGGTAGAAGATACAGTCGTTACGCTCCCACTCGGAGCAAATACAACGCCGGTGCACCCTGTGAGGTCTGGGCATCTATTTGCGCAGCCTGCCTTTCCTGACGGTACCGCTTGATGCATTGGCCAATGAGGTGATATTCGCGATCAAATCGTCGAGATCGAGGTCGGCGAGTTTTGTGAGAGCCTTACGTCCACCGCCTTGCACCAACGCCGTCTTTGACGATACGGGTGGCGCACGTGCTGGTGCCTGTGCCTCGAAGAGCCAATCGATGTCTTCGTCGTCTTTTGCGTGTACCAAGCCACGGCAAGACTCCTGACCGGACGCAGGCTGGGTCTTCTTCCTATTAGGTGATGTCGACTTTGACTGTTTCTTCCGCTTGGTCTGAGTAACAGACTGCTGCGCACCTGGCGATGGGGTTGGCAGCGGCGCTGAGGAGGCGGCTTCGGGTTGCGTGGCAACGGCTTGGGGTCGAGGTTCATCAGGCGTTGCAGCGGTCGAGCCGAGCTCTTTACATGTTGTCGACGCCGCGAGTTTGCTTTGCACACGCCTGTTTGCAGTCGTTGCAGCCATGTCCTCGCTACTTGTGGAGACGATATCGTATGCGTTGCCACATTTCGCTGGCTCGCCTTGCAAGGCCAATGTCGCCGATTGCTCGCGCTTTGTGCGCTTGTCTGCGGCCGAAAGATCGGTCGTGCTGGCGCCCTTCACCTTCTTCCTCTTCGCTGGTCCTGTTGCCTCGGCGTTGACATTGCGCATATCTGGCAAGTCGGGGTCAACCGCGCGGGAAGAGACAGCCCCGTCTACGTCTCCTCGCTCAACGACTTCCCCCAGCATGACTGGCTTTGCATCCGCGTCCACTGGCTGGACACGCATGCATTTGGTTCTTGATCTCTGGCTTCTTGCATTTTGATCCGCCCGTACCTCGATTACCTCGTCACGTGCGACTTGAGGTACCCTGCGTTTGTTTGCTGCACGGCTTTTCGCGGGTGAGACTGGCGCTTCTTGACGTTTGCTGGCTTTCGGCAAGGACGCTTTCGCTTTGTTCTCGGGCGATCTGACAGTGATGTCGCGCGATTTACATTTCTCAGGGGAGAACGAATGTCTAGAAATGTTGATGTCGGTTTCCTTGAGGACTGGGCGTCGCGCGGCTGGCGGACGTCGATGCGCTGTTTCGTCATCGGCAGTCTCTTGCAAAATAACTTCGTTGTGTTTAGAAGTGTGCGGTCTCTGCTCGTCAT
>Ga0058704_10000370_pt1 | contig 23811 bp, 27 predicted proteins | sample AgamicMgSfe_FD_71363 | JGI IMG/M metagenome (GOLD analysis project Ga0058704, IMG submission 71363) | Agave microbial communities from Guanajuato, Mexico - Mg.Sf.e | ecosystem: Host-associated > Plants > Phyllosphere > Phylloplane/Leaf | place: Guanajuato, Mexico | collected 2012-05-30
GTCTCGGGGTGGAGGTGAGGTCGTTGGGGCGGAGGTCGTCGGTTGATTTTCTGGTGGGGACGGTCGAGATGGTGCGGGGAGGATCGCCGGTGGAGGCGCCGCTGCCGCTGGGTTTGGTTGGAGATCGAGGTTGGCCGACGGCGGCTTCGGCCTGCCAGTACGCGCCGGTGCCGGGTAGGGAGTGGTAGGCGCTTGCGAGCTTTTCTCTGGCCAGGCCGCGGTAGGTTGAGACTGGTCTTGCCGGGAGAGGGGGTCGGCGGTTCAGGATGGGCGAGTCCTGTCGCGATACTTGGGACAAGGGGGACGGGTGGTGGGTTTGGATTTGCGGCAGAAGTGGGTAAGGAGAAGGTGGTTCGCTAATTTCGGTCTGAGAAGGGATTGGAGAAGGAGGCTTGACTGCCGAGGAAGGCTTGCGAGGTCGGGGCGGGGGGAGCTTGTCGGTACCCTCGATTGGTTTCGTGCCCTGCACTGTCGATGGTGGACCACGTAGCGCCTGCGGCTTTGGAGGTGGAGAGGGAGAGGGCCTCGGATTCTCAAGCGTGCCGTTCGCATTATCGGCCCTTGCGACACTGGCACGTTTCGGTGGAGGCTCTAGCCAAGGTTTGCTCTGCGAAGGCTCTGCCGTGAAGTCGATGAGATCCTCCTCGGGTGAAGCAGTCATGCGACCTTCTGATGGCCATCGTTCGGCCTGCAGTTGAGCAGGTAACCTCGGTAGTTGATCAGCCGCGTCATATCTGGCGGTATTGGGCGCGTCAGGGTTGATGGATCTGCGCGCTCGCCGCGCCTCCTCTTCCATGTCGACAAGCGAGTTCGCGATAGCTGCTTTGAGATCCGCATCGTCTTCCTGAATGTCTTGTGGCCGAACCAATTTCTTCGACATGGCCAGGCTGTCTCCGCTCCTATGTCGGGAGTGATTGCGGGACTGCCGCCCACCACCGAGACTCGGCATGGACGGATCGAAGTAGCCTGTCTGGGGCGGCGGCGTCGTCACATCCCTGATGAAGATTCCGAGGACCCGATCCGGGTTCTCCAGCGCAGTATCCGTGTACACTTCCAAATCCGCTTCACCACTGTCGCCCACGAGTATGAACTTGCGGTCCGGAAAGTCGCGCAAAAGCTTGTCGAGGGACGACTTCTTGCGCTCGGCAACCGGCTCGAAGATGCCTTGGAGCATCCCGGAGTATTGCTTCAGGTGAAACGAGCCACTCGGTAGATGAGCCATTTTGAAGAAGGTCGTAAGCGCAGGGTACATCTGCCAGGGCGAATTCGAGACGTAGTGGAGCTTCACGCCCATCTCATGCAGGGTGTTATACCATTCCTTGACACCGTCGATGGTGAGGTCGCCAAAGTCCCGAATGAAAGCATTACGGAAAATCTCCCGTGCTCCTGCGCTGATTGCAGAGTGCTTGATAGTATCGTCGATATCACTGATCAGGCTCACGCCAGTCTCCGTCGTGACCGTCACCTCCTCGGTCGCGGAAATCTTCTCACCCGCCAAGATACGGACATGCGTTGGTATGAACTCCAATGCCGCGCGGCAGGTGAAATGGCCAGATGCGTCAGTGTACACTGTATGCTGCCTGGACGTCTGTTCGTTGTAAAAGAATGCGCTGATAGGGGTATTCGCGAGTGGATTTGCCATGAACGGCCTCAAACGGTTGAGGAGATGCGTGTTGGCCACCGAAAGCTCCGCAGCACTCATCTTGGCTGGCTGTGACCAAGACGCCCGCTTCTGCAGTGGCTTCATAGACATACCGTCGTCGTCCAGAGAAGATATAGTACTGACTTGCGACAGCCTCTGACCAATAGAGGCTTGTCGGCCAGGTGAGGATTCCCGGCTGGTATCGTACAAGCTATCAGAGTCTTTCCCCTTTCCCGGCGGTTCACTGTAGGCACCCTTTTCGGCGTTACGCTCTTCTTTCCGACCGTGACGGAGTAAGTTCTCGGCTTCGAGCTGGATGAGGTCTTCTTCCTGCTTGCGAGTCGGACTCGGTGCTCTGCTGGACACCTGGCTGGATTGTTGGGATTCGCCGGGTGCGGTGACCGGCGGCGCTGGGATACCGCACATCTGACGAGCAAGCCCAATCAACAATCGCTGCTTGCGCGTGTTCTGGCCTTTCTGGGGGGTGTAGATCCAGCCTCGCACGTCCACGTCCACCAGGGCGTTATCGTCCGCGTGCTTGTCCCATTCTCTGCGCCAGTAATCCTGCTCAGTGGTGCCTCCAGGGATGTTTTTGAACTTGGTCGTGGTCAGCCTTGCCATCTCATTGTCCGACTGCACTTCGACTGTGCCGTCTTACCGTACTTTTCACATGCTTCCGCGCATAGCTGGGAAACAGGATCATCTCCTCACCACCGTTGCGCACCACCGCTCCATCGGGAAACGCACCCGCCTCATCGCTACCCTCTCTTGATACTTCCCCATTGAAGTAGTTCGTCGCAACGTCTCTGCCCGCCCGCACTAACCCAGCAAGCTTCCGCCTTCTCGCACCAGGCTCCCTCTCTGATCGTAGACTCGACACGTCACCGTAGCCGAAGCCACTCCCGGGTCCGGTATAGGCCATCGTAGACCGTCGTAGTCCGCCAGCACCATCTTCCGCAAGGCGCCGGCGTAAGTGGTATATACTGCGCCTGCGAAGGCTCGCTAGGACGCCACGCTCGTTGCGTTGCTGCCGGAGGGATTGGCGAGCGACCAGGGCACGGTAGATGCGAGATTGGGCGCGATGCTTCAAGGTCGACCAGAAGGTGCCGCGAAGTTCCAAAAGGCGCTGCTGCGTGCGTTGGGCGACATGGGGAAACAGATATCTCAACCACGACAGCCGGTTATGGGGCTTTCTGGACTGCTGCAGGAACGGGCGCCAGGATGGAGCCACCGTTAACTACTGTAGTAGTGCAGACGAGCGTGCAGTAGAGGTGAAGCGGACTCGAGCGGCGTGCGTGAGTCGTGAGAACATGAGGTGGGACTGGGTTGTGAGAGTCGTGAATGATTGTTTCAACTTTTCCGACCACTCGCGGACGTGAACGCTCACAGGTGACAGCGGCTGCGGTACGTCAAGCCGCCAAGCTCTTGAGCTTCCAATCTACCAAAGTCCCGTCTTTAATCCGCTAACAACAACAACAACAACATCCCTCATCAACACGCTCCGGACTCGACCTGTAAAACGCCTCATACTTACCATTGTGGTTGTCGGTCTTCCATGCCTTTCATTGCCCCATCGTCTTGAGGGGAACCGGAGCTCAGCGCGACGTTTCACGTGAGAGGCCCTTGTTTCGTTCGCCATCATGGTGTTTCCGGAGTTCGCTGGCGTGCCAACTTCGAACGACCAATCCGGTCCCAAGACGCACATCGTCAAGGCCGCCCACGGCTTCGCATTCGAAGTGCGAAAAGGCGAGCACTTCCGCGTCGTCGACCTCTACGGCGAGCAAGTCGTCGACTTCGCCGCCTGGGTCCGGGGCACCGATCTCGTCCAGAAGCTGAGCATGGCCTACACCCGCTATCACCTGGGCGGCGTGACCCCGGCGGCGGGCGAGTACCTCTGGACGAACAAGGACGAGCCGATCCTGAAGGTCGTCGCCGACACGGTCAAGGTCCACGACCAGACCTTCATGTCCTGTTTCCCGGAGATGTACAGCAAGCGAGGCGTCCACGACCACCGCAGTTGTGCGACCAACATCGCGGAAGTCATGAGACCGTACGGGATGGGCAGCTATTTGGAAGTCACCGATCCGTAGGTCATAGGTCATCGGAAGCGAATAAGATACACGCTGATGAAAGTGAAGGTTTAACATCTTTCAAAATACTCCCAACTACAGCCTAAAGCCCTTGGGTCCCAGCAAACCGGGAGACTACATCGAGTTTGTCGCCATGCAGGATTGCATCTGCGCTGCTAGTTGCTGTCCCTATGACCTGGATGGTTTCAATGGTGGGAAAATCACCGACATTGCAATCGTGACCGGCATACCAGCCAAACATTGACATACGGTCGGAACAAAAATACTTATCATGACCTCCAAGAGCTGCGACCTCGTTCCTCAGAAATCATTGACTTCCATCAGTGTGACATCGAGTAGATTGGTAAAGGGGGAAAGAACGGTACCAGCAGGACAAAAACCCGTAATCTCGTCTTCACGCTACCTAGCGACACGAGCGATGTGTCCAGCCGGGTGCCGCTATGTTCCATCAACATAACTTGACCTTCGGAGTCAATCGAGAAAACTGAAAAGATGACGTTCAAACGCAAGTCGACGTTCACCTCCCCCCTCTCCCTCTCCCTCTCCCTCTATTTCGCTGCAAACCATGCTTCGGCGCACCCCCTCTCCCCTTCCTGATGCCACCGCCGCCACCGCTAGCAGACGTCCCTCTCGCTTTCTCCATCCCCAGACCCCTCCTCATAGGCCTCTGCTTCCCACCGCCACGCGACATCCCCCCTCGAGAACTATTTTTTGCCTTCCGACGCGCATCCGCCACCTCACCCTGATCAATCTCCATCTCCTCACCGTCGTCCTCGCCACCCCCGCGTTTATTCTTAAACTTCAACTTCCCTCTCTGTCCCCTCTGCGGCGCATCCTTCCCCTTGAGCGCCGCGACGTAAGCGTTGATGCCCCCCTCGAGCGTGCCGTCGCCAGGCTCCTGGCCGTTCATCAAGCCCTGGTCGTCGAACTCCATGACATCCTCACCATCATCATCGTCGTCAGAGTCCTCGTTGAAGACGAGCTTGCCGTCCAGATCCGTCTTCGCTTTTCTCTTGTTGCCCGCTTCCGCCACCGGCCCGCGATTCTTGGCCGGTTTAGTCGAAGAGACGTGCGCCAAAGCCCGTTTGTCCAGCAAGTCCAGCGGCTCGTCCTCTTCTTCCACAATGTACTGTTGCTGCTGCTGCCCTCCCGTCTTGGCCTTCTGGCCTTTCGCGACGGCACGGCCGAGCACTTCGTCGTCGGAGATGTCGGATCCAGCATCGTCGTCATCGGATTCAGAGCCGTAGACGGCCTCGTCGTATTCACTCTCGAACTTGCCTCTTCTCCGCTCCGGCGCGTCCGCGTCTTCCTCCGCGCCCGCAGCATCCTTCTGCCTCTTCCGTCGGTCTCGGGTCTTGCGGATGTTGGCGATGAGCTTCCGATCGGACTCCGGCGTATACCGCTCCACCACGTCGACCCCGAACCGGCGAATCATACGCTCAAAGATGTGTTTCACTTTCGCTTTGAATTGTGCCTTGTGTTCGTGACTCCACACGACTAGATTGGGGACCAGCGTCTGTAGCCTGGGCATCATGAGCTCGGTCGGCAGAGAGATGACGCAGACCTTCACAAAGCCCAGCACGGAGCGGACGATCTCGCGGTTGTTGGACGTCAGGAAGAGGTCCATCGTCTGCACCAAGTCGCTGACAGTCTCCTCCCGCAGCTTACTGCGGAATTCGTACAGCAGGCGCGTCAACGCCGTGATAGATGCCGAGATCATGTGCGGCGTCGAGCCGGCTAAGCCGGCAGACACCATCGTGAAGTACTCCTCCAAGCTCGCAGTGGCGGCGGGCGCATCTGCTGGCATGTGCGGTACTTTGGAGTTAACAACGGTTCCACCTTCCGTCATTTTCTCCCCCATGAGTACGAGCAGGTCGAATGCGGCCGTCCGAGCCTTCTCGTTCACCTCCTTCGCGCTGATGACGACTTCGGAGAGGATGGACGGGATGAAATGCAAATCCGACGACGGCAGGAATCGGACGGTCTCCGTAATCGAAGCGAGTCGATCCCGGCGCGATGGCGGCGATGCTTTGTCGGCGGCAGCGAGCAGCAATTGTTGGAGCTCGACGGTCCGTTCTTCGAGCGCTCGTCGACCGATCTCGGCATCGGCAAGGCGAGGGATCAGCTTGTAAGCCTTCTTCTGCAGCTGGGCGTCATCCTGCTTGCTAACAATGTTCGCCGCCATGTTGAACAAACCGGCGAAGCTTTGTCTTGGCAGATAGATGGAGATCGTGATGACCAGGTCCATCAGAGTGTGCGAAGTAGGCGGCATCTTGTTTTTAGCTTCATCGCTCGAAAGCTGCTGCTTTTTATCTCCGTCTGTCTGAGGTCCGCCTTCGGCAAGTGAAGCTTCAAGCATGGTAGCAACCCGCTGGAATGTCTCCATCAACTCTTGCTCAGGTGTAACGCTGAGATAGGCGTTGATGCATTGCAACAAATTGCCGCGATTGTGCGGCAGGGTCTGACTGTAGACGTTGAATAAGACAGCGAGGAGGTTGCCGGCAAAGCCCGCCAGATGCTCAAGATTTCGTTGCGCATCCGCCTTTGTGACTCGACCTTGCTGGATCAGATTCTCATCCTGTTCCACACCAGCAATGGCCCTATTCGTGTCGACGAGGTTCTGTAGCGCCCTGCAGATATCTGTCCGAAGCTGTGGCTGCTGGTAGAGCAGATTGCTCACAAGCTCTGCAAAAGCTTGATCGAAAACGTCCCGCAGGTCCAGGGGTAGCTCACAATAACCGGGCAAGCAAGCCCAAATTTGGCTAACGACAGTCTCGAAGATTTTGATGTCCATGGTTTTGGGTGCCTGCCCATGGTTCAGCACTCGCTGGAACATTGTCTCGCTCAGCGGCACCATTTCAGAACGAAAGTGAGCGAGCCGAGCATTGCTCACAGAGTCTCGGATCAGGGGCAACATCCAAGCACGTCCAGGTTGCCCGGCTACGGGTTTGGCCAGGTTCAGTGGCAATATCAATAGTACGTTGTCCGGTCCGCTTGCTCGGATAGCGGCAGCAAGCACAGCGTCGGCCTCTTTCTTTCCTGCGAAAGAATCGTTACCGCGGAGATCGCCGATAGAGCGCACGACACCGTCTAGCAGCGGGTGTGCGCGCCATCTCAGTACCTCGAACGCCGCGGTCATGACATTGAAAACTTCCATCCACGCAGGCTGGTACTTGACACTGAGCATATCCTGCAAAGTCTTGGCAACTTTCTCAAGGGTCTTGTCATCCATGATGGACGGCTCTAGGAGCACAGAGTCGGGTATGCAGGTATTTAGCAATGAAATGAGACACTCGGACGCTGATATGCGGATGTTGTGGGACGAAGAGGTGAGGAATGAGGAGACCTTGTTGAAGAGGTCCGGCAGATTTGCGAAGGTCTCTTCCGGCTCTATCTGTGCAGAGACATCGTAGCCTCTGGACAGAACGGCGATCCATGGAGGAAGCAATTGCGAGTCGTTTCGAGACGGCTGAAGCTCGGTAATGGCGGCCAGCAAGCGTGGAAGCTTGGCAGATGAGATCTGACCAGCCAGGCCGGCAAAGATGACCTCGAAGATCTCGAATGCAGCCATGGTCAGGAACTCATTGCTACTTCTTGAGATATTGAGCAACAGCTCGCACAGCGCATCCATCTTCTTGCTCGGCCAGCCGTTCTCTGCGGAAGCGATCGCCTTCACCAGTTGTAGCGCGTGCATCAGGCTCGGGTCATGCTGCTGCTGCTCACCCTTGTGCTTTTGCTTTCTCTTCTTGCTGCTTGCCTCCTCCGCCGCAGACTGCAGGCTGCGCAACGCGCTCTCGGCGCACATGTCTGCGGCCGGGTGATCCAAGGAAGGGCTCGGCGGCGGATGCCTGAGGACTTTGTCCAGCGCATCTTGAGCCCGCTTCCTGACCTTCGGCCTAGGATCCATCGCCAAAGCCAGCAGTCCGCCGACTGCACCTCGAGGACTGCTGTGGGACTGCGGCAAAGCCCATGCGGCCGCATCTTGGGCCACGAGAAGCGACTCCACACATCCTACACTGGCTCTGAGCAGTGCTGCTTCGGCTTCGGGGTGTGTTAGAGCCGGCGTAAGACTCGCGAGTATCTGTGGGAATTTGGACCTCAACAGCGGGGCCGGGACATGGCTCGTGACCAGGTCAAGCAAGTATACGACGGCATAGGCCACGTCCTTGTCCACGATCCCTTTCTCAGCCGAGATGTATTGCCCGAGCAGACTCAAGAGCGCCGCGAAGTATGCGGTCGGTGTTGGCTCGCTTTTCTGTGTTCGCAGTATGTCCTCGATCGCGCTCAAGACGACGGCGGTCTGCTGCTGGTTCTGTTGCTTCGGCGACGACCGGATCTTGTCGAGCCTGTCGTGCAGAGACATTGTGGTATCGTGAAGAAGTAGACATACGCTCTGCCTCACCACTCACGATATTTCATCATTTACGTGCAAGTTCGAAAAAAGTGCGGAACGGCTCCGTTGGCGGAAGAGGGTCGAGGGTGGTCCCGACGTTCGCCGGATCTTCCCATCACGCGGCAACAATATCGAGATTTCGAACCACACAGGGCCTCGACGTACCGTACTTGACGTTGTGCTGGTATAGACGACAAGATCGGTGTGAGAGTCAGGGCCAGATACTGCTGTGCGAAGACACACCGCACGCGCAACGATCGCACTGGGCCTGTCTACTCCTCACCGCGAACCGTCACCGCCGTAAGATCAAATGTGGGTAGAGAAACCACTTGAAGACAGTGCGAAAGACGACATGAAGCCGACGCCACGCGGCGTGCCCTAACAGCGTCGGTGCCCCGGCAGGTTGGGGCAGGGTCCTCAGTCCTCATTGATCGCCTTGTGGTTCCGTCAGGAAACCGAGTACGTGAAGAATCGATGGTTATCTTGAAAGTAGGTAGTATCCCCGAGATCCTCATCCAGGACAATGAGACCAATGTGTTGAACATCAAACACAAATACCTGTACTCTACGGCGGATCCGGACAGCAAGAACATAAGGTACGCGATGAGCGACGTCAGCCACATCCAGAGTCCGCGCGGAGAGACCGGGGCGAGACCTTCATTCCCACCAGGCGCAAAAAGAGTGCCCTCCTTCCAGCCTTGGACTACATTATTCCTCTTCCTCTTCCTCCTGCTCTTCTCTTCTCGCTCACATCAACCTCATTGGAATTCACGGCAAAGTGTTGTACTGACCGTCACAATCCTCTGGAAAACCCTCGCCGCCCTGCCTTACCCAGCGACCGGCATCATGCGATCTGGCTTCAGGGCGAGACTCCACAACCACACGTCGCAAGAATATCCCTAGCTGTCCGATAGCGACATTCCGGCGCAGCGCAGCGATGGTTGCGTTCGTTCTAGAGTCGTGGGTGTGGTATGTCGTCGTACTGCTGGTAGCAGCCAGTCGCTTGTACGTTTGCGCCCTGACCGTGACGAAGCCACGAAAGGCGGCACATCAATTGACTGTCCGCGTTCTACCTTCTAGTCTCTCGCGACGGATGACCCTCGGTTCCTTCAAGCGTTTCCAACCCGACGATTACCTCATGCTCCTCGTATTGTGTTTCTACACCACCCTCGTCGCAACCATCAACATCGTCCGATATACCAGCTCCAACCTCCTGCCGCCCAACTTCGATGTCAACAGCCTGTCGGCGGAAGACGTGCGCGAGAGAGAGTACGGGAGTAAGCTCATTTTGGTGGTGGAGCAATGCCAGTGCTGCACAATCTGGGGCGCCAAGGCCTGCTTACTCGTGCTGTATCTGCGCCTCACGACGATGCGCTGGGAGAACATCGGCATCAAGATCCTGGCCGCCTACGTTGCGTTCGGGTTCGCCTTCATGGAGATTTTCTACTTTGGCGTCTGGTGCCGCCCGTTTTACGAGTACTGGCAAGTCTCGACGTCGAACGTGCAGTGCACCGCGGCGACGAACCACCTCGTCACTAATGCGGTGTTCAACCTATCTTCGGACTGCATCATGCTCGCCATCGGACTGCCGATGTTTCTGCGCATGCAACTACCGTACGTTGACTGCAGGACCCATCGCAATGATCGAGCAAGCGCTGACACCTCAACAGCTGGAAAAAGAAGTTCCCCCTAGTCGGCGTCTTCAGCCTAGGCGTATTCGTCGTTCTCGCCGCGGTCTTAAACAAGGTGTACTCGTTCACCGAGCCCTTTGGCGCCTCATGGACGTATTGGTACATCCGGGAGTGCTCGACGGCGCTGTTGGTGGCGAATCTCCCGTTCGTCTGGACGTTCTGGCGGACGATGAGCGGCACGAAAACGGTGATCGGCGTCTCACGACGCGAGGGCCGATCCCCCGACGAGGATACCGGTCGATGCTATGAGAGGGACGAGCGGAGGTGGAAGGGCTCGGCTGCTATTATATCTCCTCGGCAAGCCGGCACGCTGCTGCGGGATAATAGCAACAAGGACGCCGAGATGGAGGAGCACGTCGAGAGGGGCCACGCAACCGAGACAGATGTGTTTGAACGGCTGTCTCGGGACGGAATGCTCGCTCATCATCACCAGCCGGACGCCACCTCGTCTACGCACGAGAAGGGACCCACGCCGCCCTCGCCTGCGCAACCATCCTTCGGCAAGGACTATTCTCCTGCGAGCTATGCTCGTGGTCCAATCCCCAAAGCCGCCTTCCGGAGCCAACGCGAACTCGTGCGTGGCTCCCACCTGCGACCGCAAGGAACGCCCTGATCTTTCCCCTTTCCTGCCTCGCGGATCGCTCATTATTAGAGATAAAGAACAGAGATTCCCCTCACCGTCGACGTCAGCGAAGCCGCATGTTTCATCTTGTAGCGAGAGGGCGTCTGCAGTTGCTCCCCATCCGCACGAGCGGTGGAGTCAGACTTTCGGAAGTCGACGAGACGTGCATGATATGAATGATAGTCCGGCGTTTTATGGGCGAGGATGCGAGAGATAACCTTACCGAGGCTGCGCGTCCGGCATACATACATACATACACAAAGCAGCGTGTGTGTGCCGGGATAATATCATGATAGGCTTTATGTGTTACAGACAAAAGGTGAACGAGCACTCTTTACGATATGTGACAGCTTATAACGAGATAGAGATACCCACACTTTTCGGTATGATATGTTTGATCCGCACGTGTGCATCGAATATCTTCGGACCTCGACGTCTCGATATCACGTTTCTCCGTAACTCGTATGCACTTTCAGGAAATGGGAGGGAGAGAGAGGGAGGGACGGTGTCACGGTGGTGGTGCTAACCTCCCTTTCACGTGCAGCGTGCATGAAGGCCAAGGAAATGCTCATCCTTCGGCGGTGTCCCCGTACGAGACAAAGGTTTCTCCTCATCATCAACGACGCGCACGTGGGATCAGTCACGGCTCCCACCAGTCACATGTTTCGCCTGTTTCTTCCTCGGTTTTGATGGGACGGAAGAGAGAGCGAGTAGCGAGAAAGGTGGCTGCCCAACAATGATATCCTGGCGAGGAGCACTGACCCAGGCTATTCCTTCGTCAAGTTCGATGACAGGTGGACAGGTGGATACGAAGTCGAATCGAGTCGGATATCCTGGTCGGCCGGTCCCACAAATCTCCAGCAAAAGTAAAAAAACAAACAAACCCAACAAAGTTGCCAGCCAGTGCGTTGATGCACCGACACGGATACATACAGTTTTTGGTCTTGTACTGTACCAATCAACAGCGCCCGTCGTTCCGGCGTCCGGCCAACAGAGTCTAGTAGGAGTCTAGGAGAGAGAGGAAAAAGAGGACAAGAAAAAGTTCCATATGCGGCGAGATCTTAATGGTGCATGAGATCCACACTCGCCTTGTGAATCTGTGATTTCCGAGGCTTGCTTGTGCGACGTTGGACGACTTCCTCCCCGTGGGCTGGCTGATCGCTGACGCCGTCTCATCACTCATCAGTCGCATGTCCGCTGCCCGCGTGAGTTGTGGTGGGAAAGGCGTGATTATTGCCGTACCGTTCAGTTCGAGCGACGGGAATCTCCTGGTCATCGTTTTCCGTATGGGAGAGACAAGACTGTGAAAGTACATTCCCAACCGTCGAGCGATAATAAGGAGACACAGAGTCATGGGCTCATCACACGGATCCATGGTTCACGTCAATCGAGACTTTTGTCGTCCCCCGGAAGCGGCACCGTTTCTTTCGCAAGCTGGGAGAGCCTTGTCGATTAAAGGTTTCGCCCGGGCAGCGCCTGGGCAACCTTGGCTGGGGGAAGAGGAGAGAGGAGGAGAGAGGAGGGGGCGAGTGGTTGCCAGGTACACCGGGCGCTAGAGGTCGGGAAAGGGGAGGCGTCGCGCAGGCGCATGGACCGGCGATCTCCTGCAGCACGGGAATGAGGTGATGAGATTGATACAATCTGATCACATCTTGCCCGTAGTCTGATGGTCGCTTGTCCTTCGTACTGTATTGTTGTTGAGTGTCCGAGTGGCATACTATGGTATATATGATAAATAATGAAATGTGAAGACGTAGCGGAGTGCGCGTGCACCGGCACGTTCCTTATGATGAGCACATATACATACGACTGCCGTTAAGTGCCATTAACCGGACTTTTGGAAGGGGAAGCTTCGTGATGGATGGAAAGTCGGCCAGGAACAATTGAACCCAAACGGAGAGACATGTGATGAATGATGGGTGTTTCTAGTGAAAAGGCAATGGTTGGGCAGGTTCATGTCTGTTCTGATGAGATGAGGTGGGGGACCGTGGGAAAAGGCCGACGCCTCTCTCCTCCGCGGCGCTGCCCGGCCGACGTGGGTCTCACTTCACTTGGTCGGTTTTTCATATCGCGTTCCTGGTAACGTGCGTCTAAACCTCAACCCCCGGGCCCCCATCATCACACCAATCATTTCACCCTCTGCTCCAATCTCCCTCCTCCCATCCCCACGCACGCAGCATCCTCCACCTAGAGGAGGCGTTCGCGCCTGGCTAGAGGGCAATCGAGGGATCTTAGCAGCAAAACCCCACTGCCGGTGCCTGGCGTATCGCTACTATGGGCCTGTAGCAGCCCGTGATGAGGAGCCTGTCCAACGCGCCCCAGCCCGGGCGTGCATCTTAATCGTGTCGCTCCGGGTGAGACCCGCGGCAAGGGAGGGTGGGATGGGACCGCTGGGGGTGGCAGAGAAGGCTGGCCGGCGTAACCGCCTGTCGTATGATGTCGCTTGACAGACGATGATGCCGATGCATTAGATGAACTCGCCTTTTATACAAGGGCGGCTCATATCGAAGGCTGGTTGCCGCTCGGTCTTTTTTCTTCTTTTCGACATCCTGTTAACGCCCCCGATTCCTGCGCACGCGAAAACGAGAAGAGGGAGAGGTCTTTTTGTTCGGGCTCGTATGCAGTGTACAGCCCTCCCAGCAACACCCGTCTCCTTTGTTTTCTCCTCCGCAACACCACCACGGGCAAGATGTCCCGGGTGTCGCAGCTGGCTACGGCCTTCGCGGCCTTGAGCCTTGTCGCTTCTGGCACCGCCCAAGGACCATGGGGAGGAAACGGAGGACCTGGTGGCAATGGACCACCGTCCCAGGGCGACCCTGTTCACGGAGGTCATGGAGGTGCTTGGCCACAGGCACATCAATGGGGACCAGCTGCGCAGTTGCCATCGTCGGCCGCAGCAGCTGATGTATCCTCGGCAGCGAGTTCGTCAACGACTCCGTCAACAACCCCGTCAACAACTCAGGCAACGACTCAGGCAACAAGCTCCTCGTCTACGCCGCCGTCGGCACCGTCACATTCGTGGCCGCATGCGTGGGGAGGACCGGCGCCCTCGCCGTCATCATCGCCGGCGGCACCGTCATCTTCGCCAGCAGCAACTGTGGCATCCTCGTCGACAAGTATCTCGACATTCTCTCAATCGCAAAGCTCGCCGTCTTCCTCATCTCCAAGTGTGGTCGCGAGCACGTCGAGCGCCGCCATCAGTGTCGCGTCCATCACGACGCACGTGGTCTTCGCCACGGCCGATGTCACCATCACATCCTCCTGCTCGACTTCCACCACCCCCAGCTCGGGTAGCTTGACCAACCCCGCTGCGACAAGCTCGGCATACAGCGCCGCCTGGGGAGATGCACAGTCGTCGTTCGACGGCCCTCCCCACGGTCGTCCCACCGGATCGGCCGATGTCTTCCCACACGGCCCTCCAGCCAGTCTCCCGTCTCACGGAACCCCTCCGTACAACCCTCACCAGCCTGCGCCAAGCTCGCCCGGCGCTGCCTCGCCCAGCGGCACCCTCAACAACGAAGCGCAAGTCGGCGATTCGTACTGGGGTACCCTCGATCAGCCTACATATGGCTCATGGCTGAACGGAAACGGAGGGCCAACGTACGACACCGCGCCCTGGGGTAATAAGACGACCAAGAACGCCGACTCCTCCGTTGTCGGTGAGACGCCCGTCACCAACGTCACCAGATATTACAACATGACCGTCACCCGCGAGCGCATATCCGCGGACGGTGTCTTGCGTGACGTCCTCCTCGTAAACAATCAATTTCCCGGTCCCATCATCGAAGCCAACTGGGGCGATTGGATTCAAGTCACCGTCAACAACCAAATCCAATCGCCGGGTGAAGGAACGTCGATGCACTGGCATGGCATGCTCCAGCGCGAAACGCCCTGGGCAGACGGTGTTCCATCGATCGGGCAGTGCCCGATCGCGCCGGGGCACTCGTTGACATACACTTACCGCGCGGACATGTACGGCACCACCTGGTACCACTCTCATTACTCTGCGCAGATGGCTGGTGGTATTGCCGGTCCCGTTATCGTTCATGGTCCGACGCAGTCCGACTACGACGTGGATGTTGGCCCCGTCATGCTTTCCGACTGGTACCACATCCCGTACTTTGCCATTGTGGCGGACGCCGTGGGCACGAACTATTCCGTCATCCCACCCACCAGCGATTCGGTCATCATCAACGGCCGTGGTCGCTTCAACTGCTCGAACCCGTCGTACTCCAGCGACAGCAACTGGCTTGCCCTCAACTGGAATTCGGACATCAAGTGGACGTGTGTTGATAACGCGCCCCGCTCGCAGTTCCGCTTCCAGAGCGGCAAAGTCCACCGCCTGCGCCTGATCAACCACGGCGCCAACGGTGTTCAGAAGTTCTCGATCGATGGCCACAAACTCACGATCATCGCCACCGACCTCGTCCCGACCGTTCCGTACACGGTGGATCAGGTCACGCTGGGCGTGGGACAACGAACGGACGTGCTGGTGAAAGCCACGAACAACCCTCAAGGCTCCGTGTGGATGCGCGCCGAGCTGCCTGGCGGAGAGCCATGCGGCGGCTCCGACAGCCCTCTCGCCCTCGCCCCGATCTACTACGAGAACGCCGACACTTCGAAAGATCCCACCACCACCTCCTCGCTCCCCGAGACCGCCTGTGTCAACGACAACCTCGTGAACACCGTGCCGGAGTACGCCATCGTGCCCGGCGCGAACGCCTGGACCCAAGATCTCAGCCTCACCCTCGACCTGAACAGCACGGGCCACTTCGAGTTCCGCATCAACGAGATCGCCTACCGCGCCGACTACAACTACCCCGTCCTCCCGCAAGTCGCTGCGGGCAACCTGACGACGGAACGGGAGTGGAACGTGTACAACTTCGGGCAGAACACGAGCATCATCCTCAACATCACCAACAACATGCCCCTGACCCACCCCTTCCACATGCACGGCCACAACTTCTACGTCCTCAACTTCGGCGACAACACCACCCATCAACCCACCGCCCTCTCCAAACGCGCGGGGCCGACGTTCGAAAATGGCGCCGTCTGGGACGGCTCGGTGATCAACCCCTCCAACCCCATGCGCCGCGACACCCTCCTCGTCCCCTCCTACGGCTTCGCCGCCATCCAAATCGACCTCACCAACCCCGGCCTCTGGCCCTTCCACTGCCACATCGCCTGGCACCTGAGCGCCGGCCAGATCATGAACATCCTCTACCGGCCCGAAGACATGGAGGCCATCCCGAAGGACTTTGTGGCCGACACCTGCGCCGACTGGGACTACTATTCCGCGCGGAACGGCGTGTCGCAGATCGACTCGGGTGGCTAAAGAGAGCCGTGCCTTTTCTTTTTTGTGGGGGTTGGGTGTGCAGCGACGGCGTTTCTTGATTGTGGGGAAAGTTACATATGTCTGGTGTTGTGTTTTTTCTTTTTTTTTGTGGTTCTTTTTTCTTTGGCCCCCCGGACAGATTGTCACTAATCACGTGGCTTTGCGCTATAGAGAGAAGGAGAGATACTCTCATCATTGATCAAACAGGTACATCAAATTGGTTGTTTTCTGACAAGATGCTTCTTGCACCGTCATCATTCTCGACAGCCCATAACAGCACTGTCTCTACGACGATATATGTATATATCCTTCTGATATCAAAACAACTAATGGTCAATATTATACAAAACATTGGACTCGTCCCATATGTTTACTGAAGAATCTCCACATGAAAATCATATATGCGGACGACTGTTTACACTTCGATATCATACCACATTGTCCCCTCTTAACTGTCATAAAAGATCCGAAACCTACATACAGGTTTCCAGGCACGCATACATACATTTCTTCTCATTATTATCATCATCACCTCCCATACTTCCCCACAAACTCAACCAGCGCCCCGTCGACCGCGGCGGGATGGCTGAAGCTCAAGAAATGCTGCCCGTCCTCCACCACCTGCAGCCTCGCGTCGGGACTGTTGACGAACAATTTGATCTCCTCCTCGGCGTTCTTCACCGAGTACACCGCGTCCGCCGTGCCGTGCAGCCAGAGCACGGGACACCGCACGTCGAACAAGCGGCCGTGCAAGCCGTCGCGCTCGCTCAGGTTGATGGCGGCCATGCGGATGCGGCGGCGGCCGGCGTCGCCTGTGTAGTTGGATCTGATGGTTTCGAGCCAGAAGTCCCGGGTCGAGGAGGGGCAGTCTTTGCCGAAGCCGATGTCGATGAGGAAGTGGCTGTAGCTGTCTGGGGGAGTGAAGTCTGGGGTGGCAGTGCTGGAGGACCATTCTTTGATCAGGGGGTTGAGGTCCGCGGGCCCGTTCCAGCAGCCTAGGGTGCGGGTGCGTTCGGTTTCGGCGTCCATGGAGGTGCCGAGGGGGATGATGCCGGTGATCTGGGCAGGGAGGGGTTGGGGTTAGTTTTCACGCTGTGCTGACGGAAAGATGCATTGCTTCGAAGGTGCTCGCGTTCCCATCGCCATGTCGTTCTGCTGACTGGGAGTGCAGCCAACAGCCACAACACACGATACGAGACAGCAAGACCAAATGAAAGAAAAAGAAAGAAGGACTACACCCACCTTCTCCGGCGCAACCAACGCCATCCGCACCGTAATCCACCCCCCCTGACTCGTCCCCAACACCAATACCTTCTTCCCCTCGCCCGTCATCCCCAACGCATCCAACACCTGCACATTCATGATCGCCGTGTCCCAATACGTCCAGTTCTCCCGCTCGGTCCGCGTCTGGCCGTGGCCCAGCAGCTCGATGGCGATGAGGTTCATGGCGTCGGTGAGGTGGGTGTTGGCGTACTGGCTGCGGTAGAGCTCGGAGGAGGTGGTGAAGCTGTTGACGAGGACGAGGGTGGGTTTGGCCGGGTCGTAGGGGTGGGGGGTTTGGTAGGCGGCGGTGATGCCGCCTAGGTGGGGGACGTCGACGGTCTTGGTGTTGGGCATGGTGGTTGTTGTGATTGTCGATTTGGGGAGGTTGTTGCTGTTACTCGTGAGTTGAGAGGCGAGCTCGAGAATGCGGGCGTGAGCGGCGGATGCTGGACCTTTAATCCAGCTTGAGTCCATTCGGTTTTCAGGATCGTTGCCGGTCTGTGGTCATTCCTACGTGAGCGGGGTTGGAGGATACGAGGAGGACACCTACATCATGACATCAAGCTCTCTTCGAGTCGAGATGTACACCGATGTACACGTGCAGTCTTCTCCATGTCCCTCGGGTAGCGGGAATAGAGGTGAGCCTTGACCGTGAGAACGGTGGTTGCACCTCTCGGATCACGGCGTGCATCTCGTACTCTCCGGCAATCCTGAGTAGGTAGACGATCGCACCATCTTCATAAATTCGTGCTGCGGATGCTGGTCTTGACGACAATCAACCGGTACGTACACGTACGTTGCTCATCCATTTCCCACTTCGTTTCAAACTCTCTTGAGGCGATTCCACGTGAGCGCGGGGTATGGCCCGTGGGGTACACTGACATGACATGACAAGAAAAATCACAACAAGAACGTGAAAACCGCCATCAGCCACACAAGCAAAGCGTAGAATGGACCTCGCAACGTGAGACTTCGAGAAGGTCATTCAAGAAAACTCACCTAAAAGTGAGAAACTAGACGGAATGCCTACCAATGCCGACGACAAGGGGCCTCGAGCAGAACCCTCCGTCTCCCAGACTGATCTCTTCGCGGCAGGGTTTAATGCACACGGTCAATTGGATCCGGGCCGAAAGCACGACATGCGTGCTTTCCGTGTCATCTCACGGGAAGCAGACGTCAACGTCCTTTTCACGGGTTGGAGCACGACCGTCCTCGCCACTCCATCGCGGATTTGGAGTCTAGGCCATCAGAGCATTGCAAGTGAAGGAGACTGGCGAGCGTCCGACGGCAGCACGGGAGATCCTACATCAGTGGGAAAAAGCCTTGAGGACTGCTCTGCCTTCGGCGACCACAATGGCCTACTCGGCCTCCTTCTCACTTACCCGGATGCTGCGTTGTACACTCCAACCCAGCTCAACTCCTCTTCACCCGTGAAGGAGGAGCGGAACGACCTCACCTCGCTGACCACCGCTTCCTCGCCCACCCTTTCCCACATCGCTCTAGCCGGCAACGACCGCATAGCCCTGACCTTCCGGCAAGCGCCCAACGGGCGTCTCTGCCACGTCGTGGAGTTTGAGACTCCGGGCAAGTTCATGTCATGGTACCGCGACCCGAGCGGCGAGGGGACCTACCCGGATCGGCATCACATGCTGCCTGGACGACCGAAGCAGTTGCTCGCTAACACCGCCACGTTCCTGCTGCTGATGGAGGGCGGCGAGGTGTATAGCTGGGGCGACCCGAGGCAGCAGTCTCTTGGGCGAGGGATCACGGGTGAGGGTGCAGTTCCGGCGGCTGAGCCTGGGGTGATCGAGGCATTAGGGGGGCTGAATATCGTCAAGGTGGCGAGTGGAGGGTGGCTGAGCGCGGCGCTGTCGCAGGACGGGGCACTGTATTTGTGGGGGGCGATGACGCCGGGCTCGGAGCGGAGTATCCGGTGTTTGCGCGAGGCTGGCGCGGGTGAGGTGGCGCTTGTTGAGATCCTGGGCGAGGACTCGAAGCCATTAGACGTGCTCGACGTAGCGGTTGGAGACAACCATGTTGTTGCTCTGACGTCCAACCATCGAGTATGGGTTGTTGGAGCAAACAAGAACGGCCAGCTAGGTCTGAATACCGACACCGAGTTCCTCGAGGATTGGACGGAATGCGAAGCCCTCCGCGACGTGCAGCGCGTCGTTTGTGGCCCCAAAACCACCTTCGCCTTCGCCAGCGCACAGCAAACCGGACAAGCCGGTTAGCCGGTATCTTTTGTTCAGCTCATGACTCTCAAGAACCCAAACGTCAAATTCACCAAGAACCCACTCAAAACCGCAATCTGCCGGCGCCGCGTCCAAACCCCTTCCTCGCGCATGAGCCAGCATACCGCGCCGACCGGCCAGAAGAACCCAATCAGATTCCCATACAACATATCCTCCAAACCTCCCGCGTCCTCACTCCCGAAACCGCCCGCGGCCATGTCGTCTCCCGCGCCACCTGCGCCCGGAGCATCAGACCCGTTGTCCAGCCATTGCTCTTCGAGAGCTAGGAGCTCCGGGCCGGAGGGCATGGTGTCGGGGGTGTGGGTGTGGGCTTGGATGGCGAGGAATTGGGTCCGGAGCGCGGCGACCTCGGCGGGAGTGAAGCCGGCCGTGAGCAGGCGGTCGAAGCCGCGCGGGGCGGGGGTCGTGGTGATGGTTGGGGCATCTCCTTGGCCGCGGGCGGGTTCGTCGTTTGAGCGTACGGATGGAGATGCGGATGCGGCTTGCAGAGCTTCATCCGCTTCTCGCGCTTTCTGGGCCTCGGTTGATAGTTCGGAGGAGGTCAGGGCGTCGCCGATGGAGCAGTGGATGTAGACTCGCACAGCAGCAGCAGCAGCTTTAGAAACCGTTTCGCGCGCAGGGAGTTTGCCCCTGCTCTTAGCGCTCTTGGTGTCGTCCTCATCATCGCGTGTTGTCGCTTTAGACGGTGGCGGCCCGGATGCAGTGTTCAAACTCCTCGACAAGCCCGCGGTATCAGGTAGGACTTTCCCGGCGTGGATGAGGCGTAGTCGACCTGAGGACGCGGTATCGGGGGATAATCGGCCGCGAATTTGTTGCTTCAGTGCGAGGGCTGAGGTCGTGGATGGTGAGGCGATGGGGAGGATCAGGTCGGGGTGCGAAGTTGAGAAGCGGATGATGAGGTCCAAAGAAGGCGGTGGTGGTGGTGGGTGGTCCATTGGGTTGTGTATGAGGGCATGTCTGCCTTGGGTTATACCTCCTATCCCGTTACTTGAGGGCGTGAGGTGGGATGCGGAGGAGCGCAGAGAGACCAGATGCACTCCACATACGCATCAGTCTTCCTCCAACGACCTGATCCCCACGTCATGTCTGTTTACAACCGCACAATTCAATGTTCTGCCGTCTACCATTAGCCACGGCAAACTTGGCAAGAATCACTAAAGGACATCGATCACGCATCTTCCCTCGATTGGCCCTCGAACGGCGCTCCCGTTTCGACAATACAGACAAGCGAATTCGATACTCGACGACACCCACCGGCACAGAGACGGTAAACGAACGAGCGACCATGGCGATAACGCACATCGTCCTCTTCGAATTCAAACCCACCATTTCGCACGAAAAAGTCGAGCAGGTACGCCACGACATACCACGCCCCCTATCACCAATCCTTGACAGAGACGTTTACCAAACACCAAAGAAATCAATCACTCATTCACCGAATCTCCAGGTCTGCAAGCACATGCTCTCCCTCCCAGACCAATGCAAACACCCGTCCACCTCGGGCCCGTACGTCACAGGCCACGGCGGCGGCCGTAATACCAGCCCCGAAGGCATTGCGGTAGTAGTCAACCCCCATGCCTTCCTTTCCTACGGTGGAGAGCGGACGTATTTGTTCAGGCTGATTCGTTTCTCTAGGGCGGGTATTCGCACGCGTTCATCTCCGAGTTCCAGAACGAAGAGGATCGGAAGTACTACCTTGAGCGAGACCCGGCGCACTTGGAGTTTGTGAAGTCGTTGGATGGCGTGGTGCAGAATGTGCAGGTGGTGGATTTCGAGAGTGGGAAGTTGTGAGTGAGTGGATGTGTTGTGAATGTGATCGGGTTCGATTAGGGTTGGTGGTGTGAGTGATGGAGACGATGGATCTTATTTTGAGATAGTGTGAGATGTAGATTGTTCATACATGTTCATATGTTCATATTGTATCGGAACGAGGCAGCAACAACCGATAGTTGGTTGCAAGGAAATCTCTAGGAACGCCGGTGGCTATGCAATGCAGGATCATCGACTTCTATGCTCTGCTCTATCAAACGCTCGTGACTGTACCCAGTGCTCATTGTCGACGCCTTACGAGATAGAGAATGACTCGCCGCACCCACATTGCTCGGCTGTGATGATAGAAAACGTCAGCATGTTGATTGCAAATCATCCTCACACCAGACAGTAGAGAAAGGAGGCAAGACTTACTTATATTCGGATTTCGAAAGACAAACCTCGCGCTTAGCTTGTCCTCCACCCAATCCATCTCACTTCCAATGATGCTAAACAGCGCCTTGCTGTCAATGAGCACCTTCACCCCATCCTGCTCCACACTCTCGTCGAAGGCGCCCGGTTTGTCGACGTACTCCAGGTGGTACGCCAAACCCGAGCAACCGCGGTTCTTAACGCCGACGCGGATGAGTTGAGATTGAGGTTGGTCGAAGAGTTGGTGCAGTTGCTCGACGGCTTTGGGGGTCAAATTCATCGCGGCTTTGCGCGGGCGGAGTTTGCTTTTCTTTGTCGGAGTAGGTTGAGGGCCGGCGGGTGATGGCGCTTGCGGATTCGTGGTGGTAGATGATTGTGCGGCTGCGCCTGCGTTGGTGGGTTTGCTCTCTTGCGCCTCGCCTTCCCGTTCGCTGACTCCGTCCCTAGCTCCCTGCCTCTCCCATGGCGCTGAAGGAGGCCAAGATGTGTTGGTCTGGGTGCCCGCTATGCTTGTGTCTGGCACGCCGGCATTCCTGGGCGGAGGCGGCATTTCCGGTTGGAGAGTTTGCGGTCGATACGCGGAGTCGGTCATGAGGGGTCGTTTGGAGGATTGTCGGGCGGGCCGGAAGGAAGAGAAAGGGCATCGTTGTGCTCTGAGGCAATGGGCGCATCGGCGTGTAGATAAGGGTTGGGAGGCGTAGCGGAAGATGGTGGTGACCGGGGCGGTGGTGGCTCGGAGGGTCGTCATGGCAGGCAGATGCCGCAACAACGCTTTGGTCGGGAGCACGGGTTCGTAGATGGGAGTTGGTGTAGTGTCGGTAAGAATGTTGGATTGTGCAGGAAATGTGAGTGATTGTGGTGGAATTGATGCTTTCAGCAATGAGTGACGCCAGTTTCACGACCCTCGGCGAATGACGGCGCGCGCATAGTCAGCGGGCAAAAGTGGTGGGACAACCTTTTGCGAGTCCGAGCGTCTGGTCGCGCGAGGAGCTGCTCACGCAGTGAAACAATCACTGCACATTTACCAGTACATACCATCCCTCTCCGCACCTCACTCGCCACTCCACCGTTCACCATATACCCCGGTGTTCCGCGCATAGCACAGAAGTACGACATCGGCGACAGGGAAAGCTCAACAAAGCGGCATCGACTGCCAATCAGAACGCGCTCCTAGGCCGTCGAGCCTCGACACGACCGCGACAATGGCCACGAACGGCACCATCGCACCTCCCTCCCAACCCGGCGATGACAAGCCCGTACAGATTGCCGAGGTCCGCCAGACCAACACGCGCGAAAACCGTACCGCCGCGCACACTCACATCAAAGGTCTCGGCCTTCGCAGCGATGGCACCGCCGATCCTTCTTCTCACGGCTTCGTCGGCCAGCAAACGGCGCGAGAAGCGTGTGGTGTCGTGGTGGACCTCATACGCGCCAAGAAGATGGCCGGCAAGGCCGTGCTTCTCGCGGGCGGACCAGGGACGGGCAAGACGGCGTTGGCATTGGCCGTAAGTCAGGAGCTAGGGACGAAAGTCCCGTTTTGTCTCATGACGGGCAGCGAAGTGTACAGCGCGGAGGTCAAGAAGACGGAGGCGTTGATGGAGAACTTTCGACGCGCGATCGGTTTGCGGGTGCAAGAGCGGAAGGAGGTGTATGAGGGGGAAGTTGCAGAGTTGACGCCGGAGGAGAGCGAGAATCCGTTAGGTGCCTACGGCCGCACGATCAGTCATTTGGTGATCACGCTGCGAAGTTCGAAAGGCACGAAGAAGTTGAGGCTAGATCCGAGTATTTACGAGGCGGTGCAAAAGGAGAGGGTGAGGGTCGGGGATGTCATTTACATCGAAGCGAATACTGGCGCGGTAAAGAGGGTGGGCAGGTCAGATGCGTTTTCGACAGAGTTCGATCTGGAAGCGGAGGAGTACGTGCCTGTACCGAAAGGCGATGTGCACAAGAAGAAGGATATCGTGCAGGATGTGACGCTGCACGATCTGGACGTGGCCAACGCGCGACCGCAGGGCGGACAGGACGTCATGAGCATGATGGGCCAGCTGATGAAGCCACGCAAGACGGAGATCACCGAGAAGTTGCGTGGCGAGATCAATAAGGTCGTCAACAAGTACATCGATTCCGGCATCGCAGAGCTCGTGCCCGGCGTCCTCTTCATCGACGAGGTAATCCTAACAGTGTCATCCACCGCACGTTCAAGTCCCCACTGACATTTCATGACAGGTCCACATGCTCGACATCGAATGCTTCACCTACCTGAACCGCGCCCTCGAATCCAGCATCTCGCCCATCGTCATCCTCGCCTCCAACCGCGGCCTCACCACCATCCGCGGCAC
>Ga0058704_10000371_pt1 | contig 23701 bp, 28 predicted proteins | sample AgamicMgSfe_FD_71363 | JGI IMG/M metagenome (GOLD analysis project Ga0058704, IMG submission 71363) | Agave microbial communities from Guanajuato, Mexico - Mg.Sf.e | ecosystem: Host-associated > Plants > Phyllosphere > Phylloplane/Leaf | place: Guanajuato, Mexico | collected 2012-05-30
AGGTATTAGAGGCCATGCATTGCAGTTGATCGACTGGCGCAAGATTCTGAGCATGGTTGCATGCCGCGGCCTTGATATTGCTTGCACCAAGTTACAGGCTTGCATCGGAAGGCTTGTTCAGTGAAGTCCTGCCAGCTAGCTGGATGCTGAAAAGTGTAACAATAATCTAGAACTCGTTTGGCCTCATTGGACGTCCCTGGACCGATTTCTTGCTGTACGCACGAGCTGCGGTACGGAGCAGCAGAAGCATGCATGCGACTCCGTCACCACCGACACCTGACACGTACACGTAGAATAGTAGCAGTCGATACCTGTATGACAATGAGGCACCTAGGTAGCTATCCCTTTCCTACGAGTGTAGTTAAAGTGAAGGGCCAACGTCGGCCGATCCTCGGGCCAAACGCGGGAGATGGAAACGTTTTGAAGGGCGAAAAGCGGCTCTTCTCTTCCGCCCGTAGTCCCAACCTTATCAACACCCCGTGGTGTGTCACGTGTGTACATGGTGAAAGTGGGAACGCTACCGGACCGCAACGATGCTAACACGACCGCGGCCGATGGGCCGACTCCATCGGCTTCATCATCATCATCATCACCAATCCGTACGCTTCTCATCATCCCGAAGATATAAGGTCCCGTGCCCGGAGCCACAGCCCCCACCAGCTACTTCCAGCCTCCGCCAGAGCCACCGACATCCCGCCTCTGGATCTTCGGGTCAATCGTGCTAGGCGCTTCATCTTGCCTTGCACTCGGCTTCTACGCACACTCGAGGCTTTATGGCACAGCGCTCGATCTGGACTTGGGGCAGGCGGCAATCGTGGCTAGGGGCCTCACTGCTCAGCACGCGAGTGGTTTGATCACTAGTGTTCTAGATGCCGCTACCGCCGCAAATGCCAGGAACGTACCGCCTCTCGACCTGAAGCGAGCCCAGGAGCTCCTAGAGAGTCGGTCCAACTTCTCGGCGAATCCGGGAGTAGTGTCTCACTTTGCTCAGCTGCCTTCGAATCTGCCTTGTGAAGACACCTGGAGCTGTAACGTTTTTACCTTCGCGAAGCACCCCATGGCTCGGCTGCAAGGCCGCTCTAGCGGCTTGTATGAGTGGTCGATCTTCGATGGGCACTCTGGGATCCGCACTGCGCAAATGTTGAGTGAGGGGCTGGCCGCGTACGCGGGCCTGCAGCTGTACGAGTCTGGCTGCCTAAACCGACCGTACGTTCCAAACGACGCTCGTGCCAGCCGAATTATTCAGGAGGCCTTCAAAACAGTTGACAGTCTCATATGCGGCAAAGAGATACAGCGAATGGTGGGAATGGGCAAAGACAGTGTAGCACACATTGTCGCCAACGCGGCGGGCGCCCACTCAGGCTCATGCGCCCTGGTCTCTCTCTTCGACTCGGTTCAGTCGGTCCTACGCGTAGCCAATACAGGCGACTCGCGAGCTGTACTTGCGAGATGGGATGACGCGAGCAGGCGGTATGTGGCACAGGCCATGTCTGTCGATCAGACGGGGTTCAATCCTGATGAGGTCGCGAGACTGAAGCGAGATCATCCCGGTGAGGATGTGGTCGATCCAAAGACGGGCCGAGTGCACGGTATGGCAGTCTCTCGCGCTTTCGGGGATGCCCGATGGAAGTGGCCGAGCGAGCTATCCCAGCGCGCTCATGATCTCTTCTGGGGTCCCAGTCCACGGCCCAACTCTGTCATCAAAACGCCACCATACCTCACCGCCGAACCGGAAGTCATGGAGACCCGCATTCAGGGCGGCGATCATCCAGATTTCCTCATCATGGCCAGCGACGGTCTGTGGGACCACATCTCATCCGAAGACGCGGTAACGTGTGTGCAGATGTGGCTGAACACCTATGAACCAATCGATCACATAAAGCAAGGGCAGAAACCCAAGCGCATTTTCGAACATGACGTCCTAGAGAATAGATATCGTCCATCTTTAGGACCACCAAGTACAGTCCTCAATCAGTCCAGTCCGTCGCGACTTGCAGCGGACTCCTACGATACGTATTTCGACCATGAGGGGGTGCTCAGGTGGAAAGTCAGCCCAGAGCACTTTGTCGTCGAGGACGACCATTGCGGCGTTCACCTGGTGAAGAACGCTCTGGGCGGGAGTCGCAGGGATCTGTTCACTGGCATCTTGACCATGACGCCACCGCTCAGCAGGAACGTGCGCGACGACATTACCGTGCGTGTAATCTTCTTCGGCGCCGACACTCGATCCATTCCGGCCTCCAGAATGACAGGTACCTAGGTATGTAGCTTGATGTCGCCTGAAAGTCAGAGTCGACAGCCGGGCGCAGACGATACTGAACACCGAGGGTATTCATCCTCGACGGACATAGGATAGGGCCAATACGGTGGCGCACATCATCATCATCATCCTCAATCCCTAACTTTACTTGGATCAGATAAGCAGGTACATCCGGTATGAAACTCCGCGCAAGACGTGTACTTTCGCTTCTTCATGATGCCCGCAGGGATGATACGGATAGGTGTCCCACGTTCGGCAGTATCAGTGATCCCTCTACTTTTCCAATGCGACACGCTGTCATGTCGAAGCAGTAAGCACTTACGAAGCTTGTATGGACTTAGATCAACACAATCACAGACAGAGCGTACAGCAAATCCGTCGGAAACGCATAACCTTACATTCTCTGAGCTGTGCGCTGTGAGGCGGTCAATGACTTGGCCCGGTTTTGAAAAAGACTTTTCAGCATGATTCCAAGCATCCACGACGCATGAGCTGATCACTTTCGAGTCTCTCAGTTTCCATGCTGCTTGCCATGACGGCCAGTCGGACTATTGTTCTCAATCGTAGATTCGTTCGATTCATTCTTGAGCGAGCGAAGCAGGTGGGTTTACTACGTGCCTTTAGTCGACTGCATGTGGGACAGCAGCCCTGTCGTAGTGCCACAAGGCTTGCCTGCTGGCCATGCGGTCATATCACAGCTAACAGAGTACGACTGGACAAAAGCTCGCGCCGGATTCAGGTTACACAGCATCTGCTGAGTTCTCGGGAGGGCGAACACTTTTAACGTCCTTAGGCTCTTTTGATTACTTACAAATGAGGGACACTCCCACTAGCCAAACCCAGATTGACAATACTCATCAAACCTTCTCCCAAGATCAACCCGCTCGCCAGCACGATCATAGGCGTCTCCTGCCTTCCCTTCCAGCTCGTCCACCACCAAGCGAGCAAGCCGCCCGCCGTGCGCGCCAACGTAAAGGAAGGGGTGTTGTACATGCCCACGGCCACCGCGATCCCGCCCGGGACGTAGGGGACCCACCAAGCACCCTTCTTGCTCCTGTCGTTGGGATCGCGGATCGAATTGCCATAGATACGCAAGGCGGTGAGCAACGCCCAGATCAGAGCCGCACCGCCCGCGAAGACCGCGGTCTTGGGCGGCAAACCCTGTCCCGTGACCAACCTCGCAGTGAAAATCCACACAAACCCCGTCGGAACCTGGAACAACCCGCCTGGGATCTTGTACACACGAGTGTAAAGTTTGTAGACTGTCGCGGACACGACGGCGCCCACGGCGGATCCGATCAGCTGCCCGTAGAATTGCGCCTTCGGGCTGGCGCCGAGTAAATGTCCAGTCTTGAGGTCTTGCAGCAGATCTCCGGCTTGCAGCGCTCCGGACTCGGAGATCGCGCCCGCGAGAAGGTTGATCGTGACCGCGTTCTTGCTGTTTGGTGGTGTGACGAGGGCGAAGATGAGTTGGGTCAGTTTCGAGATGCCGGAAACGGGGTTCAGGTCTGTCTCGCCCAGTGCGCGAACGCCCATGATTGAGAGCAGGAGGGCGAGCAGCAGAGCGAGGATGGTGAGGCCGATGGAGATGATGCCGCGGAATGAGAATTGTACCGCGAAGATGCAGAAAGCGAGTGAGAGGACGAGGCCTAAGAGTGTGGTCTTGACGCCAACTTGATGCTCGGGTGGGGCGTCATACTCTGCTTCTTCTCCATGAGACGGAGACGGTGTCTTGGCGGTATCAATGTTGGAGTTTGGAGTGTCGTTAAGGCTAACAGGGCTGTAGCCACGGATTTTCGGGTTGGCAAGATCACTCAAGTGACGCCGGAGACCTTTCTCCCTAATGAGCCTCACAGTGTCCGGCCCGTACGTACGGGTATACCAGATCACTGGCCTCAGAATGAGCCAGCCCAGGCTGACGATCGCATCCGCCAGCATGATCGCCAGGCTGATCCACACGATCCATCCCTTGGAGCCTGTGTTCCAGTCTGCCACATCCCCAGACGCCCAGCCCTTGTATTTGGCGATTGGTGACAGGACGGCCCAGCCCAGAAGGGCGCCGAGAAGCATATGGATGGTGGTGGCTGGACCCATGATGATGCCTTGGCCAATGTAAGCGGGCGAGGGGTTGAGGGTCCAGAGCCAGGTGTTGGCGAGAGGGTTGCCGAGAATGGGAATGGAGTGTATCTGGGGGATGAAATATGAGATTAGGGTCTATGTAATACCGAATTAGTATTTGATTTGCGTTCACCAGATTGCAAGCAATAGCACGTACATAAGCGGCGCTGCCCGCGAAAGAGAAGGTGAGGAGGCGAATCTGCTTCTGCCAATCGCGCTTTTGCGCCTCGTCTCCACCACGGGCTTCGCAGTCTTCGCGGTACCTGTCGGTGCTCTGACGTGCTGCTGGCGAGGCGTCACCCATCAATGCCTGACTCTCTTCACCTTCTTGATCACCGTGCGCACTCGCTCTCCGTCTGCCTTCGGACCGCCCAGCCTCGCCTTCCGCGCCACTCTTCTCGCCACCATGCAGCACGCCAATCATGAGTGCCGTGGCCGTACCGGATGGAAAGCGCAGCTTTTCGCGCACAATCACCTCTTTCCTCAAGGGTACTGCGAACATGACGCCAAAGAAGCACAATCCAAGTGCCCAAAGAATGAGCTTCCCTAGCGGCAACTTCAACCCTCCCGTCTCCTCTGCCGCCTTCAGCGCGGATAGCATACCCGCATCCTGGCTGTCCGAACCAGGCGTTTCCTCCGGTTTCAGCAGATATTCCAACGCCGGCACAACGCCAACGAAGCCGCATCCCAGCGGCATCGTTCCCACACTGCCTGCGACAGTCTGCACCAGCACATTCTCCACCTCACTGAAACCTGCACCCCACCCCCAGCGCTCCATCGGCTCTCCCAATCTACACATCAGAGCGCGTAGCCCCTTGAAGTATGCGAAACCGATCAGCGCCGACGGCATCGCCATCCCGCTGATCCAGCCGGTCTGCAGCCCGAAGTAGGTATTGGAGAAAGCGATCAGGACGCCAATGACCAACCCGACGAAGAGGGCTCGGAGGGTGAACTGCGGCTGCTCGCTGCGTGTGGCTAGAAAGGATTCATCCGGTTCTTGCCCAATGGGCTCCTGGGCGACGCTGCGGCTGGTCTCGTGCGCAAGAGCCGCGTCGTCGTCGTCAGTCCAGGTCACGTCGTCGTCCGAGTGAGGCGGACTGCCTCTATCGGGTGCCATGAGTGTCTGCACATCCACCAACAAAGGTGGGTATGTGGAGGGACAAGACGCCAATGTTCATCTTTCCTGCAGTCACGGCAACGCTCCTCCGTGACGTGATCCATCTGATACGGGTTCCAGGGACGGCCCGAGTCTGCTTATCACCCCGACTGCCGCAACCTTATTTCACTGCCGAATGCCAAGACACGAAAGCCTTCTTTCTCGCCTACATTCTGTATATAAAGTACCGTTCCCACATAGATCTGTTATACCTCCTCACGTCACGGCATGCAAGACTTGCCTTCCGGGTGGCGCGTTAGCAACAGCAGTGGTAGCTGGTCTGCTCCTGCATATGACGATGAGCGATTCGGGGACGACGACCGTGACGACGACACGCCTAACGATGGAGACTTAGGGCCGGATTCGCCCGGGTGGGAGGATATGGAAGATGACACCGAGACGTTGAGCATCAAATGCCTTCTATGTCCAGATTTGTTCGCGTCTGCGCAAGCGATGTTGGATCATTGCAAAGCAGAGCATCAGTTTGACCTTGAACAAATACGTAAACGCCACGGCAAGTCAACCTGACCGATCACACAACATCGATCTGGACTGACAATGTGCAGACCTCGACTACTATGCCACAATCAAGCTGGTCAACTACGTACGCGCAGAAGTTCGGTCCGGAGCGGCGAGCCCGGACACTAGCGATCGGGCTTCGTGGGCAGACGACAAATACATGAAGCCGACTTTAGAAGACGATGCGCTCCTCTTCAACCTCGACGAGCTGCTCAGTATGGATGAGCGTGACGCGGAAGGCGGCGAAGTGCGAGAGTATCTGGATCCGCAAACCGAGGGCGTGGGACAGAAGGTGCTCGCTGCGCGGGCATTGAGATGAACGCTGCATCCTGCAGCGCAAGCGATCACTTGAGTTGTATGGGCGTTTGTACTAGCAATACTTCTAACCATGTACGACGGCCTTCGGACATGCGGCGAGCTCTCAGCTGTTGCCAATAATCATGCGCGAAAATGGCAGAGCACTCGCACTCATGACAGAGCCGTTCTGTTGCTGGGCGCGATTATCTCCAATTCAACACAACGACTGGGCCTCAGGTGCAACAGGTTTACTTAGCCACTCCAACCTTCGGCGCAACCCGATCCTCGATGCTGCGCACGGCCGAACAGGGTTTGAACTCAGGGCCAAACCCTGTTCAACCCCAATACTGCCTCCCACAGCGCCTCGTCCGTCTCGCCGTCTGGCAGTTGCGGCAACATTTCGGAGTATACATCATACCCATCGAACGGCTTTCGATCGGTGTCACATAATTGCCCCATTCCGTCCCAGTCCTCCAATCCCCGCTCCCTGCCCGGAAGTTTCCCCGACTGAAAATACTACCTAATCGCCTTCATCGAACACAAACTGACACCAGAGTACGTATAGTGACCCTCCGAGTCCTGGTGCAGCACTCCAGCCCCTTTGAACCCATTGGCCATCGTGAACGCGTTCGCCAATGGCGTCACAGGATCGATGGTGTTGCCCGCAAAGAGAATCGGGGATGCCGTCTTGCTCACAAAGTCCCCTTCGTACCGCCAATGCGGGCGCGCGTGCCATGCTGTACAGGGCAGCGGGATACTCGCCCAGCTTTCGCCGATGAGGAACGATTGTGCGATGATCTTATCGGCGTACACGCGATACTCTTCTTTGGTTTGGTTAAGGCGGTCGCCTGGGGCGTCAGAGCACGCAATGCCGCTTCCGACGCTTGTACCGGCGGCGCTGGGGAAGCAGGAGGGTGAATACGGGCCGTCTTGGAGACACCGCTCGGACAGCGGGTTACTGAGTGACGGGCGCATAGTTCTCTTGTATGCCGCGAGAGATGAGCCATTCCCCTGGCTGAGGTCGTATAACATTTGCGCAGTCCGTGGGAAGTTGCGGGTAGGCCAGTATACGATGTCCCTGATGAAGAGTTTGAGATCGTTGTAAGTGACCGCTGTCGGGCTCGAACAACGTTCAGCAGGCACGGAGATGGGACTCTTTTGGAACTCCGTTATAGTCTTTTGCATGTTGCCCAGGATCACTGCCGGTCCGTCTTCATGCCAAACGGCGCAATTCTCTCTCCCACCTTCGAAGCAGTACTCCGCGAACTTAACAAAGGTCAGATCGGTATCCTTCAGATTAGTCGCCCAGCCGCCGGCCATGTAGTCGAAGCTGTCTGCGACGCCGTCGAGCACAACTCGATTGATACGATCGGGAAACATCGCAGACAGTGTAGCGCCCAGGATAGTCCCGTACGAAAAGCCCCAGTACTGCACCATCTCCGCACCTTTCTTCCATGCCGTGCGTGATAAGGCGGCGCGTTTGGATTCGCTAGATGGCGACGACTGGCCCTGATGGTCAAGCAATCGACGTGCTTCCTGCTCTCGCCACTCGCCATGCCGCTCGAAAATCTCCACGATGTCTCGGGCGACAGGAGCTGTAGACATATGTTTCGCTATGCCCTGGAAGTTGTGAGTAAACCAAGCGTGAGCTCAAGCGGTGTAGCGTTCATTGCAGATACATGCCGAACCTACCTCTTCAGCAGTCCTCCTACTGCACCCCTCGGCCATCGCCCGCTTGCTGGCCCAGAGATTGTCGAAGGATGTGTCAGAAGTGCCGATCATGCCATGAGCATCCTCCTCAAGAGCAGCAACTGCTGCTTCGAGGTGATTGGGAAAGCATGTCAACAGCGGTCGAGTGTTGTTGACGCCGCGTGGATCAAAGCCAATGATGTCGAAATACTGTCGCATATGAGCTCGCGTCACGTGGAGAGACCAGCTGTTGCAACGAGTTGCAACGACTTGAATACCTTTGCCGTACTGTCATTCGCCTCTGGTCCAGCAGAAAGCACGGTTCGGACATAGTGCCCACCTTTCAGTACCTGATCGACGCCGGATCCTCCTGGTCCTCCTGCACGAGCAGTCAGCCGCCTCTCTTCTAGCGGACCGATCATGCATGTCCGAGACCCAAGTCAAGGTCACATACCAGGGTTCAGCACGACAGCGCCACCGTACGCTGGGTCGATGACTGGCACAGTCGCCTCGACCTTGATGAGCGCGAGCTCTACCGTCTTGTTCGCTTCTGCCGAACTGTTGTGCCAGTCCATCGGCACTTGCAGGCGAGCACATTGGAAGTCACCAAAGCAAGGCTGCCACTGGAGATGCGTGTGTGGAGTGATCTATGACCTTTCATAAGTTCGCGATATCTGATCTGTTCCCACTTTGCATTCAGGCCTACGTCGTCCCATATGAGTTCGCCACCCATTGCCTGAGCCTGTTGAGCCAGAAACCGCTGGCCATATAACCACGATGAACTCAGCAAAGACACATTTGTAAGGCGATCGAAATACATCCCGGTTGGTGTCGCTGTCAGCAAAGCAGCGAGGTCAATGTGCTGGGGACACAACGGCTCAAGAGAACGAGCCAAATGCTTTTCGAGCTGATGATACGGTGTCTGGGTTCACTGGACGGTAAAAACAATTGAAACGGAAATCGTCGTTGGCGACTCCCGAAAGAGTTGGGTGTACTGTAGTTGTGAATGTATCGACTTGCCTATTCGGACTAAGGCGTTAAGGCTGTTACAGTAGTGTGAAATCGTGCTTATTAATCCCGCAGGTATTCCAGGTTTTTTTTTCCTTGACTTCACCAAACCAGCATGCTGCTGAGAACGTTGGGTCTTATGGACTTGGTGACGGTGTACCTTGTCGTGACTCGAATAGACGACGCAGATCTTTGAGCAGCCTTATTTCGCAGTTAAGACCATGAAGTCGGACGTTCCTGCAGATCACCTTGCCGTCCTCATCGACGGCGACAATGTCTCTTCGAAGGTCATTACAGGGCTAATGGCTGAAGTGGCGAACTAAGGCACTGCGAGCGTCAAGCGTATCTATGGCGACTGGACAACTCCCCAGATGAAGAGCTGGAGAGAATGTCTATTGGAGCACTCCATTGTGCCGATACAGCAGTTTGCATATACTGTTGGCAAGAATGCTACCGACGGGGCAATGATCATCGATGCGATGGACCTTCTCTACACCGGTCGTTTCTCCGGCTTCTGTCTCGTTTCGAGTGACAGCGACTTCACACGTCTTGCGGCCAGGATCCGTGAACAGGGCGTCGCTGTCTACGGTTTTGGGAACAGATATAACACGCACAGAGCCTTTGTCGCAGCGTGCAATGAGTTCGTCTACTTCGATGCTCTGCCTACGATGGTAGACGAGACGAACGAGCCTGCAACGATATCCTCTCAGTCACCTACGAAGACCAGCGTTCATACACAACCTCAGGGATCGCTACCCTTGCGTCAGCTACCTCCGTCTGGCCCCATGGCATTCGCTCAAACTCCACCACTTACTGCTCCTATGCCTCACAAGCATATGGCTGATATCAAACCCGCGCCGAGGCCGCTCGACCGGGCTGCGTTGGAAGGTCTCAAGGTAGCGATCACGAGCAGCAGCAGGGTCTATGAGGAAGACTTCGTGAATTTGGCCGAAGTCGGTAACTATCTAGTCAAAATCGCGCCGGACTTGAACGCACGCAATTACGGTTTCCCGCGTCTGCGTGACTTTGCCGAGGCGTCTGGGATCGTTCAGATAAAGATGGCACCTAGGGACAGCGGGCCGCTGATTGCTTTGATCCGGCTCAAGGACAAGACATAAGCTTGCTATGGGAGCAGTCTCGTCCAGTGAGCGCCAGAAGCGCACGAAGGCGCCTTCCGCTCATTCTGCTCTGGCAGCTTCGACGATTGCAGAACTTGTTCAGCCTCCGCGCACCCCTGTAATTCATACAGTGGTGTAAATTTCTCATTTACGACACTCCCGGATAACGCACCACTGATGTCCTCTTCTGCCTGGCCGATCACCACTTCGTCACAGCCCGGAAAACGACTCCAGCTGTCGTCATGTGCTACTAATGGCCCTTGGGTGGGAGCGCAGCTGCTACTCCGGCCATGGGTTGCTGCCGTCCAGGACTGAATAACGGCCACGCATGCACGCACCCAATTACAAAATGGCCAGGCAGGTACAGCCCATTTGTGATATGGATGCATGTCGTTCCTGCCCTTGCAGTTGCCTTTCGAGGTTATCATGCTGGGTAGACGTGCAGAGAGATGATGATAGTTTGAAATCAGCTATGAGCAACCAAGTACGGTGGCAATGGCATGAGAGAGCTATACTGGGAACAGCAGATCGCTGGGCGTGGTACAGATAAAGATGGCGCTGTGGATCTCTAAAATCAACGTGAAGCTCGTTGCAAGCCCATGAATGGAGAAGCGCGTCCTTGGACCCTGGGCTTCGAAGGTGAAGGGAATACTCCCAAGGTGGAACAAAACTTCGGGTCGAAGCGTAAGGTTCAGCCCTTAGACCTGAAGCTCGATGATCGCCCAGTGCAACCTCATGATATTCCACTTTGAGCGAACAAGTATACCGGTCTTCCATCGCCTACCAACCCTTCAACGGATCTTCTAAGGTCGTCTCCGGCACTCTGACGAATAGATGCTGCCAGAAAACGCCGGCGATATCGCGCAGCTGTCTTACAAACGTCATCCTGACACGCTTCGCTTCAACATTCTGCAGCCATCGATCGGGCAGCCGTTCCTCTTCGTAGAACACAGTGATGTCCTCGACGTTGATGTGTTGCCCGAAGGTCTGCAAGAGGACACACGTCTGGCTCCACATCGTGATCCACAGCGCTGGATCGCGGAAAAAGCTGACGCCTGCGCCGTGGCCAGCCTGCTTCTCCTCCTTGTCTCTCCTGACTCTCGTCCTCGCCAAGCTCTCCATAGTGATGGGTCCTCCCTCCGCATCCGCCAGGAAGGCTTTGAACATGGCGGGCTGGAAGGTATAGTTGTCGCCTTGTCGGTAGTCAAGTCGAGTGAACGAAGCGTCGTGTTCGATGGCGTTGTGGCGGCGCAAGTCTCTAAGTGTGAAGGTGCCATCCTTCCTGATCACTGGCTTCACGATGCTACAAAAGATGTCCGCGAACAGAACGGAGCTATTGCCAGCAACGATCAAGGCAGCTTTGAGATGGGCAGGGGTGATGTTGTTGCCATCTCTTGGCCTGTGGGCTTACGTTAGACCAATCCACAGTCTTGAACACCTGCCCTGGGGATGAGGACGTACAGGTAATTCTGGTTTGCCAGAGCGTTCAAGAAAGGACATGGTGAACGTTGGGACTCATGGCCCCGAATGTATGCGTGGTCGGCTTCCTTGATGGCCTGTATCTCCGCGTTTGGTGTGCTCTTGAAAGGGTGGGTGATGGGATTGATGAAATGGAACCAGCTGAAACCGCCCATGTTGCGCGTGAAAGGCGCTGAAAGCCTCTTTGTTCTATTCTTCAGGATATGTAGGAGGTGGAAAGAGCGGCCAGAGACGTCCGATAACTTGTAACGTACGATCGCTCACCGAAGACTGGATAAGAGTGGAGTATACATACTTTGCCAGCTGGGACAATCGAACGCGATTCCCCTAGGGGCTGGCTTGAAGTGACCAGATCCTCGCATCTCCCATTAGTCGACGCTTACTAGATGCTGTGGCTGCTGACTGCAGCATGTCACCGGCGACGTGGGCGTCCAATCCGATCGTTTATCAGCATTCAGCTGGTGACTTGTTCGTCGGATGGGGTTGTCAGGCAGGATGCCTTATTTTCAGCCTCGGGCTCGATCAGGCTAGACTATTTCTTCTTCGGGACACCCGACTCCATTCTACGCCTCTCTTTGGTCTTTTCCACACCACGTATAGACATAACACACCCTCGTTGATAACATGTTGTAGGTGCAATCATCTACCTTGACATCGCAAGCGCAGGGATTACATGCGAATCTGATTAACATAATTGCCCTGGTCGGTTCTTGCTCGAGCCTGGCGTACAGGCTGAGGCGCGCCTTTACGCTATGTTCAGCTGCGCTGCGTGTGTTATTACTGGCTCGCAGCCAATCCGATACTTTTCTTACAATACGATACCTGAGCACATGCCACTGAGCTGCTCTTACGCCTTGCGGCGGCGGCTTGGATGAGATCCTTCAGAGCTGAAGGGCGTAAGGTAAGCAACCTCGTCAATCCTCCGAACTGTCAACCTTTGCTTTCCTTTATCTTCTTCCGCTTTCCTTTATTCATTCGTTCTAGCAAGGCGTTGGTGCTCTTCAGTCTCGTTTCATCATGGTTGACCAAGCCGATGCCGTCGAGCACGGAAACTACTCTGTCAAACTCTCCCTTTTCCAGAACACTGCTGTCAGCCTCTTCAAATGGGTCAACAAGTACATTGCCTGGCACAAGCTGCCAACTCTGGTCGGAACATTCAATCTACTTGCGTTCCGCTACGAGCTCCGTGCCAACAATCTCTACGATGGCTATACCACCAAATCAGCTCAGGGAAGCGAAGCGGTAGAGCCTATGACAGACAAGCGCTTCCTTACAGCACGCAACTCCGACGGCAAATGGAATAGTCTCGAAATGCCAAAGATGGGATGCATCGGCATGCGGTTTGGCAGGAACATCCCAAGACAGATGGCGAAGAAGCCGACTGAGGAAGACATGTTTTCACCCAACCCGAGGCTTGTCAGTGATACGTTCATGAAGCGAACCGCGGATGAGTTCAAACCTGCCACTACACTGAACTTGTTGGCGGCGGCGTGGATCCAGTTCCAAGTCCATGATTGGTGCGTGATATAACTGGCTTTACCAAAACAAGACACGTCGGGATTTTACTGATCTTTATCTGTCGTAGGTTCTTTCATGAGCAGGTTCGTGTCAGAAATCCGGGGCAGAAGATGAACTGCGTGTCCTCGGCGCTGACAGCGACTCAAGCAAACGACCAACGATTATCACGTTCCCCTTCCTCTAGGTGACGATTGGCCAAGCCGAGACGGCAAGATGACGGTACCGAGGTCGCAGCCCGACCAGACTCTCAATGCTTCCGATGTTGCCTGTCCGGGGTACAAGAACACGCAAACTGCTTGGTGGGATGGCTCGCAATTGTACGGTGCTTCGGAGAGCATAACCCGGGGACTGCGGACCAAACACCCTGATGGCAAACTCGAGCTCAAAGAAGACAGTAGAGAGTCTTTCCTGCCTCGGGATGGTGACACAGGTTTACCGCTAACTGGGTTCAACAACAACTGGTGGATTGGTCTGGAGATTTTGCACACGGTCTTTGCTTTAGAGCACAATGCCATCTGTGACAGACTCCGAGCTTCTTATCCACGGTGGACAGGGTACACGTTTGAGCTTTCCTGTTCGAAATGACGATGGTGTTTCGCTGACAGCGTTGTAGCGACCAGATCTTTGACAAGGCTCGACTTGTGAATGCCTGCCTGATGGCCAAGATCCACACCGTCGAATGGACACCCGCCATCCTTGCACACCCCGCTTTGAAAGTTGCTATGAACATCAATTGGTGGGGACTCGTTGGCGAAACACTGACCAAGCTTGTTGGCCGTATTGGTTCGGACGAGCTCGTGAGCGGCATCCCAGGTTCTGGGGTGGATCAAGACGGCGTTCCCTACAGTTTGACCGAAGAGTTCGTCAGCGTGTACCGGATGCATACTCTGATCCCAGACAACGTTGCCTTCTTCGACGCAGCGTCTGGGAAACACGAACGGACCATCCCTATCCAGGACCTTGTGTTCCAAAAGGCACAGGATCCGCTGAACGGCGGCGTCACATTCGCAGATGCCTTCTACTCGTTCGGGATCAATTATCCTGGGGCGATCACGCACAATAACTACAGCAGCTTCCTGCGCGGGCCGATGGATCCTGGCGACGGTGTGGAGCGAGACATGGCGACCGTGGACATCCTGCGTGATCGCGAACGGGGTATTCCGCGGTACTGCGAGATGCGACGACTCCTGCACATGACCACCCCAGCATCGTTCGTGGAGTTGACAGGCGGCGACATCGAGCTCGCCAACAAATTGGAAGGCGTGTACGAGGACATTGAGAAGGTCGATCTACTGGTCGGCTGCCACTGCGAGCCACTGCCCAAGGGTTTTGGCTTCAGCGATACCGCCTTTCGGGTCTTCATTCTCATGGCGAGTCGCAGACTGAAGAGCGATCGATTCATCGCGGGCCAATTTGACAAGGAGACATACACGCCGGAGGGTCTCCACTGGGTTCAGCATACCACCATGAAGGACATCTTGGGCAGGTAAGCGAGGCTTCCCTTGGTACTGGTCGGGGTTGGGCACAGCTGATTATGAGTGTAGACACTTTCCTGAGCTCAAGGTCACGCTCGAGCACAGCAACAATGTATTCGCGCCGTGGACGCAAATGCCGGCGAGTAAAGCGTATAAGGGAAGAGAGACCAATGCTCCGGCCATGAAGTAGGTAGGATTGGGGTTTGGGGGCTGGCACGTGGCTGGGTGCTGCGTTTGCTTAGTCAGGTCTCCGCAAGACGGGAACCTCCACTTGACTGTATCGCACAAGTCTGCAGCCTTTCTCTCGAACAACATACATCTCTACCAGACGATAAGACATATCCAATGCGGAACACATGTACATGGTGGTCTTGATTCGTCACATCTCGTGCGGCTGTGCTCGATCACCGTTGGGCTCGCCGAACCGGCAGCGCTTACGGCCACAGGTACTCTCGAGCATTGATCCAATCGGCATAATGTAGCCCCTACATGTATGCAAGACCCGCCACTCCGTGGAACGGGGGGCGAGAGCATGCTAGTATCGCAGTAGCTCCGCACGAGGGAGCCTCGCAGCCAAAGGTTGAGAGTATGCGCTCGTCTCGTTGTTCAGTACCCATTTCTTACTTCTCACTCCTCCCCCCTCCTCCCACAGAAACACGCTGCCAGCGACCCTTTCACTAGTACTTATGGCAGTATGCTACTCGTCGGACAGAGAACCGAAACTCTACAATCGTCATCCCTAGCGTCGATCGAATGAGCGTACCGGAAGCGAAAGGGCGCTGTTAGATGTCGAGATGCCGGTCGTGGATGCCTCCTGTGCTATATGCGCCCGGCCGTCCCCTCCCGAGTGCCCTCACGAAAGTGAGCGTCTGTCGCTGGCAACCGACCAAGCCATGGCTCGCTGGGCTGGCGTGCAGCAGATACGGTACGTTCGGGCTGCCCGTGAGCGACGACTACTTCCCGCGGACGCCCAAGCTCATCCGCTGATACATTGCCCGGCTCGATAGGGAGTGGGTGGTGGTCCACGCCCGCAATCAGATCATTTCCACCTTCAACGCCCTCAAGAGCGCGCGTCACCAGCGACTCCTCCAGGATTTGCAAACCATACCTTGCTACACGCTCTACATGCGTTGGCGGGGCAATCCGCCCCTGCCAGCGGATCAGCTGCACATACTGCACTCACGAATCCAGCAAGCGAATGCTTACTACAAAGCTGGTATTGATGAGGACTGGCGCCAGTCCTGCTTGCGCTACCCCGAGGTGTTGGATTACTTCTTCGGGCTCGTGGAGTTCAGCTTTCCGGATCCGGGGGATGCGAGTGTGCTCGATCCGAGGTTTGGTGTACCTTTGAGGGAGGTAAGAAGAGTCAGGTCGAGGAGGCAAAGTGTGGATGAGGGAAGCACGAGAGGACACCGGAAAAGGGATAAGAGAGGCAGGACGCCGCTGCCAACGGCTCCCATGGTACCCAGGTGATGATCTCGGACTTTCATCTCTTGGAGCTCAACCGGGTATTGCGGAGTAGTGCCCTGGCGTGGTTTGAGAGCTGTAACTCGGTGACAGTAGAGACGTCCGCACACCGGAGCGAGCGCAGCAATCTCCAGATCGGCCAACAGCAACGAGGTTGATCAGCAACGTTCCGCCAACAACGATACGCTGGAAATACACATGGTCTTCAACCATCCAGACCGTTTGACACGTCGCAATATTCTACAATGATAAGCCTACAATTCGGTCCACATCCTTCACTCCTCCTCGGCTTTGTCATCAAGGATCATGAGTCTCGAGCCTTTCTTCCGCAAGGTCGTAGTGCTTTTCTGCGCAGCCAACCACCTTTCCAATTCGGAGATCGTCCTGCGAAGTGTCGTTAGCCGGGATCCGCAAGCACAAGCACACGAACGACTTCTCGCGCTAGAAAGACTCACGTACAAGATGGGAGGTCAAGAACATGGTCAAAACACTTACTCTTTACGTGGAAACGCAGTCTCAATCGCCTTCTCCAGGTCTTCCTGCTCAGAGCTGATCGCACGGCGGTCGCGCGGTGGGTAGAGCGAGGAAAACTAGATCGCGGTCAGTACCGAACCATGTCACCAACACGGTACAGAATTGGGGATGAAGGCTAGGCCAACGATTCGAGTGCGGCGTACCTGAGTCATGGGACGTGCTTGCGCGACCTGCACTTCGTGACCACTGTACATTGATTCGGTATCATCACTGCCGGCCCCACATTCGCTCTCGTAGATGATAGGGATGGCCGGCCTAGTCTTGAAAGGATGAGAGCGACCAGGTGACTGCTGCTTTGCGCGCAGCTCTCGCATCACGCTATCACTGAAATCCGATTCGGGCAGTTCAGGCCGCCAAATGCCGGCATGACCTGCGGACTCCGTTGACAAAGCCACATCGGGTGCGATGGGCACTGAACTCGTTGTGAACTTGGCGATCTCATCGGCAGAATGCAGCTCCGGGTGCTGCGCCATGTGGTTGTTGCCGATGTATGTCCAGAACCGGTTCGTCTTCCCACGGAGATTGCTCCCAGTGCTCTGATGGCTCAAGGCGATGCACTCACCGAGTGATAGCCTCGAAACCGTCGAAGAGAGCCGCGACTGTGTCTCTTGCCACGAGTCTTCGCTGCTGTTGCTTGACTTACCAAGACCCGCCGGACCATTCAGGGAGACTGTGTCGGCTTCAGAAGAGCCTTTCGTCGCAGGGCGCTGTAGCGGTTCACGCCAGGTGTCCATGCTCGGTCGACTCGGTTCACGCAGGGTGTCCATGCTCGGCCGGGGCGGCTTTCTGGTGTGGGTTGCTTTGGGCTCGCCCACTAGGACACGAGGGAACCCGCTGATCAGAAACCCATCCGGTTCCAAGCCATCGTGTGGGGAAAGGAAGAGGGTGATGGAGGTGGGCTTCGTCTCGTCTCGCAAGGGGATGGAGATGTTCGGCAGGCCGAAGACAGCACCGTCGGTCATTTCTCCAATGATGTCCTTCGCCACTGTTACTTTGAACGCCGAATCGCTCTGCTCCATGTCCGGCCTGATCAGGAAGTAAGGCTCGAAGTCTTCCCTTCGCTGCTCCTTCAAGACCCTTCCCAACGCACACATTTCCACGCTGCCATCGTCGAAGCGACACGCGATCGAGCCGGTGCAGACCTGCTCGCTCTTGTGCGCGATAGCTTTCGTTTGCATGTCGAAATAGAAGGAAGAGGCGACCAGTCGATGTGCCACGTTACGAAGAGCAGCCAATCTCTCCGGCGCCTGCAACCTCTTCCGCACATTGGCTTGCAACGACTCCATCTCACTCCTGCTATCGGGTGCAGGAGGTTCTCGGTCCAGGTCTGGATTGAACCTGATAAATCGCCTCGACCTGGCTTCCGATCGATCACGGACGGCGTACTGCCTGAAGTCCGCCCAAGCGACTTCCGCGTCGACCACATCGTCGATGCGCCGCGAGCGCCATCTCCCGAAGACCTTGCGTGCCTTTGTCGTTGTCTCGCCGGGCTTGGGAATGGTGCTGGCCGCACTATCTTTCAGCCGCTCCGAGAGTTTCTGTAGCACGGTGATCCTGTTCTGACCCGTGCCAAGGGAGAGGAACAGGTCTGGCTCACCCACATCTGGCCATATGAGCCTTCGTTCCCTGTCGGCGATGAAGGCGGGGTTGGCGCACCGCAGGCTACCATCCAGGTATGTTTTGCTGTGGAAGTTGAATGGACGGAAGTAGCTGGGCGTCGCAAGAGCAGCAGCTACACTCTCCCAAACCTTCAACTCCATCTCCGGTTCGTGTGGCCTCTCGAAGGAGTAAGCGGGCAATATGTCCTCCGGTCTTCGATAGCTGGCCAGTAGCATCTGTTCGCGTCCAGTGACACTCGTGGAAGTCAAGGCGACACGTGATCCATTTCGCAAGTGACTAGAGAACCCGAAAAGGTCGTCTTCTTCGCCGAAAGTGGTCTTCAGCGCCTCGTAAAGAGGTTTCGTCTTGTACTTGGAACCGCTGCCGAAGACATGAGCCAGCTGGTTGATGAGGGGGACATGAAGCCTTGGGGTGAACGCGTGATCACACAGGGCGCAAAACATATCAATGCACGAGTCGACAGTCCGGTCCTTGAGCGAAAGCGCCACGCCGAGCATGCCGCCCGTCCCGGTCCCGACGATGAGGTCAAAAAATGACTGAATAGGAAGGTAGCCACCAATCGACAGCTCGATGGCCCGGAGGACTTCCAGCTGCACAATACCTCGGATGCCGCCGCCGTCGAGGGCCAGAACTCGAACGCCTGCGCCTGCGGGCTTGAACTTGATAAGTGCGGGCTTCGCCCATCGGGTCGCCTCTCGGTGTAACGGACAATAGGGCAGTGAGACGGTAGACTTGGCTTGCGTACCGTAGGCTTTGACGCAAGCGGTGCAGAGGACGTGGCCGCACGGTAGCGGGTGCTCGGGTACATCCATAAGACAGCAGAAGCAGGTCGAGTGGCTGCGCACGCCCGCCGCAGGACCAATAGACTCATAGAAGTGATTGAGATATTCGAGATGCAATTCCAAAGCGATCCGCTCTTCCGGTATTGCTTGAATGTTGTCGATCTTGGACGCTTGGTCGAGCTCGTAGGAGAAGTCGCGGTGGATGAAATCGATCGCGGCCCGTAATCTATGTACGAAATGTCAGCTGAGACTTGATTCATGCAAGCAATGCTGATGTGGCGATTCCGTCCCGAGACGACGCCGTAGCGCGGCTCGCGACACTTATCACGCCCAACGTTCCATCCCATCGTATACACAAGGGCGCTGAGCTGCAGGTACAACAAAGCTGCGCTCGGCAACATGTACATCTCAATCCATCATGTTCATGACAGGTCTGAAAGGTAGCTTCCACAGGCAGATGGCGCCAGCCCGACAGCTTGTAAGTGGATCTCAATGACCACCGTGTCTCTCCGATTCTGGGCATAGCGCTGCAAGAGTACCCTTGCTACCCCTGACACATGCGACTTCACGGGTTGACTTACTGGGCTTTCCACTCCTGCAAGAAACTGCCATCGAACGCGGCCTCGTAGTCGCCCGCCGCGATAATGCCATTCTCGTCCTGGTGACCTTTGGGCTGATGCCGGGCTCTCACCAACATACACCGCCGCGTGCCGTCCGGGTTGACATAAGAGCAGGGATAGTGGAGCTCGAGGTACTCTCCCATGGCATAGTCGAAGAATCTTTCGTAACTCGCGAAAAGCTCATCCACCCTGCCCTTCCGGAAGCGGGCACAGTCCAACAGAACGCAGGAAGGAAGCATCAAGCTTAGCTTCTCGAACATCCAGGACACACGATCGTGTTCGTGGCTCGGTTGCTGGGAGCTGATGGTGGTGCAAAGTTGGAGAATATGACCTAAGATAGCGAGTCGTCAGTACATGTGTCGCTCGAATCGCGATCGAAATGGGTTATACTGCTCACCACCAAAGTCGTTTGGAATGGGGTTTCGTAGAAGTGAAATTTGCATGAAGTCAAAGGGGACGTCGAGATACGCGGTAAAGTGATCGAAACCGCTCTGGAGATACACGTTCAGTTCGTCAGCGTCGGTGAGCATGCGTGCTCGTCGTTTCATACGGAAGGACTCTTCGCAGTTTCTTTTGATCATCCCGTGGAGTTTGCCGATTTGTGCGTTGATCGTCATGTACCGAGGTTTGCTGGGGATCCGAACAACCTTGAAGGTGCTGTAGTACCGTAGGATGAGATCCTCTACGGTGTAAATGTGCTTGCCCAATGATCGCCAGTGCTCCGCCATCTCCCTAAAGCGTGGCACGCCTTCCACGTCGTCGAGAGCGTCCTTGACGGAAGAGAGCAGGCTTTGGGTGGCAAATTCGATACCCCACTCTCGCTCGTCCACGCCCGGATCTGTCCCATTGAGCGCAACGATGCAATGCGGCAGAGACGGTTGGTTGATGGACTTTTCCAAGGCAGCGACACCCCACTCTAGCAGCTTGGTGAGCACTGCGGATTGGAACGTCTTCGCGTTCCGGAGGACGAAGACCACGCAATCGGAGAACGTGTATAGCAGTCTGGGGTAGAGTGTTGTCACAGCGTACTCTCTCTGCCGAGATTCCTCTGTGTTTGCCCACTCGATGGGTCGGATGTACACGCGATCAAGATTAGAGGAGCCTTCTTCGGTCTCGTCTGACCGTGCTCTCCGCCGTGACCTCGCACCAAGTGGGATGCGCTCGCCGCCCTCGAAGCCCTCGCAGTCAGCGTAAAGGATCGGAAGCTGCTCTGCGTATGTGGCTGGGTCCGCGTAGAGATGGACATCCCCGGAAGTGGGCACAGTGTCATTCACGACGCTGCCAACGACCGGCGAAGGAAACGTTGACCGTTTATCGGGGTCGACACTATCCGGATTGTGATTGATAAGCATGTTGATTAGTGTAGATTTACCTGCGTTTGTGACCCCAATGAACGAGACAGTTTGCGGATAGCGGCTTCCGAGACCCTCGCGAGGTGATATGCTCGCCATCAGTGTGGCATAACGACCATAGTCTTCAAAGTTGGGCCTGCCCGTGGAGTCCCGAGTAACGCCGAACCATTTCGTGTCCTCGTCGGCCTTGTGAAGCTTCTGGATCTCCTCTGATCGCTTGGTAGGATTTAGAATGGATTTTAGCCTCTGCACAACGAATGGGTCGGTCTTCTCATGGGGCACCCCATCGCGCCCTTTCTTCTTCGGTCTGTGAGGACCTTGCTGAGGCCAGCAGTCACTGGATAGTAAACGTCAGACGTAAACTTTGCGCTGCGAAAATCGGATCAAGAGGAGTGAGACTGCTCGTCGCCGGCATTGCAAGACAACCTTATCCGAACAAAAAGCCACTGTACAGATCACCCGCGCGATGTGACAACGACAGCGCTAGAGACTCGACGGGGTCTTTCGGCGTGCGATGGCAAGATGAACATACCTGCAATATGAGCTATCGCAGTCCACGCAGTGCCATATCGGCGGCCGAGAGCCGCCGCAGCGATCGTCCTCGCACTCCCCGGCCGGACCTTCACTGCTGGTCGACGCAGAGTCCTCGTCCGTGGGATCCGGCTTGACAGTCATGTCCTCCCCGTCGAGCGTGCGCCGCCCGATGGCGGTCCTGCGCCGCTCTTGTTGCTTCAAACCGTTCTGGGGTTGCAAATGTGACTTGTATGATTGCGCGCGATCACGCTAGCAACGATGCGTGTATCTAGCAACAAGTAACTGGGATGTACGACTTTGATGACAATAAGAGAACATGATGCCTACATGTAAAGGTACGGGGGAGAGGAGAGGGACATGGCTAGTCCAATTGCCGGCGCTCTCGTTGACGGCACGGGGCGTGTTTCGCGTGAAGGCAAATGGACACCGCGGCATACTAGCAGCGTGCTGGTGCATGTTTCAGGCTTGAGCCTTACTGCTCAGTGCTCATCATCGCAGAGAGCCGCCCTGCTAGACGGTTCTGAGTGCTGAGCTGTGCCTTCTATCAGCAAAAACGATTCCATTTCGATGGGCTGCCCACAAGTGGAGCGTCTCAATCTCTCGAATGTGACGTGGTCGTCACAACAATGAGCAGAGGCACACGGGTGACTACCGAAGTCTGATGGTTAGTCGTGGTCTGCCGAGGTCAAAGCAGAAAACTCCGTACAGGCTATAGCTTCGTAGTAGTTCATACCATGTACCGGATTTTGACTAGACTAAGGGCTAGGTGTTTGTCTCTAGACTGTATTTAGTGTCTTATCATACTTTGACTAAGCAATATCACTATATAGTACTATTGATATTTACTGATTTTAAGACCTTATCTCATGAACTTTAAGTTTCAATCTAAACATAATATAGTAAGATTAGTGATCTCTTTTTGTTAAGGGATATATACAAAGTACGATATCTCGCAGCGTATAGAGCTCCTTTTCCAAACAATTAGTTAAGGATAAGACTAATTGCTACTTTCCTTCTAAGCGTTATATATGCCTAGTAATATTCTCCTATATACTAAGCCCTTAGCTATAGCTACATATACCTAAGGACTAGTCTACCAAGTAGCTGACTAAGCCCTCTAGTAATAACTACCTCTCCCCTTCCTAGGGGCTATTCTTAGACCCTAGTAATATATTAGTATATATATGCTACTAGGTTATAGGTAGTACGCATATAGAATATAGGCACTACCCTAGCATTCTTATACTTAAGGTAGGAATTTGAATTCTATAGTATATATAGGCATGCTAGAATGTTACTCTACGCTAGCGTAGCCTATATATACTAAGCGTAGCGTTTCCTAGTGTTATAATGTAGGGTCTATTGTTATTTACAAAAGCTAGCTATACGCCCTTCGCTCTTAGTTCTTATAATAACAATAATAACAAGTATAATAATAGTAATAACTATAGTAACAATTATAGCGCCCCTCCTACTCTACCCTTATATACCCCTTACTTCTTCTAGTATGTCTACTTCCTTGTCGCTAGCGCTAGCTCTAGCTATTCTTAATGTCCTAGAGAATATAACTATATCTACTACTAGGATTTGTAACTACCATATGCTATATTTCTATAAAGACCTTAAGAGTATATAGCGCTTACAATGCTTATGCTTTCCTCTCCTATCTTTTGTACAAGACTCTAGCTAACCGCTTACTTCTTTTTAGATGTTACCTATAATGCTAGATTTAGTAGCCTTAAGAGTAAGTATTAGCGCTATAAGCGCTATAACTACCCCTATGTTAAGATTAAGCCTACTATATATCTATACATAAACTATATACTATATATACGCGAGTCGCTTATATATCGTATTGAATATAGCAATTTGGCTAAGAAAATCGCCTCTACTTGTTACCGCGCGCGCATTGCCTACTAGTTACTTATAAACGCCTTTATTACGGCAGGTCCTAGTTTATTACTAACCTAGTCTACCTTCACCTTATAGTCGTATACCTTCTATCGACCTAGTCGTTACTAAACTAGTATATATACTAGTTCACAGTTAGGAGTAGGGCATTACCTTATGGTTGTATACCTTCTATCGACCTAGTCGTTACTAAACTAGTATATATACTAGTTCATAGTTAGGAGTAGAGCGACCTAGGATAGTA